>Ga0268298_10002239_pt1 | contig 21365 bp, 14 predicted proteins | sample WWTPWeurt_MetaG_FD_194462 | JGI IMG/M metagenome (GOLD analysis project Ga0268298, IMG submission 194462) | Activated sludge microbial communities from WWTP in Nijmegen, Gelderland, Netherland - WWTP Weurt | ecosystem: Engineered > WWTP > Aerobic digester > Activated sludge | place... | reverse complement strand
AAGAATCTTGTTGAGAAATACCCTTCTCTGATCGAAAGTACAGATGCCGTTTACAAAGGTTTTCTGCAAGTCAACAACCAGACACTTCTGAACAATTCCGGCACGATCAAATAGCTGTATTCCTATTGAAAAATGCCCTTTCATTGGATAATAAATACTGCTTATATTCGTTAACTGTAAGCACTGAAGAATCCCGGACTACATATTCTGTTATTACTGACTTTTTACTGCACTGCCGTTTTATCTCAAACGGCAACGGTAAGTGGTTACATCAAAGGGGCGGATGATGATGCGCTGGAAGGAGTTACCATTGGCGTAAGGGAAAATGTGAACCAATTCACAAACAGTAATGAAAAGGGATTCTATAGCCTGAAGGTAGACGCAGGTAAAACGATCACACTTGTTTTTCTTAGTGCCAGTTACCAAACCATCAATCACACCATCACTGCAGTTGCCGGAGAGAATATCACTTTCTCTCCCAAAATGGAATTTAAAAATAACCTTACAGAAGTTGAAGTCACTGACGTCAAGGGCAGGAGTGGCGAATCCATTCGTATCGACCCACTTGTGTTCAATCAATTGCCGAGTCCAACCGGTAATATTGAAGATATCATCAAAACACAGATCGGGGTTAGCAGTAATAATGAACTCAGCAGTGGATACAGTGTGAGAGGGGGAAATTTTGACGAAAATCTGATCTATGTGAATGACATTGAAGTGTATCGGCCTTTTCTTGTAAGAAGTGGCCAGCAGGAAGGATTGAGTTTTGCCAATCCCTACATGGTTCAGAATATCAATTTTTCTGCAGGAGGATTTGAAGCTCGATACGGTGATAAACTCAGCAGTGTATTGGATATCACGTATAAGAAACCATTGAAATTTGAAGGAAATGCCTCTGCCAGTTTTTTAGGAGGAAATGTTCAACTGGAAGGGATCAGTAAGAACAGACTGGTTGCCTGGAATATAGGAACAAGATACAGAAGCAATGTCTATCTTTTGAAAGGACTAGATACAAAAGGTGAGTACCGGCCAAGCGCCCTTGATTTTCAGGCCTTTTTGACCTTTGATGTGAATCCGAAATTGAAGATCGAGTTTCTGGGTAACCTGAATAACAATAAGTACCTGGTTATTCCTGCCAACAGAGAAACAACTTTTGGTACTGTAAATGATGCGTTGAAGTTCACGGTCTACTTTGACGGTAAGGAACTCATGCAGTACAATACAACAATGGCAGGACTCTCAGCCACATTCAAACCAAATGGAAAAACCCGGCTAAAATTCATCTCTTCGGTTTACAGAGCGAATGAAGAAGAGATCTACACCGTACAAGGTCAATATTACATTGATCAGCTGGAAGCCGACCTTGGAAAATCAAACTTTGGGCAAGTGGCGTACAACCGAGGTATAGGAACTTTCATCAATAACGGAAGAAACTATTTAACAGCCAGTGTTGTGAATTTTGAACACAAAGGCTCTCATGTCATCAATGAATCATCTCAATTCCTATGGGGAGGGAGATTGCAGATAGAGAATATTGAAGATAAATTAAGTGAATGGAAAAGCATGGATTCGGCCGGATATCTTGTACCCTACAGTGCAAATTCCATTGAATTAACGGATGTTTACAAAACCAAGATCTCTTTGCCAAGTCAAAGAGGACAGCTCTACTCACAATACAATCTAACCAAGAACCTGAAAGATTCAAGCACTTTTTTTCTGACTGCAGGAGTCAGAGCCAATTACTGGACAGTCAATGAACAATTATTGATCTCACCTAGAGTAACAATGGCCTACAAACCCAAATGGAAAGCCGACTGGATGTTCAAATTAAGCAGTGGGCTGTATTACCAGCCACCGTTCTACAGAGAGTTGAGGGGATTGGACGGAAAGGTGAATACCACAGTTAAAGCACAGCAATCCATACACATTGTCTTCAGCGGAGACTACATTTTCAAAATGTGGGAAAGACCATTCAAACTCATTACTGCACTTTACTATAAGAATCTAAGCAGTATCATCCCTTACGAAGTTGATAATGTTAGAATAAGGTACTTTGCAAACAACAATACAAAAGGTTATGCGACCGGAATTGACCTGAGAATAAACGGAGAATTCGTGAAAGGAGTTGAGAGTTGGGCCAGCATAGGGCTAATGCGAACATATGAATATTCGAAAGATAATATCCATTACATCTATTACAACAAGAGAAATGAAGAGATCATCAGAGGATATACATTCGATCAGGTGAAGGCAGACAGTGTACAGGTAGATCCGGGATTCATTCCAAGGCCAACCGATCAGCTTGTCACCTTTGGTCTATTCTTTCAAGATTATTTACCTAAAGCACCCGCTTTTAAATTCAACATGAATCTTCAGTTCGGGAGTGGATTACCATTTGGTCCACCAACGCATATCCGATGGCAGCAGGTTTTAAGAATGCCCCCTTATCGCAGAGTAGATGCGGGATTTGCCTATAACGTTTTGAGATCCGGCAGAGAATTCAAAAGAAAGTCGGTTGCCAATCACTTAAAAGAAATGTGGATCTATCTGGAAGTATTTAATTTACTTCAGGTGCAAAACACAGTGAGCTTTACATGGATACAGGATGTGACCGGGAATCGTTATGCCGTTCCAAATTACCTAACCAACCGCCAGCTTAACCTGCGACTTCAAATAAGATTCTAAAAGAAGTGCTTTTAGTGAAAATTATTTAAATTTGATAAACAATTAAAAGAAAAGATCATGTTTGACTTAAAGACCGCGATGACCAATATCGCTCAAAGATGGAAGTATAAAATGGACGAGGTAAGCCCGGGAGTATTCCGGTTAGACGTGGCCATCAAAATGAAAGATGAAAGCTGGAGGTATCAATTTGTTTACGCCTGGATCATTCCGGGTCGTCATTTTGGTAAAGATGTTGTTTACATGAACAGCCGTTGTGGAGAATACAATCCAAACCTCAATCACTACAAACTATTGAAAGAAGGTGGTTATGGAACTTATGCCCAGGTAACAGTTACAACAGACAAAAGGGCGAATGGAGAACCTTGTGAAACGATCATTGTGCAGGCAGTTCAACCTGTTGAACTAACCAGCGAAGCTATTTTAAACGAGGTGCTTTACGATGTAGCTTACAATGCAGATATTATTGAAGAAAGTTACTTCGGAGGAGATAATAACTAAGCGACAAATTGCTAAAAACAGTCTTTAAACACCCGCCTTCGCTTTTTAACAAAGTAGGCTCTTTAACGGTATATCTTTATTTGTTGATATCAGTATTTTTTATTTACTTGCGCTGATTTAATCCTTCAAAAACACTATTTTGTCGATGAATATCAAGAAAAATTTAACAAACAGGAAATTCATTACACCTGTAATTTTTGGATTGCTTTCAGCAATCGCACTCACCTCTTGTGGTGGTGGAAAAAAAGATGAAAATGGAAAAGACGAAATTGTAGAGACTGCAGATACTGTAAAGACTTCCGTCCTGAACATTGGCGGGCAGCTTTTCAGTGTACCTTCACCAATACAAACGGCTTTATTGATCCAGAAAAGTGGAATAACCTATGATAAGGCCGTATTATCTGCTTCAAATAAGGTGAACACACTTTCCACCGATTTCGCGAGGTCTTTGAACCTTGGTATCTACGGAGCTGATCTGGGTTATGTATCACTATATAATCAGACACAGGATGCTTTGGGTTATTTGGCAGCCGTTAAGCAACTGGCTGATAAATTAGGTATCTCTGCTGCTTTCGATGCATCAACAATGGAACGTATTCAGAAAAACGTGACCAACAAAGACAGTATGATGGTATTAGTAGGTATCGCATACAGAGGAAGTGATAACTATTTGAAGAATAACCAACGCACTGATCTAAGCAGTCTTATTCTAACCGGTGGATGGCTGGAAAGTATGCATTTTTCAGTAAGTGCTTATAAGACCAAGCCAAATGACGATATCAAATGGCGTATAGCTGAGCAGAAACTTGCACTGAATAGTCTGATCAGTATTTTATCCGGCAATCAGACAAAAGAAGTATCAGATCTAGTTGCACAGATGAAGGACCTTTCTAAAATTTACGAAGGAATTACATTTACATACAAGTATGAAGCTCCAACTGATGACTCGCTAAAAAAAGTGACGTACATCAATAGTCGTACAGAAGTAACGGTAACTGACGAACAAATTGTAAAGATCAGCGAAAAGGTAAAGGAGATCAGAGATAAAATTCTCAATTCTTCTCAGTCATAAAAATTCATTAAGATCAGATATGAAAAAATTAGTCATAGCTTTTTCCCTTGTAATTGCAGGTGCCTGCATCAATAAAGTGAATGCGCAGTGTGATACGATAGCAAACATCTGTTACAAACACATCACAGCACAATTCATTTCCGATGGACAGTTGTACCGCGCCCTGTTATTGAATTCAGAAGAAACTGCTGAATTTCACTCCACCTTCTTCGGAGAGACCACCTACCGTATTGCTGCGTGCAGTGGTACCGGCGATGGAAATCTTGTATTTAATATCTATGATCAGGAAAGAAATCTTTTATTCACCAATAAAAAGCAAAAAAATGCGCCTTATTGGGATTTTAAAGTGAAATCTACATTGGAAGTCGTTATTGAAGGGCAGTTGGATGCAAACAGAAATCCAGGTTCCGGATGTGCGGTGATCTTGATCGGATTCAAGCAAAAATAAGCGCATTTTCTTTTAAAAAAATGAAAGGATAAAGTAGTACTTTATCCTTTTTTCGTATCTTAGTTTTCTGTATTTCAATTTTACGAAAACAACGATTTTGATGAAATTCACCTTCACATTATTCCTCATTGGCTTCATGAATATGATGATGGCACAGGATTGTGGATTCAAAAGCGACACGATCTTTATACCAAAGGAGAAGAAAACCTTGCAATCAGAGGTTTTAGAAGCAACTCTTCGCAACGGATCGGTTGTTCAATTGATCAAGGCTCCAAATGGTAAACTATACATGAAGCTCATCGTAACAGAAAACCTTTATTTTGATAAGATCGATCAACTGGAAGTAAAATCAGGCAGCAAGAGTTTTTATGTGAAAGATGCGAAACATTATCAGTACAGTAAACACAAAGGCTATTACATCTTTGAGATCTACAAGAATTATGTGGTTACATTAAAGGACGAAGGACTAACAGGAATACTTTTCGGAAAAGCAGAAACCGAATTCACACGATCAGATTCAAACTTAATTAAAAAAACGGCGGCTTGCTTTTATGAAAGCTTAGCCGAAAAAAAATAATATACTATGAGCGAACGAATACTTAGAGCCCTCATGCAGATGTTCTCGATCATTGCAAAGGTCGACGGCATCAACAACACAGGAAGGCAAATAGTACAATCCTTTTTAAAGCAGCAGTTAAGCGCTGAACAAGTGGAGACTTACCTAAAGATCTTTGATGAATATCTTGAATCCAATACAGCTGCTAGCAAAAAGAAAGAGGGTGCAGCCAAGCGTACTTCCCTTAACTCAGTGAAGGTACTTAAGATCTGTACTCAGATCAACCAGGAACTGGAACAAACGCAGAAAGTGATCGTGTTGCTTCGTTTGCTGGAATTCATTTACTCAAGTAACGAGATCTCAGAACAGGAATATGAATTCGTAGTAACAGTGGCCGATACCTTTAACATCCCAAATGAAGAATTCACCTTACTGAAATCTTTCATTGAGGATAAAGTAGAGATCATTCCCGATAATTCGCACATTCTTGTCATTAATAACAAAGAAGGAGGATACCAAAATCACACCAAGCACATGTACAACGATACAGTCACAACCGACATTCGTATCGTAAACATTCAAAGTGTGGGCATGTACGCGCTGCGTCTATATGGAAATACAGAAGTCATTCTGAACGGACAAAGTATCTCTAAAGAACGTGTACACATTTTCACTCCTGGATCTTCTATCAGGTCAAGCAAAATAAAACCGATCTACTACTCTGATGTGATCAGTCGCTTCCTTAGCGATGAATCGCAATTGAAAGTTACGTTCGAAGTGAAGAACCTTGAGTATAAGTTCAAGGGTGGTAAACTCGGTCTGCGCGATGTGAATATCAATGAGGAAAGTGGAAAATTGATCGGGATCATGGGTGGTTCAGGTGCCGGTAAGTCAACTTTACTGAACGTGCTCAACAGCATGGAAACGCCAAGTGGTGGTTCTGTAAAGATCAATGGAAAGAACATACATACGGAAAGTGGGGAACTGGAAGGAGTGATCGGACATGTTAGTCAGGATGACCTTCTGATAGAAGAACTAACGGTTTATCAGAATCTATTCTATAATGCAAAACTCTGCTTTGGAAATTTAAGTGATGAGGAGATTAAAAAACGATGCATACATCTTCTTGCCGAATTAGGCCTGAGTGAAACCAGTAATTTAAAAGTAGGTTCGCCGTTGGAAAAGACCATTTCAGGAGGACAACGTAAACGTTTGAACATCGCATTGGAACTTGTTCGAGAGCCAAGTGTACTTTTTGTGGATGAGCCAACTTCCGGACTTTCTTCCCGTGACTCTGAAAACATCATGGACCTGCTCAAAGAACTTGCTTTGAAAGGCAAACTGATCTTTGTTGTGATCCATCAGCCATCCAGTGATATCTACAAGATGTTTGATAAGCTGATGATCCTTGACGTGGGTGGCTATCCGATCTACTATGGAAATCCTGTTGATGCAGTTAGTTACTTTAAGCGTCTTGTCAATCATGTGAATGCTGAAGAATCAGAATGCGTTCATTGTGGTAACGTGAATCCGGAACAGATCTTCAACATCATTGAAAGCAAAGTATTGGATGAATACGGACATTTGACTTACACAAGAAAAGTTACGCCGGCAGAGTGGAATGTTCACTATAAAGAGTTGATCGAAAGCAACATTCACTCAGACAAAAAACACACCGAGATCCCTGAAAGTATTTTTAAAATTCCGAATGTACTGAAGCAGTTCAAAGTGTTTTTGACAAGGGATGTGAAAAGTAAATTGACGAACACTCAATACCTGCTCATTAACTTTTTGGAAGCACCGCTTCTTGCCTTTATACTTGCTTATCTGGTACGTTATTTCAATTCAGATGTAGACACCAGTAAAGGTTACGTATTCAGTGAGAACGACAATATTCCGGCTTACATGTTCATGTCCGTGGTAGTTGCTCTCTTCATTGGACTTACTGTTAGTGCGGAGGAGATCATCCGTGACAGAAAGATCAGAAAGAGAGAATCCTTTCTGAATCTGAGTAAAGGAAGTTATTTGTGGAGCAAGATCATCATCATGTTCGTACTCTCTGCCATACAAACGATCACTTTTGTAATTGTAGGTAATTCTGTATTGGGAATAAAAGGAATGTATGGAGACTACTGGATCGTACTATTCACCACTTCCTGTTTTGCCAACATGCTGGGACTGAATATTTCTTCGGCCTTCAACAGTGCTGTGACCATTTATATTTTGATCCCATTCCTTATCATACCTCAGCTTTTGCTTGCGGGTGTGGTAGTGAAATTCGACAAACTGAATCCAACGCTTGCGAAACAAGGTGGTGTTCCAGTGGTAGGTGAAATGATGGCCAGTCGCTGGGCATTCGAAGCATTGGCGGTAAATCAATTCAAGGAAAATGCCTTTGAAAAGAATTTTTACAAATACGATAAAACTATCAGTGTAGCTCAGTACAAAAAAGATTACTGGCATACTAAACTCGATCAGAAAATAACCAAGATCGAAAATGAATACAAAGAAGGCAAAACGAACGAACAGATAAAAGAGGACATTGAATTATTATACAATGAGATCTCTAAAGAATGTCGATTGAACAAGAAAGTAAAATGTGAGGTATTGAATCAGATCAATGTAAAAGGTTACAACGTAGCTTTAGGAGTAGCTTTAAGAAAAGGATATCTGAAAGATGTAAAAGATCATTACATCACCATGAACAACAATGCCTATAACAAAAGAGAAGAGTTGAACCGTTCCATGCAGGGTGACAAGGCCGCACATGAGAAATTCCTGAAACTGCAATCCGAGTACGACAATGAAAATCTCAATAATTTAGTGAAGAACGCAAGTGAGGTTTTCAATAAATGTGTGGAGAAAGACGGGAAATTGATCCAGTTAACTGATCCTGTATTTCTGGATCCTACTGATTCAAAATTGGGAAGAGCCCACTTCTTTGCACCTAGAAAGAATCTATTCGGTACATATTACAGCACCTTCTGTTTCAATTTGTGTGTGATCTGGTTCATGAGCTTTACCTTAATGGTAACACTCTATTTTGATGTGTTCAAGAAAGTACTTGATCTCTTTGGAAACATCAACTTTTTCCAGAAGAAGAGAGCTTGATCTTTTATTCTTGATTAAGGTTTGAATTAACTGAACTGCTTTACGTCAGCTGCGGATATTTCTTTTCCACCTAATATGATAAGGCGTTCGATCACATTTCTGAATTCTCTTATATTTCCCGGCCATGAGCGATTCTTTAATGCAAGAAGCGCTTCAGGAGTGATCACTTTTTTTGCTGAGCCCATTTCTTCACAGATCTGGTCCAGAAAATAATTCGCTAAAAGCGGGATATCATCTTTTCTTTCATCCAATGACGGAACATGGATAGGAATGACCGCCAAACGATGAAAGAGATCTCTTCTGAATGTCTCTTTTTCAATTTCTTTCTCAAGATCCTTATTTGTAGCAGCAACTACTCTCACATTCACTTTAATTTCTTTGTCCCCTCCTACCCTTGTGATCTTATTTTCCTGTAAAGCCCTGAGTACTTTTGCCTGTGCACTCAGACTCATATCCCCGATCTCATCTAAAAAAAGTGTGCCACCTTCCGCCAGCTCAAACTTTCCTTTGCGTTGTGCCACTGCACTTGTGAACGAACCTTTCTCATGTCCGAATAACTCACTTTCGATCAACTCAGAAGGAATGGCTGCGCAATTCACTTCAATCAAAGGACCATTCGCTCTGTTGCTTTTTTCATGCAGCCATTTTGCCACCAGCTCTTTTCCACTTCCATTCGCTCCCGTAATGAGAACTTTTGCATCGGTAGGTGCTACCTTTTCGATAATATCCTTGATCGCCTTGATTGCAGGTGCTTCTCCGATCATATCCACAACTTTCGTGATCTTCTTTTTCAGTGTTTTGGTTTCGGTCACCAATTCACCTTTTTCTAATGCATTTCGCACACACACCAGAAGACGGTTCAGGTCTATTGGTTTGGCCAGGTAATCATAAGCGCCTTTCTTCACGGCATCTACCGCCGTTTCAATATTTCCATGACCACTCATGATGATGACGGTGCTTTGAACATTTGCTTCGATCAATTTCTGCAGTAATTCAATCCCATCCAGTTTAGGCATTTTGATATCACTTAAAATGATGTCATAACCATTTTTTAATGACATATTCAAACCCATCATACCTTCTTCTGCCTCTTCAACTTTATGATTTTCATATTCGAGGATCTCTTTGATCGATCTTCTGATCGCCTTCTCATCATCTATTACCAAAATCTTTGCCATAATGAAACAAATTTATGAATTGATTTCTTTTAAATATACAGCCAGCGCACCCTCTTTTAAGGAATAGGTTGATACCCTAAGCTTACTCAGTCCGGCTAACTTCAACACATACTCAATTAATAGACAAGAAATCACGATCATGTCAAAACGCATAGGAACCAATCCTTTGATTTCCTTCCTTTCCGACAGTGTGCTGTGTTTCACCTTTTCTGATATCTTATTCAGAAGATCGTGATCTACTTCGTAACAGGTTTTCGAATCAGTGAATTCTTCCCCTCCAAATTCACCGTGTATCATTTCAATGATGGAATCAAATGCACCTGATGTACCAATTAATTCCACAGGAGGAAACTCAGCAATTGCCTTTTTCAGTTCGGTTGACTCTACATCAAGATAAGAGAACAAATCTTTCACTTCTTCAATAAGAATTGGATCAGAAGGGTTGAAACGTTGAAGTAAGCGGGATGCTCCAAGATTAAAACTCTTCTTCCAATAGATCTTTTCTTTGTCTGCCAAAATGAATTCCGTACTGCCACCTCCAATATCCATGATAAGGGAAATTCCATCTTTTAAAGGTACGGCTTCCTTGCAACCAGCGTAGATCAGCATCGCTTCTTCATTCCCATCGATCACTTTCAAATCCAGTCCGGCCCGTTCTTTGACCATTTTCACAAAATCTTTTCCATTAACGGCATCCCTTATTGCAGATGTTGCAAAAGCAAGTACTTTGTCCACCATGAATTCATCAATGATTGCTTTGAATTGAAAAAGGGCATCAATTCCCCTCAGAAAAGGAGTTTCGGCAATAAACCCCTGATTAATGGCAGACTCTCCTAGCTTAACGGCAGAACGGGTATTGAAAACTTGCCTGTATGAGCCGTTTTCAACATCCACTATGAGGATGTTAAATGTATTGGTACCACAGTCGATTACAGCTATTCTCACCGCTTAAATATACATTAATTTTCGACGAATTTTTTTGATTGAGTCACTAAATAATTTAAATTTATCTACCTAACAACACAATTTTATTAAAATGAAAAAACTCCTATTTGCCGTGATCGCTTGTTTCGCGTTAAGTCAAACATTTGGTCAATCTGTACGTCCCGAATACATTGAAGGAAAAGTTTATGTCAAGTTCATCCCTGCTTTGCTGAAGGGAGTGGCAAAAGATGATCCAAGAAATTTAAATGTATCTAAGATCTCCGCATTACGTGATCTTGTTACAAAATATGATATTACCAACGTTTCAAAACCTTTCTATCAGGCAGATGACGATGCAAAATTGCCTTATATCGTTCAGATCAATTTCAATAAGAAGAACAAGGTGGAAGAGTTGATCGAAGATATGTACGCGAATAGCGGAGTGGAATATGCGGAGAAGGTACCGGCAGTATATACTTATACAACACCTAACGATCCTTTATACGGAAATCAAACAACTGAAATGAACCAGATCCTTGCGCCAACTGCTTGGGATGTTTTCAACCAAAACACAAATTTAAAGGTTGCCGTTGTTGATAACGCTGTGATGTGGACACATGTGGATCTTGTTGCAAATACGTATACAAATGCCATTGAAGCTGCAGGGGTAGCAGGAGTTGATGATGATGGTAATGGTTATATTGATGATGTTAATGGCTATGATGTTGCCGATAACGACCCTAGCGCGGTTCCTTCGCACTCTACCATGTGGCACGGTACACATTGTGCCGGTACAGTAGGTGCAAGAAATAACAATGGAATTGGAATTGGTTCTATCGGTTGGAACTTAAAAATTATACCGGTGAAGTGTTCTGTAAACGGACCTAGTAATACAACATTGGACAATGCCTATGGTGGAGTTGTTTACGCCGCCAAGGCTAATGCGCGCGTTATTTCATGTTCTTGGGGTGGAACCACCGGAGGACAAGCAGGACAGGATGTGATCAATTACGCATGGAACAAAGGTTGCTTGATCGTTGCGGCCGCTGGAAATGATGGAAACAATGTGTTGCATTACCCCGGAGCATACCAGAATGTTTATTGTGTTGCGGCTGTTGCAAGTAACGATGTTAAAGCATGGTTCTCAAGTTTCGGTCAATCCGGAAATCAATGGGTAGACATCAGCGCTCCTGGCGTAAGCATTTATAGTACCCTTGCTTATACAGGAACCCCTCAATATGGAGATTCTGACGGAACTTCGATGGCGACTCCAATGGTAGCTGGACTTTGTGGATTAATGATGTCTTATGTTCCTCAAATGACCAGAGCGAATGTGATGAACTGCATCAATACAACTGCCGCGAATATTTATACGATTGGAGGAAACGCTGCTTACATTCCTGGTAATCAATTAGGCGCCGGAAGGATCAATGCCACAGCAGCTATGAACTGTGCTACCGGATGGTTATCTGCTCCTCCGGTTGCAAACTTCTTCTCTTTGGTTAAAAACACTTGTCCAAATACCCCGATCACTTTTCAAGACAGCTCACTTTATATTTATAATCCCGCCGTTTGGAGCTGGACCTTTCAGGCAGGAACGCCAGCAACTTCAAGTTCATCTATGCCCGTAGTACAATGGGCCGCTCCGGGAACCTATTCTGTTCGGATGACCTTAAGCACTCCGAATGGAAGTAATACGATAACTAAATTATCCTATATCAATGTAAGCAACCCAATTGCTTTGCCATTGAATGAAGGATTCCAAAATGCCACCTTCGTTCCAGCTAACTGGACCCCTGTGAACATCGGTAATGACAATGTCTATTGGACGAGAACAGTAAACGTTGGGGGATTTGGAACAAGCACCGCTTGTGCCTTGTTCGACAATGCAGGTTTAGATGCAGCAGGTGACCGAGATGAAATGCGAACTCCTAAGTATAACTGTACAAATGTTGTCTCTGCAAGATTACGATTTGATGTCGCATATAAAGTGCTGAACAATATTGAATCGGATACTTTAAGAGTGAATGCTACGACCAATTGTGGTACAACGTGGACCAATTTATACGCAAAGGGAGGTGCTTCATTAGCAACTGCTCCATTAACTCCAACTCAGTATCCACTTTGGGTGCCTGCAGCCAATCAATGGAGAAAAGATACCATCGATGTAACAGGTATTGTTGCCGGTCAACCGAATGTCATGTTCTCATTTGTGAATCACGGACATTACGGACAAGGAACTTACTTAGATAATATCAATTTATACTTCCCTGCACCTGCCGTTAACTTTACAAATTCTGCCCCTGTTTGTCCGGGTGGTAACTTAACTTATACCAATCAATCTACCGGAGCTGCGAGTTATTCCTGGAATTTCGGAGGAGGAACTCCTGCTACTTCTACCCTATCAAATCCGGGAGCAATTACCTATACTGCAGGTGGCGTTTTCACTACCACATTGACTGCATGGAACGGAACTACAGCAACTGTGTTTACAAAAACAGTTCAAATAAATCCAACACCAACAATTGCAGTGAACAGTCAAACGATTTGTTTGGGTGGTACTGCTACCTTGAGTGCTAACGGTGCTTCTACCTATACATGGAGTACAGGATTGATCGGAAATCCACTTATGGTCTCACCTGGATCAAACACAGTTTATACGGTGAGCGGAACATCATTAGGATGTGTTTCAGGACCAACAACAGTAAGTGTCACGATTGGCTCACAATTATCTGTATTCATCACTCCAAGTAGTCCTAGCATCTGTGTTTCCGGAACAAGTTCATTGGTAGCGAGTGGTGCTACAAGTTATACTTGGAACACAGGTTCTAATGCGACAACAATTGTAGTTACTCCAACTACAAGTACTACGTATTCAATCATCGGAACCAATGGAGCATGTTCTGGAACGACCATGATCACATTAACTGTTGTTCCTACACCAAGTATCAATTTGACTGTAAGCCCTTCAGCATCGCTTTGTCCGGGTAACACTGCAACATTAACTGCTGCCGGATTCTACACAACCTACACTTGGGTTACTCCAACTGTTGTTGCCAATTCAATCACTGTTTCTCCTGGGTCTAACACAACGTATACTGTGTTTGGAAGCGGGCCTAACGGTTGCAGCACCAGCAGTGTTGTCAATATCGTTATCAAACCAGTTCCATCTGCTGTCATTACAACTACGGATGCTTCTTGCGCCGGTTGTCCGGATGGTGAAGCAGTGGTTACTGTAACTTCCGGTGTTGGACCCTATACCTATCAATGGTTACCGGTTGGAGGAACTCAAAGCTTTGTGAGTGGATTCAACCCGGGTTGCTATTCAGTGAATATTAACAGCGCCAACGGATGTTCAACTCAGCAAACTTTGTGCATTGGCTTCAACACAGGAATCAACAAATCGAACGCGAATAATTTCAAAGGACTACTCATCTTCCCTAACCCTGCATTGAATTATGTCATGATCGATTTCCAAGGAAGAAATTTCTCTGTGAATCTTTACAATAATTTAGGACAATTGATCTACGAGAAGAAGAACAATGCTAACTTTACTTTGATACAGTTACAAGATTATGCAAAAGGTATATACACGATCGAAGTAGCTGAAGGAAGCGAAATTGTGAGGAAGAAACTGATCGTTCAATAGAAGAACTAATCTTTCATAAAAAAACCGTTCTCAAAAGGAACGGTTTTTTTTATAGATGCATTTTCACATCCGGCAATAAGGTGAGCGAGGAAAAATCGTTTCGGAGAAATTTGAAATAAGCTCCCGCTCCTATCATGGCCGCATTATCTGTGCAGTACTCAAATGGCGGAATGAATGCATTGATCTTTCTGCTCTCCGTTAGCTGTAACACTCTTTCCCTTAATCTGCCATTCGCTGAAACACCTCCTGCTAAAGCAAGATCGCATCCCATGTGTTCATCAAGGGCAATTGCTGTCGTTTTTAGTAATGAATTGGTAAGATGTTCCTGATAGGAAGCGCATATGTCATTTAAATTCTTCTCTACAAAATGGGGATCTGTCTTCACATGATCTCTGATGAAATAAAGAAAGGATGTTTTAATTCCGCTGAAACTGAAATCCAGGTTCGGTACACGTGAATTGGCGAAGCTGAAACGAGTTCTGTCACCTTCTTTTGCATATTTGTCAATGAAAGGACCACCAGGATAAGGTAATCCTAAAATCTTAGCGGCTTTATCAAAGGCTTCACCAACAGCATCATCGATCGTCTGTCCCAGCACCTCGAATTCAAAATGACCTTTCACCAAAACCAATTGCGTATGACCACCGCTGACCGTAAGACAGATAAAAGGAAAACTTGGGATTTCTTTTTTCTCTTTCTCATCTTCCAGAAAATGTGCAAGAATATGCGCCTGCATGTGATTCACAGAGATCAATGGTATTTGAAGTGCAAGCGAAAGCGATTTGGCAAAACTGATCCCAACTAGCAAACTTCCCATTAAACCCGGGCCTGAGGTCACTGCCACTGCATCCAGTTGCGTTGCCTCTATTCCTGCTTTTTTTAAAGCAGCTCTCACTACAGGAACAATGTTCTTTTCATGATCTCTGCCTGCTAACTCAGGTACTACGCCACCATACTGCTCATGGATCTTCTGGGATGCAGTGATATTCGAGAGCACGAAAGCATTCCTCATCACCGCTGCTGAAGTATCATCACAACTACTTTCAATTGCAAGAATATAGATGTCCTTTTTTTGCATTTTTTTAAGGAAGCCCAAGCATATTTTAACTTATCTTTATGCTGAAGGATGTTCCGTAAAATTACAAGAATATTAATAAAAAGCACCGGTATTTTAGCGATCGTCCTCCTTCTACTGCTCTCTTTTCTCTATTTCGCCATACAATCGCATTCATTTCAGACCTGGCTCGGAAATAAAGCAGGAGCCTACCTCAGCAAAGAACTCAATACAGAGATTAGGATCCAAAAGATCGCAATAGATTTTTTCAAAAAAGCAGAATTGATCGGAGTTTTTGTTGAAGACCTGCATCAGGACACTTTACTTTATGGAGATATAAATGTTTCCATCAAAGACCTAGACTACAAAAAAAAGAAATTAAAGGTGAAGGATATCTCATTGCGTAATGTGAATGCAAAGATCATAAAGTACAAGAACGATTCCACCTTAAATCTTCAGTTTCTCGTTGATTATTTCTCCGGTCCATCTAAGATCGATACAAGCAATCAAAAAGGCTGGGATGTTGATCCGGGAGAATTACAGCTCGAAAATATTTCATTCACATTCAGAAATGAAGATCATGATCAGCAAGTGACAAGGAACATGAATTTCAACGGACTAGCATTCAGGAATACCTTCGCGAAGATCAGCGAAATAAAAATCGGAGAGGAAGAGTTCAGCGCAAACATCAGAGGCCTGCGAACAGAAGAACAAAGTGGATTTTCTTTAAGTAATCTTACGGTCAATGCAAAGATCAGCTATCGTGAACTGGCACTTAATCGTTTGTTCCTACGTACCAAAAACACTCTTATCAAAGGCCAGATCAAATTCAAATACAATGACTGGTCTGATTATTCGGATTTCATGAACAAGATCAAGATGAATTGCCAACTGGAGAACACGTATGTGAATTTTGGTGACATTGCCTTTTTTGCGAAAGAACTGAACGGGTTGAATGAGACTGTTTATCTATCAGGGAAAGTACGAGGATTTGTGACTGATTTGAATCTGAATGATTTTAAACTGGAATATGGTAAATACACCAAGTTCTACGGCAATCTTGTATTGACAGGGATTCCGAATCTAACTACCGGTTTCCTAAGAATGGATGCAAAGGAGATCTCTACACATTATGCAGATCTGGCTAGAATTCCCGCCTATCCTTTTTCAGAGGGAAAGAAACTGGAGATCCCGAAACAACTAATTCCATTTGGAACGATGTCCTACAAGGGTAAATTTGATGGATTCCTCAAAGATTTTGCGATAAACGGAATACTTGCCACCGATCTTGGTAAGATCAGAACGGAAGTACTTATCACATTGGGCGATCGCACAGATGACACACAATACAAAGGAACATTAGAAACTGATAATTTCAATGTGGGAGCCATTGCAGATATAAAGGGAATAAACGGACTTACTTTCAAAGGATCAATAAAAGGAAAAGGAATATCAATGGCTTCACTGAACACCGAAATTCAGGGTGATGTTAGCACGATCAATTATAATAATTACACTTATAGAAATATTGTCCTGAACGGAGTTTTCAAAGAAAAAGTTTTCAGCGGTAAACTCGTAAGCAGCGATGTGAATGCCAATTTTGATTTTGACGGTAAAATAAGTTTTAAAAATAAAATTCCGGAAATGGATTTCATTTCCACAATCAATAAAGTAGATCTTCAGGCCCTTCATTTCAGTTCACAGAAGGCAATTATCTCATCTCAGGTACTCATTGTTCTAAAAGGGGATGAATTGGATAACCTGACGGGTAATATCAATCTGGACAACACACATTATACCAATAGTGATAAAGAATTCAAGCTAAGTACCTTTGATCTCGATCTCGATCAGGATGCTCCTGATAAAAAAATTAGGATCAGTTCCAACTATTTCAATTTTGATATGGGTGGGAAATTCAAACTCAGCAATTTAAATGGTGCATTCAATCACTTCCTTGCATCTTACTACCCCGCCTTTGTGAAAAAGATCAAAACAAAAACACCATACACCGACGCCTTTACATTTTCAATCAAAATTAAAAAATTCAATACCATACAGGAATTGCTGGTGAATTCCCTCATGATCAGTCCGAATACACTGATCGGTGGAGAATTTGATATCACCCGAAATCTGTTCAACATCAATCTCAAATCTGATTCTGTCAGAATTGCAGGTGCTACCTTCAACAAAAGTACCGTCGAATCATTTTCAAAGAACAATAAAATAAATATCGTTGTAAAGGCGAATGACATTCAGCTAACTGATAGTATCAAACTCGAAAACTATTTCAGTTATTTTGTTTCGCAGGATAAGGATACAAAATTCAATCTCGAATGGGACAACAAGCTCCTTCCCAAAAACGCAGGAAGGATCTTTGGTAAGCTCACTTTCAATAACAGTCTGGCCACACTTAATTTCGAAAAATTCTTCATTACCGCAAGAGACTGTACATGGAATATGATAACTTCCAATCCAACTGTACTAGATACAACAGGTAAACTTACCGTCAATCCAATTAAATTTGCAAGTAACATTCAGGAAATTTCAGTTGGTGGAGCTTTGTCAAAGATAAGAGAAGACAGCCTTTCTATCAACACGCACAGTATTCAGCTGGAACCTTTCAATCCTCTTCTCAAGGCAATAGGTTTGAATCTGGAAGGGATCATGAACGGAAATGTCTCTTTATATAAACATGATGGTTTTGCTTTTGGAAGCGACCTTGCATTCGCTCATTTCAAGATCAATAACAATGCACTCGGAAGAGTGGTATTGAAGACGCGCTATAATTCGGGTGACAAGAACATCCACCTGAACGGATACACGTCCATGGGACTTCCGGATCTGGAAGGAAACGAAACGAAGAATATCTCATTCAATGGTTATTATTACATGGATAAAAGAGACGAGAGCATTGATGTTGACTTCAAGGCCTCACCTGCTAACCTTAAACTTTTGAACCCCTTGTTATCCGGTATCATGACCATTAACAATGCACTCGTGGTTGGCGGCGGAAAGATCCATGGCTCCCCATCCAATCTGAAGATCGATGGAAAATTAAAATTGTACAACAGCGACATAAAAATTGACTACACCAATGTAAATTACAGTATTACTGGAGAGATTGAGATCATGCCCGATCAGATCCGTTTCAGTGATTTGCTTATGAAGGAAAGAGGATCGAAATCCATTTCTCAGGGAACGATCAACGGAAATATCTTTCACACTAATTTCACCAAAATGCAGCTGGATTATGATATTACTTACAAGAACATGATGGTATTGAATACGACTGAAAAGGAAAACAAAACTTTTTACGGGAAAATATTCGGTACCGGCAACATTGGTATCTGGGGATTTCTAAATAATCTGCACATGCAGGTGATCGATACAACTACCAGGGGATCCAGATTCTATATGCCACTGGATGGTCCGGCAGAGGTTGAAGAAAGTGACTTTATACATTTTGTAAAGAAAGACACCAACAAAGTAAAGAAGGATGATAAACTTACAGGATTCAATTTAGACATGTATGTGAACGCAACACCCGATTTGAACGCACAGATCATTCTTGACAAACGCACCGGTGATATTCTGAACGTACAAGGGGCAGGTGACCTCAGCCTCAAGATCAATACGCTTGGAAAATTTGAGATGTTCGGCGACTACATCATGACCGATGGAGATTATCGATTTACTTTAGAGAATGTGATCAACAAGAAATTTGATATTGATGCCGGAAGTTCCATTTCCTGGAGCGGAGATCCATTGGGTGCAGAGATCAATATCATCACCAGCTACCGTCAACGTGCTTCCGTTGCTTCCTTGTTGAATGACACATCCGGAACTTACAAAGGAAGAGTTCCGGTGGATTGTAAATTGAAGATCAGTGATAAATTATTTTCACCGGACATTAAATTCATGCTGAATTTCCCGACCATTGATGCAACAGCGAGAGCAAGGATCAATAATTTATTAAGTGATGAGATGGAATTGAACCGCCAAGTCTTCTCTTTCTTATTATTCAGAACTTTTGTTACCCCTCAGATCTACAATGCATCCGGCGGAGGTGTAACAGCAGGCGGAGCGGCTGCTTCTACCGGAAGTGAATTATTGAGTAACCAGGTAAGTAATTTCTTGAATAGTTATGTAGGAAATATAACCGGAATGGAAGATCTGAATCTGGGGGTGAATTACCGAACAGGATCCCAAACCATTGGTGATGCAGTGGATCTCGCCTTAAGTAAACAGTTATTCAACAATAAAGTAAGCATTGATGGAAATTTTGGTGTGAACAACAATGCCACCGGAAACTCAAGTGGTATCATTGATGTGAATATTGAATATAAACTGACAGAAGATGGACGTTACAGGGTAAAAGGGTTCAACCGAAGCAATGATAACACGCAGATCACTACAACGGGTGGTCCTTATACACAAGGCATCGGACTGTTTTACAGAGAGGAATTTGAAACTTTTAACGAACTGTTCAAAAGATATCTGAATAAGATCAAAAAGAAGGAAGAGTCGAAAAGTGGAGGTTGAAAAAAATTATTGTAATGTACAATTTGTTTTGGAAGAACCAAATGAAGTAGAGCTGCCATTGTTACTGAAGATATTCTTGTAAGTCTCATCAATATTAGAAGCCTCACGGTCACAAACTGCCTGAGCCTGTTTTTTTGTCATTTTCTCATTCATGGGTGATGAATCCGATGTACAGAAAACAGTTCCACCCGAGTTAAAATTCAATGTGCTATTACAGTGACAATTGTATTTTTTTCCGCATGAAGCGAATAAAATCATGAATATTGCACCTTGTATATATCTCATGTGATTAATCAATTATTAAGTTACACTCTGTTTCAACCGATTCACCTCCCTTTAATGGATATTTACCACTCTCGGTTATTCCACTTATCAAATCGCTTTCAATTGTGTTTTCCTGATGCTCACAAGCAGCTATTGCCTGTTTTTTAGATAATTTTTCGCTATACGCAGTTTTGTCCCCGGGATAAATGTATGTATAGTAATTTCCACTGCTGGTAGACTTAAATACCCAGGTCGACTTACAATCGCAGGTGTATGTTTTTTTGCAGGAAAATAAACACAAACTAAATAAAAGAACCAATATCTTATTAATCATGGCAGTTCATTTTATTTGAAATTACAAATGATTACGAAATAATACATTTATGAAAATCAGTGAGTTAAATTATATTGCGCATACAAAAATACGAAAAAAATCTGCGAATTTTATGATAAAAGCAATACTAATAGATATCAAAAATGAAATTACTTTAATACTCCTTTATTCATCCAATCCTCAATCGCATATTGATTGAGTTCGTAATAATCCACTTTCTTCACAACTATACTGTTATCGAGATAATAGATCCTTGGTAAACTTGTTGAAGCTAACTGCACAAATGTTTTTCCATTGCAATACGAATATGGTATATTATCAGCTTTCGTGTCATCAATAAAAGACTGGTATTTCTCTTTGTCCCCATTCAAAACAAAATAAATGGAAAGATCCGGATTGTTCTTTTTAATGAGTCTGAATTTTTTTGCAGCAATACGGCAGTGTGGACAACTCAGACTTAGAAACGCAACCACATGTTTCCCGGTTCTTAATTCTTGCTTTGGCACTTTCACTTTTACAGTATCTTCCGGCTGATACAAGAGATCCAGTTCCAATTTGTAATCTACTTTCTCGTCCAGGTTATTGCTCGTATAAGAATAATCAACCGGATTCATCACAAAGGGAACTGCAAAAGGAGGAAGTGCAAAAATGAGCAAGAATATTTTGTTGTACTTGATCTTCCAACCTTCGAATAAAAAATAAACTACCACAGCTCCTGCGATCATCACAATATTTTTAATGATAGCTTGCAAGGGAGTCATTTTTAAATGTTCTCCAAAACAACCACAGTTTCCTTGATTTCCACTCACCCCAATTTGAATGAGGAGATAAATGATAAAGAAAAGAAGAAGACCAACCGTTAAAGGCAAAGTGAATTTCTTCAGATTGTAATTGATGATCAAAAGGGCACCAATGAAAAACTCAAGTCCGATCAAAATCCGCGCAATTACGGGAGCTGTGTACCAGTTCGCAATTCCAATATCAACAAAAGTAAATTCAAATGTTTCAATGACCGGGTAAAGTTTGGTATAACCTGAATAAAGGAATACG
>Ga0268298_10002238_pt1 | contig 21373 bp, 15 predicted proteins | sample WWTPWeurt_MetaG_FD_194462 | JGI IMG/M metagenome (GOLD analysis project Ga0268298, IMG submission 194462) | Activated sludge microbial communities from WWTP in Nijmegen, Gelderland, Netherland - WWTP Weurt | ecosystem: Engineered > WWTP > Aerobic digester > Activated sludge | place... | reverse complement strand
GAAGGAAATGGCGGAGATCGGATCCTTCACGAAGCCGCCCGGCCCCATGATGGACAGGCCGGCCTTGGCGGCCTCCTCTGGCGTCTTCCCGGTGTTGGCGGCAATGGCCGTCCGCACCTCGACCCCCTTGGCGAACAGGGCCTCGGGGCTGAAGCCGAACTGCGCCAGCACCATGAAGGCCATGAAGGTCACGCCCGAGAGCAGCAGGCAGGCCTTGATGATCTGGACCCAGGTCGTGGCCGTCATGCCGCCGAACAGCACGTAGACCATCATCAGCGCGCCGACGATCACGACCGCCATCCAGTAGTCCAGACCGAACAGCAGCTTGATCAGCTGGCCGGCACCCACCATCTGGGCGATCAGGTAGAAAGCGACGACCACCAGCGTGCCGGAAGCAGCGAAGGCGCGGATCGGACCCTGTTGAAAGCGGTAGCCTGCCACGTCGGCAAAGGTGAATTTGCCCAGGTTGCGCAGGCGCTCGGCCATCAGGAAGGTGATGACCGGCCAGCCGACCAGGAAACCGATCGAGTAGATCAGGCCGTCATAGCCGGTGGCCATCACAGCCGCGGAAATACCCAGGAACGAGGCCGCGGACATGTAATCGCCCGCAATCGCCAGGCCGTTCTGGAAGCCGGTGATGCCGCCACCGCCAGTGTAGAAGTCAGCGGCCGACTTGGTCTTGGCCGCGGCCCATTTGGTAATGTAGAGCGTGCCGGCCACGAACAGGGCAAACATGCTGATCGCGGTCCAGTTGGTTTCCTGCTTGGCCGCCTGGCCGACGTCGCCACCGGCGGCGTAGACCAAACCGGTCGTCAGCAGCGCCAGCAGCGCGGCCAGGGTGAGGGTCATCTTTTTCATTTGGAGGCGTCTTTCAGGATTTCGGTGGTCAGTGCGTCGAATTCGCTGTTGGCGCGGCGCACGTAGATGCCGGTGATCACGATCGTGAAGATGATCACGCCCATGCCGATGGGGATGCCCAGGGTGGTGACACCTGCGCCGATGGGCTGGGCCAGAAAGGGCTTGTTGAATGCGATCAGCGCGATGTAGCCGTAGTACACGACCATCATCAGCAGCGTCAGGAACCAGCCGAAGCCACTGCGCTTCTTGCGAAGCTCCAGGTACTTGGGGTTCTTCTGGATTTTGTCGACCACCGGATCACTCATGTGGGTCTCCTCAGGGTTGATTGAAAAAATGATAGGCAAAAAATATGTGCGACAAGCACATTGCGGCGATTTTGTAAATTGGGACTGACCATGTGCTTACGCTTCTGATGGAGGTCTCGTGGCGTGGGTGAGACACCACAAGCCGGCTCAGAATGCAATAAAACATGAGGGCTTTCCCTAGGTCAACGGCATCCAGACTCCTCTCGTTTCAGGTGGTTTCTGGTGCAAATTTCGCATCAAGAAAAAGTAAGCAAGGGTTAACGCCTGTGCCGTAAGCATGCGTACAGCTTGAAGTAAGCCTTTGCAAGAAATTCGTCAGATTGCGGTCAGTCCCCCCTCTGATAGTCCGCCGCAGACACCGGTCCGGGTGTCCTTCATTGAACCTATTGGAGACAACCTCATGAGAAGCTCACAAACAGCAGCCGTGGCAGCACGGCCGATGTCCGCGGAGGAGAAGAAGGTCATCTTCGCCTCCTCGCTCGGCACCGTGTTCGAGTGGTACGACTTTTACCTTTACGGCTCGCTCGCAGCCATCATTGCCAAGCAGTTCTTCAGCGGGCTCGACGAAGGTTCCGCCTTCATCTTCGCGCTGCTCGCGTTCGCAGCCGGCTTCATCGTGCGCCCATTCGGCGCGCTGGTGTTCGGACGCCTCGGCGACATGATCGGCCGCAAATACACGTTCCTGGTGACCATCCTGATCATGGGCCTGTCCACGTTCATCGTGGGTATCTTGCCGAATTACGCCACCATCGGCGTCGCAGCCCCGGTGATCCTGATTGCCCTGCGCATGCTGCAAGGTCTGGCGCTGGGTGGCGAGTACGGCGGTGCGGCGACCTATGTGGCCGAACATGCGCCCATGGGCAAGCGCGGTGCCTACACCTCCTGGATTCAGACCACGGCGACGCTGGGCCTGTTCCTGTCCCTGATGATCATTCTGGGCACCCGGACGGTGATCGGCGAAGCCGCCTTTGCCGACTGGGGCTGGCGCGTTCCGTTCATCGTCTCGATCCTGCTGCTGGCCGTGTCGGTCTACATCCGCCTGAGCATGAACGAGTCGCCTGCCTTCGCCAAGATGAAGGCCGAAGGCAAGACCTCCAAGGCGCCGCTGTCCGAATCCTTCGGTCAGTGGAAAAACCTGAAGATCGTGATTCTGGCACTCATCGGTCTGACCGCCGGCCAGGCCGTCGTCTGGTATTCGGGCCAGTTCTATGCCCTGTTCTTCCTGACCCAGGCGCTCAAGGTTGATGGCGCGACCGCCAACATCATGGTGGCGATCTCCCTGATCATCGGAACGCCCTTCTTCATCGTCTTCGGCGCTTGGTCCGACAAGATTGGCCGCAAGCCCATCATCATGGCCGGCTGCCTGTTGGCCGTGGTGACCTACTTCCCGGTGTTCGAAGCGCTGACCAAGGCCGCCAACCCCGATCTGGCTGCCGCGCAGGCCAAGAACAAGGTGACGGTCACGGCCGATGCCAAGGAGTGCTCGTTCCAGTTCAACCCGACCGGCACCGTCAAGTTCACCAGCTCGTGCGACATCGCCAAGCAGGTGCTGGCGGGCGCCTCGGTGAGCTACGACAACATTGCCGGCCCCGCTGGCGCACCCGCCGTGATCAAGGTGGGCGAAACGGCCATCACGGGCTACAGCTCCAAGGGCCTGCCCGCCGCGGAAGCGAAGGCCAAGGACGCTGAGTTCAAGAAGGCCGTGGCGGATGCGCTGAAGGCCGCGGGCTATCCGCCGAAGGCCGACATGGCCAAGTTCGACAAGGTCAAGGTCATTGGTATCCTGACCTACCTCGTGATCCTGGTGACCATGGTGTACGGCCCGATCGCTGCCATGTTGGTGGAAATGTTCCCGACCCGGATTCGCTACACCTCCATGTCGCTGCCTTATCACATCGGCAACGGCTGGTTCGGCGGCCTGCTGCCCACCACGGCGTTTGCCATCGTGGCGCAGACCGGTAACATGTACAACGGTCTGTGGTATCCGATCATCGTCGCCGGCATGACCTTCGTGATCGGCATGTTGTTCGTCAAGGAGACGAAGGACGTTGACATCTACGCCAACGACTGAGTTGGGTGTTTTGGTTCACCCGCACCGCGTGTGCGGGTGTGTTGGACAGACCCTCCTTGCGAGGGTCTTTTTTTTCAGGAGAAACGGTATGTGGAAAATTGCTGTGGGTTTTGTCATCTTTGCGGGCCTGGCATTGTTCATTTTGTCCAAGGGTGGTGATATCGACATGGGTGGCGAAAAGCATGGCGCCGAGGCGACCCACGCGCCCGCCGAAGCGCCGGCAGCGAAAGCCTCTGCCGCGGCAGGCGCAAGTCAGGCAAAATAAGTTCGTCGCCAATATTGGCGCTTGCAGACTTGGGGGCCATTCAGCATGAAATACGCCAAGACAGAAGCCGGTCAGCTGGCCCTGAAGGAGCGCTCGCCCCAGCTGACCTCTCGTCAACGGTCGGCCATGATCCTGTTCGACGGCAAGAAGACGGTGGATCAGGTGTTGGCGGCAACGGCCGGGCTCGGCATCGTGGCCACCGACATCGACCATCTGCTGGCCCTTGGCTTTCTGGCTCCCGCTGAAGGTGCGGCACCCGCTCCGACTGCGCCACTTGCTGCACAGCCGCCGTCGGCCAGTGCCGTCCCTAGCGCGGCTGCCGCACCCGGTGCCGCGCTGCCAGCCGCGAACAAGTCGGAGCTGTTCAGTCAGGCCTGGCCGGTGGCCACCCGATTGACCGCAACGCTGGGTCTGCGGGGATTCCGCCTCAATGTGGCGGTGGAGCGTTGCATGGACTACGACGAGCTTCTGGCGCTGTTGCCGAAGATCACCGACGCGCTGGGTCCGGAAAAGACCCGCGAGTTGCGCGAAGCGCTGCGGGTCTGAGCATCACGACGATCAACGCTTGAATTTTCCGTCATTGCCGATGATCGACAGGTCGGCAAAGTCCAGCCCGGTGTGGTCGTCCGGGCTGTAGCTGATTTCCAGCCCCCCCAGATCGAATTTTTGCAGACTCTCCAGCGCAGCCAGCAGCTTCTGCCGCGTCGGGTTCGGTGACGCTCTTCGAAGCGCTTCGATCAACACCTTGGCCGCGGCATAGCCCTCCAGGATCGCCGGGGAAATCTCATTTAGTCCCTTGGCCTTGGCCAGTTCCAGGGCTTCTTTCACGATGCCGTAGGAGAACGACTTCTCATAAGGAAACACCTGGGTGACGATGACGCCCCGGCTGGCGTCACCCAAAGCCTTGATGAAGCCGGCGGACGCGTTGTTCGAGAGCGTGACCACTTGCGCCGCGGATCCTGCCGCACGCAGCGCCTTGATGCCGTCGGCCACCGCCGTTCCCGAACCGAACCAGAGGATGGCCTGCGGCGTCGTCTTGGCCAGCGCGGGGACGATTGCCGGGTAATCGGGCTTGTTGCGGTCGGCCTTGACCACCGCCACGGGCTTGAGGTTCGCCTTGGCAAAGCCCTTGTTGGCGCCCTCCAGCGCATCGGTCCCGAACGAGTCGTCCACGTGCACCACCGCAATCCGGTCGATGCCCAGAGTGTGCAGGTGGGCCACCGCCTTGGCGGCCTCGCGCTGGTAGCTGGACCGGACGTTGAAGATGTACCGGTTCACCGGGCTGTGCAGCAGCATTGCGCCGGTGGACGGTGCCACCAGGGCCACACCGTGCTTTTCCAGCAGCGGCATGATGGCCTCGGTGTGCGGCGTTCCGCGGTTGAGGAACAACGCCACCACGTTCTTCTCGTTAATCAGGGTGTTGGCGTTGGCCGCGGCGATCTTGGGGTCGAACTTGTCGTCGAGGGTGACCAGTTCGATCTTCTCACCGCGAATCCCGCCTTTGGCATTGACGCTATCGATGTACAGCTTTGCCCCGTCCACGGCCTCCTTGACGGTGGCCGCCACCGGACCGGTGAGGCCGACGGTCTGGCCGATCAGGATCTGGGCGCGGGCCGTGCCTGCCGTCCAGCTGACAGCGGCGGCCAAAAGACAGGTGTGGAACCATTTCATATCGGAGATCTCCTTGGGTGCGCCAGTGTAGAAACGGATCGCTGCCCCCGGTATTCGTAGTTCTACGTTCGTGCGCCGGCGTCGGGATGCCCCCTTGGCGCACACAAATCGCCGCCGTGCCTAGAATCTTTGGCCTGCTTCCAGAAAGACCCCCCCGCATGACCCAGGGATTGATCCGCATTCGCGGCGCGCGCCAGCACAACCTCAAGAACCTTGACCTCGACATTCGCACCGGCGAACTGACGGTGGTCACGGGTCCCAGTGGTTCGGGCAAATCGAGCCTGGTCTTCGACACGCTATATGCAGAAGGGCAGCGCCGCTACGTCGAAACCTTCTCGGCCTATGCGCGGCAGTTCCTGGACCGCATGGACAAGCCCGCCGTCGACAAGATCGAAGGCGTGCCGCCGGCCATCGCCATCGACCAGACCAACCCGGTGCGCAGCTCGCGCTCCACCGTGGGCACGATGACCGAGCTGAACGACCACCTGAAGCTGTTGTTTGCGCGCTCGGGCCAGCTGTTCGACCGGCAGACCGCGCAGCCGGTGAGGCACGACACGCCTGAGACGATCTACGCCGAATTGCTGCGGCGCAGCGCCGAACGCGACGAGCCGCGGCTGGTGTTGACCTTTCCGGTGGAACTGCCGGCCAACACCAGCGCGGAACAACTGGAGCAGTGGCTGTCGGCCAGCGGCTTCACCCGCGTGCAGGCCGAGCGGGAAGAGGTCCGTCCGGTCGGGCCGCGTACGAGCGCCGTGCCGGGCCGCCCCAAACAAGCGAGCGCCCCCTCGGGGGGCAGCGAACCACGCGCAGCGGGGAGCGTGGGGGTGGTCAAGGTGCTGGACGTGGTTGCCGACCGCTTCCGGATCGGGCAGGTGGAAAAAGCCCGTGTGGTCGAGGCGATCGAGGTGGCGCTCAAGCGCGGCGCGGGTCGACTGAACGTCTACGTGATGCCCGCCGGCACGGAATCGTCGGATTCCGAGCTGTGGCGCTTCTCGTCGGGACTGCACTGCCCCGACAGCGACCTGCGCTACACCGATCCGATCCCCTCGGCCTTCTCGTTCAACTCGGCCGTCGGTGCTTGCGAGGCCTGCCGGGGCTTCGGCCGCGTGATCGGCGTGGACTACGGCCTGGTGATTCCCAACGACAAGCTCACCCTGCGTGCCGGCGCGATCAAGCCGATGCAGACCCCAGCCTGGAAGGAATGCCAGGACGACCTGATGCGCCATGCCGAGACCGCCGGCATTCCGCGAGACACCCCCTGGAACAAGCTCACGCCCGAGCAGCAGCACTGGGTCATCCAGGGGTCGCCGAACTGGAACGGCAAGTGGAACCAGCACTGGTACGGCGTCAAGCGCTTCTTCGAATACCTGGAGACCAAGTCCTACAAGATGCACATCCGGGTGCTGCTGTCCAAGTACCGCAGCTACACGCCCTGCGGCACCTGCGGCGGCGCGCGCCTGAAGACCGAGAGCCTGCTCTGGCGCATCGGTTCGAAGGCCGATGCCGACGCGGTGATGGAGCCACCAAAGCGCTTCATGCCTGAAGGGGTTGCCTGGCCCCGCGCCCAGCTGGAGGCCCTGCCGGGCCTGTGTCTGCATGACCTGATGCTGCTGCCACTGGACCGCCTGCGCCGCTTCTTCGAGTCGATGACCCAGGTGCCCAACGTCGTGGCCAACGAGGGAGAAACGCAAGCGCTGAAGCTGTTGTTCGAAGAGATCACCACCCGGCTGAAGTACCTGTGCGACGTCGGGATCGGCTACCTCACGCTGGACCGCCAGAGCCGCACGCTGAGCGGTGGCGAGGTGCAGCGCATCAACCTGACCACGGCCCTGGGCACCTCGCTGGTGAACACGTTGTTCGTGCTGGACGAGCCCAGCATCGGCCTGCATCCGCGCGACATGCACCGCATCATCAAGGCCATGCAGCGCCTGCGCGATGCCGGCAACACGCTGGTGGTGGTGGAGCACGACCCGGCTGTGATGCTGGCGGCCGACCGCATGATCGACATGGGCCCTGGCCCGGGCGAGCGCGGCGGACAGATCGTGTTCGACGGCACGACCGAGGCGCTGCGCAGCGCCGACACGCTGACCGGCGCCTACCTTGGGGGCCGCAAACAGGTCGGGATGGGCTTCAAGCGCATGGTGACCGACCACACGCCGCGCCTCATCCTTGAGGGCGCGCGCGAGCACAACCTGCGGAACGTGACCGTCGAAATCCCGCTGCAGCGCCTGGTCTGCGTCACGGGTGTCAGCGGCTCCGGCAAGTCCAGTTTGATCCAGGACGTGCTGGCCCCGGCACTGATGCGGCACTTCGGCAAGGCCACGGAAACCCCCGGGGCACACGACCGGCTGCTGGGCGCGGACCACCTGTCGGAGGCGGTGTTCGTGGACCAGTCACCGATCGGCAAGACCGCGCGCTCGAACCCGGTGAGCTACGTCGGCGCCTGGGATGCCGTCCGTGAGATCTTTGCCACCGCGCCGCTGTCACGCCAGCGCGGCTACACCGCGAGCAAATTCAGCTTCAACAGCGGCGACGGGCGCTGCCCGACCTGTGGCGGTTCGGGCTTCGAACACGTGGAGATGCAGTTCCTCAGCGATGTCTACCTGCGCTGTCCGGACTGCGACGGCAAACGCTACCGGCCCGAAATCCTGGAGATCACTGTCGAACGCCAGCCGCTGGGCGCGGTGCATCCGCGCGTGATGAACGTGGCCGACGTGCTGGACCTGACCGTCAGCGAGGCCGCAGCGGTGTTCGCCAACGACCGCGAGGTGATCCGCGCGCTGCAGCCCATCGTCGATGTTGGGCTGGAATACGTCAAGCTGGGCCAGCCGGTGCCGACGTTGTCGGGCGGCGAGGCGCAGCGCCTGAAGCTTGCCGGCTTTCTGGCGGAGGCGGCAAAGAGCGCCAGTGCCAGCCGCCAGCCCACGGCGCGCAAAGGCACGCTGTTCCTGTTTGACGAGCCCACCACCGGGCTGCACTTCGACGACATCGCCAAGCTCATGCGCGCCTTGCGCAAGCTGCTGGATGCCGGGCATTCGCTGGTGGTGATCGAGCACAACCTCGACGTGATCCGCGCCAGCGACTGGCTGATCGACCTCGGCCCCGAAGGCGGCGACGCCGGCGGCCTGATCGTCGCCCAGGGCACGCCCGAGGAGGTGCGCCTGCACGCCACTTCTCACACGGGCCAGGCCCTGCGCGAGTACGACCGGGCGCTTGGCATGGGCAGCCACCGCGCGGAAGAAGGCGTGCCGCTGCAACTGATCGCCCGCGCGCGCCGCCAGGCGACGGGGGCCGACAACGCCATCCAGATCATCAATGCCCGCGAGCACAACCTCAAGTCGCTCAGCGTCAACATCCCGCGCGGCCAGTTCAGCGTGGTCACGGGGGTCAGCGGCTCGGGCAAGTCCACGCTGGCGTTCGACATCCTGTTCAACGAGGGCCAGCGCCGCTATCTGGAGAGCCTGAACGCCTACGCGCGCAGCATCGTGCAACCGGCCGGCCGGCCCGAGGTGGACGCCGTGTATGGCATCCCGCCGACGGTCGCGATCGAGCAGCGCCTGTCGCGCGGCGGGCGCAAGAGCACGGTGGGTACCACCACCGAGGTCTGGCATTTCTTGCGCTTGCTGTATGTGAAGCTCGGCGTGCAGCATTGCATCCATGACGGCGCGGCGGTGCAGCCGCAGACGCCGGAGCGCATCGCCGCGCAGCTGATGACGCAGTTTCGCGGGCAGCACATCGGCCTGCTGGCGCCGCTGGTCATGAACCGCAAGGGCGTCTACACGGAGCTGGCCGATTGGGCCCGCCCGCGCGGCTACACCCACCTGCGCGTGGACGGCCACTTCCTGCCGACCACCGGCTTCCCGCGCATCGACCGCTTCAAGGAACACACCATCGAGCTGCCGGTCTTGAGCCTGGACATCAAGCCCGAGAACGAGACCTTGCTGCGCGATGCGCTGGCGCGCGCCCTGGAGCACGGCAAGGGCGTGGTCCATGTGCTGAGCGACCTGCACGGCCTGCGCGCAGCCATGCAGGCAGGCTCGCCTACGGCGGGCATTGGCAAGTTGCTGGCCTTTTCCACGCTGCGCGCCTGCCCGGTGTGCAGCACGAGCTACGCGGAGCTCGACCCGCGGCTGTTCTCCTACAACAGCAAGCACGGCTGGTGCCCGGACTGTGTGGGCACCGGCGTGAAACTGACGAAAGAGCAGCGCAAGGTGTTCGATGACTCGGTGCGCGACGACGACCACAACAAAGGCCGCGAGCAGACCTTTGCCGAGCCCGAAGCCGAAGACGTCACCGACATGGTGTGCCCGACCTGCCAGGGCACACGGCTGAACGCGACGGCGCGCGCCGTGCGGTTCGGCGACGGGGTGCTGCCGGGTGCTGCCGGCAAGGGCATCACCGACCTGGCGCGCCTGGCCGTCACGGACATCCGCCAATGGGTGGACACGCTGGCCTTGGCTGGCCGCGACCGCGAGATCGCCCGCGACCTGGTGCCCGAGATCAAAAGCCGACTGGAATTCCTCGAAGAAGTCGGCTTGGGCTACCTCACGCTGGACCGCGGCGCGCCCACGCTCAGCGGCGGCGAGGCCCAGCGCATCCGCCTGGCGGCGCAGCTCGGCAGCAACCTGCAAGGCGTGTGCTATGTGCTCGACGAGCCGACCATCGGCCTGCATGCGCGCGACAACCGGATCCTGTTGAACGCGCTGAAGACCCTCAGCGACAAGGGCAACACGCTGGTGGTGGTGGAGCACGACGAAGACACCATCCGCCGTGCCGACCACATCATCGACATCGGCCCCAGCGCCGGCAAGCGTGGCGGGCGGCTGGTCGCCGAGGGCACCGTGAAAGACATCACCGGCGCCAGCGATTCCCAGACCGGGCGCTACCTGCTGCACGCCATGAAGCACCCGCTGCAGGCACGCCGGCCGGTGACGGAGATTGCTCCTGAAAGTGAAGCAATAAAAGACCAATCGACGTTGGAAACCGGCAAAAGAAGCCAGAAAGATGACGCCATTCGCTGGCTGGCCCTGCACGGGGCCAACCTCCACAACCTGCAAAACGTCAGCGCGGCCGTGCCGCTCCAGCGCCTGGTTGCCGTCACCGGCGTGTCCGGCTCCGGCAAATCCACGCTGGCGCGCGACGTGCTGCTCGCCAGCGTCCAGGCGCTGGTGACGCAGCGCGCCACCCGGGCCGGCCGCGACGCCATGGCCGCCGGGCAGTTTCCCGCGCTCACCAGCTGCACCGGCCTGACGGGCTTCGAGTCCATCGACCGCGTGCTGGAAGTCGATCAGACCCCCATCGGCAAAACGCCGCGCAGCTGCCCCGCCACCTACATCGGCTTCTGGGACACCATCCGCAAGTTGTTCGCCGAGACGCTGGAGGCCAAGGCGCGCGGCTATGGGCCCGGGCGCTTCAGCTTCAATACCGGCGAGGGACGCTGCCCCGGCTGCGAAGGCCAGGGCATCCGTACCATCGCCATGAGCTTTCTGCCCGATGTGAAGGTGCTGTGCGAGACCTGCCACGGCGCCCGCTTCAACCCCGAGACGCTGGCCGTCACCTGGCGCGGCAAGAGCATCGGCGACATCCTGCAGATGGAGGTGGACGAGGCGGTGGACTTCTTTGCCTCCCTGCCCGCCATCAGTCACCCGCTGCAGCTGCTGAAAGATGTGGGCCTGGGCTACCTGACGCTGGGCCAGCCCTCACCCACGCTCTCGGGCGGCGAGGCGCAGCGCATCAAGCTTGTCACCGAGCTGTCCAAGGTGCGCGACGACGTGACGCGGCGCGGCCAGAAGGCGCCGCACACCCTCTACGTGCTGGACGAGCCCACGGTGGGCCTGCACATGGCCGACGTCGACAAGCTCATCCGTGTGCTGCACCGCCTGGTCGACGGCGGCCACAGCGTGGTGGTGATTGAGCACGACCTGGATGTCATCGCCGAGGCTGACTGGATCATCGACCTTGGCCCCGACGGCGGCCAGGCCGGCGGGCGCATCGTCGCGGCTGCCACGCCCGAGGACGTCGTGCGCGCGGGCACGCACACCGGGGTGGCGCTGGCGCCGTTGTTGGCGCGGCGTTGATCGCTATGATAGTTATAGCTAATTGAGACCGTTCGACGCTGGGATTTGCCTGTTTTTGATCAAGATCCGGGGCTGGAACCTGGGTGACAGTGTGTCAGGGCTTTCCAGATGGCTTTCGGGGCCGGGTTCCGGTTGAATGGGGTACACGACAGCCATTCGATCAGGAGAACCCCATGAAACGCCGCCATATTGTCCAACTCGCCGCCGCCACGCTGGTCGGACCCGCCCTCACGGCCCGCGCACAGGCCTTCCCGGCCAAGCCGATCAAACTGATCATTGCCTTTCCCGCCGGTGGGCCGACCGACATCACCATGCGTTCGCTGGCCGACAACGCCAGCAAGATCCTGGGTCAGCCGGTGATCGTGGAGAACAAGCCTGGCGCCGGCGGCACACTGCCGGCGCAGGCCCTGCAGTCCGCCCCGGCGGACGGCTACACCGTCGCCCAGATACCACTGGGCGTGTTCCGCCTGCCCTACACCACCAAGATCAACTGGGACCCGGTGAAGGACATCACCTATGTGCTCAATGTCACCGGCTACGCCTTCGGCCTCGTCGTGCCCGCCGATTCGCAACTCAAGACTTGGACGCATTTCGTCGCCTGGGCCAAGGCCAACCCGGGCAAGCTGACTTACGGCTCGACAGGCACCATGACCAGCCCGCACTTGACCATGGAGCTGATCGCGCAGAAGCTGAACCTGGAATTGCTGCATGTGCCCTACAAGGGCAGCGCCGACCTGATGCAGTCCATCCTGGGCGGCAACATCATGGCCGCGGCCGATTCCACCGGCTTCGCGCCGCAGGTGGAGGCTGGCAAGCTGCGCGTGCTGAACACCTGGGGCGCCGAGCGCCTGGCCAAGTTCCCCGACGCGCCCACGCTCAAGGAGCTGGGCCTGGACCTGGTGCAGAACTCGCCGTTCGGCATTGGCGCCCCCAAGGGCACACCGCCGGCCGTCGTGAAACGCCTGCATGATGCCTTCAAGCAGGCCATGGAACAGGAAAGCTACATCACCGCACTCAAGCGCTATGACATGGTGCCCATGTACATGAGCAGCGCGCAGTACCAGAAGTTCGCGCAGGAGACGTTTGTGAAGGAAAAGGCGCTGGTCGAGAAGCTCGGGCTGGCCAAGCCGCAGTAGTCGAGTCAGCGCTGGCGAGCGGTCAGCAAGGCTTGCGCCACCTCGGCAAATCCGGCGCCGCCGCGCGACGGCGCGACGTAGCTGGGGAAATGAAGCATCCGGCCTGCAAACGCCGCCACATTGGCGACGCCGGCCGCATGCGGCAGGTAGGCAAACATCGGGGCGTCATTCGGCGAATCCCCGACGAACATGCACTTTTCTCGCTCCCGCGACAGCTCCAGGCCGTAACGCTCGCGCATGAGCAGATGCGCCATGCTGAGCTTGTCGTACTGGCCGAACCAGCCGTTGACGTGGATGGAACTGACCTTCGCTGTCATGCCGGCCGCTTCCATCAGAGCGACGATCCGATCCACGTCGGCATCCGCAAGGGCGGGGACGTCTTCACAGAAATCGATGGCCAGGTCGTACAGGCGGCAGAACTGGTCAGACGCCACGGCACAGCCAGGCACCTCGCGCAGGATGGTGTCGCGCACGGCCGCGAGCCGTTCGGTATTGGTCTGGCGGGCCACCGTGTCCAGCAGATGGCGGCACTGGAGCTTGCGTTCGACCGGATCGTGCCAGTAGTAGAAGGCGCCGTTTTCCCCGATGACCGCGTCAACCGGCCACATGCGGGCGATGTGGTCGCACCACCCCGCTGGGCGCCCCGTGATGAGGATGACGCGCAGGCCGGCGCGGCGCAAGGTGTCCAGCGCCACGTAGGCTTGTGGCACGAGCTGGCCATCGGTGGTCAGCGTGTCGTCGATGTCGCTGAACACCGTGTGCATGCCGGCAGCCACGGTGCGGGGGAGTTCGTTCAACGCACGCATGGTGTGGCTCAGGCCGCGCTGCCCAGCGCCAGCCCGGCGTGCTCCCGAAGCGGGTGGAAATGGATCTTCGGGAAGCGCTCCTGTGCCAGCCGCACGTCGTAGGGGCTGGTGCAGAGGTAGGCCAGGGTGTTGGCGGCGTCCAGCGCCAGGCGTTGCGGGTAGGCGTTGGTGAACTCCCGCAGCTCGGCGGGCGTGTCGGCGGTGATCCAGCGCGCGCCGGTGTACTGGCAGCCTTCCAGGCGCACGTCGCAGTCGTATTCGCTCTTCAGGCGGTGTTGCACCACCTCGAACTGCAGCTGGCCCACCGCGCCCAGCAGCATGGGGCCGCCGACTTCGGGCTTGAAAACCTGGATCGCGCCTTCCTCGCCGAGCTGCTCCAGCCCGGTCTGCAGCTGCTTGGTGCGCAGCGGGTTCTTCAGGATCACGGTCATGAACAGCTCGGGCGCGAAGAAGGGCAAGCCGGTGAACTGCAGGCTGGCGCCGTCGGTGATGGTGTCGCCGAGCTGCACGCCGCCATGGGTCGTGAAGCCGATGATGTCGCCGGCGTAGGCCTCCTCGACGGCCTCACGGCGCTGCGACATGAAGGTGACCACAGACGTCGGCCGCAGCTCCTTGGCGGAGCGCTGCACCTTGAGCTTCATGCCCGGCATGTACTTGCCCGAGGCCACGCGCACAAAAGCGATGCGGTCGCGGTGGTTGGCGTCCATGTTGGCCTGCACCTTGAACACCACGCCGGAGAAGCCTTCGTCGTCGGGCAACACGGTTTTTTCCACCGGCTGCTTGTTGACGACCAGCGCGCTCTTGCGCGGGCCGGGCGACGGCGCCAGATCCACCAGCGCGTCCAGCACCTCCATGACCCCGAAGTTGTTCACGCCGGAGCCGAAGAACACCGGCGTCTGCTTGCCGGCCAGGAAGGCCTCGCGGTCGAAGGCCGGCGAGGCGCCGGTGGCCAGTTCCATGCTCTCCATGGCAGTTTCCCAGTCGTGGCCGAAGCGGGCCTTCAGGGAGGACGGGTCGGCCAGCGGCACGGTTTCGAAGTCTTGCGGGCGGCGTTCGCTGCCGGATTCGAACACCGTCATGGCCTGGGTGCGAAGGTTCACGATGCCACCGAAGGTCTTGCCTTGTCCCACCGGCCAGGTCATGGGCACGCAGGGCATGCCGAGTTCGCGCTCCACCTCGTCCAGGATGTCCAGAGGGTCGCGCACCTCGCGGTCCATCTTGTTGACAAAGGTGATGATGGGCGTGTCGCGCTGGCGGCAGACTTCGATCAGCCGGCGGGTCTGCGCTTCCACGCCGTTGGCCGCGTCGATCACCATCAGCGCCGAATCGACGGCGGTCAGCACGCGGTAGGTGTCCTCGCTGAAGTCCTTGTGGCCGGGGGTGTCGAGCAGGTTGATGACGTGCTCGCGGTACAGCATCTGCATCACCGACGAGGCCACCGAAATACCGCGCTGCTTCTCGATCTCCATCCAGTCGCTGGTGGCGTGGCGGCTGGCCTTGCGCGCCTTCACGCTGCCGGCGATCTGGATCGCACCGGAGAACAGCAGCAGCTTCTCGGTCAGCGTGGTCTTGCCGGCGTCGGGGTGGGAAATGATGGCAAAGGTGCGGCGGCGCCGGGTTTCGGAGGCGTAGGACACAGGAATTCCAGAACGTGAGGGTGGGGGCGGGCGCGCCCCGGCGGACAAGCGGCCGGACCGGCGAGCGCGAGTTCAGCGGCAGCCGGCCGGAGCGCGGATTTTACCGGCGAGCGGGGATTTGCCGCCTGCTTCTATAATCCATCGTTCCGAGGAGCGTTGCAGCGTCCCCTTTTGTGCGGGGCGTGAGGCTCGGAACCCATTCATGCAACGACGCTCATCCACTGAAGTGTGCGGTGAGCCTGTCTTTTCCCCCTCAGTGGCTTTTTCTGAACGTGCTTTGGAGCCCACCATGAACGCCCGACTCGATACCCCTGTCTTTTCCGATTGCGCCATTGCCGACCTGTCGCTTGCCGACTGGGGCCGCAAGGAAATCCGCATCGCCGAAACCGAAATGCCCGGCCTGATGGCCATCCGCGAGGAATTTGCTGCGAAGCAGCCGCTCAAGGGCGCGCGCATCACCGGCAGCCTGCACATGACGATCCAGACCGCGGTGCTGATCGAGACGCTGCAGGCGCTGGGCGCCCAGGTGCGCTGGGCCAGCTGCAACATCTACTCCACGCAGGACCATGCCGCCGCCGCCATTGCCGCCAGCGGCACGCCGGTGTTCGCCGTCAAGGGCGAGACGCTGGCCGACTATTGGGACTACACCCACCGCATCTTCGACTTCGGTGCGGCCGGCAGCGAGGGCGAAGGCCCGAACATGATCCTGGACGACGGCGGCGACGCCACGCTGCTGATGCACCTGGGCAAGCGTGCCGAGAAGGATGCGTCGCTGGTCGCGGGCGACGGCCATAGCGAGGAAGAGCGCATCCTGTTCGCGTCCATTCGCGCCAAGCTGGCCGTCGACCCGACCTGGTACAGCCGCAAGGCCGCCCAGATCATCGGGGTGACCGAGGAAACGACGACCGGCGTGCACCGCCTGAAGGAAATGTCGGCCAAGGGCTCGCTGCTGTTCCGCGCCATCAACGTGAACGACTCGGTGACCAAGAGCAAGTTCGACAACCTCTACGGCTGCCGCGAATCGCTGGTGGACGGCATCAAGCGCGCCACCGACGTGATGATCGCCGGCAAGGTGGCCTGTGTGGCCGGCTATGGCGACGTGGGCAAGGGTTCGGCCCAGGCGCTGCGGGCGCTCTCGGCGCAGGTCTGGGTGACCGAGATCGACCCGATCAACGCGCTGCAGGCGGCCATGGAAGGCTATCGCGTGGTCACCATGGACTACGCGGCCGCCCATGCGGACATCTTCGTCACCGCCACCGGCAACAAGGGGGTCATCACCCGTGCCCACATGGCGGCGATGAAAGACCAGGCCATTGTCTGCAACATCGGCCACTTCGACAACGAGATCGAAGTGGAGGCGCTGGCCGATTGCCAATGGGAAGAGATCAAGCCGCAGGTGGACCACGTGATCTTCCCGGACGGCAAGAAGATCATCCTGCTGGCCAAGGGCCGGCTGGTGAACCTGGGCTGTGGCACCGGGCACCCGAGCTTCGTCATGTCGTCGAGCTTCGCCAACCAGACGATTGCGCAGATCGAGCTGTTCACCCACAGCGATTACTACGAAATCGGCAAGGTCTACGTGTTGCCCAAGCACCTGGACGAGAAGGTCGCCCGGCTGCACCTGAAGAAGGTCGGCGCGATGCTGACCGAGCTGTCGGACGAGCAGGCCGCCTACATCGGTGTGCCCAAGCAGGGCCCGTACAAGCCCGACACCTACCGTTATTGAGCCGCATGCGCATCGACCAGCTTCTGGGCGAACGCGGCCTGGCCACTTCGCGCTCGCAGGCCCAGCGGCTGATTGCCGCTGGCGTGCAGTGGCGGCTCGATGCCGGCTCGCCCTGGAAGCGTATCGCCAAGAACGGCGACGAGGTGCCCGGTGACGCGCAGATCGAGCTGCTGGACACGGCAGAGGCGCGCTATGTGTCACGGGGCGGGCTCAAGCTCGAAGGGGCGCTCAAATCCACCGGGCTTCAGGTGGCTGGTTTGCGCTGCATGGACATCGGCCAGTCCACCGGGGGGTTCACCGACTGCCTGTTGCAGCATGGGGCTGCCCACGTGGTCGGCGTCGACGTCGGCTCGAATCAGGTGCATCCGAACATCCGCGCTGACGAACGAGTGACCTGCATTGAAGGCGTCAATGCGCGCGAACTGGATGCTTCTGATTTGATCGCTGATGACGAGCAGTCGACGCTGGGAGAGGCTGGTTCTGAGCCAGAATTCGACTTCGTGACCGGTGATCTGTCGTTCATTTCATTGACCCTGGTGCTGCCGGCACTGGTGCCATTCCTGAAGACGGGTGGCAACCTGCTGGCGCTGGTCAAACCGCAATTCGAGCTGCAGCCAGGTCAGGTGGGCAAGGGCGGCATCGTGCGCGATCCCGCGCTGTACGCGGTGGTCGAGCGGCGCATTCGTGACGCCTGCGAGTCGCTCGGGTTGACGGTGGCCGGCTGGTTTGACAGCCCGATCGCCGGCGGCGACGGCAACCGCGAGTTTTTTGTCTGGGCCCGCAAGCGGTCCGATGAATGAATGGAAGGAGGCACGATATGGCCATGAGCGAAGCCGGGATGCCCCAGGGCGAGAAGGACACCACCGGGGTGCGTCTGCCTCTGAGTTTTGAATTTTTCCCACCCAAGACACCCGAAGGCGTGGAAAAGCTGCGCGGCGTGCGCCAGAAGTTGTACGCGCTGTCGCCGCAGTTCTGTTCGGTCACCTATGGTGCGGGAGGCTCCACGCAGGAAGGCACTTTTTCCGCGGTGGGCGCCATCCTGGCCGAGGGTGTGGCCGCGGCCTCGCATTTCTCCTGCGTGGGCGCCACCCGCACTTCGGTGCGCGAGCAATTGCAAACCCTCAAAGGCATGGGCGTGAAGCGCCTGGTGGCCTTGCGTGGCGACCTGCCCAGCGGCTATGGCGCGGGCGGCGAATTTGCCTACGCCAGCGACCTGGTGGCTTTCATCCGCGCTGAAACCGGAGGCGACTTTCACATCGAGGTGGCGGCCTATCCGGAGATCCATCCGCAGTCGCGCTCCGCCGAGGCGGACCTGCGGGCGTACGCCACCAAGGTACGGGCCGGTGCGAACTCTGCGATCACCCAGTACTTTTACAACGCCGATGCGTATGTCCGCTTCGTGGACGAGGCGGCCCGCATGGGCGTAGACGCGCCGGTGGTTCCCGGCATCATGCCGATCATCAGCTCCACCCAGCTCATGCGTTTTTCAGACGCCTGCGGCGCCGAGATCCCGCGCTGGATCCGTCTGCGGCTGCAGGGTTTCGGCGACGACACCGCGTCGATCCGTGCGTTCGGGCTGGATGTGGTCACCGCGCTGTGCGAGCAGCTGGTGCGCGCCGGTGCACCGGGCCTGCATTTCTACACCATGAACCAGAGCGCCGCGACGACAGAGATCGTCAGGCGGCTGGGCCTGGCATGAGCACGACGATGCATGGGGGGCTCAAGCAGGTGGGCCGCGGCGCTGCGACCGGCCTGCTGGCGAGCCTGGCCGCACTTTTTGTGGCTGGGCCGTCATTTGCGGACATCCATCTCCCCACCGCTTGGGCTCAGGGCGATACGGAAGCTTCGTCGATCTATTCGCTCGACACGGTCTTGTCGGTTCCGGATGCAGAGGAGGATGTGGCCGGTCAGACCGATGGGCCCTCTGCGTCGGGACCTGGGCTGAGCGAGGGCGTGGAAATCGCCCGCGGCGCGGCATCCTGGTACGGTGGCCGGTTTCACGGCCGGCGTACCGCCAGCGGAGAGCGCTTCGACATGTATGCGCTGACCGCGGCGCACCCGACACTGCCGTTCGGCACGCGCATCAAGGTGCGCCGCCTCGATACCGGGCAGGAGATCGAGGTCCGTATCAACGATCGCGGCCCGCATGCGCGCGGGCGCATCCTCGACCTCAGCCGCGGGGCCGCCCAGGCCCTGGGCGTGCTGCAGGCCGGGGAATCGAACGTGGCGCTGGTGCGGCCCTGAGCGCGCACGCCGCATCGCGGCCTGTGCTGCCGCACAATCCCTGGCTGCCTTTTCGTCGATCACAGGAGACTTCATGAGAATCGAAACCATTGCCGTTCACGGCGGCTACAGCCCCGATCCCACCACCAAGGCCGTCGCAGTCCCGATCTACCAGACGGTGGCCTATGCCTTCGACAACACCCAGCACGGCGCCGACCTATTTGACCTGAAGGTACCGGGCAACATCTACAGCCGCATCATGAACCCGACCAACGGCGTGCTCGAAGCGCGACTGGCGGCGATGGAAGGCGGCATCGGCGCACTGGCGGTGGCATCCGGCATGGCCGCCATCGCCTATGCGATCCAGACAATCGCCGAGGCGGGGGACAACATCGTTTCAGCATCCACGCTGTACGGCGGAACCTATAACCTGTTTGCCCATACCTTTCCACAGATGGGCATCACGGTGCGTTTTGCCGATCCGCGCGACCCGGCCGCTTTTGCCGCGCTGATCGACGAGCGCACCAAGGCGGTCTACTGCGAATCCGTGGGCAATCCGCTGGGCAACGTGACCGATATCGGCGCCCTCGCGGCCGTGGCCCATGCAGCCGGGGTGCCGCTGATCGTGGACAACACGGTCACCAGCCCGTACCTGTGCCGTCCGTTCGAGCATGGCGCCGACATCGTGGTGCATTCGCTCACCAAGTACCTGGGCGGCCACGGCACCAGCATCGGCGGTGCGATTGTCGACAGCGGCAAGTTTCCCTGGTCCGAACACAAAGCCCGCTTCAAACGACTGAATGAGCCCGACGTGAGCTACCACGGCGTGGTCTATACCGAAGCGCTGGGCCCGGCAGCCTACATTGGGCGCGCACGCGTTGTTCCCCTCCGCAACATGGGAGCGGCGCTCTCTCCCATGAATGCGTTTCAGATCCTGCAGGGTGTCGAGACCCTCGCGCTGCGCATGGACCGCATCTGCGAAAACGCCGTCAAGGTGGCGAGTCACCTGACGAATCATCCCAAAGTGGGCTGGGTCAATTACGCCGGCTTGCCAGATCACAAGGATCACGCCCTGGTGCAGAAATACATGGGCGGCCGTGCGTCGGGCATCATCAGTTTTGGGCTTAGGGCGGCCGACGCCATTGCCGCCGGTGCACATTTCCAGGATGCGCTTCAATTATTCACCCGGCTCGTCAATATCGGTGATGCCAAGTCGCTGGCCTGTCACCCGGCCTCCACCACCCACCGCCAGCTCAATCCGGACGAACTCAAAAAAGCCGGTGTGAGCACGGACATGGTTCGTCTGTCGATCGGCATCGAGCATATCGACGACCTTCTGGCCGACCTCGATCAAGCCCTGGCGGCCGTCTGAGACGGTCATGCGGGCACGCGGCTTTGTCGCGGGCTCGCAACGAAGCCGCTGTGGCGGTTTGATCTGGCTCAAACTGTTGTGTCGACGGGCGATGAGCCGGCGAGTGTTTGATTTTTGTCAAACGAGCGGCGGGTGGTCCAAATTCCAATTGCGTCCGGGGATTTCCCGGGCCTAATTTTTGAAGATTGGATGCTGATCGTGAAGAAACATATCATTGCCGCCGCCGTGCTCTGCACCCTTGCCTCTGGCGCTGCTCTTGCGCAACAGGCACAGAAGACCGAAGGTCCCTGGATGGTGCGTGCGCGTGCTGTGTACGTTGACACCTACAACAGCACGTCCGGCGTCGCAACCGCGCTGGATCTGAACGTGGACAGCAAGTGGATTCCTGAGGTTGACATCAGCTACTTCTTCAACAAGAACGTGGCAGCTGAGTTGATCCTGACCTGGCCCCAAAAAATGACGGTGAATGCCGGCAACACGTCGATCGGTTCGATCAAGGTCTTGCCGCCGACGCTCCTGTTGCAGTACCACTTCGACGGCCTGCCGGTGAAGCCTTATGTCGGCGCGGGTATCAATTACACGAATTTCTCCGGTGTCAGCCTGCCAGCCGGTGTCACCATCAACAACAGCAGTTGGGGTGGCGCCTTGCAGGCTGGCGTGGACATTCCGCTCAAGGACAACATGTACCTCAACCTGGATCTGAAGAAGGTCTGGATGGGGACCGACGTCTATGTCGGCGGTGTCAACTCGGGTAGCCTCAATGTGAACCCCTTGCTCTTGGGTGTTGGCTTGGGCTGGCGCTTCTGAGCCGGGACGCCCTCGACATGAAAAAGCCCCGCGCCGCGGGGCTTTTTCTTTCAGTGGCGTCTTTCAAGGCCGCTGGCTGGCCCCTGGCCGGGTGGGTACTTCAGCGCTCGTCGTAGCTCACCACCAGCCTCTCGCTGGTGGGGCGGGCCTGGCAACTCAGCACGAAACCTTTGTCGGTCTCCCAGGCTTCCAGCGTGAAGTTTCGATCCATCTGGACCTGGCCTTCCAGGACCTTGGCCCGACAGGTGCAGCACACCCCGCCGCGGCATGAATAGGGAAGGTCCAGGCCGGCTGCCAGGGCCACGTCAAGGACGTGCTGGTCGGGGTTCATCCGCATTTCGTGGGGCTTGCCATCCAGCACCACGGTGAGTGCGACCGAGCCTTCGGCAACCGGTGCGTGACTGTGTATGGCGGCCTTG
>Ga0268298_10002237_pt1 | contig 21399 bp, 26 predicted proteins | sample WWTPWeurt_MetaG_FD_194462 | JGI IMG/M metagenome (GOLD analysis project Ga0268298, IMG submission 194462) | Activated sludge microbial communities from WWTP in Nijmegen, Gelderland, Netherland - WWTP Weurt | ecosystem: Engineered > WWTP > Aerobic digester > Activated sludge | place... | reverse complement strand
ACCGTCCAGGTCTGGCCGCGCAGGACAAGCGGGTAGACGCCGCCAGGGCTCGCTGCCCGCAAGGCCAGCGCCTCGATCTGTGCCCGGGTCAGCCAGCCGGCATCCGGTTCGGACTCCAGAGTGATCGGCAAGCCAGCGCGCAATTCGCCGTAAAACACCACCACCGAACCATCGAGGGTGCGGCGCACGGTCTGGGCCACGCGGGCGATGGCGAATTCATCGGACCATAGGAGTCCTGCCGGCAAGGCAATGCCGTCCAAAGTAATCATGGCGAATGTCCTCGGCTGCCTGGGCAGCTACTGGAAGGTAGTGGCGATGTGGTACAGGAACTTGGTGCTGACCGAACTCAGTGAAGACAGACTCGACACTTCGGTAAATTCACCGTTTTCGCCAAGGAGGTAGTCGCCGACCTCGAAGCCGCCGTTGTCCAGAAAGCTGCCGAAGCGCACCGACGGATGAATGACGATGTTGCGGTAGTTCGACCAGTTGCCGGCGTTGTTGGCGATCACGGTCTGGAACGCGTTGCGCATCGCCGTCTGGTCGATCATCGTGCCGCCACGTGTATAGAAGCGGTCGATCCACAGCACGTTGTGCCATGCGCCCGTGGTTGGGTGCGGCACGAACCAGCGGATATCGTCACCATCCATCACGCAGTATTCGGTGACGCCCAGCAGAGCCGCAACCTGCTGCATCATGACCCGGGTCAGCGAGATCGTGATTTCACTCACTGGCACCCAGACATTCTGTGAGCCATTCCAGATCAGTTGCTCGCCGTTGATCTTGATCGGTGCCGACAGGCTGCCCCATCCCGAGTATCCGGGCCACGGTCGCTTGTGCCAGGGGTTCGACCAGTCGTACATATCGGTGTTGTAACCCGTGAAGAAATAGGTGGCCGGATCGATAGGCGTCTGGTAACTCGGCTTCGTGATTGACCGGGTGATCGATGCCAATGCATTCGCCGACAGGTTGTACTGACTCAGTACAAACTCGTAGTCGTAGCGTCCATCAGTGGCGAACTTCTTGACCGCCCCCCATTCCGGTTCGTATTGCGGTCCCCAACTGGCCAGATCCCAATACCAGCGCTGCGTCGCTTTCTTGCTCGGCAAATTGGCCGGCGTGGTTTCTGGAGCCGTAGGCGCCGTCAGGAACAGGCTGAAGGAAATATTGCACTGGCCGTTGTACATGCTGATGTAACTGCTGCCCCAGTTACCGTTCCAGCCGTAGTACGTGCCCAGGGGATGCAAGGGATAGGCATTCCAGTTCGCCATCCCGGAAATCGATACGGCACCCGCCAGAAACTTCACTTCACCGGGTTCCAGATGGACCCAGCATTGCCAGCCGGAGGCCTGGACGACGACACCGATGGCGAAGTCGTGGTTGTTACCGACCTTCAGCACACAGCGGAAGGTCGTGATGTTCTTCATGTCGAACACCGCATCGAAGACGATGCCATTGGTGAGTATCGGGCTGCGCGTGTAGGTGTATTCGAACGGCGGGATGATGCCGTCGGTCATGCCCGGCGTGTAGGTAGTCAGGGAGGGCATATGCGAGAGCCAGAGCGACTTCCACGACATGCGTGTGTCGCCGCTGAGACCGAGCGCATTGCTGGTCACCTGACGCGAGTAGGTCTGATAGCCATACGCCAGGAGGATGTAGCGCATCCGGTAGGTGCCGGTCGTCGGCAGCCCAATGGCACCCGGATCCAGCGTGTTGATCCAGTAAAACCAATCGACGTTGTAATGCCGGATGACACCGTTCGCATCCGGCGACATGTTCTCCCAACCGCTACCATTGGGCCACCAGCCGTAGCCCGGCATGTACCCCGGCGCATAGTTGCCATGCACGCTGGTACTGTAGATCTGGCCCGACTCGACATGCAGCACTTCGATGGCCGCTGCGATGTTGAAGTAGCCACCGCCTTTCGAGACCTCGTACCGAAGCACCTGATTCGGATCGACGCGATTGGCCAGTGCCGGTGGAATCGGCCGTTGCTGGAAGCGCACCCAAAGATCGGCCAGTTTGTCGATCACCAGATGCAGACCACCCAGGAACTCATAGCCGTTGCCACCGGTAAAGCGCAGGGTGCGCTCGTAGTGGATGAAGTACGGATCGCCTGTCGGCAGGGGATTCGGCTGATCACGCCATTCCCAGCGAAAGTTGCCACCCCCGGGGCCGTGAATCACGTAACCGAAGTCGATCGGCTCCATGAAGAGTTCGAGCGGCACCAGGGGTGGCGTACCGCCCCCTGAACTGCCGCCGCCCGTGCCACCCCCACCCGAACCACCCCCTGTGCCGCCAGTGCAGGCATATGGATCGTTGTTGTTGCCGCCAGAACCGCTATTCGGATTGAACGGGACGTTCAAACGAGCGGCAAGGCCAGTGTTTCCACTCGCATCGGAATAGCCCAGTGCGCCGCCCTTCAGACGTGACGCCACACGGAGGCTAAGACCGGGCGTATTGGCGTCAGTGACATAGCGTCGGGCCTCACAACTGCTAACGGATTGGCTGATCGCATTGTTGAGTTCGGCGGTGACCTGGTCGTAATAGCGCCGGGCCAGCGGACTATGGGCCGGCATCGGCTGCATCCACCAGTAGTAGTTGCCGAACAGCCAGTAGTAGTCGGTGCTTGGCCAGTCATAGATCCACCAGTCGCAAGGACGCTGGCGATGCACTTCATCTTGCGCATCTGCCCAGGTACAGACGAAATAACTGAGTTTGACGGGTTGCTGCATCACGCCCCCCGCGACAGTTCGCGCAGGGCCTGCGCCAGTTGCATCGCGGTCTGACGCGAGGACTGCACGGTATGCGCCTTGCCGCTGACGTTGAAACGCAGATCGATCACATCTCGGGTCGGCGCCCCCGAATCGCCGGCCATCATGGCGACCTGACTAACTGTATTGCCCACCGCACCGCCAGCAGCAAAGCGTGCCACGTTGGGAATGGCGGGCAGGAAGCCTGCATTGAGCGCAGCGAAGAATCCCTCGCCGAACTTGCGCACACTGGCAGCACGGATGACGAATTCACCATGCGAGAGCAAGGCCGGTACCGAGTCGGAGGTCTCCGTGCCCGGTCCGGTAATGCGTCCCGCCATGCGACGGAATCCTGCGGCCATGTTTGAAATGGCCTGACCACCTTCGGCCAGTTTCTGAATCAGGCCACCCTGGGCATTGGTATAGACCTTGGTGACATAGATCGTGTGGTTGCTCGACGTCGGCCGCAGCAGTTCCGATACTGCTGCCCGGTACTGATTCAGATCCGGCTGGACGGTGTGCGTGGCCGAGGTCGGCGCCGACAAGACCGTCTTGGCATCCTGCGCAAACGAAGCGAGTTGCTGGCGGGGTTGATCGAAGGACACGGTAGCCGGAATGTCGACCTTGGCGCTTGCCAGCGTGCTCTTGAGCTGATCGATGTCGGCGATTGCCTTGCTGGTGTCCGCTTCGACCTTGGCCAGCAGTTCCAGATTGTCGGCATCGGACTTGAGCTTTTCCAGTGAGGACTGTGCTTCCTTGGTATCGGCCTGAATCTTGGCCACCAGTTCCAGTGCCTCGGTCAGCGCCTTGATTTTCTCGATGCCGGTCCTGGCGGCTTCAATGTCGACGTCGAGTTTGAGTTTGTCCTGTGCGAGCAGTTGCTGGCGCAGTTTGTCGAGTTCATCGGACACAGACGCCAGCGCACGCTTGGCTTCGTCAGCCCCCTGTCCGGCAGCCGTGGCGGCTTGTTTGTGCGCATCGCCCAGACCTTTGAGCGCCGCATCGGCAATGCCCGCCGCTTCTTTGATCTCGCCGATGGCAGTAGCGGCAGCCTGACCTTCCGACACCACGGTCTGAGTCACCGTCTTGCCGTTTTGCTCGACCTGCTTGGTCACGGCGGAGGCGGTGCGTTCGGCCAAGGAGATCGCTTCCTCGGCGAGTTTCTTGGCCTGGTCGTAGTTGCCGGCCGCGAGCGCAGCCCGGGCTTGTGCCTGCTTCTCGTCGATCTGGCGCAGCCGGTCCTGGTAGGCCGCGTACTCGTCCATGCCCTTGCGGGACAGTTCGCGAATACGGTCCTCAACCGACATGCGCAGGTTGAGCCGGGCTTCATCGGCTGCCTTGGCCGCCTGTAGATGGCGCTGCTCCTCGGCAATCAGCCGGTCGACGGTGGCGCGGTAGGCCGACTCCAACTGACTGTAGATGGCAATGCGAGCTTCGACTGCTTGCCGCTCAATCGCCTGCACATCCTGGCCGGCGGCACGGGCCAGCGCCACGGCCTGCCCATAGGTGGCCTTCCAGGCCGACTCCATCTGCTTCGCACCCGCCTCGACGGCCGCGAGCTTTTCGCGCTCGGCGGTGAGGAGATTCTGCGCGGACTCGCGAATCGCCGCCGACTCGGAGCGAGCCGCATTCTGCGCCGCCGCTTCCTGCCGCTTGTAGTTCGCTTCGATGTCGGCAACACGGGCATCCCAGATGGCCTTGATGTCAGCAGCGACCTGTTTGTAGCTGGCCGAGAGTTGCTTGACGGTCTCGGCGGCCTTCTTGGTTTCGGCATCGAGTGCCTGCCGGATTGCTTCGCCAGCCTGAGTAGCCGCACCTTGTATCGCACGCAGTGCATCGGCGGTGGCCGGCAGTGCCGACTTCAGGCGTTCGGCGGCCTGCGCGGCCAGCATCATCTGGGTCTTGACGCTCAAGGTGCCGGTATTGGCCAGTTCCTCCATTGCCGCCGTCAGCTGCTGCAACTGCTGACGTTGCCGATTCAGATCGTCGATGGCCTTGTTGGTCGCCCGGATGTCCTCGACCATCTTGACGATGCCCCGGCCCATCTCCCAGACGGCGACAGCGGCGAGCACCGGCAGGAAGCGCATCAGCACGGTTTTAAGGGCCGTCACCGCGCCACCCAGTGCCGCGACCGCTGCCACACCGCGCACGGCCAGCACCGTGACGATCACTTCACCCAGCACGCGCAGCACGGTCATGATTTCTTCGCCATGGCTGGCGATCTTCACCAGGCCATCGGCCAGAGACTGCAAGGCCGGCAATGCGGCCTCGGCCACCTTCATGGCGATGGCCGACAGGGCTTGCTTGACGGTATCGAGCGTGTCGTTGAACTTCTCGGCAGCCTTGGCGGTGTCGCCGCTGATCTCGAGGCCGAGTTCCTTGAACTTCTGCTTGAGTTCTTCGATGCCGGCCCGCCCCTGGTTGAGGAACGGTATCAGTTCGACACCACTCTTGCCAAAGAGCTTCACTGCCAGCGCCGATTTCTCCGCGCCATCGGGCATGGCGGCAAAGGCATCGGCCAGATCGAGCAGCACATCTTCGGTCGGACGCAGTTGTCCAGCAGCATCCTTGACCGAAACGCCGAGCCGGCTGAAGACTTCGATCTGTTCCTTGGAGCCACCGGCCGCCTCGACCATCGCGGTCGCCAATTTCTGCATGCCCTTTGCCAGACTCTCCAGCGACACGCCCGATTGTTCAGCGATGGGTTTCAGCAGGGACAGCGATTCGACCGAGATGCCGGTCTTTTGCGACAGCTTGGAAAGGTTGTCGGCGGTATCCAGTGCCGCCTTGCCAGCGGCGACCAGGGCACCGAGCGACAGCGCCGCACCGAGTCCGGCTAGCACGCCATTGACCTTAGTGGCGGCAGACGAGAGCCCCTCGAGGTTGGCCTTGACCTGGGCGAGCGCCGACCGGGTCTGGTCGACGGCAGTAATCAGGATCTGGGCGCGGTCAGAGGCCATGGGTGTTCAGTTGCTGCAGGATGGAAGTCGTTAATTTCGGTAGTTGTGAACGAACAATGCCGGGCAGATCCAGCCGGCCACGCAAGGTGACCGTCGGGACCAGCACAGCAATGGGAATCTCCTGGTCACGCTTGATGGACTTGGCACCGGACCGGCCACGCTCGGCGCGTTTGAAGCGACGCAGTTCGGCGGCGTTCTCCTTGATCGCTTCCGCCATCAGGATCACCTTGCCGTTCTTCTGAATGAAGAAGGCGTTGCCGGTGCGCATCAGGCCATCGATGACGCGACGGAACGCCTTGCGCCCCAGACGCTGGTGCTCGGGCAGCAAGGGGATCAGCATCCGGCCACCAATGGTTCCGCCCCGCATATGGATGCCGAGCCAGGGAATCTTCGAGCCAATCAGCAGTGCCGGAAATTTCTCCGGGCTGCCGGCATACAACTTATGCCGCATCGACCTCACGAAGCCAGCCTTCCTGACCTTGAACGCGGAATGCATTCGCGCCTGTACGGTCTGCGCGATCTCCTTGCCGGCCGACTTCATGCCGGCTTCCACCGCCTTGCGGATCGCCCGTCGCTTCTCGGGGATCCAGCTATCGAGCCGCTTCGGATCGAGCAATCCCGAGGTGGTCAGCGAAAGCTTCATGGGTTGATTTCCTTGAGCAAGGCCTTGATCTCGGCACTACCGCCGTGGGTGGCCGTCACCAGCAAAGCAAAGTGGGCCGCGAGTTGGACGCGCTCGGCCCGATCTGCGGCAGCGAGGAAGGCGCTGACCTGAGCCAGCGTGTAGTTCAGGAGGTCGGCGTAGTGATGTCCGGCCCCGAGGAGCCGGCTGATGGCATCGCCCCAGGGATCACGGTCGCTCCCAGTTGTCCCATGTGCTGACTCACGCGCGTAATCTCGGGCACCACGCGCTGGATAAAAAAATCGGCGTTGGCCCCGAAGATTGCTTCGGCCAGACTAATCGCGTCGTCCAGTGCCAGCGCGGCCACCCAGTCGGGCGGACGCCTGCAGGCAATGGCCAATGCCAGGATGACGGATTCGCCATCCTCGGAGAGCAAACGCAACCAGTCCGGATCAGACGTGACTTTGCTGGCGATCGAACGCACCGCCCGGGCGAAGGCCGGCAGTTCGCCGACCTTGAGCGGGCTGATTTCCAGTGTTTCGCCGCCGATGACCAGCGGCTCGGGGACAGGCGGCAGCGCCGCGAGAGTGTTTTGCGTCATGGTAATCACCCAAGCTGGACGATGCGCCCGAACTGGCCGAGCACTGCGTCGTAGGGTTTGGAAGCGTCAGCCAGCAGGGAGCCTTCCATCTCGAACTTGTTGAGGTCGTTCGAAATGATGTCGAACTTCTTCAGGGGGTCGAAGGCGACGCGGTACAACTCGATCAACACCTTGGCATTGCTGGCCGCCGTATTGACGCCTTCAAGACGCAGGAAGCGTTCCGGCAATGGCTGCGTGAAGATGCCGATCTCAGTGACTGCACCGTAGGTGTAGCTGGCCTTGAAGGGAGCGGTCAGCCCAGTGGTGTCGAGGAACTGGATCGCTCCGAAATCCACGTCCGCCGTGTAGTGCGTACCCAGCGTCAGGGTAGCCGGCGTGCCGGCTGAATCGACAACAGACAAGGCCGAGACCTTGGGATGGGCTAGGAAGTAACGGTCGCCGACAACGGGAGTGGCACCGCCGATCGATTCGTTGGTGACGCTGCCGCCGGTACCGGTTTCGTAGTTGCCGTAGAGGGCCAGGGCGAGGTTTTCTTTGGTGAATTCCTCGATGGTCAGTGCAACGGTGGCGGACTTCTGTTTCACCAGGCGCAGATCGACGGCGCGCTGACCGGTCTGGCTCTCGTAGTGCTCGATCACGTCGGTCTTGAGGGACAGCGACAGATCGGCCACGTTGCCTGGCGTGCGGACATTGATCGGCTCGCCATTGACGTTGCGTTCGCCGAGATAGACCCGGCCTTGGAAGGATGCGTAGTAGGACATGAGGGATTACTCCTTGGTGGTCTTGGCGATACGGGTTGTGTTTGGTTTCTGGGGCTCCACCGGGTCGGCGACGGGTAGCGGGTCGCTGCTGGCCGGGGTGCCGATATCGCGCTCGGTGAGCCAGCGCGCGGTGTGGTCATCCACGTCGATGACATGGCCGGGGGGATAGGCCACGCCACCATGGGTGTGGGTGACCTTGAGTCGTAGCTTGGGCATGGTCAGCCTCCTTGAGAAATGTCGGAAACGAGGGTTCGGTAGGTGATGCGGTAAATGGCCGGGATGGCGATCGCTTCCACGTCGGCGTCTTCGACCTGGTAGTCCGCTTCCATCTCAGCGAGACTCAGGGCAAGCCCGCCGAGCGCAGCGTCGGCCATCAACGCGAGGTGGGCACGGCACAACAGATCGTCAGCGACGGCAAAGCCATCGGTCGGGTCGCGGGCATGCCCGATGCACTGAAGCATCAGTTCGTGCTCCATCCGGTCATTGCTGCGGCGCGCTGGCGTGTCCGACATGACTGTGAGAATCAATGCCGGCGTCCTTTCGCGGGGAATGGCCGCTGTGGGTTGGCGTAGCACGTTGGTGGGCGCGACGGCTGCCTGAAGGCGTGCCATGACCTCGCGAATGATCTGTTCGCGTCTGGATTGCGGCATGGGGGCTCCGATAAAATGCGCGGCTGCATACGAGGGACATCGTGGTCACCGCAACCAAAACCAAAAAACATCGCAGCAGCCAGTCAACGCCCGACCACTACGTCCTGCGCGTTGAACTGATGGGCATCCAGCCCGCCATCTGGCGGAGACTCCATCTGGACGGCCGCACACGGCTCAATGTGCTGCATCACATCCTGCAGGCCGCCATGGGCTGGTCCGACTCCCATCTGCACAAGTTCGAAATTCGCGGCAAGCATTACGGCGTGCCCGATCCCGAGTTCACCGATCCCGGATGGGAAGTGCTCGACGAGAAAAAGTACCGCCTCAACCAGTTGCTGGCCGAGGGCGATACCTGCGACTACCTCTACGACTTCGGCGACGGCTGGCAGCACCGCATCACCGTCGAGGCCATCAAGGACGTCAAACCCACACCCAGTGATGGCGGCTTTGCCTGGGTCGAGACCGGCGAGCGTGCCTGCCCGCCCGACGATGCAGGCGGGTCAGGTGGCTACCAGGACTTCCTCGATCGTCTCGAAGACGACCCCTATGGCGACGAAACCAAAGCCTTCCGGGAATGGGTCGGTCTCGATTTCGATCCGGAGCGCTTTGACCGACAGGCCGTCAATGCCGCCATTGCACGGATGCTCTGGAATGGCTGGATCAAGATCGGTCCCTGAACACGGTTAGAGCCGCATCAGCGTCGCCCGGCACTCCGATCCGTCACCGATCGCCCGCACCTCCCGGACCCGGTAGGTGACACCGCCGATGACCAGTTCGTGACCGGCATCGAGCAACACCTCGTCCGCCGGGTAGCGGATCGCGTAGTCGGCCGACAATCCCAACCCGTCGAGTACCTCCGCGTCGGGAGCACGAAAATCAACCAACACCTCCGTGCCCCCGATCATGACTCGCGTCAGCAGACCCGCACGACCGGCGACGGCATACAGCTCACGCAGACGATCCATCAGGCCGCAGCCGTCAGTTTCACCAGGACGTTCGGGCGATGGCACATCGGCAGCGGGTTGGCCTGCGTGTGCAGATCGGTGCCGCGCTCGAACTTCCTCGGTTCCTGTTTGGCGTACAGCGGCTGGCCGAGCGTATTGACCGTCTCGTTGAAGTCCGCCGGGGCGAAATAGGTGCCGAAGGTATCGACCGTGCCGAGCGGGAAGGCATGCGCTTCGCCAGGGGCGATGAAGTCGCGCACGCCCGTGGTGCCATCCGTCTTGATGTAGGCTGCCTTGCCGCGATACTCCTCGAAGGTCACGCCGGTGTAGGTGAAGCCGGAACGCACATCGTTGATGAGGATGATGCCCTGCTGCCAGTTGGTGTAGGCCGTCTTGACCTCCTTGTGGGTGGTCAGCGCGCGGAAGAAGTCCGGCGAGCACAGGACATGGATACCGGTCATGAACTCGCCCGAGAGCTTGTCCTCGATCTCGGCCAGCAGGTCGTAGCAATGGCCCTTGATGTCGCTGTTGGCATTGGCCAGGTCGAAACCGATTGTCGTTTGCGACAGACCGAACTCGCTGTAGAGGTCGTAGATGGTGCTGCCGTCGGCATCGAGGATCTGGCCCTTGAGCGCGCCCATTCGCAAGTGCTCCAGGGTGATCGCATGCTTGTTGCGCATGGTCTCCAGGTGCCGCGCCATCACGCCGGAGACAGCTTCCATCTCGGTTTCCGAGCCGAAGGCGCGGATGCCCTGGACTTCCTCGGGCAGCACCACGTCGTCGTGCGGGATGTGCGGGATGATGAAGGAACGCAGCTTGCGGCTGCCACGCTCGCCGACTGTACCGGGCGAACCGACCGGACGGGTCGGCAGCAGGTTGAGCTTGCCGGCGTACTCCTCGACGATGATCTGGCGGGTACGCACCGGCTTGGCCGGGAACAGGCCGAGTTGCTCGATGCGGCCGTAGCGGTTGGGCAGGATATTGATCGCTGCCGTGAGGCTGGCCATCGAAAAACCGGGAATGTCGAAAGGATTCTGCATTTGGGATCTCCAGAGAATTGGGGTTAAGCCGAGTCGCGGACCAGGATGCCGAGCGCCGTGAGTTGCGCTTCGGCCGCCGCCTTCTGCGGTGCGGTGATGCCCGCCGGCCAGATCAGGCCGTTACGGGCGACGATGGCGTGTCGGGCAATCAGCAAGGCATCCTCGCGATCGATCAGGGTGGCGTCGGTGTCGGTGGCGAGCACGCCGATGGCGGCTTCGGTGCCATCGGAGGCGGCCGGGGCCAGGGCATGCAACTTGCCGTCGGTGGTTTTGCGACCGAGGACGGTGCCGATGGCGAGGTTCTGGCCGGCAGCGATGACTACCGCTTCACGCGAATACAGGTTGGGCGCCTCGTACTTGAGGACATCGCCGAGGTTCTTGCTCAGGGTCATGACAGGCATGGATTACTCCTTGTGAATGAGTTTCTTGACGGCCTGGACGATCGGCGAGGCATCGGGATGAGCGGACACGCCAGTGCCGGCCTCCGGTGTGATCGCCGAGGCGATTGGCGTCGCGTCAGACCTTGCAGCCTTGGCCTCGATCAGCGCCTGGCGCACCTCGGTCTCGGACTTGCCGGCCGCGATGAATTCGGCCGCTTTTTCCGGGACGTTGGCGATCAGGCACAGTTCGGCAATCGCCTGCGCTGACTGGGTGACTTCGCGTTTGGCTTCGGCTACCAGGACAGCGGCCTCAGCAACGCCGATTACTTCTTGAACAACCACTTCATCGTTTTGCATTACTTCCTCCATAGGGGGAGTCGCCGCCTCGGTTCGAGTGCCTGCCCGAGCCTGAGGCGACTTGCGGCTTCGGGAGCTGAGAAACAGTGAGAAATCGGTCAGTGCCGATTCGAAGGTGCCGACGGCATCAGCGAGTCCTGCCGTGATGGCGTTGGCCCCGAAATACAGACCTGCCTCCGTGGCGCGCACGTCGTCCGTGGCCAACGTGCGCATGGAGGCCACTTGCTCGACGAACAGGCCGTAGAGCCGGTCGACCTCGGCCTGCAGTTCGGCCTTGGCTTCATCGGTAAGAGGTTGATGCGGCGAGAAGTCGTTCTTGTGTGTGCCGGCGGTCACCGCCGTGTAGCGGTAGCCCTCATTGGCATCCTTGACCGACTGGTCGATGTGCAAGGCAATCACGCCGATGGATCCCACACCGCCGGTCTCGGACACGATGAGGCGGTTGGCGGCTGAACCGATGGCATAAGCCGCCGAGTAGGCCGAATCGTTGGCCACTGCCCAGACCGGTTTGACGGCGGACGCTTCACGGACTCGCCGTGCCAGTTCAAAACTTCCCGAGGCTTCACCACCGGGGGAGTCAATATCGAGCAGGATGCCGGCGACCTGGTGATCGGCCAGTGCGGAATCCAGCATGGCGGCGATCTCGGTGTAACTGGTGAGGCCAGAAGCCGCATCGAGACCGGCAGTGCGCTTGACCAGCGTGCCATGCACGGGAATGACGGCAATGCCTGGCGTGCCCGATGGCATGCTGCGCGGTCCCGGCAGCGCCAGGTCGGCGGCAGGCGGCTGGATGTTCAGGCGGTCGCCGAGCACGGCCAGTATCACGTCCAGCTTGGCGCGATGGACGAGCAGTGGCGTCCCGAACAGGCGGGAGGCAAGATGGGGCAGCATGGGGGTTGAACTCCTTCGGATGATTTACTACAATTGTGGTAACGTGTTTCTGGACGCAATTGAGGTGACGCCATGACGACATCGACTTCCATCCGCATCGATCAAAAGCTCTACGACCAGGCCCGCAGCGAGGCGGTCGCCGAGCATCGGACCATTGCCGGCCAGGTCGAGTACTGGGCCAAGGTCGGTCGCGCCGCCCTGGACAACCCGGACCTGCCGGTCGGCTTTATCGCCGAATCGCTGGCATCAATGGCCGAGCCGCGTGAAGACGCGACGCCCTTCGTACCCCGAAGTCGGCGTCAATGAGCTACGACATCCGCCAAACCCGTCGCTTCGCCCGCGCCTACAAGAAGCTTCACGACAACGTCGCTGCCGACGTCGATGCGGCGACCGAGGTCGTCGCCGACAATCCCTCCGTGGGTGAGCGCAAAAAAGGCGACCTGGCCGATCTGTTCGTCTACAAGTTCCGCAGCCAGAATCAGCTTTACCTGCTCGGCTATACGGTCGATGACGGGGTTCGCCTCGTCTATCTCGAAGCGGTCGGTCCCCACGAAAACTTCTACCGCGACCTCAAACGACAGTAGATACGTCGTTCGCGGGAGCCCCGACGTCAGCATCTGAACCACCCTCCTGCGGAAACGGATTCACCGGCGCTGGCGGATTGTCATGACGCGGGTCAGAATCAAAAACCAGGCCCAGTGCATCGGCACGGCGGTTGTCCGTCGCAATCTCGCGATCGACATCCTCGGCGTCATAGCCGTAGGCCGAGATGGCTTCCGAGCGGCTCATGATGCCTGCCCGGATGGCCAGCTTCAATGCGTTAAATTCCTTCTGCGGATCGACCCACTGCCAGCCCTGGGGAATCCACTTGACGGTTTGATACTCGCGCCGTCGGCGGCTATAGCCGGGCAACGCCAGCGCACCTTCGAGCACGGCCTGATCCATCCAGGCTCGCCAGATGGGGCGGCAGAGCTGATGCACGATCACGCCATGCTGGATCGCCTCGCAGCGGCGACGGAATTCCAGCAGCCCGGCCCGGATCGAGGAGTAGTTCACCTGCGTGAGATCACCAGTCAGCATCTCGTAGGTGATTCCCATCGCCGCCGCGACCGCACGGAACTGCTGGCGCATGAACTCGGCGTAGGAACTGCCCACATCCGCCGGGGCCGAGAACTTGATGTCCTCGCCCGGTTCGAGAATCTGCAAAGTGCCGGGTTCAAGTCCAGCCAGGGCCACGCCATTGGCGTCCGCCGAACCTTCGCCGAGCAGGTTGTCTTCAGGGGTGAGACGGGTGATGAAACCGGCGAACATCGCTGCCGTCTTCTTCCTCACCAGTTCGGCATCGTCGTACTGGTCGAGTTCGTTGAGTTTGACCAGGGCACGTGCCAGCCACGGCTCGCCGCGAATCTGGCCGGGGCGCAATGGCCGGAAAAGGTGAATCACTTCTTCGGCCGGGACCCGCACCGTATCGACACCTCCAGCACCGGACATCGGTGCCAGGCCGCCATCGTTGGGATGCGAGCGGTAGAGGTGGTAGGCCACCCGCCGTCCGAGTCGGTCGAACTCGATGCCGGCACGGATCACATTGCCGTTGCTGAGTTCGCGGTTCATCGCCAGCGGCAGGTGCTCCGCTTCCAGTACCTGAATCTGCAGCGCGACGGGCAGGCCATCCTCGGGACGCCGCCAGCGCAGACGGATGATCGCTTCGCCGCCTTCGAGCATGGCCCGGGTGGCCAGGGCCTGCAGTCCGTAGAAATCTGTCAGTCCGTTAGCGTCGGCGAACTCGCACCAGTCCCACCACAGGCGCTGAATGGCTTCACGCTGGTCGGGATCCGCTACCAGGCTTTGCGGCTTGATGCCGGTGCCGATGCAGTTCGCCACGAAAGCTTCGACGCCCGCCGCCGCCCAGGCATTGCGCCGCACCAGGTCGCGGCTCTTGGCGCGCAGGTTGTCCTGCGTGAAGGCCAGCGCGGCAACCGCTCCCGGATTCGATACCGCCCAGGCCAGGGTACGCCGCCCGCTCCCGGCACCGTCGTAGAGGGGCGTACCGCCGAACAGACGGCGCCGGATTGTCTTGAACATGCCCATCAGAACCCCTTGCCGGTCACGACCCGGATCTGTCGGGCCGGCGGCGGTATCAGGCCAGTGTGCGCAGCCTGCTCAGCCAGACCGCGTTCCACCGCCCGGATTGCTTCCTTGAGTTCCTCGACCGAGCGGTATTCGATGGTCTTGTCGCCGAAGGTGATGCGCTTCTCCCCCTTGGCCAGCGCCGCTTCCAGTAGTGTCAGTTGTTCTTCCGTGTAGGTCATCGCGTATCTCCTTCCGACTATCCCACCTTGAGCGCGGTGATCATCGTTGCGTTGTTGCCGCTGCCATTGGCGGTCAGGGCCGCCTTCATGCGGCTGTTGGCGTTGCCGGCCGAGGTCGCGCACTGGCACTTGACCGTGGTGGTCGCGGCCATGGTGATCAGCGCGTTGAGGCTCAGAGTCACGCCTGCACCGTTGACCGAGGCGTGGTACATCTGCGTCGAGGCGTAGTGCACGGTGCCCGTGCCGATGCGCCCATAGATGGTTTCGGCTGTGGTGGCGGCGCGCACCTGAGTGATCGTCGCAGCCACCAGCCAAGTACCGGCTTCCAGAGAAACCCCCGGACCGTCATACCATTGGTTGCTCGTCGTCAGACTGACGTCTGCCGCCAGGGCAGCACTGGCCGAAGGCAGTGCGCCGCCGCCACTGGCCGACAGATCGACCCATTGAGTGCCGTCGCACCAGTAGGGCTTGTTGTCCGGGGCGAGGCGCGCGATGACGCCCGCCAGGGATACCGAGGGTGCCGGCAGCACGATGATGACCGGGACCGCCCGGTAGGCCAGATCCTTCACGGATTACCCCATCACCACGACACGGTAGGCGTTGCTGGCCGGCGCGGCGGCGAAGTTCAGTCGTGCCGTGTTGGTAGTCGGCAGGCTGACATCGCAGGTCACCTGCTCGTAGTTGCCCGAGGCCTGATAGACCTGAACCACCACATCGCGGGTGGCAAAGTTGTGATTGACGTCGAACTGGGTGCTGCTGCCATCACCGATGGTGGCCTGCGCCCGGCGTGTCTTGTTGGCCCAGGCGTTGAGCTTGAGCGGCGTGATGATGCGCTGGTCGTCGGTACCGGCATCCGTCTCGGCCTGCGTGGCGATCTCGGCGATGCCGGAACTGGTCTCCGATGCCGCACCCACCGCCGCACCGAACTGCAGCCAGGTGACGTCATCGCTGTCGATGACGAAGTTGACCACCGACTGCCGCCAGCTAGTCCCCGCCGAGGTGCCTTCCTCGACACTGATGACGGCCTGTTCCAGTTCGACACTGGTCGAGGCATCGAGGCTGCGCGTCATGGCGACCGCCGCACCATTCCAGATGTAGATGCCGTTCTCGGACCCGACCGTCTGGGCCTTGATCAGGACACGATCGCCAACGCTCAGAGTGATGCCGTCGATCGAAGCGCCGGGCGACGACAGGTTGACGTTGGCCTGGCTAGCCACACGGCAGGAGTCCTTCCAGGACAGGCCTTCGACGGCCGAGTTGAGATCCTGCTGGCGGACCGGTTCATCCGGATTGACCGGTGCTGGCAGATTGCGAATGCGGGCGACCCCGCCGAAGTCGAGATCTGAGAGTTGCTTGCGGGACATGTGTTGCTCCTATGTGATGACTACGTGAGTCGGGCTACCCCGGCGACCGGGACGGCAAAGTGAATGACGAGTTGGTTCGGGCCGGTATGCACGACATCGGCCTCAATCTCGTTCCCGCCGGCATCGAGGATCGATACCGACGGTCGAAATCCCAGGTTGTGGTTGATGGTCCAGAGCGTCGTGGCCGACACCTGGCTGTGGGTGAAGGCAACGCCGCTGCTTCCGCCGCCGATCTCGCGGGCGGCCAGTTCGTTGATCGCAGTAACCAGATCAGACTTGGCTGAGGTATTGAGTCGATCGATGGCTCCGGTGCGCGTCTCCACCTGCTGAAACATCTCGGCCACCCGCGTCACGAAGCTGTTCAATTGCGACTGCAGGCTCATGCTTCATCCTCATGTGAGCCAACGGCTGCGGATCAGGCGACGGGCTGGTCGTTCAGATCCTCCACGAGCTCCAGAAACAACAAGGCCACCTGAATCGGTGGCCTCGGTAGGTTGTTGAGTAACGTTCTCCGGTGGAGACAGTCCCAGTTGTCGTTCAAGTTCACGCCAGTGCCGATCTTCGAAGCGATCGAGGCCGGAAGCCGTCGCCGCCGCCCGGGCATATACGTAGCAATCGAGCGCCTCATTGCGCTCCCGCATCTTCTGCCACTCACGAATGGCGAAGCCGTTCCGGTCGCGGCGGGTGACCAATTGCTCGGCACACAGTTGCTGCAGGAACTCGGCATCGACCTTGGGCAGATGCACGAAGCCGGCCGGATAGCGCACGGCCATCCCGTCCTCGGCCACTTCCGGGGACTTGCGCAGGTTGTTGTAGAACTCCAGCTTGGCGATGCCGCCCGCCACCGAGAACACCTTGATGCCCCGGCGCAGCTTCTTGCCGCCGGTCGTGGCATCCACCGCCGTCGGCGTGCCAACCAGGGCCGCGCCGCGCGCCACCCCCTTGACCGCCATCAGCCGGGCATCGCGTACCTGGCGCACGAAGGCATAGGCTTCCTGCGTGGCGAAGCCGGTATCGAGTGCCAGTCGCGCCAGCGGCATCTGGCAGCCAGTCTCATTCGTCCAGGTCTCGCGCATGACGGCGGCCAGCGATTGCCAGACTTCGTTGCGCGCCGTATCGCCCATCAGCACCCGATGCTCGACCAACCAGGATTCCTTGCCACGTCCGAAGGCCCAGACCGAGACTTCGATCCGATCCTTCTGTACGTCGGCACCCGCCGTGAGCAAAAGGCCACCGATCGGTACTGCACCGATGCGATAGTCCTCGCGCCTTTCCAGCAGACGCTGCCAGTCGGGTGCTTCGCCTTCCTCGACCCAGGTCTCGCCGAGTTCAGTGTTCTTGAAGGTCTTGATCTCGGCCGACGATCCGGATTCCTTGCTGATGGAACGCTCCCAGGCAATCGCGATGTCTTTCCAACTGCGCCAGCCGATCGGGCTGTACAGCGACGACAGGTGAAATCCCGCAGTGCGGTTGCTTCCCTCGGCCATCGCGCGCCACTCGCCATGCTCAAGCATCCAGGTCTTGTGATGCTCCGGGATCGGCACCTCGCAGGATTCGCAGACGTAAGCGGCAGTTTCTGGAAACGTCCCGTCCTTTCCACGCTCCCAGCGCAGTTGCTCGAAGCGCAGCCATTGCCGGTGACCACAGTGCGGGCACGGTACAAAGAAGCGTCGTTGATCTGACGCCTCGTACTCCCGTTCGATGGTGCTGACGCCGGCAATCGTCGGTGTCGACACGATGAATATCTTGCGCCGGGCGAAGGTCCGGGTGCGGGCCTCCGCCAGGGCAACCGCATTGCCCTCGCCATCGACGTCGAGGGGATAGCCATCCACCTCGTCGAGGAACAGGTAGCGCACCGGCATCGAGCGCAAACCGACCGCGCTGTTGGCCCCGGTCATCACCAATACACCGCCCCGGAATTCCTTGGCCAGGATGGTGTTGCCCGAATCCCGGCTCCGGGCCGGCGCAATCAGTTCCTTGAGGATCGGCGACTCCTCGATCAGCGGGTCGATCCGCTGCTTCGAGTTGCGCTTGGCCATTTCCACTGTCGGCCAGACCGCCATCATTGGACCGGGCGCGTGATGAATCACGTAGCCAATCCAGTTCGAGCCCATCTCCGTGGCGCCCAACTGCGCGGCCTTCATGAACACCACCCGCTCGACCGGCGAGGTCGGCGACAGGCAGTCCATGATCTCCTTCAGGTACGGCGTGCGGCTGGTGCGCCAGCGCCCCGGTTCTGACGAGGCTTTGGAGGACAGCATGCGATGCCGGTCCGACCACTCAGAAACCGATAGCAGCGGATCCGGGACGAGCCCCTCCCGCCAGGCACGTTCGATATCGAGCGCGCCTTCGTACTCTTCCAGTTCCATCAATCCACCCGGGCGCGCAATTCGCCAAGTTCGATCAGGTGATCCCGGACGGCGGATTCCAGTGCCACGTGCAGTTCGTGGGCATCGATCTCCAGCTTGGCCGCCATCTGCGCCGAGATGCGCGCCGGCCAGTTGAGCCAGGCATCACGTTCCGTGCGCGCCAGCCGGAAGACATGGGCGATCGCCTGCGACCGGTCGACCAGATCACCCTTGAGTTGGGCCAGGCGCACTTTGTTGGTCTGCGCCTTGACCACTTCATTCACCGTTCGGGCCTGCAGCAGCGAGGTGCCACCGGTCGAGAGCACCGGTGTAGCAGGCTCTGTTGGTTCCATCACCCGTGCGCGAGGCGGTTCGACTGCTGCGGGCGCGGTCTTGGCCGGGCCGGGTTTCCGGGCGCTCACGGTGTTCTGTGCCCACTCCAGGTCGGCCCGGTTCGGCTCGATCGTGCCGTCTGCCTCCGGCGTGATGCGGCCGGTATCGATCGCCTTCTTGACTGCTACATGAGAGACGCCGCGATGGCGGGCGTAGGCGCGTATCGACAGACCCATGATGTACATCAAGCCAATCGCAGAAGCTTTTAAACGTCGCGATTCAGTGCTTGGCTTTCCTCCAGAACAGCGCGTTCATGCAATCACCATCACCACACACGAGGAAGACAGCATGAACAGCAAACAGACCATCGAGGCCAAAGTCATCGACACCAACCATCACCTGCGCGGCTGGATGGACATCCAAGTCGAGTTCGACCAGGGCAAACCGGTCGAGGTCGTCCACGACGGCAAGACCTACTCCTTCACGGGCAAGGACGGCGTCTGGATGTCCACTGGTCGCGAAACGCGCGAAATGGCCACCCTCGAAGATACCCGCCTCTGGATCACGCTGGACGGGCGCATCGTCCTCGAAGACTGAACCTCACCCCACTTACACGGAGATCAACATGACCACCACAAGCAAACTCACCGACACCCAGCACCAAGTTCTGACCCACGCGGCCGATCAACCGGAGGGCCGCCTCACCTGGTTCCCCGAAGGGGTCAAGGGCGGGGCGCGACAAAAAGTCATCGCCGGCTTGTTCAACAAAGCCCTGATCACCAGCAACGGTGGTCAGGACTGGTTTGTTGCTGCCGAGGGCTACGACGCCCTGGGGCGCGCACGACCGACGCCGGCGGCCACTCACCCCGACCCGGAGGTTGAGGCCGCCGTGTCGGCGGCTGAAGCCAACTGGGCGCAAGAAAAGCAGGTCGCGGCAAATCGCCTGCTCAAGGTCGGCGTCGAGGGCAAACCCCGCACCCGTGAGAACAGTAAGCAGGCCACGGTGATCCAAATGTTGCAGCGTCCCGAGGGCGCCACCATCAACCAGATCTGCGCGGCGACCGGCTGGCAGGCACACACGGTGCGCGGTACCTTCGCCGGGGCATTCAAAAAGAAACTCGGGCTCAACCTCACCTCAGACAAGGCGGACGGTGGGGATCGCATCTACCGGATCGTCTGACCGGAACCGGGGTGGCGACACGCGCCGCCGCCCCGAAAAAATGCTTCAGAAAGCGCTTGGCTTCTCAATCAAACAGCGCGTTCATGCGGATGTCACAACAATCAACCAACCGGAGATCACCATGACCACCACCATCCGCGCACGCTTTACCCGCAAGCCCTGCAGCATCGACGAGGTTCATCACAACAGCGATCCCAGCGCACCACCCGAGGCCATCACGATCGAGTTCCGCAAGGAACTGACCGCAACCGAGTACGACGCCTTCGCCAACACCCTGTTGGAAGACCGCGATTGGCTGGCAGGACGTGGCGGCCATGCTGATGGTCATCGGCGGGTGGTCGAGGTCAGCGCCCCCGGTCGCACCACGCTCTATGTCGATCCCTCTGGCAGCAGCTACGGGCGGTACGTCGCGGTGGCAATTGACTCGCCGACACCCTGCAACGACCAGGCCAGCGCGATTCGCTGGCTGCTCGACAATCGCCGGCCCGAAGTCAGCATCGAACAGGCACTGCGCACCCTGCGCATCGCACTGTGCAGCGACCCCGGCGCCATGGAACTGCTCAGCCAAATCGCCACTGAAAAATGATGCAAATTTCTGCGATGAAGAGCTTGGCTTCTCAATCAAACAGCGCGTTCATAGGGGTGTCGCAACGATCAACCCGAAGGAGATAACGATGACCACCCAGCAAACCATCCCCGCCACCCAGAACGAAGCCTGGGGCTTTTTTGGCACGATGAACGATACCGCCGCAGCCGCCTGGCCGATCGCGATGACCGCAATTTCGAATGCCACCTTCCAGCCCCTCGAATCGGTCAGGCTGTTCCTCGACAGTCGCCACGGACGCCACTTTGCCGACGACGTCCTAAACGAGATGCTGCGGGGCCACACGATCCAGCAAGCCATCGACGCCGCAGTAACGCGGTGGATGGGCTGGACGATTGGCCGCCAGACCAGCAAGGACTACGGCACCCCGAAGGGGCTGCCTTACCTGACTGGCTTCGTGATCCACTGTGAAGTGACTGACGAGTCCTTCGAAACCGAAGCAGCGTAAGGAGATCACCATGGCCGCCGTCGTCACCACCCCGCAACTCGAAGCCAACTACGACAAATTCATCGCCGAACTGACCAAGCTCACTCGCAAGTACGGCGTGGCAATCCAGTCAGTCGGCGGGGTCATCCTCGCCGATGACCCCAGCGAATTCGGCAACGTCACTTACTGCGCCGACATCACCAGCGGCGACCTCCTGCCGGAGTTCCCCACCGACTGACTGCGCGTCGAATGCCACGCCATCGGACAGCCTGATGGCCTTCGCCCCGGCATAGTCCTGCCAGCGGCGAACGATCACATCGACGTACTTCGGATCCAGTTCGATCAGCCGCGCCTTGCGGCCCGACTTATGCGCCGCGATCATCGTGGTGCCCGACCCACCGAATGGATCCAGCACCACGTCGCCCGGCCGGCTCGAATTCCGGATCGCCCGTTCCACCAATTCCACTGGCTTCATGGTCGGGTGCAGATCGTTCTTCTGCGGCTTCTTGATCTGCCAGACATCGCCCTGGTCACGGTCGCCGCACCAGTGACGATCGGCGCCCTCGGGCCAGCCGTAGAGAATCGGTTCGTACTGACGCTGATAGTCGGCACGCCCCAGGGTGAAAGTATTCTTGGCCCATATAACGAAGGTGGACCAGTGGCCGCCCGCCGCACGGAACGCCGCCTGCAAGCGGTCCAGTTCGCTCGACGACATGGCAACGTAGATGCCACCCTGGCAATGCGCCACGGTAGGCGTCAGTGCCGCCAGCAAAAAATCGTAGAAGCCGTCGCCCAGATTGTCGTTAAGGATCGCGCGATCTTTGCCGCGCAATTTGTCCTTGGCCGAGTTGGCGTAATTGACGTTGTACGGCGGATCC
>Ga0268298_10002236_pt1 | contig 21400 bp, 15 predicted proteins | sample WWTPWeurt_MetaG_FD_194462 | JGI IMG/M metagenome (GOLD analysis project Ga0268298, IMG submission 194462) | Activated sludge microbial communities from WWTP in Nijmegen, Gelderland, Netherland - WWTP Weurt | ecosystem: Engineered > WWTP > Aerobic digester > Activated sludge | place... | reverse complement strand
AAAAGGCCAGCGAGACCTATATGAAGGGGATCCTCGAGGTCACATCCGACGAAGTGGTCAGCTCGGACTTCATCCATTGCAAAGCGTCGTCGATTTTCGACGAAGGCTCGGGCATCGAGCTCAACAAGCGCTTCTTCAAGCTCGTCAGCTGGTACGACAACGAGTGGGGCTACTCGAACCGCGTCGTCGACTTGGTGAACTATATCCTCGCCAAGCGCGCGCCGGTCGCCGCGTAAATTCACGCACGATTCACCCGACCCCCTCCCCCGCGGAAGCGGGGGAGGGGGTTTTGTTTTGTCCTTGACGCCCCGGGCATCTTGAACAATAATGGGTTACCATGAAAATTCGGTTTTGGGGAACGCGCGGCTCCATCGCGTCCCCCGGCCCCCACACGGTCAAGTACGGCGGCAACACCTCGTGCGTCGAGATGTCCACCGACGAGACCCTCGCTATTTTCGACGCCGGCAGCGGTCTGCGGTTGCTGGGGGAGGACCTCCTTCGCCGCGCGGGCAAGACGGGCCGCATCGTCGGTCATCTTTTCATCAGCCACTTCCACCTGGACCACATCGTCGGGTTCCCGTTTTTCCGCCCGCTTTACAAACCAGGCAACGAATTCACGATCTACGGCTGCGAAGGCACCGGGCGCAAACTCGAAAATATTTTCGTGGGGCAGATGAGCCCCGAATATTTCCCCGTTACCCTGGCCGAAATGCCCGCGCAGTTGAAGTTCGTCCAAATGACCACCCGCCCGATCACCTTGAACGGTTGGACGATCACCCCCGCCTACGTCAACCACCCGGGCCTGGCGCTGTCCTACAAGATCGACACCGGCAAGAGCAAAGTCGTCTACATGACGGACAACGAGCCCTTTCGGTACTTGTTGCGCCGCCTCGGCAAGCGGCAGGATGTTTTTGAAGACCTCGCCCGCGGCGAGGTGGAGTTGGAACGGGAAGACCTGATGCTTGTGGACCATTTGGCCGACGCCGACGTGCTCATTTACGACGGCCAATACACCAGCGACGAGTACAAAGAGAAGACCGGTTGGGGGCACAGTTTTTACGAGTTCGGGCTGGAAATGGCCCTTCGGGGGAAAGTGAAGAAACTGTTGTATTTCCACCACGACCCCGACCGCACCGACGCCGATTTGGACCGCCTGGTCGACCGCATGCGGGCCCAGGCCATGGCGCGGGGGTCCACGCTCCAGGTCGGCGCCGCCCACGAAGGCCTCGAGCTCGAATTGCCGTAGCTCCAATCTTTCCGGCCCCTTCCGGAAAACGTACACTGTCCGTCTATGAAGCGCCCCGTTGTCGTCATCGCCACCCACAATTTGGACAAGCTTCGGGAGATTCGAAAAATCCTCGGCCGCGGTCCCGTCGCCGTGAAAAGCTTGGCGGATTTTCCGCCGCCCTACGCGGTCCGAGAAACCGGCAAAACCCTTGAAGCCAACGCCCTCCTCAAAGCCCGGGCGGCGGTCCGGCGCACCGGGGTGCCTGCCCTCTCCGATGATTCGGGCCTCGAGGTCAACGCCCTCGGCGGGCGTCCCGGCGTTTATTCGGCGCGTTTCGCGGGGTCCGGCTGTTCCTACGACGACAACAACCGCAAAGTCCTCCGGCTTTTGAAAGGCCGTCCCGCTTCCCGGCGGGGGGCCGTGTTCCGCTGCGTGGTGGCTCTGGTGTTCCCGGATGGCCGGGAACGGTTGTTTCAAGGGCGCTGCCCGGGGCGCATCGTCGACGCGTTGCGCGGCGTCGGCGGGTTCGGCTACGACCCGGTTTTCCTTCCGGCGGGAAAAAAGAAGACCTTCGCCGAGATGCCGCTCGCCGAAAAAAACCGTTTGAGCCACCGGTCCCGGGCCTTTCGAAAAGCCGCCGCCCATCTAAAAAAGATTTTTGGCCCATCGGCTCGATGATCGCCGCTTTCTTCGTCGCGATCGAACGGCTGTTTGGGGAAAGCCTCGCGGTTTGGTCGGCGCGGGCGCACGCTCTATCTTTGGCGTTTCTTTTGGCGGTCTGGGCGGCGCCCGGGGTTCGGTGGCTGTGGTCGCGCCGCCGCGCCGCGCTCAAGGCCGATTGGGCGCCCCAATGGATTTGTCCGTCCTGCGGCCACACCAACGCCCATTCCGATCTGTCCTGCGCCAAATGCCGGGCCGGCGGCGCGGACGGCCTGCGGGGACGTCTTCAACGAATTCCCGGGCTGGCCTGGCTGGCTCGAAGCGCGAACGCGGCCGGGTTCGCCGTGAGAACGGCCGGGGTTGTGGTTTTTTACGTCATCACGGTCCTCGCGGCCACCCGGTTCCGATTTTTCCGATTTGACCAAAACCCGCTCCAGGAGTTGCTGGCGGCGGCGGCCATGGCGCTTTTGTTGCTGGTTCTTTATTACGCGCGGCGGGTGGTGTCGTGGAAGCTGGGCTCGCCCGTCGCCCGCGCGACGGATTTTCTGGCCATGATGTCGTTGACGGGCGCTTTCCTGATCCTCTGGGTTTTGTGGGCCGCGGCGCCTTTCGCGCGGGGCGCGCCCCTGGCCGTCCTGGCGGTGACTCCCGACGGTCAAATGCGGGTGCTGGAACCCCGCCGCCGCGTCGGCCGCGTGGTCGAGAATCCCGAAACCCAGCGGTGGATCGTGCCCATCCAGTACGCCCGTTTTTCGTGGCCGCTGGTCGGGGTGGACCAGACATTCCTTGTGCGCGTGGGCACCCACACGGTGATGTCGTGGGCGGGCGCGCGGCTGGTCAAGGCGGGGGCCGGCCGGTGGGAGGGCGACGGTCCCTGGCGGCCGCGTTTGACGACCGCGCGCCACACGCTTGAGGCGGCGGCGCCCGGCGTGTACGGCGTCCATCCGTCGAACACCGGTGAGGGCTTGGTGTTGACGCCCGCGACCAAAGAAGGGGGACGTCCATGAAAACCGTGTTGGTCACGGGCGCGGCGGGGTTCATCGGCGCCTGGACCGCCAAGGCTTTGCTCGCGCGGGGGGATCGGGTGGTCGGCCTGGACAATTTCAACCCCTACTACGACGTTCGGCTCAAGCGCGACCGGGCGAAGGCGTTGATCCCGACGGTAAAAATCCACGAGGTCGACCTGGCGGACCGCGCCGCCTTGGCCCGCGTTTTCAAATCCCAAAAAATAGATCAAATTTGCCACTTGGGCGCCCAGGCCGGCGTGCGTTATTCCTTGCGGAATCCCTTCGCCTACGAAGACAGCAACAACCTGGGCACGCTGAACGTGCTGGAAACCGCCCGCGCGGCCGACGTCCGCTCCTTCGTTTTCGCGTCCTCGTCATCGGTGTACGGCGGCAACAAGAAAGTCCCCTTCGCCGTGGAGGACCCGGTCGACCACCCGTTGTCTCTTTACGCCGCGACCAAACGGGCCAACGAATTGACCGCCCACGTCTACCATCATTTGTATGGGTTTCGATGCACGGGGCTTCGCTTTTTCACGGTCTACGGGCCCTGGGGCCGTCCCGACATGGCGCTTTTCTCGTTCACCAAGGCCATTCTGGAAGGGCGTCCCATCGAGCTTTTCAACCGAGGGAGAATGCGCCGGGACTTCACGTACATCGACGACATCGTCGCCGGGGTGCTGGCCGCCCTGGACCGCGACGCGAATTACGAGATTTTCAACCTCGGCAATTCCCAGCCGGTGACGTTGGGCCGTTTCGTGCGGGCCATCGAGGCCGCCACGGGACGCAAAGCGGTGAAGAAACTCCGTCCCATGCAGCCCGGTGATGTCCCCGCGACCTGGGCGGAAATCGGTCGTTCCCGACGGCTGCTCGGGTATCGGCCACGGACACCCATCGAACCGGGCGTTCGGCGGTTCGTGGATTGGTACCGTTCCTACTTCGAAAAGTAAAATTCTTGTAAAAAAACCTTGAAAAAAGCCCTTTCCGGGATTACGCTGGTTGGGCCATGGAACGAAGGGAACCGCTGGTTGGATTGGTCCGCCGTCCGGGGGATAATGATGCGCGGTTTTGGCGATAGTGGTGCATGAATAGATCGCGAGGGGGGCTATGATCTACAAACGGATTTCATGGATTTCTGTGGGTTTTACCCTGTTCGCGTCCCTTGCGGGGGCCGTGAACGGCTACCGTTTGGAGGGGCCCGCCACCTTGCCGGTGGGCGGAGAAGCCCTCTTGACCGTTACGCCACTGGACGGGCGTCAAGCCGATTCGACTCCCCACGATATTGAATTCACCAACCTTCCCACCGGCGTCACCGTCACGCGGGTGGATCCCCAGGCCGGTTTCACGCTTCGCGGGCCCGCTGAATTCAGGATTGCTTTCAGCACAACCACCCGGCCTGGCGCCGTGGGGTTGGTTGTTCGAAAGGCCGATGGGCCTTCGGTGGTCGGCACGTGGGTGATCCGCGCCATTCCCTCCACGGCCCGGTTGGTGGTGACGCCCCTTCCCGCCCGGGTGGGGGATCCGACCCGGCGCGTTCGATTGATCGCTTTGGATGATCGCGGGCTGATCGCCACGGATTTCCGGGACGAGGTCATCCTCACCCCGAGCGCCGGATCCCTCGTCGATAGCCGCGTGCCGGCCGAACGGTTTGTCAACGGGGTCGCCGAGGTGGACGTCGCGTTTCACGGCGCGCTCCCCGCGGCGACCGTGCGTTTGACCGCCCGGGCGGTGTCGGTCCCGGTCGGGCGAAAAAGCGCCCCGCGGGGGGAAGGCCGCGCGCCGAGGGGGAACCGCCGGTGAAGGCCCTTCGCCGCTGGGTTTTGGGGGCGTTGTTCACCGTCGGCGCGGGCGCCGCCCACGCCGTGGTGGACCACTACATCGTGACCGCCCCCCTGGCCATCATGAAAGGGGACAGCGGCATCGCGTTCACCGTCGATCCGCGCGACGCCGCCAACCTGCCGGACATCAGTTCCCACCGGGTTCTGTTCGTCGTTCCGCCGGGCGTCACCGTGGAAGGCGTCAGCGGAACCGGTGACAACGTCAACGGCTGGATCGTGGCCGGACTCACCAATTTTACGGTGCGGACCAACGGCGTCGCGCCCACCGGATTTTTCGATCTGCGGGTCCGCGATAAAAACGACGCCAACGTTTTTGGTGTTCAAAGCGTGCAGATCGAGCCCACGGTGGTTTCCTACGAGTTGGTTCCCCCCTTGGTGCCCTTCACGGGCACGGCGGGTGTCGGGTTTAATTTGCAGGTGCGGGCGGTGGGGCCCGGCGGCGTCACCATCACCTCTTACCGCGACGACGTCAAACTCAGCGCCCAAATCGGCGACCTTTCCATCACCGTCGGCGGCGCGGGGGATTTGGTCAGCGGCGGGACTTTTATCAACGGGGTCGCCTCCATCGTCGTCACCTTGTTCGGCACCGATCCGGTGACCCGACAAAACAATATTTTGGCGAATCAGGTTGAAAGCTACGCCGGTCAGGCGGTGCCGGCCACCGGCATCACGTCGCCGCCCTTGACCATCGATCCCAACGTTTACGACCACATCCTTCTTCGTTTTCCCGGGGAAACGTTGACCCCGGGCACCGGCTCGGGGAAAACCGGAGCCGCCGCCATCCAGGTGGCCGGCGCCGGGATCAACCCGGTGCTCGTCGATTTGGTGGACCAATGGCACAACCCCATCAACCCGGCCGCCAACGCGGGGATTTACCCCTTCACCATCAACTACGTTTCCTTTTTCGCCGGGGTCCCGGCGGACACGGTGCCCCTTCCGTCGGTTTTAAACAACACCAACCAGGCCAACGTCAGTTTCGTCATGCGCGTCTCGGGCAACCATCTGATCCAGGCCACGGCGGGGGTCGAGGTCAGCCAAAGCATCGTGCCGGTGGTCAATTCCTCGGGGTTCCGATTTAAAGTCACTCCCGACCCCATGCCCAATTCGGACGCCGTCACCCCCTTCATCATTTCCGTCGAGGCCGTGGACATCTTCGACAACCCCTTGGTGGCCTACAACGGCACCGCGGTGGTCACGGCCGACAACTGTGCCGGCGCGCCTTTCGGCAACAACACCCTCGACACCGCGCCCGGCGTGGTCACCCCCGGCGCTCAAAACACCATCACCTTCGTCGCCGGACAGTGGATCAACCAGCCGGTCCAAGTGTTCAAAGCGTCCAACCTCACGCGTCTGCTTTTTGTCGACGGGGGAGCCGGCCTCAGCGGGAACTCCACCTGTTTTGACAACAACGCGGGCGGCGCGGCGATGCTGCACTTCACCTTGCCCGGCCAGGTGTACACCCCCGGGGCCTACCCCGGCAACCTCAATTTGCCCGCCACCCAATCCGTGGGGGCTTTGATCACGGCCGTCGTGCGGGTGACGGACTTGAGTTGGAACCAGGTCTCCATCCCCGTGCCTCAACCGTTGACCCTGTTTATGGATAACACGGTGGGTTTCATTGACGTGCCCGGCGGCCTCGTCATGCCCCCCGTCGGCGACATCACGGTCAACAACATCCGGCTGCGCACGTCGTCCTTCCGTCCCCTTTCGGCGGCTGTGCCCCAGGTGCTTCAGGCCCAAATTCCGGTCCCGAACATTCTTGGAAACAGCGCGGGCATCACCGTCAACCCGGGGGCCTACGCGACGGTTGTCCTGGTGGCCCCCGACGAAATACTCTCCCCCGGGAACCCGACCGAGCCCGACGGCAAGATCAATTCCATATCCACCCAGGCCTTCAACGTGGGCTTCCCCCTGCGGGTGTATTTGACGGACACTTATTTCAACCCCGTCCAAACCCCGCCGTACACGGGGGCCTGGCCGAGCCTTCAATTCACCTTGCAGGGCGGGGGAGACATCACGTTCCCGGTCCCGAATCCCGCGCCCATGTCTTCGTCTTTGTTTTCGGGTCTGGTGACCTCGCGCAAGATGGGCACCAACACTATTATTGTTAACGACACCATCACGCCGGTGCGCAACGCCCAGGTGTCGATCGACGTGCAGCCCGGGGCGGTCACCCGCTTCGTGGTGACGCCGAACCCGGCCTCGATTGTGCCCGACCCGATCCCGATCCAAACGGCGGGCGTGCCCTTCAACATGACGTTCAAGGCTTTCGACGGTTTCGACAATTTAGCCCGAAACTTCGGCGGCGACGTGAACCTCGAACTCTGGGCGAACGGCGTTCCCGTTCCCTACGCCGGGGCCATTTCACCCAGTTCGGTGACCTTCGTGGCGAACCCCATCGTGGGCGGTGAGGTGACAATTCCCGTCACGGTCACTCTCGCCGAGCCGTCCCTGGGCCTGGGCCCCGACCAACTCCAAATCCGAGCGTTCGTTAACAACCCGGCGCTGGTCGAAGGCTTCAGCGCGTTCTTTAGCGTGAAAGAGGAGGCGATTTGGGACCGTGTTGTCGTGACCCTGCCGGGACAGACGCGGCGCCCCGGGCTGGGGCTCACCGGCGTCTTTAAAGTCGGCAACGCCAACCCCGTGTTGGCGGGCGATTCCCTGCTCGTGACGGTGACGGCGGTGGATCGTTTCGGCAACCGCCTCAACCAAGCCGACGTGGCCACGTTGTCCGTGCCCACCCTCGGGGTGTTGTCCAATTTGGGGGCGCCTCCCACGGTGGTGCTGGCCCAGGGCCAAGGCAACGCGGTGATCCAGATTTACACGGCCACCCCCAGCGCCGAAGTCCGCGGCGAAGTGATCTCCAACGGGTTCGTGGACAGTTCCACCATTCCGGTCACCGCGGGCTCCTACGCGGCGGTCACGGGTCGACTGCTTCTGCTGGCCCCGGGGGAAACGATCATCCCCGGCGCCCCGGCGCCCCCCGGCAAAAACGTCGGCGGGATACTGTCCGCGCAGGCCAACACCAACGTCAATTTCCAGATTTTGGCCTGCGACCGGTTCTACAACGTCGATACCACCTATTCCGGTAACGCGGTGAATCTGTCCTCCAACGACGGGGCGGTGAACCTCACGGGATTGGCCGTTGTCGCCGGGTCCGCCACGGTGAGCGGCGCTTATTTGACGGGGATTCTTCCCAACCCCTCGGTCGTCCGCGTGACGGCGACCGACCAGGGGGATGGGAACAAAAATTCCCATTCCGACGTCCCGGTGACGCCGGGAGCCACCTACGCCATCACGATTCCTCCGGCCGCCTTGGCGGGGGCCAATTTCCCCATGACCGTGGAGTTGATCGATCCGTTGACAGGGCTTCCCATGGTCGGCGCTAATAATTCCTTTACGATGGAAGCCCTGACCCCCTTGCTCGCGCCGGCGACGGTGGCCCTGGGTGTGCCCCTGCAGACGCTCACCAACGGGGCGGTGACCTTCGACCAAAGTTACAGCCATGTGGAAACGATCAAAATTCGCATCACCGATAGTTTCAACCGGGTCGCGGTCACGGGCAACATCAACATCACGCCCAACGGCTTGAAATACTTGGTCACCCTGCCGGCCACGTCGCGCACCACCGATGAGATCTTCTCCGTCACCGTCGGTCTCTACGACACCATTCAGGACGCGTTCCCCATCGCCGATTCGTCCTATCAACACACGTTTAATGTTTTTGTGGAAGTGGGCGGATTGCCCGCCGTGGGCAGCGCGCCGGTGTCGGCCGCGACCTTGACCAACGGGGTGTCGACCTTTAACTTCAGCTACACCAAAGCGGAACACATCGTTGTTAAAGCCACGGGCGCCGTGGCGGGGTTTGTCGATATCACGGGGGTGGACGACATGGACATCACCCCCGGCGCCTACGTGAAGCTCCAAATCTTGGCCCCCGGCGAAGTGCCGGTGCCGGGCGTGCCCTCTCTCACGGGCAAGGACTCCACGGGGCTGATCGCCCAGGCCGCTCGGGAGTCCTTCAGCGTTCAGGTCAACGCGGTGGACCGTTATTGGAACGTCGTGACGTCCCTCAACACACCGTTGGCGCCCAGCATCACGCTCACGGCGTCGGATGGCTCGTCGATCCCCTCGGTGCTGGGGTTTGTGAACGGCCAGGCGCTGTTCGCGGGCATTGCCTTGAATTCGCCGCCTCAAGCCACCTTGACGGCCCGGGACACGGCCAACGCGGGCGTCTTCCCGCAATCGGTGGTGATTCCCTTGACGGGCCGGGTGTACCAGGCCGTGTCCACCACGCCGACGCCGCCCAACTACTTCAGCGGTCCCCCCGATTTCTTCGACGTTCAACTTGAGTTGGTGCGGTTTGACGGCGTCAGCACGGGCGCGATCGTGAACGGTTTCTCGGGTGAAGTGACCGTCACGCCCTTGACGGCCACTCTCGATCCCCTGCCCGTGGACAATTTGGTCATTTTGAACCCGCCTCTTCCGGACCCCTTTCGCCCCAACGTCTTTAAGATGCTTCCGGCCGGTGTGATGAACTTGACGCTGGCCTACAAAGTGGCCGAGGACGTGGTGTTGAAATTTGTGGATGAAGACGGTTGGCAGGGCTTCAGCGCGCCCATCCATTTCGTTCCCCGGGACGTGCGCTACGAAGCGGTGATCCCCGCCGAATCGCGGGTGGGTCCCCCCGACAGCTTCACCATGTCCATCATCCCCAAAGACACGAACACCAACACCGTGCCCAAGAACTGGACGTCCAACGTGACGATCGTGCCGGTGAGCCCCATCGGCACGCCCATCACCGGGGTTTTGCAGGTGGGCGCGGCCCTGGTGACCGGGGGCACCACGACGTTCCAGCAGGCGTTCTCCCAGGCCGGGGTGTTCCGTTTTGAGTTGCAGGACGGGCCCCGCCTCTCGACCACGGCGGCCATGAATTTCTTGCCGGGTCCCTTGGCCGCCTTGAACACCACGTTGCCGGCCACGTTGGAGGCCGGCACGACCCAGGCCGTCGACGTCACTCTCCTCGACGCCTTCGGCAACCCGATCCCCAATTTGCCCGTGACCTTCCGACTGAGCGACACCTCCTTCGGTGTGCTGTCGACGGCCAACGGCGTTTCCGACGTCAACGGCCAGTCCTCCACGCAGTTGACGCTCAACGCCCAAAAGGCCGGGTTGATCGATTTCATCGCCGGCTCGAGCCCCTTCAGCGTGCGGCAGGCGTTCCGCGTGTTGGGGCCGCCCGCGACGACGTTCTCGGTGGGGGGCTACGGCGTGCCCGTGACGGCCGGCTACAGCCTCAAGACGGGCGATCCGATCACCCTCACGCCCCTGGTTCAACCGGGCATGGTCCTCGTCGAAACCCGCTATTCCATCGACGGGGCGCCGTCCGTGGCCTATGTGGGGCCCTTCGTGATCCCGACGGTGGGCCTCCACACCATTGAGTATTACAGCGTGGCGCAGTCGGCCCTGCTCCACACCGAGACGACCAAAACCGCCCGCACGGTGTTCGTCACGGCAAACACGGATCCGTCGGAGGGCCTGGTCAACTACCCGAACCCCTTCCGCGCGGGCACGGAGACGTTCTTGGAATTCAATTTGGCGGCGCCCGCGCCCGTGAAAATTTCGATCTATGACATGATGGGGCAGTTGGTGTACGAGCGGGACATTGTGGAAGGGGCGGTGGGCGCCCAGGCCGGGTTAAACCGGATCGCCTGGGACGGCCGCAACAGCGCGGGCGCCGTGGTGGCCAACGGCGGGTACGTGGCCGTCATGAAGGCCGGGGGATCGACGTTCAAACGAAAGATCGCGGTGAAAAAATAATGGACAACACGATGCGGCGGTTTTTGTGCGCGGTGGCGTTGGCGACGGCGGGGCTCTCCGGGGTCCGGGCGGAAACGGTGTTTGGAGACGCCGGGGACTATTTGAGACAGGGCGCCGGGGCGCGGCCCCTCGGCATGGGCGGGGCCTTCACGGCCGTGGCCGACGACGCCTCGGCGGAATATTGGAACCCGGCGGGCCTCGCGTTCCTTGATGAATACCAGTTGATCACCATGTACGCCCCCTACAATTTCGGGACGAATTTGTATTACCTCGGCGTGGGCATTCCCTTGGGGCCCAAAGGGTCCCTGGCGGCGTCCAACCTGATGCTCCGCTCCGACGGGTTCCAAGACCGCGACGCCTTGAACCAACCCTCGGGCTCCAACCAATCGATCACGCACAACGCGGCGTCGCTTTCCTACGCCCGGGCGTTTTACGACCGCTGGTCGGCCGGGGTGCGACTCCGGTTTCTCCAGCAGAAAATTTTCTCGGCTTCCGGGAATTCGTTCGCCCTGGACCTTTCCGGTTACTCCAAACCCTGGAACGGGGTGTCGGCGGGCGTGACGTTGACGAATCTGAACCGCCCCAAGATCACCATCGATTCGGAGTCCGACGAGTTCCGCCCCGCGGCCCGGATGGGGTTGGCCTACCGCGCCCCCCGGGACCGGTTCATCGTCGCCATGGACGTGAACAAAACGGAGCGCCAAGGCCTCTATTACACCACGGGCCTTGAATACTCCCCGACTCCCCTGCTAAGCTTACGGGCCGGCTGGGACGAGAAAAACGCCGTCACGGCGGGGATGGGTTTCGGCTTCCGTTATTTGAAATTCGACTACGCGTTTTCCACCCAGCGGGATCTGGGGGACTACAACAAAGTCTCCTTGACCTGGCGGTGGGGGAACGTCTACCAGGCCAAGATCGACCCCGAGGGGATCGTGAAGGAAACGGAGTCGATCTACCTGGAAGGGCTGCGCAACGAGCTTAAGTTCCGCACCAACGTGCCCAAGTTCCGCGTGCACCGGTACGTGCTGGCGATCACGGACGCGATGGGCCAGCCCGTGCGCACCCTGTCGGAACAGTTCTCGCCGCCGTCGGTCATTCTTTGGGACATGACGGACGAGGGCGGCCGGCCGGTCAAACGCGGGAAATACAAGTTCTTGTTCCGCGTCGAATACAAGAACGGCAAGATTTGGGAAGAGCGCGGCGGGTTCCGCCTGGATTACAAGACGAACCAGGTGCCGGACGTGGAAATTCGGATGAAGGGCGACACGGAAGGGTTGGAAGGGGCCGACACGGCCACCCCGCCGGCCGAGACGACGCCCCCCGCGCCCCCGCAAGCCCCGGTGCCCTTGGAGGTGCTGAAAGAAGCCGACACGGCGCAAAGCCAAGGCGCGCCGACGCCGGCCGAGCCCGTGACGGGCGAAACCGCGCCGACCCCGGCGCCGTAAATGGATGATTGAGCGAAGCGGAGGGACACCACGATGACTCACACGAGCGTGCGACGATGGTTGGGGGCGTTGGCGTTGTTGGCGCCGATGGCCGGGCTCCGCGCGGAGCTCATCAATCCCGATGCGGAACGGTTGTTCACCGTCATCTCCGGCGGATTTCAATCCGGGAAGTACGAGTCCGTCATCGCCGATTGCCGGAGTTTCATCCGCCAATTCGGGCGCGACCCCAAGGCCGTCTCCGCCCAGTACATCAAAGCCGAATCCCTCTTCCGCCAAAATCGTTGGAACGACGCCGCCGCCGAGTTCAAGGAATTTATCGACGGTAACGACGCCCCGGAGCACCGCACCCTCGTCACGAGCGCCCGCCTGCGGCTGGGGGAATGCCACTTCAACCTCAAGAAATATTTGGCGGCCCTGGACCATTTCGCCTGGGTCGAAAAACAAAAGAACGCCAGCCTGCGGGCTGAGGCGCTGAAGGGGTCGGCCTACTGTTATCTGGCCCGCGGCGAACACGCCAAAGCCGAGATTTATTTCCTCCGCCTGTTGCAATCCAATCCCGGTTATTCCAATTTGCCGGCCATCGTCGTGCCCATGGCCCTGGTTCACATGGAAAAGGGGCGCTATCAAGACGCGCTCGATCTTTTGGAACGCGCGCCCTCCGATCCGGCCTGCCTTTATTACCGGGGCGTGTGCCAGCGCCTGTTGAATCGGGTGATCGCCTCGGCCCAATTGCTCAAGGAAGTCGTCGACGCGGACACCACCCGCGCCTGGACCGATCGCGGTCTCTACCAGATGGGCGAAGCCTATTTCCAATCCAAGGAATACCCCCTGGCGTTCAACTCCTTCAAGCGGATCTACGATAAAGAGTTGGAGAGCCCTCTGCGTCCCTTCGCGTTGTTCCGCATGGGGTGCGTCAATTTCCAGAACGGAAACTTCGCCGTCGCCGGGCAGAACTGGGCCAAGCTGGTGAAGGAGTTCCCGCAGAATATTTCGGGCCCCGCGAGCCAATACCTGCTCGCCGAAATCGCCCTGCGTCAAAACGAATTGGGCCCGGCGATCACCGGTTTCAGCGGCTTGGTGGCCCTGGACGACTATTCCATGGACGCCCAATTCAAAGTGATCTGGTCCCTCGCCGTGCAGGGCCAATACGACATGGCCGTGGCGCGGGCGGACCGGTTCATCAAGGATTTCGAGTGGGGCGAATTGCACGCGAAGACGTCCCTCATCAAGGGCCTCTGCCTGCACCTCATGAAGAAACGCGACGAGGCCATCGAGACCTATCAATTTCTCCTGGATCGCTATCCCAACACGGCCTATTTCGAAAAGGCCCTCTACCTGATGGCGGTGGCTCTGGTGCAAGAGCAACGCCACGCGGAAGTCGTGACCCACGTGTACACGATCCTCAAAAGCGCCCCGGCGAGCCCGACGCCGTGGCAGGCCCAAACGTATTATTGGGTGGCCGAATCCTATTTCAACATCGGGCAATTTGAGTTGGCGAAGCAGACCTACGAACTCCTGTTGAAGAACTACCGCGCGTCCGATTTGATCCCCGGGGCGACCCTGGGCATCGCCGCGAGCTTGGCGCGCATGGGCGATTACGACCGCGCCATCGAAATGCAGGCCCGCGCGCGGGAGCTGTCCCAGGGGGCCGACGACCCGGAGGTCAAAAAGACCGCCCTCCTGGATTCGGGCGACGTGTATTTCAACAAACGGGAGTACGAACGGGCGGTCGGTTTCTACGAGGATTTCATCAACAAGTATCCCGACGATCCGCGCGCCGACCGCGCCCATTACCAAGCCGGTTTGGCGCTCTACCGCCAGGAATTTTTCACCGAAGCCATCAAAAAATGGAGCGTGATCCTGGCCCGGTACCGCAACAGTTCGCTGGCGCCCGAGGCCAACTTTCAGGTCGCCCGCACCCACTTCGGCTTGGGGCAGTACCCGCAGGCCTACGGCTCCTTCCGCCGTGTCACCGAGATGTACGCCGGCACGCCCCTGGCCAAAGAGTCCATGCTCATGATGGGCCAATGCCACTACAACGCGGGCGACATCCCGCGGGCCATCGACCAGTACAAGGCTTTCATGGAGAAATACCCCGACGACGAGAAGACGGGCGAGGTGCAGGAACTTCTGCAAATGGCTTACTACAAGCAGGGGAAAACCGGCGACGATTTGAAGGCCATGATCGCCCAGTTCCCCCAGAGCAAATTCACCGCCGACATTTATTGGGAGCTCGGGGCCGAAGCCTACAACCGCAAGGATTACGACAAAGCCCTCGACTACTTCCAGCGGCTGATCCTCGACTTTCCCAACAGCACCCAGGCGCTCCAGGCCTATTATTACAAGGCCGATTCGTCCTTCCTGAAAGGGGATTACGAGGCCTCGGTGACCAACTTCAAGAACTTCATCGTGAGCTACCCGCAGGACGCCCTGGCCAAGGACTCCCGCTTCAAGCTGGCCGTGTCTTATTTCAGCTTGAAGAATTACCCGGAGGCCGCCATCGCCTTCACGGACTTCATTGAAGCCCACCCCGGCGATCCCAAAGCCCGCGACGCGGCCGTCAATATCCCCGTCTGCTACGCGAAGGCGGGCCAACCGTTCCAGGGCATCGAGGCCTACGCGACGTTCCTCCGCCGGTACCCCGACGATCCGCAGGTGGCGGCGTCGATCCTTCAAATGGGCCAATTGTACGAGGAAGCCGAGGATTACGTGAAAGCCGTGGACACCTACAAGAAAGTCCCCGCGGACAAGATGGAAATTTTCGAGGCGCTCTTCGCCCAGGGCCGTTGCTACAAAAAGCTCAAGGCCCCGACGGAAGAGAAGACCGCCTACGAGGCCCTGCGACGCCTCACCCCGCGGGACAACAAGTTCCGCTTGGCGGGCCTCGTGATGTTGGGCGAAATGCTGGAGCTCGAAGGCGCCAAGGACCCGGCGGTCGCCGTGTACCAAGACATCGCCTCCTACAGCCCCAACGCCGAGTGGCGCCAGGTCGCTCAAGAGAAGATTCGGGAACTCAAGGGCCGTTGATTTCGATTTGACGCAGGACACCCAAGGGAGGAACGCATCATGATGCAAATGGGCTTCAAAGAGTGGTTCATGGTGAACCCGCCCATCATCAGCACCATTTTGATTTTTTCGGTGTTGTTGGTGGCCTTTTCTTTCGAACGGATGTGGGTTTTTCGTCGGGAAGCCAAGTTCCCTCGGGAGCTCTGGGAGCGCATCGTGGGCTTGATCCGCGAAAAGCGCCTGCGCGACGCCATCGCCCTGTGCGAAGTGTCCTCCGGCGTCTTCTCCAAGGTGTTCAAGGCCGGTCTGGAAGGTTCGCTCGTCTCCCGGCTGGACGCCGAAGACGGCATGGTGATCGAAAAAGAAGAGGGCCAGGAAATTCTCCGCAAACGGGTGGGCCTCTTCGGCACGATCAGCTTCATCTCGCCCTTGATCGGTTTGTTGGGGACGGTGTTGGGCGTGTTGCGCGCCTTTCACGACCTCGCCAAATCCGGCTCGGGCGGCCCCTCCGTGGTCGCGGCCGGTATTTCCGAAGCCTTGATCACCACGGTGGCGGGCCTCGTGGTGGCGGTGCCCGCGGCCATGATCTACAACTACTTCAACTTCCGCCTGCGCGCCGTGTTGGTCGAGATGAACACCTACGGCCAGCGGCTCCTGCTGGCGATTTTCGGGGAAAAACGGTAGGAACAAAAACAGCCTTGGGGTGTCATAAAAAACAGCCATGAAACGGTCCTCGATCGAAAAAGGCGAAGGCGAAGAGATCAGCGAGGTCAACGTCGTGCCCTTGGCCGACGTGTCGCTGGTGCTCCTCATCATCCTCATGCTCATCACGCCCATGGTGATGCAGTCGATGATCAAGGTGTTCGCCTCGCGGGGGGCGGTGGCCGTCGAGGCCGACCGCACCGTGAAGGAAAAGCCGCTCTTCTTGGAGGTGCGGCCCGACGCCTACGTCTTGAACACCAACCCCCTCACGTCGGAGCTGCTCCTCCTGGCGAACCTGCGCGGCGAGCTGTCGCGCAAGGACGACCGCACGGTGATCGTGACGGCCGCCAAGGGCGTGACCCACGGACGGATGGTGACGGCCTTGGACATCGCCAAGCAGGCCGGGGCGGAAAAGCTGTCGCTCATCAAAAAGGCGGGCAAATCATGAAAAAAGTCCGCGACCAGAGCGGGTCCGGCGGGATTTCGGGCATCAACATCACGCCCATCATCGATATCACCCTCGTTCTTCTCATCATCATGCTTGTGGCCGCTCCGGTCATGAACATTCCCAACATGGAGGTGGAGCTGCCCGAGGCCTACACGTCGGAGACCAAAGAGCTCAACATCTCCGTGTCCCTCGGGACGGACCTGCGGGTGGCCGTGGACGAAAACATTGTTCCCATCAGCGAATTCCCCCGCACCCTGGACCGGCAATTAAAATTGAAGAAAAACCCCATCGTCATTGTCCGGGCGGACCGGTCGGTCCCTTACAGCGAAGTGGAAAATCTGATGGAACTCATTAAGGTGAAAACCCGGGCCAAACGCATCGCTGTGGCCACCAAACAGCGCCCCGGCACCGCCCTGGCGGCCAACCCGTGACGGTCCTCGACCTCAACGACCACGTTTTCGGCAAGCCCCGGGAAATCCTGTTCCTCTCGGCGGCGTTGATCCTGCACGCGCCGCTTTTGTTGTGGGAGGCCCGGCCGGACCTCGGCCCCAGCGGCGACCCCATCGTCGGCGTCGATTTCGTGATCGAGGAAGAGGCCAAGCCCGAGCCGGAGCCGCCCCCGGTGAAAAAAGAGGTCGAGGAGCCGAAGCAAACGTTTTTCAAAAAGATCCAACAGAAGATCGGCCTGGCCAGCAAGCCGGTCTCCATGGAAAAATTCCTTCAACCCACACCGGAGCCGACGAAACTGGCCGGCACCGGCAGCGCCGGGCCGATCACCACGGCCAAAAAAATAGAATCGATTTTGGGATCGGATCGCTTGTCGGACAAAACCCGAACGCCGGGCTCCCTCGCGGGCGCCATGGACGTTGCGAACATCAAATCCCAGGCCACGTTGGCCCCCGGCGGCATCGGCGCGGGCCCGATCGTGGCGGGCGGCGGCACCTTGAAGGAGAAATCCAACACGGCTTTCCGCGTCGGCGCGGGCGATTTGCCCTTCGCCGTGAAGCGGGCGCCGGCGGGCGAGTTGCCCGCCGGGCTGGAGGACGCGCCGCGCATCGCCGTGAGCGCCCGGAGCGATAAGGGCATCAAAAAGATTTCCACCGGCTTCTTCGGCACCGGCGGCGGCACCGGCGGCGGCGACGGGGCGGGCCACGGCTCCGGCGGGGGCGGCGGCGCCCTCACCGACAAGGGCGGCGGCGTGGGCACCGGTTTGTCCGGCGTGGGCGGGGCTTTCGACGGCATTCCCAGCGACGTGAGCGGGGGCGGCGGGCGGCAAAGCGGCACCTTGTCGGGCATCGGCAGCGGCGGGGGCGGCGGCAGCGGCGCGGGCGGCGGGGGAAAATCGCCTTTTGAAATCACCGGCCCGCTCTCCGGCCGAAAGATTTTGTATCTTCAATTACCGCCCTACCCCGATTGGGCGAGGGAAAAGGGCCTGATCGCCACGGTGTCCCTGCGGTTCTACGTGTTCCACACCGGGGTGGTGAAGAACAACATCACGGTGTCACGTTCGTCGGGGTATCAGAAGCTGGACGACGCCGCGGTTCAGGCGTTGCAAGGCTGGCGGTTCGAGCCCTTGCCCTCGTCCCAGTACGGGCAGGAGCAGTGGGGCTTGATCACCTTCAAGTTCCGGGCGCTTTGACGGACTCACAGGAGCATCGCATGAGACTTCTCGCGGGAACCACCTTCTTGACCTTCGTGCTCATCGGAACGGCGGCGCATTCCGCCCCGGCGGCGACCAAAACCGCGGCCAAACCCCCGACGGCCAAGAAGGCCGCTCCGACCACCAAAAAGGCCCCGACGCCGCCCCCCCCTGAGGCGTCCCCCGCGCCCAGCGCCGCCGCCCCCGCCAGCGGCGGAGCGAGTGAAAATCTGGGTTCTTACGAAGTGACGGGCCAGGCCAAGGACAAGGTCCTTATCGAGAAATCCTCCCCGGAAATCAAATTGGATGTGAAAGACATCGTGGATTCCGTGACGGACAAAACGGAGCAGTTGTTGGAGCGCCCCCGGACGATCCCGGACAAGGAAGATTTCGATCACTTTGATCAATTGATTTCGAACCAAACGGTACGGCCGTGGTTGCCCGACCTGGCGGAGCCCCCGCTCATTAGTTTCCAGCCCGCGCCCCCCAAAACCACCGTCACCGGCTGGCGACTCGAGGTGACGAACGACCAGGGCGAGGTCATCAAAATCATCTCCGGGAAAGGGAACCCGGTCAAGGAAATCGTCTGGGACGGCATCGACGCCAAAGGTCAGATGATCCGCGTGGCCGCGGCCTATTCCTTCCGCTTCATCACCATCGACGAGTTTCAAAACACCCACACCACCTTGGGGAAAGCCTTCACCCTTCGCCACTTAAAGTACCAGGACAAGCGCAACGTGATCGTGGAGATTTCTTCCAAGTATCTCTTTAAAGACGAAAAAGTCTCCATCGACGCCATGCCCGTTTTGGAACGCACCCTCGACGTGTTGCGGGAGTATTCCACCTACCCCTTCGCGTTGGAGTTCCAGACCGAAGCCCCCCAAGGGGACCAGATCAAGGAACGGCAGCGCCGTTTGACCGACAAGATCACCAAAGACCTGCAGTTGCCGCCCGACAGCGTCAAATACACCTACAGCCCCCTCAAGGACCGCGGGGAAGTCACCCGCTTCGTCATCCGCCTCCGTTGATCCCCCGTTCGCGGAGGCCCGCGGGGCGTCCGCGAATCATGATGTGCATCATATTCACCGTGTCGAACCATAGCTAATCTGTTGACATTGATTTTCAATAAACGGGGGCATTATGAAAAAATTTTTTAATTCCGGTTTGGCGTTGTTGTTGGCTCTGAGCGTGGCGGTCCCGGGGGCCCGGGCGGCGGATTCCAAGGACCTGTCCTTGGATGACTTGGGGTTCCAGGCGGATCAGTTGAAATCCGACCCCGCCATGCAAGCCAAGCTTCACAAGCGGTCCCGCATGTTGAAAACCCACCAAATTCTTGGGCTCGTGACCGCGGTCCCCATCTTGGCGACGGTCATGACGGCGCCGGAATTCGAATCCGCGAACACCAAAGACATTGATTCGGAAGTCGACACCCACAAAATGCTCGGCATCGCTTCCGGGGCCATGTATCTGACCACGGCGTCCTTCGCCTTGGCCGCGCCGGAGGGGGAAACCGCCGGCCGCAACAAAGGGCTGACCAAGCTGCACAAGGCTTTGGCGTGGATCCACTTCCCGGCCATGGTGGCCGCCCCGATATTGGGCTATCAGGCCTACAAGCAGGCCGAGAACGGCGAGAGCATTCACGGCTCCGCCAAGTACCATCGGGAAGTCGCCGGGGTCGCGGCGGGGAGCTATCTCGCTGCGATGCTCGTGATGGTCTTCAACTTCTGAGTCCTTCCATGCGCCGACTTCTCCTCCTTTCGCTGTTGGGACTTCTCTCCGTCGCGGCTCGGGCCGACAATTGGGTGTTGAGCGCCTCGACCCTCACGTACCGCGTCACCCACCGTTTGCACAAGGTGGAGGGCACGAGCCACGCGTCCCGCGGCAAGGGCGTTTGTGACGCGGGGGGGTGCCGGTTCCTCGTGGCCGCGCCGGTCAACAGCTTCGATTCGGGGGACACGAACCGCGATCTGCACATGATCGAAACCACGCGGGGGGCGACTTTTCCCATGGTGAAGGTGTCCGTCCATCTGCCGACGATCCCGATGGGGGATACCTTTACCGCCGACCTGGATATTGAATTCTCGGGAGGCAAAACCGGCTACAAAGCCGTCCCCTTCACGGTCACGTCCCGCGCCGACGGCGGGATCGGGTTTAAGGGCGTCATCCCCTTGAACGTGGACGACTTTAAGATTCCCAAACCGTCGCTGTTGGGCATGGCGATCAAGGCCGAGGTTCCCATCGACGTGGAGATGACCTGGTCGGAACGCTGACCGAACATCGGGTTTTTTAAACGCGCGCCCCGGCTTTTTCCCGGCCGGGGCGCGTTATTTTTAAAGGTATAATTAGTTTTTCGGGGTGTAGCTCAGTTGGCTAGAGCGCCTGCTTTGGGAGCAGGAGGCCGCTGGTTCAAGTCCAGTCACCCCGACCATTTTTATATAATCCCCCACCCCTGACTATGCTCAACGTTCAAAACCTCCACAAGGCCTTCGGCCAACAGGTCATTTTCGACGGCGCGTCCCTTCAGCTGAACGCCGGAGACCGCTACGCCCTCATGGGCCCGAACGGGGCCGGCAAGTCAACGTTGTTTCGAATTCTTCGAGGGACCGACGCCCCGGACGACGGGGTCATCTCCTTTCCCCGAGGGCTCAAGGTGGGCTACTTGCCCCAGGAAACGGCGGACATCGGGGACGGCACCGTGATCGAGGAAACCCTCGCCGCTTTCCATGGCGACGCCGACCCGGCCCAGGTCGAACGCCGTTCCGCGGAGGCTAAAAAAATTCTCATGGGGTTGGGGTTCCGGGTGACGGATTTCGACCGCGCGGCCACGGCTCTTTCGGGCGGCTGGCGCATGCGCATCGCCATCGCGCGCCTCTTGTTGGAAGACCCGGATTTGCTGCTTTTGGACGAACCCACGAACCATCTCGACCTCGCCTCCCTACTGTGGTTTCAGCAGAAGCTGTTGGAGAGCAAAGCCTCGATCTTGCTTATCTCCCACGACCGGGCCTTCGTCAACGCCGTGGCCCACGGCATCTTGGATTTGCGGGACCAAAAACTCTTCCGTTACCCGGGCCATTACGAAGATTTCCTGGCGGCCCGGGAACGGGAGGAAGAGCAACGCCTGGCCGCCTACAAAAAGCAACAGCGGGAAATCGCCGAGGCCCAGGAGTTCATCAACCGATTCCGCGCCCAGGCCGCCAAGGCGCCGCAGGTCCAAAGCCGCATCAAGTGGCTCGACAAACTGGAGTTGATCGAAATCCCGCCGGAGATCCGCAAAGTCAAGATCAATTTTCCCCAGCCGGACAAACCCGGCGTGCGCGTTTTGTCCCTCCAGGGGGTCCACAAGGCCTACGGGGACGTCAAGGTTTACGAAGGCCTGGATTTTGAACTGGAGCGGGGACAAAAAGTGGCCTTGGTGGGCCCCAACGGGGCCGGCAAATCGACCCTTTTGAAAGTCCTGGCGGGCGTTTTGCCCTTTGAAAAGGGCGAGCGCGTGCTCGGTCTGAACGTCAAGGCGGGCTATTTTTCCCAACACCGCTGGGAGTCCCTCCGTCCGGAACGGACTGTTTTGCAGGAAGCCATGGACACCCGCCGCATGAACCCCGATTTGCTG
>Ga0268298_10002234_pt1 | contig 21404 bp, 18 predicted proteins | sample WWTPWeurt_MetaG_FD_194462 | JGI IMG/M metagenome (GOLD analysis project Ga0268298, IMG submission 194462) | Activated sludge microbial communities from WWTP in Nijmegen, Gelderland, Netherland - WWTP Weurt | ecosystem: Engineered > WWTP > Aerobic digester > Activated sludge | place... | reverse complement strand
GGCGCATTAACACTGTCTTGGCTCTTGGTGGTACTGTTGATTTTGGCGCGGTAAAAGTTTTTGACCGCATCATAGTAGCCGACTATAAACACGGCGCGGGCGTTCCCGTAAGCCCATATGAAAACGAACAAGCGTTGTCGTATGCGTTGGCTCTCTTTCTTAAACTAGACGAATTCGACCGCCAACACATATCTACAATTGAAATCGTAATCGTTCAGCCAAGAGGCTTAGGTAACGGTATTTCGGTTTGGGAATGTACGCCGGACGATCTTTTGATTTGGCAAGGACAAATGTTGTATGCACAAAAACAAATCCATGAAGGTAACACTCGTTTGGTGGCAGGTTCCTGGTGTAAATGGTGTCCAGCGGGCGGCGTATGCAGTGTTAGGGAAAGTAGTCTTTCGGAAGCTGTTGGAACAGAGATTTTGGCAACTGATTTTGAGGAACCAAAACTATTGGTATCAACATTCAAAAATATTTCGGTCGAAAGATTGGTCAAAATTGTTGAGGTCGAAAAACCTCTCAAGGCATTTATAGAATCTGCCAAAGAACTTTTAGAAAACCTCACGCGTAAAGGTAAGAAGACCGGATATGAAATCGCCATGTCAACGAAAAACGTTCGTCGCACATGGATTGATGGTGATGAGCCTGTAGATCTTTTAGCTGAAATGGGCGTTGATATGTATAAGAAAACTTTGAAGACGCCGAAGCAAGTTGAAGATGAATTGAAAACGCTTGGTAAATCATTCGACTTGAAGTTTTTCACCGAACAAAAACCGAAAGAAGTTTTTCAGAAAATACAAGAAAAAGGAGATGTAATAGACGCAGATTTCGATATAATAGAATAACTTGACCTGCTTAACGGCTTGAACTGCTTACACTAAAATGGAGAATCGAAATGGGTAAAGAACTAACTACGTCGTCCGTACTGCTTACGCCGGTCGGATTGCTTTCTTTCGTCAAATTCTTTCCGCCGGAAAAATCTAAAAAGCCAAACCCAGACACGGGTGAATTTGATAGAACCTGGACGGCTTCTATTGTCTTCGATCCAGAAGAAGATGAAAAAACCAAAGAACGTTTTGCCGCGATCAAGAAAGTTCAACAACTGTTGATTCAAGAAAAATGGAATGGCAAGAAACCTAGCGGATTCCGCTCTTGTTGGTCAGACGGTAACGACGAGGACCGCTACCCTAAAGACAACGATCTATACACTCTTTACGAAGATAAGTACATAATCACTGTTCGTTCGAAGAACATTGAAGTTATCCCACAAAGAAAAGTAGGAGAGAAAAAAGGTAAAGCAGTTCTCGAAAATTGCACCAAAAAGAATTTCTTTTCTGGTTGCTTCGGCTTCGCCACAATCAAATTGTTCGCTTACGACGTTGAAACCGAGGGCGGTAAATCTCGTGGCGTGTCTGCCAGTCTTCAAAACATCTATCTTACAAAGTTGGGCGAGCCGCTAGGATTCAGCCGCCGATCAGCCGCCGAAGATTTAGAAGAAGCCGAAGACGCGGACGACGACATGGAAGTCATTGACGACTCAGAAGATCTCATGAACGAAGATGACGACGACGATGATTACGTACCGAAGAAGAAACAGAAAGACAACAAAACTAAAAAGAAAACTCGTTCGACTGATGACGACGAGGATTTCTAAAAAGACTTAGCGGCACGGCTAAGAGGAAAGGCGGCGGAAACGCCGCCGATCCTTTACTAAAGAGGTAAACAAATATGCCAGATGACGAAAAACCATTCACATTAAAACGTAGAGATAACGCGCCGATATTGAATCCGAAACAAGCGCTACTTTTGCAAGCCATCGACACTCGACTTAAAGAATTCGGATATACAACGTTAGTTCCAGACGACAATCTAAGATTCGCCACGTTACCGAGCGGGGCGATTGTGGTCATGTGCCCAGGTAAAAAGCCGATATCTATTTTGATCAATAACATAGACCACATACCGGACAACATCGAACCGCATGTCAGCTAAAATTAAACACGAAAAATGGCGCCACCTACACGTAGTTAAGGCGCCGTACTACTGCTATATTGACTTCGAAACGTTCTCGGAAGCCGATCTTAAAAAGATTGGCTCTTGGCTTTACTCAGAACATCCGACAACAGGAATTAACTGTATCGCGTTTTGGGATTCGCGGGCGCCCTTACCGCGCCTAGTTCAGCGCGACATGCAACAGTTAGACCAGTTGAAAGAACTTCGCCGCATGGCGGAAGATCCGAACTGTGTATTCGTTTCACATGGCGGGTTCGATCAAGCGATCTGGCTTAACGTCATGGTGAAACGTCATGGATTCCCGGCAGTTACTTTCAAGCGTTGGATAGATACGGTAGCCGTCGTATACCGTCACGGCTTACCGGGTTCGCTGAAATACGCCGCTAAGCTGCTTAACCTAGACGAACAAAAAGATGTTGAGGGGCAAAAGAATATGTTACGCCTCGCCAGACCGAGGCGGGCAAGTAAGAAAAACCCCGATAAATTCTGGACGCCGGAAACAAAACCGGAAGAATTTAAACTGCTATATAAATACAACATTCAAGACGTTCGAACGTTGAAAGCCGTACATGAAGCGCTACCGGCTTTATCAAAGAAGGAACGCCGCATTTGGGAAATTGACCAAAGGATTAATCAAGAAGGTCTTTTCATAGATTTGCCGCTCTGTGTCAAGGCGCGAGACTTTTCCGAAATAGCCATCGGCAAAATGCGGCGACGGTTTAAAGAATTGGTAGGCGATATAAGCCCGCGTAGCCGTCCTAAAATGTTGGCTTGGTTCAAGTCACAAGGCTTTGACATTCCAAACACCAAGAAAACGACGCTGGCTACGTTGTTGACCGATCCAGAACTAGACGAAGATGTTGAAACCGTCATTAAGTTGATGGAGTCTCTAAACAAAACGTCTGTTTCTAAATATCAGGCGGCGATTAATCGTTCACGCGGCGACGGATTAGTTCGGGAAATAGCCGCATACTTTGGCGCACATACCGGCAGATGGGCGGCGCGTGGTATTCAACTGCATAATTTGCCGAGACCGATATTTAGTTCCGATCTCGTTTGTGAATTCATAAACGATTTCGACTATAAGACTTTCAGCATGATGTATAGCGACGTTTCTAAAGCGTTGTCTGTCGGTCTTCGCGGAATCATCCTACCTAAATTTGGTCAACGTCTTTTTGTCGCCGACTTTTCGCAAATGGAAAATCGGATAGTCGCCTGGCTTGCAGGTATCGAATGGAAGTTACAGGCGTTTCGCGACGGCGTTGATCCGTACAAACTAATTGCGTCTACCATCTATAACGTAGCAGTTGAAGATGTCACAGACGAACAACGTTTCGTAGGTAAAGCCGCTGAACTATCATTACAATATTGCGGCGGTATTAATGCGTTCGCCAAAATGTGTAAGGCTTACGGTCTTGATCTCAAACCTGTATACGACATTCTTATTCGAAACGCCACTGATAAAGAATTGGCAAGCGCCGAATTCTGCTACCTGCTCTATCTAAAAGCCCATGAGAAATCCGGCGAGTTAGAAAAGCCGGTATCGATTGAGGTAGCATACGCCGCCAATATTATTAAAGATAGGTGGCGAGCGGCACACCCTGAAATCGCAGGTACACGCGATGAGTACGGGCAGGTAGATGTAAACGGTTATTGGCGAGATTTAGAGGACGCGGCTTGTGATGCGGTACAAACTAACGAACGTCGAGTAGTCAACGCCGGTAGAAGTGAGATTACGTTTTTCATTTCGAAAGTCGGCGGAATCAAAATGCTTGGTTGTCGATTACCGTCTAACCGTAATATCTTCTACCCACTTCCGCGTGTCGATGTTACGAAGAAAGGGAAAAGAACACTTAGCTATTGGAATAAAGAAAAAGGACGGGTTAGCACCTATGGCGGCAAACTATGTGAAAACATTACTCAAGCCGTTCAAAGAGATTTGTTAGTCGATGCGATGATCAGACTAGAAGAAGTGTATCCGGTTTGTTTGCACGTTCATGATGAATTGATTTCGTCTGTACCGATTACGTCTGGAAACATTTTAGAGTTTGAAAAACTCATGAAACAAGCCGAACCATGGACGGAGGGAATACCAATAGACGCCAAAGGATTTGAATGTATGCGGTATAGGAAAGCAGCATAAAGTATGATACGATGAAAGGATCGAAAGAGTTTAGCGGAATAGTCATCGGGCGCCACAACGCCCGGTGATTTTTATAGGAGAAATGAAATGGCTGTTCACTGCGATTACTGTAATGAAGAAGCGTCCGGCAGGGCTTTTGTCAGTGATGACAGATCAACATCAGTCGCGTATTGCGGCGTACATAGAACCGAGGCTTTAAAAGAAGTAGAGAAACAAAAATCGAAACGTGATAACGCCGAAGTTCCGAACGCCGCAACAACTGAAAAAACTGTAGTAGGTGTCGATACGTTACCTAGCGGAAAAACGATTACGCATATAGTGGCGGAAGATCGTAACGGCTGGACATCGTTCGAAAAGAAAGCACTATCGGACGAAGAAGCCGAACGTTGGGCTAATCGATTGTGGGATTTCTTAGAACCGAAAGTTCAAAAATTAATTGACAAGTCATGGGGTACCGACGACAACCCTAATGAGTGGAAACCGACTGGACCAAAAGTAGAACCTATTATGTCACCAGATGGTAGAGAGGTTCGCGGCTATACTAGGGTTCCAAAAATAGGACCGCCGCCAGATCATTTGATCTCTGAACCGAAAGTCGATATAATGGATCGATACGGTTTGTGGTCTGACAACACTTTTAACGATCATTGTTTGAAGAACGCCCCTAATCAATCGTTTGATAGACGCGTCGCCAATGAACAGTTAAAAGAATCAAGGCTTGTCATAAGAAAACTTCATGAGGAATTAGAAAATGCAAAGCGAGAAATACAAAGTTTGTCCAAAATGCAAGTTTAAATGTCTTCGCACATACGAACGCATCGAAGAATTCTTTGGTTACAGATCCGTTTCAGATAAAGGACATCCGGCGCCGCAATCGTATTGTAGAGAGTGTCGAAACGAGAAAGAAGAAAAAACGCCGATAAAGAAAGTTCGCGTATCTGGTAGAGGCACCCAGATAGTAAACCTGAAAAGAAAGGAGGTGAAAGAGAAAATGACAATAGGCGAAGTAGTTCTTAAGAAAGAGATTGAAAAACTTTCTGATGAACGAAAGAAGAACATCAAGGAAACGTACCAACAAATGTTTCCTCAAGACAAGAATCGTCGCGGATACGATTACATGCAAGCTAGGATAGAAAGATCCAATGGCAAATCTGCCTAAAGCAGTAATCGGCGTAGATCCCGGTATAACAGGCTGTGTGTTTCTCATAACCGAGAATCGTACAGCCCGTTACGTTCGTCTTATGCAGTACGAACCTCGGTTGTGGTTGCCTGCATTAAAACCGCTTTTCGCTGAACACCAAATAATGAAGGTGTTACAGGAAAGAACGAGCGGTAGGCGCGGCGACAAACCTAACATAGCGGAAACGTTCGGCAGAAACACCGGCATGTTAATAACCGCATTGTGGTATCACATGCCAAAAGAAATGGAGATCGAATTTATCCAAGATCAAAAATGGCAAAGGTTGCAGGCGGTAGCAGGAATAAAGGATCGTGGCGATAGAATCCGAAAATATCATGAAAAATTGCAAAAGAAATTTCCAGAATTAAAAGTGACGCAAGACATGGGCGCGGGCGGTTTGATCGCCGATACTGCCTGGGATTCGGTGTGGGGGTTTTAGATGATACCTAAAATCAATTTCGAAACTTTGAAATGGTATGAAACGCAAACAGGATATAAGATCTGCCGTCAATGCGGCGCTCTATTAAAAGCCGACTCCATACATTTCGATAGAAATAAAAACAGTTACGACGGGTTAGACTCACGCTGTAAAGATTGCCAGAAAACAAGGAGGGCTAATGACTGGAAAAGAAGATCTAAACGAGAAAGCCGTAAAGTACGATCAGGAAAAGCCGCGATACGATTTAATCCCGGCGAAAGCGCTACATGAATTAGTTTTGGTTTATACTATGGGCGCTAAGAAATACGCCGCTAGAAACTGGGAACTAGGCATGGATTGGTCAAGACTATTCGGCGCGTTACTTCGCCACACATTTTCTTGGTGGATGGGCGAGACTCACGATCCCGAATCTGGACTACACCACATGGCACATGCGGCTTTTTCTTGCCTAGCACTTGTCGAATATCACTACACCAAAAAAGGAAAGGATGATAGACCGTATGTTAAAACGAACGATAACAGTGTTGGTTTCAGCGTTTACGATATTGATGATGACGGCTACCTCATGCGGCGCCCAACAACTGAAACCAGAAATAACGCCGATCAGAGAAGCGCACCGGATAGAAGTTCGGGGAACGGCGTATAACGCGACTGAAATTGTCCATCACGAATTCGATAGAAACAAACTTCAAATGGTTCTCGGTCTTGGTCGTAAATACTACATGATCAAAACAGTAGAAGCGCCTGAATACCCACTTAAAGTCTACGCTGATGAATTGACTAAAGGCGCGTTGAAAGATGTTCCTGACTTTAGAAAGTTTCCAGAAAAGCATCCGAGAATAACCAACACGATTAAAACTGGTTGGCTTATAGGTTCCAATGTGATAGGAAATGTGGTAAAGTAGTTCTGAAATCGAACTGCCATTTGGTTTCTCAACTCACCCACTATCGAAAAGAAACGCCGCCGGTCTTACCTCCTGGCGGCGTTTTGATATTAGGGTAGGTGGCAAGACCCCACAAAGACCCGCCGCCTACCAATCAGGCAGTTTTAGCGGCGGTTTTAAATGCCTCTACGTACTGCCTGAATTCTTTGTAGTGGCGATACCCGCCATTGACAAGCAAGCGAACTTTACGCCAACAGAATTCCTCTTCGAATTCGTCGTTCTGATTGTAGGCTCTCAGCGCCCATATATCTAAACCGTGGTCGATTGCATACTCAACTAGAAGCGCCGTTGAATTCTCAGGCGTCAAGGCTAGGTCTGGATTGCTTTCCAAATCTACGCCGATCTTCTTTCCGTACTTTCTATAGTTCGCCCTGCCGGTCAACTGAATAAAACCGCGACCACGATAGTTGTATCCATCATCGCCACCAAGGTTGCCTAGATCTTTTCGATTACTGTATTGTGTGTTGAAATACGCTCGCCTTACTGGTTTAGACCATTTCGTATACCAAGCTTCTTCTTTCGGTTCGAACGTTCCGCATTCAACACCTATTGTCGCAAGTAACGCGACTTGAAAAGCGACAGTATTCTTTCCGCGTTTCACCAAATATTCTAGGATTTTTGGGTAATACTTTTCGGCGTTAGCGAGCGGACATCTTAGGATCTTCGCAATTTCTAGTGGGGTAATTTGCATTAGACATCTCCGTCTGCGTCATCTGTGTTTTGTTCCGGTATAAATAAGAATCCCGGTTTAGGATTTTCGTCACTATTTCTAAATGGAAGTCTCGGAAGAAAATCATTTATGTCTACAAGATTGAAGGCGAAAGCGATCATGCTTAGCCAACCTATAGCGGTCATCCAGTAAGCCAGATCAAGAGGAATCCAGCTATGTTCTATGTGATTTTTTATGCAGTCGTACTTTAGCCAGGTTACTGCCAGCGGCGCAGCGAAGCCCCAAACTATCGAAACTCCTACTCCGAATATCTTGACACCGGATAGCATCAATCTTTCTTTCTCACCGGCAAAAACATCATCGACGTTAACGCCGTCCCGTTTCGCCTGGCGAAGCGCCCTTATGAATTTTTCCCTAGCGGCTTCGTGTCTTGCTAATTCCGGCATTACCCTTGCTTCCGTTTATGAGATTCTTCGGTTGAGGAATGAAGATCAACGTTAGATAGGAACAGAGCGTAACCGCTACTATAAATCCGAATATGATTTTAGCTAATAAAACAGCATCCATTCTGTTCCTACCTCCGTTGATTTTGCTTTACTGTTTGTTCGCTACTTTATCTGGAAACAGCTTACCCGCTTCTGCCGCCGCGTCTGCTACGGCTTTAGCGAAATTCGCCGCGTTCTGTTTATCAACGATGAACGATTGGTTGACGAGCCATGCTTGAAAGCCTTTCTCATCAAACGCCGCATCCAACATCGCCAAGGCAGGCAAGAATTTAAGGACGACGGCGGCAAGTTGGCTGATGTCGGCAATACCGTCGCCGGTCAAATCCGCTTCATTCAGCTTTTCTACCAGGTTTTTGATCTGACCGTCGATCAGAAAGTTTCCGGTTTTGAAATTGTTCGGATCAAGTTGAAATCCTGTTTGGTCTACTTTTTCTTTCTTAGCCATTGTGGTTTATCTCCTTTTGTTATGCGGCGATTTTAGTTGGTCCTGTAACACTTCCGGCGCCGCCTGCTCCACCGTCGCTGTTTTTTCCTACGCCGCCAGCACCGCCGGTCGCCGTGAGTGTGCCGGAATTCGATAGAGTTCCAGCATAAAAACATCCAATTCTACCACCACCAGAACCGCCGCCACCTACGTTAGCGGAAATGCTTGATAGAGCGGCTACACCGTTCGCTCTAAGCCCGCCGCTTGCACCGATAGTCAGATTACCTCCTACTATAAGTAGCAAGAAACCCCCGTTACCAGTTGTACCGGTTTGACCACCAGAACCAGAACCGGCGCCGCCTGGATTCCCTGTTCCGCCATGCCCGCCAGTTCCAGACGTACCGGCGGCATCGCCACCAGGACCGGCGCCAGTAGGCGATACGGAAGACGCGCCATTAGCAGCGCCGCTACCGGACCCGCCCGCGTAACATGTTCCACTAGCGCCGTTAGCCGACGTGCCGGAAGTTCTACGAGCACCAGCGCCGCCGCCGCCAGTTCCATTAGTTTGAGTTCCGCCAGCGCCGCCGTTAGCGTTAGATGAAACACCTATACCACCTGACCCGCCAGTAGCGACAGAAAGAAACTCAGCTATCAAACCTCTTACACCTGCTGAATCGGGATAATATCTATAAATCAAACCGTTATCCGCTGATGTTAGATTCGGACCTTTACCGGACATCGATATAGTTCCGTTTAGAGTGCAAGCCCCTTGAACATATATGATCAGGCCTTTACACCGATTCGATACAGATAGTTGTATACCTGAATTAACCGTTAACGATGTGTACTGTTTTATGACAAACTCGCCATCGGTTGTACTTGTAAGATCAGTGTTTGAACTAATAGTAGCGGCACCATCTGATCCGTCGCCGAAGAAGTTATGTCCTGATTTTCCGATACCTAATTTATAAGCCATCGTTCCGAATCCTTATAGCATCATCCAATTAGTACCGTTCGACATGAAACGGAATACGTTATATCTAGTTGAGTTTACTATAGCGCCACTTGCTTGACCGCTTATAGTTTGCGATGACGTTGTGTTGAAAGTCAAGTTATTACCGGTGGTAACATGCTCGACTACAATCTCTTTACCGGCATTACCAACGGCAGTTGGAAGTGTGCAAGTAACCGCGCCGCCGCTAGTATCAACAGAATAGGCGTTCTGTACTGCCGCCGTAAATCCGCTTGTTGTAGTTGATCCTGAGTGAGTGAATCCGCCGCCGCCAGACGCCGCCGCCCATGAAGGAACGCCACTTGCTAAAGTCAGAACGTGCCCATTCGTTCCCGCTGCTAGTTTAGAAAGTACGTTTGTCGCTGATGCGTAGAGAATATCGCCGGTCGTGTACGAAGTAATATTCGTTCCGCCTTTTCCTATCGTAACTGTCGGGAGATCACCGGCTACCAATGTTCTAAAAGTTGGCGTTCCGGTAGATCCATCAGGCGCCGCGAATACTTTATTCGTAGTTTGAGTCGCCCATGCGAGTGTGTAAGTTCCGCTTGTCGTAATTGGTGACGCTGTTCCGGTGTTAGTTAGCTCGCCTCCTGCCGGTAACCCTAAACCAACGCTTGTTACAGTTCCAGTTCCGCCGCCGCTAGTAGCCCATGAAGGTATGCCAGCCGCGACAGTTAGGATTTGCCCGGTAGTTCCTATCGGTAATTTCGAAAGAACGTTTGACGCCGAACAGTAAAGAATGTCGCCGGTCGTGTACGATGTAATATTCGTTCCGCCTTTAGATGTTACTACAGTCGGAAGATCGTTAGTTACTAATGATCTAAACGTAGGCGCGCCGGAACCGCCGCCAGACGGCGAAGCGAATACTACGTTACCAGTTTGGTTAGCTAATGCTACTGCGAAAGTTCCGCTAGTCGTGATCGGAGATCCAGACGGCGGCGAAGTGAACAGAGATGTAGGCAGCGTCATAGCTACAGACGTAACACCTGATCCGCCTGTTATCCATTCTAACTGCGGCGAAAGCCCGGTGTTAACTGCTAAAAACTGCCCATCTGTACCAAGCGGTAATCGAGTGAACGCAGTTCCGGCGTTATTCATAACTGCTATATCGCCTGCGGACCACGTTGTAGATCCTAGACCGCCATTAGCAATCGGTACTGTACCTAAACTTAACGTCAAATTACTGGTTAAAGCGCCGCCACCTGATAGTGGCGATGATGTGCTTATTTGAAAAGCATCTGTAATAACTGTACGGGTTGTAGGACCACTAGAATCTATAAAACGAAGACTTACGCCATCGATATATATTTCACCGGTTATAGGCGCCCCCGGTGTTGTCTTTTTAGGTAGAACAAGTGTTTGAGTAGACGCGCCAAAATCTTGAGTGAAAGAACCGCTATACGTATTCGATTGATCGTTATATACGGTAGCCGAATTTTGAACGGCTTTAGCCAATGTGCCGGAACCTATTTTTGATGCAGACAAAGAAGGTATGTCGGCTTCAACCAACGCCCTAAACGTCCAGGCGCCGCTACCGGATGTTGGTCCGCAAGCTACCGTATTTTGGCTCTGGCTCACTTTCGATATTGCGAAAGTACCATCGGTAGAAAGCGAGCCAGGCGTTACGCTTAAAACGTCTGTCGGTACTGTAAGCCCGATAGTGTTTATAGCGCCGCCGCCACCGCCGCTACCGCCGCCGCCACCTTCGGTAACGATTGTAGCCGAATCGACTAACTCCCATCCATTGTTAGCCGCGTTGAATCTAGGAATTTTAGACGCTACTGGTTCTGGAAATTCAGCATCGAAACCATTAACGTAAGTTGGTACACGCGCTGATCTATCTGCTTGCTCTTTCAATTCTTGGATAAGCATAGTTTGCTTATCGAAAGCCGCTTCTAAATCTGATTCGCTAAATCCTTGCCCTGGTTGTGGATCGTAAGTTTGCGACTGATCTTGTTTTCTTAGAATTTTAATAGCGTGAGTGTTTGTAGGTGCTACAGAAAACACTACGGAACCGCCGTTGAAATCGGTATTTATGGTTACTGAATATCCGCTTACTTGCAGAATCTTATTTACGTAAACATCTAAATCTGCCGCCGCGTAATTTTTGAACGAATAAGAAAACGAAGTCTGTACGCCGTTTCCTGTATGCGTAGCAACTGTCGATGATGCTGAAACGGTCATTACTTATCTCCTTGTATTGCTTTCTTTGCTGCTTTTATAGTGGAATCTAACGGTACGAATCCGGCAGGCGTTAACGCGCTTAAACGATTTAAGATCATGACTAAATCTAAAGTCGCAATCGCTGTGTCTGCTGGTGTCTGAGATTCGATCATCTTCTTTACGTCGCGGGTTACTTGCAACGTATCTTTAGTCAGCAAACCGATTACCGGCGGTTTGAATTCAAATACATCTACTTTCCTCTTATTACCTTGTAAATCGCGTTTGACGTTCTCAGCACTTGCGATTACTGGTTTAAGAATTTCGTTTACGATTGTTGGGAATGACGGCATTGTAAGAGCCAACCAAATATCCCACTGTGCTTGATCTAAATCGTCATCGCTAAGACCGCCTGACAAAACGGCTTTAGTCGCTGTGCCAGCGATTTGAAATGCGGCGTTAGCCAATCTGATAGTAAACTCTGTGTTTATCAGTGTTTTGGCACTTTCGATTGAACGGTTTTTTAGAAACTCTTTCAATGCTAAAAGCTGAAACTGATACATCGCGCCTTGTTGTTGCATGAACGTGCTAAACACTCTATACCGTTTATCGCGTTGAAATTGCGACATCATATTGATTTGGTTTGTAGATTGTGTTTTATTAACAAACTCACCAGCTTTAGCTTGCGCCTCTTCTTTAGTGAATCCTGATTCCATGTAGTGCTTCGTTAACATTTCACCAAGAACGACGGCGTTACCTTTATCGCCGGTGATCATGAACCATAAAAATATGTCAGTTAGTTTGTCTTTAAAACCCTGAATAACCGGATCGCCAGCATTTATACCGCCTTGTAGATTTTCAGTTCCTCTACTGAATCTGTTTTTATACCAATCGGTGTTTTGAACTTCTCTAACACGTTCGGTAAAGTTCGGATCACTTATAAACTCATCTAACAACATGAAAAATTTACGCGGACCTACTTCTAATGCCGCTAAAAATATCCCGGTGAACTGTTTCGTTAACTGTTCTGGTTTCCATCCACCTAATTTCTGAATAGCTAAATTACCTATAGTATTGCCGATCAAGTTAGAGTGTGCGAAATCTCGTTCAATATAACCATGTGTCATGTCGCGTAAATGCTGCGTTATGACCGTATACATGGTGTCGCCGAATTTCGCTCTTATCTTCGCGGCTCGTTGTGTGTTAAAGAAAACCCGCGAAAGTGTCGCGGCTTTCTCACGCCACACAACCCAATGAATATCCATGTTCATTTTGTGATATGCGTTTATAAAAGCGTTCGTAGGTAAGATCGCTCTACCAGTATTTTCTTTTCGTTCGAAAGTAGAACTTGATATTTTTAGGTGTTTATTTACCTGACTTGTGACACGTCCTAGTGTTTCGATAAAGTTTGAATATTGTTCGGCGATATTGTTTTCGTTCGTTCCTTCTCTACGAACAAACCCGCCATACAACTGATCTTTCTTTAGCTCTCGTCCAAATGCCCGTTTATATTCTTCTGCAAGAACAGGAAAGAACGAATCATACCAAGCCATCATCGCTCTACCCATTTTCAACATATCAGGATCGTAGTCGAACAAGGCGCGTTCTAATGCGGCTTCTGTCGAATCCTCTTCGTTAAGACCGGCAGACCGCATATCTTCTCTTGTGGTCATGTCGTTTTCAGTATTTAGATCACCTTTTAAACTAGGTGTTTGAAGATACATCCACATCTGCAAAGCATCGCCCGGTTTCATCAGTTTTGTAGTCGGCTTCGCTTTATCTATCGCCTCACCTGTTATAGACTGAAAACCTCTATACGAAAATCCTAGCCATTTCTTTTTATCGTTAGTATTGCTCGCAACTTGTTTTATAAACAGTTGCCAATCGTTTAAACCTGTCACTTTCTTAAAAGCGTCGTTCAACTTTGCGGACCATTCACGCCGCATCGTTTGCTCTTTAGAAACTTCGTTAGCAACACTTATAAGTCCGATGATAGGATCTCTAACCGCTTTAACAGTATCTTGAAATAGGTTATGTAAATTGCCATCCCAATCTAACCAAGTTACGCCAAAAGCGTTTAACCACTTTTGTAGACTGTTCAACGCTTTAGGATCGCCGATCTCTCCTGATACCGGTCTACTTCCATCGATTGCGTCATCTACTTTCGCCGCTATCAGGTTATCTCTCACTTTGGCTTGAACTTGTTCATTCTGCCAAGCCGCCGCGCCTTCTTGCGTAATGTCGTTTATAAATTTCGCAAACTCTAATATGCTTTCTGGGTTCTGGAAATTGACTTCATCAAAGCGCTGTTTAACCGCCGTCAACAAAGTTTCGTCGCCTTCCGCCGGTTTTATGTTTTCGTTTCGAACAAGCGCTTTGAACCAATCTAAAATCTGTTGTGCGTCGAATCCTACTTTAGATTTGTCGCGACCGGAAACGTCTGATTTGCTAAGCGCCTTATCAAGCTTTTCGTTAGCTTCTTTCAGATCACGTTCGTAAGTAATCTTGGCTATGCGCTCTTTTAGTCCGTCTAGTTTTTCAGCCAAATTTTTGAATGTCACCGAATCGGCAGACGGCAATGACGCCGCTTCTGCTTTACTTAAACCGGATGAACGTATCATTTGCGCCCATGCTTTACGCATTTTCGATAAGCTTCCGGCGTCACGTTTACCTTGAAGATATCCTTGTAAAACAGATTTAGCCGCCGTGTTAGCTAAACGTTTAGCGGATCTATTCTCAATAGAAATTTTAAAGCTATCGAAGTCCTCAGAAGTCATAGCGCCAAGATCTATGGTTTCCAAAACCATATCTAAGTATGCTCGTTCTTCTTGAATTTTATCTACTTGTTCTTGAAGTTTATCGAATTCCGGCGACGTTTCGTTTTCGATAGATTCCTGTTCATCTCTTAGTTCTATCAATTCTTTATACAACTTCTTGATGTTGTCCGGCGCTACCTTAGTAAGATTGCCGTGCTTATTTATTGATCGAGAAATTCTTTCTCGTTCATTTTTCAATTTTGTATATCTAGCGATCAATTGCTGGGTAGGTCTTCCATCTTTAAGACGAGCTTGAATCTCATCTTGAATAGGAATCATTTGATCGGAAAGTTTTTTGATTGCGCCATGCGTCATGTCGTGCAACTCTTGTTGAGCCGCTTTAACTCTCTGTTTGATTTCCACCAAACGTGCTTCGGCTTTCTTCAAAACTTCGCTTGAAACTTGCGATAGTTTTTTCTCGTTAGCAGTGATCAACTTATTGATTTTTCGTTTTAGAATTCCCGCCTGAATCTCTCTTACTTCTTTACCAACTATTACAGCTTTATCTACTATCTCTGATCTACGTTCGTCATCGATGTTCGGTTCTGTCGCTTGCTGTTCTAGTTTCGCTAAAGTTTCGTTGAACTTAACTAGCCGTTCCTCGTCGCGTTGATTTTGTAAGTTATCTTTAGCCTGTCTCAAATCGGCTTTAGCTTGCTTCAACTTCTCCGTTACATCTTGCGGAATGTCTTCGCCGTTAGCGATGTAGTCGTCAATCAAATTATTAATATCATCTACAGCAAATTCAGCATCTTTAACTGCATTTTTTGGATCGGCGGTTACAGACACATTTCCTTGTAGCGGCTTCTTTTCTTGCTGAACGCGGAAAGATTCTTCTTCCCGTTTCTGCATAATCCTTTTAGTGCCTTCTTCGATTTCCGCGTTGACTTCGTTAAACGCTTCCGCTACGTTTGCCGGTTTCGTTCCTAACCTAAACGTTAACCCGGCGACTTTAGCACTAACATTAGTGCCGCCGCCTGCTCTTGTACCAGCTATGAAACCTTTACCAATATTTTCATAGAAATCTTTCCAAGTTGGCTTAAGACTAGGATCGTAATCATCCTTACTAAGTTGAGCCGCTAACGAATCTGCCGCTAGTTCAGATATATTCTCACCTGCTTCGGTTAAACCTTCCATCCCTGATTTAAGACCTAACGATCCGCCTTCTTTTAACATGGCGTGAACCGATTCTTTTATGAGAATCTTTCCTTGAGGGGATTTGAAAATTAATTGGGCGCCTCGTTTAGTGAGAACACCTTTCGTAATCAGATCACCTACTGTTTCATAAAGACCTTGAGACAAACCGCCCGCCAACGCCAAACGTTTCGCGGTTACATCATCTACCCCGGCTTCTGAATATTTCTTATACAGTGCTCCGGTAAACTGCATTACGTTAGGCGCATACGCACCAATGAAAGTTCCGGTAGCCGCAAGCGCTGGTATTGCAGGCGCCGCCGCGCCGCCGGTAGCAGCGGTTAGTAACCCTCCTACTGCCGCACCGGTAACACCACCATAGATACTTCCAGTTATGGCTAGTGCTGATTGAGGCGCCGACTGCATAACATCCATAGCCGCGTATGTTGGATGTAGGATGTTTCGAAGTGCGTACACTTCGTTTTCATCGTTGAATTTTTCTATGGCGCTATCATCTGCTTTAGACTGCGCTGTAGATCCGTATTTCTGCGCTATTTCGTCTTTCTTAGCAAGACCTGCCCATGCGCCAAACCACATTGTATTATCGCGCCAATCGCGCCTAGTTGTTTTGAATCTTAGGCGGAACTGTTCGGCTACGGGGTCTAGTTCGCTTTTAGATATTTGGGCTTTGACATCGTACGGTTTTTCTTTTGACGCATTGAAGATGTTATCTAACGCAGAATCGGAAAGTGATCCATCATCAGACGTTGTAGGGTCAAACTTACCTTGTTGGGGTTTGCCCATAATTTGATCTAATTGTTCTTCTGTTAATTCCGGCATTGTTATAGATACTTCTTAATGTCTGCTTCTGTAAGTGTGTGTTTAAGCGTTTTTGCGATGTCTTCAAGTTCTTTTCTTGTCGGCTTACGTTCGTAACGTATCCTTGCTTTTTCTACTGTTTTCGAAAATGCGTCTGAACCTGCTTGCTCTACGGCTACTGATCTTTTCGGTTCATTCGATGGGTTTAGTCTAGTCTTAGTTCCCTCATCCACATTAAAGAATCCGCTAACAGCATTAGTAAACGCTTGCCATGCCGCATTAGCTTGATCTGGTGTTTTGGCGGTTGTGGTTCTCGCCAAAGCGTTTAACGATGTCATCATTTGAGAGTAGTTCTTAGGTAGTTTATCTGGCGGATCAAGATATTCGTGATTCTTTTCGATCAGTTCACGAGCTTCGTTAATGCGTTTCATTCTTTCTTCTGGCGGCATTTTCGAATCTGATACGGTAGCGAATTTGTAAGCTTCTTTCGCCGCCATAGCGACTTCTAAACCTTTACCTTGACTTACTGTAGATACCCAGTCGTCATATCGCTTTTGCTTTTCTTCTGCTTCTGCTTTTTTAAGTTCGCGAGCTAGTTTAGCGTTCCCGGCTACTATCGCGTTTTGAAGTGCTTTAGCCCTGTTATCTTCTACACGTTTATGTTCAATAGCCGCTTTTCGCCGCGAATCGAAATAGGCGACTTTCGACGCTAATTGTTGAATCTTGTATTTATCTAGATCAGATCGTTTCTCTACAGGAGTTCTAGCCAACTCATGTAGTTCGTTACGTGTCATATTGAATCCGGTTTCAGCCGCTTCGATACTATATTTATCTTCGATCAAAGGCATAAGCCGCGTCGTCAAATCCGATTGATAGTCAGTCTTGGCGTCTCTTAGTTCTCGGTTTGCTTTCGCCCGTAACTCGTCCTTACGCCCTTCTGCCCTGTTCTTGATAGCTATTAGATCTGATTGCTGTAAACCGAACCGCTCAATTCTAGGATCATTAAGGTGTTCTTTTAACGTCTTGTCAGGGTCGATCTCAGCTTGACGAATAAGAAACTGTCTTGCTGATTCTTTAGATGTTTTGTTGATCCAAGGGTCTACGTTCTTCCCCATGCCGGATTGTTCGAACATTAAACCGTGTTCGGCTATTTTTACTTGACCATCTAGAAGTTCTTCTACGGTGTTTGAAGCGCCGATATTTAGCGGTAACTGTTCCCCCATAACCTTCATATTTTCGGCTACACGGTTTTTAGCTTCTTGCAGACCCCAACTGCTAAGCCCGTGTGTACGCTGTTTGATAACGTTGTTAGACGCCATAGCGAATCTCATGCGTACATTCTTTGACAGTTTATCTTTCTCCATTTGATAGAGAAAAGATTTTTGAACTTGTTCGGCTTGTCGTCTGAAAGATTCGTGAACAACTGTTGGGTTATTTGTATTCGCCGTTTTCGCCATCTCTTCATTTTTCAACAGTTGTTGATCGTAATCATACATAGCCCTGTTTAATTGATCGTTATCGATCAGTTTTTGTTGCGCTCTTTGAAGTGTTATTCCGGCGCCTATAGCTCTAACAGCATCGTAAGCTATACCGCCTAAACCTTGAATTGTTGATATTCTATTTTGAGTGTCGGCATATGCTAGTTGCCCGGTTGCATCTTGAACCGAATTTGAAAGTATATTGGCGGATTGGTCTAACCCAGGTGTACCGACTGCCTGAGAAGCTAACGAGTCTCTTACGTATCTTGGAATTCTTGCCATTAGAATAAACTCTTAAGAGCACCCCACAAATTAGTTACAAGCGGCGTTCCCGCTTTATAAAGACCTTGACCTATCAAACCATACGCGGTATTTCCGAAAGCTCTATTAGCCGCCATTTCGTTCCGCGCTTGCTCTACCCCCTGTCCGTATCTCTGACCTAGAATAGATGCTCTACCTACCGATCTAGTCTGTTGCGCTCGCGCCGCATACAAGCCTCTTTGCGCTTCGCCGCGAGTATATAGCGCTGATGCTTCTCTCAATCCGGCGCGGCGGGTTCTGTCAATTACATCTAAAGGAGTGTCAGCAAGTGTAACCCCACTATTCAAATACGCTACAGCTTGTTCAGCCATAACGTTTTTGACTTCGTTTACTTTCTGTTCTGCCGCGTTTTGTGCATCTTGATTTAGAAGTTCACCTTCCCTGATAAGTGCGTCCGCCTCGCTGTCGTATGTCTGTTGTTGTAGACTGAACAGTTGATCTTGAACTTGTTGATTTTGTTGATAAAGGCGTGATGTCGAGCCGCCAAACAGACTACCCATTATCTAAACCTCGCCCATACGTTGTAATCGTGCTTTTCTTCGGTGTACTCTTTCATGGTTCCTTCTTTGACGAAACCTAAAAGTTCCATCCATTTGTTTGTTTGGTCGTCGTTTAACGAAGTTGTTTGAACCCTACGTAAATCGTTTTCGATCATAATTCTATCTAACTCACGCCTTACGTGTCGGACGTACCGAAACCCGCAATCACTAACGTATCTGCTAGGAATCGCGAATACTTCCGCTACACCTTTCCATAAAACGAAAAACCCGATGATCGCCATTACGTCACCGTCTTTATCGATTAATGCGTCTGCTACCGCGTTATTAACTACCAGTTCTAAATTAATGGTGGGCATGTTTCGCTGTTCATGCAAACGCATTTCGAATCTATCTAAATGCTCGTATCTAAGCGGTTCTCTACGCATCTGTAGTTTCTCCGAATAGATCCATAGCTGTAACCGTGCATGGTAGCGGTTGATCCTGCATGATCGTAAATTTCTTTTCGTCGTCCGATGTTTTGTCGAACATTTGTTTTTTGATGACGCCGCTAAACATCGGCGTTCCCCTGTTCAATTTACCTTTCGGAAAATCTATCTGTTCCAACGCGTATAGATCTGTTCCGATTTTCATTCCAATAGAGTTTAGAAATCTGGTATAGATCTTGTTGATTTTACGTGGTTTGTTTTGTGCCGAACCTGTTGACCCGCCGAAATCGAGATTTAAAGATTGAACGATTCCGGTGTATCTGAAACCTAGCACCACCTTACTAGCTTGTTTAGGTAATGTCGCTTGCCCGGCTGAAATTGTAAGATCAGGTGATGGTGCGCCGTCTAACAACACGCCTACTGTTTGCCCTTCCAAATGCCAAGCGCCGTAAACTTTATTCGTTGTTATCATCCATTGACCGGAAGGAATCGCGTTAGTGTTGTCGAAATTTTCGATCACCGAACACGTAACAACCGTCGAACTTGTAAACCCGGTTATCGTCGCTTTACCGCCGCCGTTACCGTTACTATCATATTTCTTCCATATTTGACGACCTACCATATTGGAAGTGAATGTAGCTGCCGATGCGGTTATCGTTATACTATTGCCGGAAACGGCGCTTGGTGTCGCTGTTCCCGTAGTCTGCGTTCCATCATACATAATCGCTGAATCAAGATGGTTTGAATCTTTCTGAATCTCGTATGTCGCATCGGCGAACTTCGTTGAATCGGATGTTCTGTTTCCTGTATAGAAATCGGTTTCTATAGGAAACGCCGGTTCGTCCGACATATACTCAACAGATCTCAATGTCGCGCCGTTAACGCGCCTTTCTACGATAAACCAAATTTGTTCAGCCTTAGTAGCTCTGTTCATAGATCCTAACCATAAGACTTTCGCATATGGTTGAGTAATTGATAGTGAATCAATATGTGATCCGCCCATATAGTGCCGGTGCCAGCCAGCGACGTTTTCTTTTTCTTGATATGAAAGCCCAATAAACTTTCCGTCGTTCCTAACACCCCATAGAACATCTGGTGATGCTGACTGAAACATGATCTGTTTCATGTTACGCGATATGTGATCCGCCGCTAAATTCATATCGGTAGTATCGTAAGCGTCAATCTGAAAATCGTAATTCAGATTTCGTATACGTTGCGATCCTCTTTCTATGTAGAAGAAAGACGATCCTATTGAAACCGGGATAGCTTTATCTGCTCCAAAATTGTTTACCGGTCTTACGTTTACGGCTAACGGCGTTGGGCTAGATCCTTCCGAATCGCCGTACATGCGCCTTACAGATCCTTGAGTTCCTATAACCATGAATTTAGGGGTGTTGGCGATCCATTCGATGTAATCAACTTTGCCGGAAACAGACGCCAACGTATATACAAACCCGTCTGACACGCGTATATCATCTACTAAGTTCGGCGCGCCCATGTTCGTAAATTGAGTGTCGCCGGTAGCTTGGCTAGGCGTTTTACTCCCCCAAACCGTTTCAGGTCTAGCGGGCGTTCCCGCAAGAATGTGCCTACTATCTACCGAAAACGTTCCGCATCTAGGTTGTGTTGTAGGATTTGTCGTATTCAACCCGGTGCCGCCGCCGAAGTTTGGTATAGTAAACGCCCACGACGTTTCTCCGGTACGTGTCAGCAATCGCGTTCTGAAACTGTTGTGATAAATGAACATAGTGTCGCCGGTTTGCGAAAACTTCAATTCTTCTAAAACCGATTCAGGATAGGGTGTGTTTATCTTATAGACTTTTCTTAGTGCGTTAGTTCCAGAAGTGAAAGTAGTAAAATTAGTGGTATCAATGGCGGTGCCATAAATGTTTTTAAGTGTAAGTGTTGTTGTTGTAGGAACGGAATTGACGTAAAAGAATTGACCGTTTAACTCAGTCATTCCGTCGATTCCTGATATCTGAACCTCATCACCTACAACCAATCCATGTGCGGCGCTCATCGTCAATACGCCTGGATTGGCTTTAGTAATTGCGTTGATCGTCTTCGCCGTTTCTGTTACGACGCCATTATTCGTATATATGGTCATCACTAAATTAGTGAGTTCCAGTAGGTACGATTGCGAATTGTTGAATTGAAACGGGATGAATACGGCTTTCTGTGTTATGTGAGTGTTTTTCACGAACACCGTTCCGCGTCGAAATGACGCGCCGCCTTGAGGGAATACGAGAAAGTTTTGACAGAGTGAAAGACCTTTCTGATAGATAGGAATGTCTACACGCCCAAACATTCGCGGCGATAGCTCGCCGCCGACTGTGTTGTTAATTACGATATTTTGTTCAGGCATCTACCAAGTTTCCCTATCTAACGCCCCTCCATACCCCGTATACATGAACCGC
>Ga0268298_10002233_pt1 | contig 21405 bp, 17 predicted proteins | sample WWTPWeurt_MetaG_FD_194462 | JGI IMG/M metagenome (GOLD analysis project Ga0268298, IMG submission 194462) | Activated sludge microbial communities from WWTP in Nijmegen, Gelderland, Netherland - WWTP Weurt | ecosystem: Engineered > WWTP > Aerobic digester > Activated sludge | place... | reverse complement strand
CCATAGGGCGGCGTGGGGCCACCCACCGGCAGGTCCTGAGCGTAGAGGTTGCCGAAGCTCGAGCCGTCTTGGGTCTCGTCGAACGTGTCGATGGCGATGAGGCTCGCTGCCGTCACGTCGACGACGGTTCCGTCGGGGGGATGCGCGCCGCTTCGATCGTTGATGGCCGCCAAGCGCTGCCCGTCGCCGAGGATGTCGTGACCCTCTGGGGGCACCTTCTCGAGGTCACCGAGCGCTCCATCGCTGCACGCCGGGAGCAGCCAGAGCAAGGGTAGGAGCGAGGCGAGCCGGGTCACGCGAACATCGATAGAGCATTCCGCTCTCCGATGGAACCATCGGCCCGGGGTCCGGGCGCCCACGGCCGCGCCCTCGGGAGAAATTCCGGCGGGGGTGGGCGGCAGGGGCGGGGGACTTCGATTGTCTCGGAGGGCGGGACTAAGGAAGGAAGCCGGGCATTCAGGCCGCAAGACGGCGCTGCACGAGCAGGGCCTCGAGACGACTCCGGATCTTGTGCTTCTTCGAGTAGACGGTCTTGACGCTGATCCCCATGCGCGAGGCGATCTCGTCGGGGTCGACGCCTTCGCCGTAGTAGAGCGTGATGAACTCGCGGTCCTTCTCGCTGAACTCGCCGAGGATCTCGCTCACGATTCCGACCTGCTGGCGGAGCACGCAGACGTCGTGCGGATCGGGTTGCTCACAGGTCAGTGCCTCGGCTTCTGCCAGGCTGCCGCGCTTCGGCTCGCGCTTCAGCGTGCGGAGGTAGTCGTACGCGGTGTGGATGGCCAGCATGCCGATCCAGCTGCCCAGCTTGTTCCCCCGCCCAGGCTCGAAGCTTCGGAGCTTGCGCTTGTCGTTGGCGAGGAGCTGCACGCACAGCATGGCGTAGATCTCGCGCACGTCGTCGGCGCCGACGACCGCGGAGAAGCGTGCGGTCACGCGGGTGATGCAGCGGTAGATGAGCCGGGCGTAGCGCTCGTTGAACTCGCGCCAGGCGTGCTCCTCGTCCGCGATCATTCCGGCGAGCAGCAGCGCTTCACTTTCGATCTCCGAAGCGTCCGCGGTCGGGGTGTTGGGGACGCTGCTGGACTCGGGGCTCGTCATCACTCGGCTCCTTTGGGTTCCGAGCGGCTATGAGCACGGGCCGTGCCAGGCGATTTTCACTTGAATTCAGGTAGTTACGGAGCGTAACGGGGCGTAACAGCGTCACGAAACCCCGTCACAATGTTACGCCGAAGAGGCATGGCAATCGAGTCATACGGTCGGTTCGAAGCGCGCTTTCCCCCGCGTTCGAAAATGCGTTTGGCTCGGTGCGTCATGGTACGCTGACGCATCGTGCCGCCCCGGCTGAAAGCCTTCTTCCTCCTCGCCTGGGCCCTCGTGCGCACGATCCTGCGTCGGGCCTTCGAGCGGCGGACCGAAGGCATCGCCAAGTTCCGAGAAAACTACGATGCGGACCGCTTGCCGCCGGTTTCCGCCGAGGAGCGCGAGGAGCTCGGCGAGTTCGGCCGCTGCGTGGCTTGTGGCCTCTGCGATCGAGGTGAGGCCGGGCGCATCCGCGCATCGGGCGGTCGCTATCGCGGAGTGATGCCCTTGATGCTTGCCGCGTCGCGCAGCATGCCGGACTTCCAAGCGGCCGCCATCGGCTTCGGCTACGTGCCTGCGGAGGCGCTGGCCGACAAGGAGCGCATCTGCCCGGCGCGGGTCCCCATGCAGAAAATAGCCAGGTTCGTGCAGGACAAGGCCCGGGAGCTCGAGCGTTCACTGCCGCCCCCGCCACCGCGCCCGACCCGAGGCCCGAAAAAAGCGGTCGCTCCGAGCCGAAAGCCCGCCCCGGTGGCTGAAAGCCTGTAGTAGACAGGCACGCGATGAGCACAGGCAACGACGTGCCGGTGCCGGCCTTGAACGGTTGGGCACTGATCCTCGGGGCGTCCAGCGGCTTCGGGGAGGCCGCAGCGCTGTCCTTGGCCGAGGCAGGGGTCGACATCATCGGCGTGCATCTCGACCGCCGAGCCACCATGCCCCACGTCGAAGAGATCGTCGGCAAGGTGAAGTCCTTCGGGCGACAAGCGTGGTTTTACAACGTCAACGCCGCGGACGAACAGAAGCGAGCCGAGGTGCTCGACGACGTTGCGCGGCGTTTTGCCGAGCTCGGCGGCGCCAAGGTGCGGGTGCTCCTCCACTCTTTGGCGTTCGGCACGTTGAAGTCCCTCGTGGGCGAAGACCCGGTGAACCAGAAGCAGATGGAGATGACCAGCGACGTCATGGCCCACAGCCTCGTCTACTGGGTCCAAGACCTGCTCTCGCGTCAGCTCTTGAGCCACGAGGGTCGGATCTTCGCTATGACCAGCACGGGCGCGGCCCAGGTGTGGCGGGGCTACGGCGTGGTCAGCGCGGCCAAGGCCGCGCTCGAGTCCCACATCCGCCAGCTCGCGCTCGAGCTCGGACCGAGCGGCATCACGGCCAACGCGATTTGCGCGGGCGTCACCGACACGCCGGCCCTCAAGAAGATCCCCGACAGCGATGCCATGCGCGAGGTCGCGATTCGCAAGAACCCGTCCCGCCGCCTGACCCAACCGGAGGACGTGGCGCGCGCTCTGGTGGCGCTGGCGCAGCCCTGCACGTATTGGCTGAACGGCAACGTCCTCTACGTGGACGGCGGCGAGGCCCACAGCGGCTGAAGCTCCGCCGGCGCCCGAGCCGGCGTCAGCGCACGAGCGTGAGCTTGGCCGCTACGCCGAACCCGGCGATGTGCCCGCTCTCTTCAGCCACGTAGACGTCGCAGCGTTCGTCCACGCGCAAGAGGTCGGGGATCAAGTCCGTGGGCACCGTGCCCAGGATCTCGCCGTCGCGCGGTCGCACGACGTGCACCTGGTGTTGCGGAACGAATAGGGCGCCGCTCCGTAGCACCGGCTCCAAGCGACGCGGCTGGTCGGCGTCCACGTGGCGAGGGAAGACGTGGCTGTAGCGGACCTCGCCGCTCTCGCCGTCGATGCAGAGCAGCGTGCCCGAGGCGCCGTTGCCCACGAGGTCGCGATCCACCGAGAGCCAGGCGGTGGTGGGCGCCGACAGGCCGGGCTCTTTGCTGAAGGCCGGGGTGCCGCTCGTGCGCTCGAAGGCCACGAGCCCGGCGCCTCGCCGGTCGCGCACGGCGACCACCACGCGGCTCGGCGTGAGCAGCGGAGGCTGGCCGGCGGCGGGGCGCTCGTCGATCTCGGCGCTCCAACCCACTTCGCCGCTCCATGGATCGAGCATCAAGAGACGAGCCGCGTTGGCGCTGCCCAAGATCGCGAACGCGGAATCGTGATCCACCGCGACGTCCCCGGTGAAGGGCAGGCGTTCTCGCAAGCGCCACACGACCTCGCCGCTCGCGACGTCGAGCGCGACCAGCACGGAATCGCCGGCCACGAGCAGGAGCTTGCCGGCGCGCCGCACGCGGTAGGTGCCCGGCCGCCGCAGCGTGTGTCGCCAGCGCACCTCTCCGCTCACGAGGTCCACTGCGGTGACCGTACGTTCTCCCTCGGCGACGACCAGGAGCTTCGGTAGGCCCGGCGTGTGCACCACGGCGCCCGCGGCGCCGCCGCCGGCGCGTGGCTTGAGGTTCAGCGTGAAGCGCGTCTGACCGTCGTCGAGATCCAGCAGCGAGACGCGTCCGTCCGGCGACAGCCGCGCGATGCCCACGGGCGTGGCCACGCTGGCCGCTCGCAGGCTGGGCACGCGCCACAGCAAAGTGCCGTGGCTGCGGTGGATGCAGGCAGTTTCGCGTTCGGAGCCGACGATCAGGCGATCGCCGCACAAGAACGTGCCTCGCAGATCGATGTTGGGGACGGCGGCCACCCAGCGCGGCACGAAGCGCATCTTGCCGCCGTGCTCCCAGCGCCCTTTGCTCTCGCTGCGACGCGGCGGGACCGAAAAGGAGCGGTAGCTCTCGGGCGCGCTGTTGGTGAGCGAGTCGTCGGCGAGCGCATCTTCGACGCGGTCGGCGAGCGCCCGGCACTGGCTCGAGAGCGCGCCGAGCCGCAGGTTGCGCGCTTGGCTGGGATCGGCCGCGATGAGCGCGTCCGTCAGGCTCTTGGCGAAGCGCACGCAGGCTTGGACGAGAGCCGCCGGATCGAGCTCCGGGAACGTCAGGCGTTCGGGGCCGCTCGCCGGGCTCTGGACGCTGAGCGAAAGCGGAAGATCACCGACCCCGCGCTGCACCGAAATGCGCGCCGGGCCGAGCTCGACTCGCCGAAAGAGTGCGCGTCCTTGCTGCCACGCTTCGAGCGCGTCGTCGGACAGCGCCAGCAGCCGCTCGGCCAGCAAGAACAGGTGAACCGTGCCGAGCGAGGCGCTCTTGCCCCGGATGGTGAAACCCGCTTCACCGGCCACCAGCAGCGCGTGCAGGTCGGCGCGCTCGAGCTTCCGCTCCGAGAGCGCTTCGACGGGCGCGCCGCCGTGGCCGAGCTCGCCCTTGGCCCAGACCGCGATGCCTCGCGTCGGTCGGGGCTGGAGCTCGACCCGCTGCCGCTCGAGCCGCGGCAGCTCGAGCTTCGGCCCCGCGTCGAGCGCGCGTAGGGCGGCGGCGATGGCCGCCTCGGCGCCGCGCGCGGCGCCGGCGAGGGGCGCTTCGGCGAGCGCCGATCGCACGGCACGACCGAGCTCGGCTAGCGATACCCGTCGCTCGTGGACCGCCACCTCGGGCAACGGCCCGCTGCGGAAGACCGACAGCAAGGCGTCGTCGCCGTCGGACTCGATGCCGAGCTCCCACACCTCCTGCTCGGCGTAGAGCTGGACGGTGGCTCGGCGTCGTCGCCCCGACCTCAGGTTCGCGACGGCGTGGGCGAGCTCCGCCAGGACGTGCAGGGCATGGGCTTCGCCGACGCGCGCGGTGACGTTCACGCCGTCGACGACGACGTCGAACAGGGCGCGAAGCGGCTCGAGGGCAGCCACTGGGGTCTCTCGTTGCGGTCGAACGACTACGTGGATCGCGCTCATCCGGTAGGCGAAATCGTAAGGAGGAGCGCGGCTCGACCCGAACTTTTGGGTTGGGATTGTCGAACTTTGGACAGCGGACTCCGACGGCGCTAGGGGAGCCGACACACGCCATGGCCGGGGCCGAGTCCACGGAGAGCCGCGGCAAGGCTCGGGTGGCGATGGCGCTCGCGCTGGGTTCGGCGCTCGGATCCAGCGCGCTGCTCTGGGGGTTCACCGTGGACGACGCGCTCATCACGGCGCGCGTGGCTCACCACCTTCGGATCGGCGTCGGCTATCGATTCAATCCGGATGGTCCCGTCAGCGATGCGGTGACCCCGCTCGGGTACGCTCACTTGCTCGCGCCGTTCGCCGGCGGGGGACCGGAGGCGGCGCTGCTCTCGAGTCGCGTTCTGGGGACGCTGCTCTGGTTCTTGGCCGCAGCCTGGCTCGGGCAGCGCATCGGTCGCCGCGCGACGTCGTGGCGCGAGCTCTTCCCGCTGGCGCTGCTCGCGGTCTCGCTCCCGCTCGGTGCCTGGCCCGGTGCGGGAATGGAGACGGGCCTCGTGACGGCCCTCACCACGTTTGCGCTCGCACCGACCCACGGGGGAACGCTGGCGGCCGGCGTCGCCGCCGGACTTCGACCCGAGCTCCTGCCGTTTGCCATGACGCTCGGCATCGGCCAGAGCTTCGCGCGACGGCGCCTGCCGAGCGATGCGCTGCGTGGACTCGCGCTCGCCATCGGTCCGGCCATCGTGGTCGGCGTTGCGCGCGGCATCGCCTTCGGCACGCCGATGCCATTGTCGCAGCTCGCCAAGCCGGCCAGCTTCGAGGACGGGATCCGCTACGCGCTCGCCGCGTTCGTCTTCGGGGGTCCGACCTGGCTGCTGCTCGCGCCGGTGGGGCTCGCGCGGCTCGAACGCCAAGACCAAATCGTGGCCGTCGCCACCGTGGTCCACTTCGCGGCAGCGGCGCTGGCCGGAGGCGACTGGATGCCGGCGTTCCGCCTCGTCGTGCCGGTCTTGCCGGCGTGCATCGCCGTGGGTTCGGCCCTGGCGTCGCGTACGACGCTGGCCTCGTCGCTGGTCCGGCTCGGGTTCGGGCTGGGCGCCAGCGGACTACTCTTCTCGCAGCTCTTTCCCGCGTCGCGAAACGTGCTGGCACAACGCCAGGAGCTCGCGGTCGAAGGGCGCGCCCTGCTGCTCGGCGCTCAGCGCATCGCGACGCTCGACGCGGGCTGGGTCGGGGCTGCGACCGGCGTTCACGTGGTGGACGTGGCCGGTGTGACCGACGAGGCCATCGCGCGTCTGCCGGGCGGCCACACGTCGAAGAGGCTGGACGACGACTTCCTGGATCGCCACCGCGTGGACGCGCTGGTCGCGCTGTGGGACGACGGAAAACAGGCTTGGTTTCGCCGAAACGATGCGCGGCTGGCCGCGCTGGCAGAGGACGCTGGATTCTCGCGCGTCGGCGAACTGCGCTTGCGCGGCTCGAGCTACCGCTATGCGGTGTTCCGACGCCCGCGCGCGGCGAGCGGGCCGGCGCCGCGCTGAAATCGCCGTTCCCGCTCGAGACACCCACCCGCGGGGACGCCGTCGCGCGGCGGCTGCCGCCGGGCTACGGCCCCACTGCCCTGTGCCTGGTCGCGTCGGTTGTCGCCGATACCAGCGCCGAGCTCGCTACTCGGGAGGCAGGGCCGCCAGCGCCGCACGCATTTCTTTGGCGCTCGCGAAGCGATCGCGGAGGAGGGGCGACGTTGCCCGTCGGATGACCACTTGGAGATCCGCGGGCAACAGCCGGCGCACGCCCGAGTCCTCGCTCGGCGCATCCAGGACTCGGGCCAGCCGCTCGGGAGGCTCGTGACCGGAGAGCGCGCGGTAGAGCAAGGCGCCGAGCGCGTACAGATCGGCCCGGCCGTCGATCTCGACGCCGGTCTCCTGCTCCGGAGCCATGTAACCCGGGGTGCCGAGGGGCACGCCGGCGAGCGTGAGCCTCGGCTCCGCCCATTCGACGCGCGCCACTCCGAAGTCGAGGAGCTTCACTTCTTCGCGCCCGTCGCGGCCGCGGGCGAGATACACGTTGCTCGGCTTCAGGTCTCGATGGACGACGCCCGCGGCGTGGACTGCGGCCAGCGCGTCGCAGATCTGCAAGGCGATGGGAAGCACTTCGCTCCGCGCGAGCGTGCGCGCTCGGCTGAGCCGCGTGGCCAGTGATTCCCCACGCAGGCGCTCCATCACGAGGAAACAGGTCCCGTCGGGCAGGTGCCCTTCGTCGAGGATCTCGACCACGTTGGGATGCCACGAAAGGCCGAGCGCAGCCGCCTCTCGGCGCAGCCGGTCGGCCGTGATCGAGTCGTGCGCGACGGCGGCCCGCAGCAGCTTGATCGCCACCGTCTCCCCGTCCGAAGCTCGAGTGGCCTCCCAGATGGTGCCGATGCCGCCGGAGCCCAGCTGCTCGACCAGCCGGTACTGTCCGGCCACGACCGCGCCCGGCGACAAGACCTGCTCTTGTCGCTCGCGAGCGTCGCGCAGAGTCGAGGCGCGTTCGAGCACCGCGATGCGGCGCATCTGCTGGGCTTCGGTGGCCCGACGCCGGCGTTCGAAGACATAGAGACGTGCGCCGAGGGCGCCCATGCCGGCGCTACCCAGCGCCGAGAGCGCCACCCACGCCGGGTTCGACCCCAAGCCGAACGAAAGCGCGCCGCCGCAGGCAAGAGCCGCCAGCGTGCCCGGCAAGAGCGGCACCGCGAGCTCGGGCCACGTGGCGCAGAACTCGATGAGCGAGTCCGCTGCGTTCGGCCTCACCTCGACGCGCGCTGGCGGGTGACCAAAGAGCACCGGCGTTGCGCGGAGCTCAGCGGCTCGCGCCTCGTTGCACAGCCCGTCGCGCTCGAGCTCGCTCTCGGGGTGGAGCGGTACGACGCCACGCCAGCGCCCGGGGCCCGCTTCGACGGTCACCCAGCGTTCGCTCGCCACTTCGTCCCCGCCTTGGAGGTCGAGCTGGCGGAACGCGTCTTCGGGTCGCTCGGCCCCGCGCAGCACGCGCGTCCACACTCCGAGGTTCTCCGGGTGGATCGCCGAGGGCCAGGCGGTTCCGATCTCGGACTTGCCGAAGCGCGATGCGAAGGCCTCGAGGGCGGCGTGCCACACGTCGCGCGACAGCGCGCGGGTCTCGTCGTCGAGGTAGTCGCGTTCGAGGCGAATGGCGCCGAGCAGGTGATCGGCGGCCGCGCGCCCGTGACGAGCTTCCGCGTGCAAGACCAAGGTCTTCACCCGCGACGCGGTGGTGTTACCTCGAGCGAAGACCTGACGCACGCGACAGAGGCTACGTGAGCGGTCGCGGTTGTCGATCGCGATCGCGGCGGAGCGGACGTTTTCCTGGCGCCGGCTCGGGGGTTCATGCCGCCCGGGCAATCCCCGCGGCGTGGCCGCGCGTTCGCGCGAGCGGCATAGCGCTCCGAGATCGTGGCAAACTCGCCGCCGAGACCCCTCCGATGGTCCGCCTCTCCGAACAACTCGCCGACGTGTTCGCGCGCATCGAGCTCGTGGCTCGGGGCATCGAAGGCGAACGCTCGCTCGCGACCCAAGCGCTCGAGCGAGGTCGCCCGGGTGAGGCGCGCGAGCGAGCGCTCGGGATCCTGGAAGAGACGCCGCGTTCCCGCATCGGGCTCGCGCTCTGGGCCGACGCCGTCGAGGCGGGCTGGCTCGATCACGAGGTGGTCGAAGCGCTGGAGAGGCTGTCCCACGAGCTCCCGTTTCGCGCCGACGTGTGGCTGCGGATGGCGTACGCGCTCGAGCGCTCGGGTCGCGAGCCGGACGTTGCCCTGGGGCGCGCGTCGGAGCTCGCGGAGCCTCGCGACGCGGTCGACGCAGCTCGCCTCTGGCTCGCGGATCGTGACCGAGCGCGCGGGGACCCGTCGCGGGCCGAACGCTGGCTCGAGCTCGTGAGCCTCGGTGCTCGCGCGAGCGAAGCGTGGCGCTGGCGGCGCTTCGAGCTCGCGCTCGACAGCGGGGACCGCGAGCTCGCGGACCGGCTCGCCGCCGAGCTTCCCGTGCCCCCTCTGTTCGACGGGCGGGCCTGGCTCGCACGCGCGCGCTGGCTCGGGCTACGGGCCGATCCCGCGGCGGGCCAGGCCTGGACGCGCGCACTCGTGCTCGAGGCGGAAGGCGCCGTTTCCGCCTTGGCCGACCTGGTTTCGCGCGGGCTCGAGCCCGGCCTGCGCGGAAAGCTGTTCGCGCTCTCGACCGACCTCGGGGTGAGCGAGCTCCCGCATGTCGCGTCGGCCTTTGCGCTGGCCGAAGGTCGCGGCGAGCGTGCGCTCGAAGCGTTGTCCGGCGCCGCCGAGGCCGGCGAGTCGGCGTGGGTCGAGCGCTACCTCGAGCTGTCGATCGAGCTCGAATCGGCGCCCCACTTCGCACGGGCGGCCGAGCTCTCGCGACGGCGTGGCTTCGCGCTCTCCGAGTCCCGAGCTGCGCTCGCCGGCGCCCTTGCCGAAGCGGATGACGTCGAGCGCCTGGCGCTGCTGGATCGCGCGGGGGATTCGCCCTTCACCGATCGCCTCCGGCGCGAGGTGTTCGCGCGTTGGCTCCCGCGCGACGGCGCGCCGGACTTGCGCGCGACTTTGAACGAGCTCGGTCGGCTCGCGCTCGCGCTGTCGGAGCCGCGCGCGCTCGAAGAGATCGCGGCCATCGAGCGGGACTTGGGGCGGCCGCTCCGGGTGGCCATCGTGGGCGAGTTCAACGCCGGCAAGAGCTCGTTCATGAATGCGCTCCTGGGCGAAGAAGTGGCCCCCGTGGGCGTCCTGCCCACCACCGCTACGCTCAATCACTTGGTCTGGGCGCCGGATCGCTTCTGTCGGATCGAGCTCCGCGGTGGCCAGCCCGATCGAGTCGTGCCCAGCGCCGAGCTCAAGTCCAGGCTGGCGGGGATTGTCCGCGAGACGGTGGAGCGGGTGTACATCCACGCGCCGCTCGAGCCGCTGCGCAAGATCGAATGGCTCGACACACCCGGGTTCAACGCGCCGGACGCCGAGCACGCCCGAACGGCCCGCGGCGCATTTCGCGCCGCCCACGTGGCGCTGTGGCTGCTCGACGCCACGCAGCCGCTGAAGGAAAGCGAGCGCGCGGTGCTCGAAGAGATCCGCGAGGCCGGGTTGCCGCTGCTCGTGCTCTTGAACAAGCGCGATCGCCTCGGCGAGGGTGAGGCGGGAGAGCGGGCGCTCGAAGCCGCGCTCGCCCACGTGGAGCAGGGCCTCCACGCGGCGAGGCTCGAGCTCGAGGCCCCCATCTTGGCGTTCTCGGCCCGGCTCGCGCTCCTCGGAAAGAACGGTGACGCCGACGCGCTCCGGCGCTCGGGCTTCGACGCCGTCGAGGCGCTACTTCAATCGAAGCTGGTGGACCAGAGCGCCCGCCTTGCGGCGCGGGTCGCCCGGCGGCGTTGCCTCGAAGCGGCAGTTCCGCTCGAAGCCCGAGCCGAGCGCCTCGTGGCGCTTCACGCCGAGCGCGAACGCGTGCGGCTCGAGCTCGCGGAGCGGGTGGAGCAACGAGCAGCGCGCCTCGCCGCAGATCGTGCATCCGTCCTGCGGGGCCTCGAGTCGCGGCTGCCCGTGGCGGTCGCCGGCTTCCTGGCGGAGACGTTGCCCGTGTCCGGCATGCTCTCGGATCGGGCCGCGCGGGGGTTCGTCCAGGCGCGGGCACGCACGAGCCTCGGTCCTTCGGTGACGCGGGCAGCGCTGGCGGAGCTCGGCGCCGACGGAGAGCTCGAAGCCCGGCTCGAGCCCCTGCTCCTGCCGCGCGCGGCGGCACTGCTGGCAGCGTCCGCCGTCGGACTCGTGGAGGCGTCTCGCGGGGGGCAGCCAGGCTCCAGCGCGCTCAGCGAGCTTTCGCTGCTCCTCGCGGGAGAGCTCGACGGGGCGTGCCGGGACCTCGCGCTGGCTCTCGTCGCCGAGCCCCCGCCGGCCGTGACGCGCCGAGCCCGCATTCTGTGCGGGAGCCTCAGAAATTCGGGGTGAATGTCGGGCGGGCCGCGTCCGTCCATCATGCTAGGATTTACCCGTGCGCTCGACGTTCCGCTCCTTGCCCGCCACGCTGGCCGGCTTCCTCGCGGTGGCGGCGCTCGGCTTCTTCGGCCCCGGAGCGCCGTCGGCCCAGGCGGGCCCGCTCGGCGTCGTCGAAGGAGAGAAGCTCGACGTGAAGGCGGAGAAGCTCGACGTCGACATCGAGAAGGGGACGGCGCTGCTCGAAGGCAACGTCGAAGCGAAGCTCGGCGAGCTCACCGTGACCTGCCCGAAGGTCGAGATCCGCTACGATCAGGCTCCGCGCGTGCGTTGGGCCAAAGGCTCGGGCGGCGTTCGTGCGCGCGTGAAAGGCATCGACGCCACTGCAAGCTCGGTGGTCGTCGATCTCGCGAAGCGCGAAGTGACGCTCTCCGGCGGCGTGCGCTTGGCCCGAGGCAAGGGCTGGATCGAGGCCGGGAAGGCGACCATCGACCTTTCGACGAAGAAGGTCACCCTGCAGGAAGTGAAGGGCTCGATTCCAGTCGAGCCCCCGGCGCGCTAGTGTGCCGACTCGGTGAATCGTCGAAGCTATCGTGTCGGCAGACCGGCAAGTTCGCGGAGCGAATTTCTCGCGCTGAATCGCGCAGAGCGCGAGAGGGGCGCGAGGCGACACTCGGCAGGTCTGCCGGCGTACGATGACCGAACCGAGTGAAGCTGCGCTGCTCCGCGCGGAGAACGTCTCCGTCGTGCTCGGCGGCATGGAGGTTCTGCGCGGCATCAGCCTGAGGATCCAGCCCGGTGAAATCGTGGGCGTGCTCGGCCCGAGCGGCGCGGGCAAGAGCACGCTTTTCCGCGCGCTCACCGGCGAGCTCGTCCCCACGGCTGGAACCGTGCTCTTCCAAGAACGCGACGTCACTCTGTTGCCGCTGTGGAGGCGCGCGCGCCTCGGCCTCGGCTACGTGCCTCAGACCGCGAGCGTGCTCTTCGATCTGAGCGTCGCCGACAACCTCGCGACCTTCGAGCGCGCCGCGGGAGTGCCCCGCCGCGACCTCGCGGAACGAGCCAGCGAAGTGGAGCTCGAAGCTCGGCTCGACGTCCTGGCGCGGGATCTGTCCGGCGGTGAGCGCCGCCGGCTCGAGCTCTGCCGTGCGCTCACGGGCGAGCCACGCGTACTCGTGTGCGACGAGCCGCTCGCCGGGGTCGATCCGAGCGGCGTGAGTCGAATGGGGCGTGTGCTGAGGGGCCGGGCGGACGCCGGCATGGCGGTCCTGGTCGCGGACCACCGCGTGCGCGAGGCGCTGGAATTCTGCCATCGCGCGCTCCTGCTCCTCGACGGGCGCATCGAGCTCGAGACCACGCCCGCCGAGTTCCTCGAACACCCCAAGGTGCGCCGCCGATACCTCGGCTGACGCCCCGGCGGCCCCCGGATTTTTGTTGGGCCCGTTTTTTGCTCCGACCTGCTAGACTGGCGTCACCGAAGCCCCGGTCTCGGGGTGGGCAGCGTCAAAAGCACCATGGAAATCAAGCAGCAGCTCCGTCTGTCCCAGCAGCTCGTCATGACGCCGCAGCTGCAGCAGGCCATCAAGCTGCTGCAGCTCTCCAGGCTCGAGCTCATCGACGAGGTCCGGAAGGAGCTCGACAACAACCCCGTCCTGTCCGACGAAGAGGCCGACGGTCGCGGCCCGGGCGACGACCTCAGGACCCGGGCCCAGACCGAGGCGGCCGAGGCCGCCTTCGAGCGAGCGGCCACGGAGACGGCGGACTCGCGCGAGGGCGAGCGGGCGGCCCGCGAGGTCGACTGGGAGAAGTTCCTCGAGAACCGCACGCTCCAGCAGCCGGTGCCAGGCAATCGGGGAGGTTTCGAGGAGCTCCCGCCCATCGAGCAGAACCTGACGAAGCCGCGCAGTCTGCAAGACCACCTGCTCTGGCAGCTCAGCACCAGCGACTTCACCGAGGGCGAGCGGCGCTTCGCCGAGCTGGTCATCGGCAACTTGGACGAGAAGGGCTACCTCGATCTGAAGGGCGTCGACCGTCCCGACGGCACGCGCACTCCCGACCTCGCCATCGAAGATTTGGCGGAAGAGGCCGGGCTCCACCCCGAAGACGCGCCCGACGTGCTGGAGCTGATCCAGAACTTCGACCCCATCGGGGTCGCCTCTCGCGACTTGCGCGAGTGTCTCCTGGTCCAGGCCCGCGCCATCGGGTTCGATCCCATCGAGATGGAGATCATCCAGGGCCATCTCCACCACCTCGAGAAGCACAACTATCAGGCCATCGCGCGCGAGATGAAGATCCCGCTCGAAGAGGTCTACGAGGCGGCGAAGGAGATCCAGAAGCTGGAGAGCCGGCCCGCCCGCAATTTCACCGATACCGACGATCGCGCCATCGGTATCACGCCGGACGTCTACGTGGTGAAAGACGGCGAAGAGCTGCGGGTGATGGACAACGACAAGGGCATCCAGCGGCTCTTCATCAACGAGGCGTTGACGAAGAAGCTGATGAAGGACCCGACGGCCAAGGAGTTCATCGGCGAGAAGCTGCGCAACGCCCAGTGGCTGATCCGGGCCATCGAACAGCGCCGCAAGACCATCATCAAGGTGGCCGAATGCATCGTGGAGAAGCAGCGCGAGTTCTTCGACAAGGGTGTCGCCTACCTGAAGCCCATGATCTTGCGCGACGTCGCCGAATCGGTGGGCATGCACGAGTCCACCATCTCGCGCGTGACCACCAACAAGTACATGCACACGCCCCAGGGTCTGTTCGAGCTGAAGTACTTCTTCAACTCGAGTATCCGGCGTGTCGGCGACGACGACATCGCCAGCGAGAGCGTCAAGCAGGCCATCAAGAAGATCATCGACGGCGAAGACAAGGAGAACCCGCTCTCCGATCAGGCCATCGTCGAGATGCTGGAGAAGGCCGAGGGCATCAAGATCGCGCGCCGCACCGTGGCGAAGTACCGCGAGATGCTCGGTATCTTGTCGTCGAGCAAGCGCAAACGCCTGTTCTGATCAACGCCGGATCAAGCGCGCGCCTCGCCTTGCTTCCCGTGCGGCTCGGGCCGCTGCCACGGGAAGTGGCCCTCGAGCTCCACCTGGAGCGCCGTGCTCAAGAAGGTGCGGATGAGCACGATGATGGCCAAGACCCCGACGTTGGCCAGCGTGGGGGCGACGGCGACGGTGCGGATGATGTCGGCGGCCACGAGGCATTCGAGGCCGAGCAGGATGCCGCGCCCCAGATCGTGACGGAGTTCCTTGTAGCCGTCGGCCTTGCGATGGCCGGAGTGGGCGTAACGGACGGCTGCGACCACGAGGCCCGCCACGATGACCGCGACGCCGGCGGCGTCGATGGCGAGCCCGACGACCTCGACCACGTGTGTGAACGGGGGCATGGACCCGGGAATCAGCAAGGCGCGTGCCAGTGATCGAAGCGCGCCGGACCGGAAATTGGACGTCCGCGGCGCTGCCTTGGCCGAGCTTCAGCCGCTTGGATTGCGGCAGCCGCCCCCCGCTCCGCATCTCGTGCGCTCGAGCATGTGCTGTCGCCGACGCGGTCGGGCGTCGTGGCCGCGAGTCGGGGAGTGTTTTGTCGCCGATGGCGGGTCGTTGATTTAGAGTGCCAGGTCGAGACTCGGGTCAGAGGTCCGCTCGGCCCCGAGGAGAGCCCCAGGAGGTTCCCGTGAACATCAGCATCACCTTCCGCCACATGGCCACGAGTGAAGCGATCAAGACCTACGCCAGCGACAAGGTCTCGAAGCTCCAGAAATTCCTGCGACAACCCATGACGGCGAAGGTGACCCTTTCCATCGATCGGCTCAAGCACATCGCGGAAGCGCGCCTGTCGAGTGGTGGTGCGCACCTCGAGGCACGCGAAGGCAGCGAGGACATGTACGCTTCCATCGATCGCATGATCGACAAGCTGGAACGGCAGATCCGCGGCACCAAGGGCGCTGCCGAGTCGAAGAAACGCCGGGGGAGGGAGTCCATCAAGTCGAGCGCAACGGCGTCCGCCGCACCGCTGCCCGTGCCCGAGAAACGCGTCGCGAAGAAGAAGACGACCGCGAAGAAGGCCGCTGCTTCGCCCACCAAGAAGAAGAAGAGCAGCTGAACCCAGGACCCGCCGTCGGCGAAACGGCGGTGGAGCGCTGAATCCCCATGCGCCTAAGTGACATGCTCGCCGCCCAGCGCATCTTCGTGGATGCGTCCGGGACGGTTTCGGACAAGCGAGAGGCTTTGAAGCTGCTCGCCGAGTACATCGCGCCGGTGGTCGGCTCCGACCAAGGCTCGCTCGAAGAGTCTCTGGCGGAGCGCGAACGTCTCCAGAGTACGGGGATCGGCGAGGGGGTGGCCATCCCGCACACCTCCATCGAAAGCGCGCCTGGCCAGGCGGCAGCCTTGCTCGTGTGCCCCAGAGGCGTGCCCTTCGATTCCATCGACGGCACCGACGTGAACATCATCTTCGGCGTGGTCGGACCGAAGCGCGCCACCGGCGAGCACCTGCGGGCCCTGGCCAGGATCTCGCGCCTCCTGCGCGATGCCGACGTGCGGAGGCAGCTGGTGGAGGCCGCCGACCCGGACGCGGCGTTCCAGCTGATCCAGGACCACGACACGGACACGAAGTGATGCGATGACCGTCTACGAGCCTCCGAACAACGCGACCCGGTCGCTTTCGGTGAAGGCGCTGCTCGAAGACGAGGATCTGGAGGCCGAGCTCGACCTGGTCGCCGGCGAAGGCGGCATCGACCGCGAGGTCACGCACCCGCGCATCCAGAAGAGCGGCCTGGCCCTGGTCGGCCACCCGCACGGCATCGTGCCGAGCCGCATCCAGATCCTGGGTGAGACCGAGATCTCCTTCATCGAAAGTCTGCCCGAAGCGCGTCAGCGGGAGGCGGCGGCGCACTTGTTCGCACTGGATTTGGCCCTCGTCATCGTGACGCGGGGCGTGGCGCCGCCTCGCGTGCTCGTCGACGAGGCCAACGCCACCGACACGCCGCTCGTCGTCGCCAAGGAGCGTTCGAGCCGCTGCATCACCGCGCTGCACACGCTGCTCGACGAGCGCCTCGCGCCGCGCGCGCGCATCCACGGCGTCTTGATGGACGTGTTCGAGGTGGGCGTACTGGTGCTGGGCAAGAGCGGCATCGGCAAGAGCGAGTGCGCGCTCGAGCTCGTGATGCGGGGGCATCGCCTGGTGGCCGACGACGTCATCGAGTGCGACTACAAGCCGCCCGGCATGGTCTTCGGGCAGCCCGCCGCCCTGCTGCGCCATCACATCGAGGTGCGAGGTCTCGGCATCCTGAACATCAAGGACCTCTACGGCGTGACGGCGGTTCGCGAGCGCAAGCGCATCGATCTCGTCGTCCACCTCGACTCCGCTCAGGGTGAGCAGGCCGCCTACGAGCGGCTCGGAGTCGAAGACCATCACCGCGAGGTGCTCGGTGTGCCGATCCGCGAGGTGACCGTGCCGGTGCGGCCGGGGCGAAACATGAGCTCCATCATCGAGATCGCGGCGCGGGACGAACTCTTGCGCCAGGCCGGCCATCACCCGGCGCGAGAGTTCATCGAGCGGGTCGACTCGGAGGCCAGCCGCCCGGTGCCGAGTCGGCCGGCCCCCCACCGGGTCCCGCGGGCCAACGAGAGCTCCGCGCCGCCGCCGGTCCACCCCACGGAGCGAAAGAAGTGAGCGCGGCGACCTTGGTCGTCGTCGTGACCGGGCTGTCCGGGGCGGGCAAATCGACGGCGCTCCACGCCCTGGAAGACCTGGGCTTCTTCTGCGTCGACAACATGCCGCCGGGCGTGCTCCCCGCCACCCTCGACGTGCTCGAACGCGGCGAGCTCCGCCGGGTCGCGTTCGGCATCGACGTGCGAGTGCGCAGCTTCCTCGACAACATCGGGAGCGTGATCGACGGCCTCGCTGGGCCCGACCGCGACCTCGCGGTGCTGTTCCTCGACGCATCCGATCCGGCCCTTCTGCGCCGCTTCTCCAGCACGCGGCGGCCCCATCCGCTCTCCACGGTGGTGGAGCCCGGCGGGGAAAACGCCGCCCCGGCCGTGCTGGATGGGATTCGGATCGAACGCGAACGCTTGGCGGTGCTCCGCGCTCGGGCCACGCGCGTCCTCGACACGACGTCGCTCAGCGTGCACGAGCTCCGACGCGCCGTCATCGATCTGTTCGGTCCCGGCGCGGGTCGCGTGCCGCGCATGCACACGCGTTTCGTTTCGTTCGGCTTCAAGTACGGAGCTCCAGTCGACGCCGACCTCCTGTTCGACGTGCGGTTCCTCGACAACCCCTTCTTCGTGCCGGAGCTCAAGGCGCTGCCGGGTACGGACGTGCGCGTTCGGGATTTCGTACTCAAAAACACCGAGACCGAGGCGTTCGTGCAGAAGCTCAACGAGCTCTTGGTCTTCGCCATCCCGCGCTTCGAGCGCGAGGGCAAGAGCTACCTGACCGTGGGTTTCGGCTGTACCGGCGGGCGCCACCGCTCGGTCGCGGTGGCCGAGGAGCTGGCCACGCTTCTCCGTCGGAGTCTCGGTTTCGACATCGACGTCGTGCACCGGGACGTGGATAGGGTTAACCTCGAAGAGCGTCCTGAACGGTCCGGGGGGACCGGAGGGGGCAGAGTGTGAACGTCGCGCGCGGCCGATTCGAGATCAAGAACAAGCTCGGGCTCCACGCGCGGGCCGCAACGAAGCTCGTCCAGGTGGCGTCGCGCTATTCGTGCGAAGTCAACGTCGGCCGCGACGGCCAAGTCGCCAACGCCAAGAGCGTGATGGGCGTGCTTCTGCTCTGCGGCTCCCAAGGGACCTGCATCGACGTCGAGGCCGAAGGAGACCGCGCCCACGAGGCGGTGGCCGAGATCGGGGCGCTCATCGCCGATCTGTTCGGGGAGGGGGAGTGAAGATGGCGGAGGCGGGCGAAGCGGGACCTCTGGTCCTCGAGGGCATTGCGGGTGCGCCGGGGTTGGCCGTGGGGCAGAGCGTCGTGGTCGATACCCGCCGCTCGGGCGTCGTGCGCCGGCACGTCGACGCCGAAGCCCTCGACGGCGAGGTGGGACGCTTCGAAACAGCGGTGCGTTCGGCGTCCCGGGCCCTCCGGGAGGTGGCTGCGAAGGTGCGCTCGAGCCGGGCCCGCGCCGAGTCGTCGATCCTCGACGCCTACGTGCTCATGGTCGAGGACGAGAGCCTGCGCAGCGAGGTCGTGCGCCGCATCCGCGAGGATCACCAGTCGGCGGAGTGGGCGCTCGACACCACGGTGCGCGGCATGGCGGACCAGCTGCGTCAGGCCGAGAACCCCTATCTTGCCGAGCGGAGCCACGACTTCGAATTCATCGGCGAGCGCATCCTGATGGCGCTCACGGGTGAGCACAAGATGGCGATCTTGCCCGAGCAGGGCGAGCCCGTCGTGGTGGTCGCGCGTGACCTGTCGCCCGCCGAGACGGCGAGCTTCTCGCGAGACCGGGTGCGCGCCATCGTGACGGAGGTCGGCACGCGCACGAACCACACGGCGATCCTGGCCCGCGCGCTCGAGATCCCCGCGGTGGTGGGCGTGAGCGGACTGCTCGACCACGTCGGTGCAGGAGACCGCTTGGTGGTCGACGGCAACAAGGGCCGCGTGATCGTCGGCCCCGACGCCGAGATGGTCTCCGACGTGATGGCCCGCGCCGAGCGCCAGAAGGTGCAGGCCGAGGCCATGCTGGTCGAGCGCGATCGGCCCGCCACCACCCGCTGCGGCGTCATCATCTCGTTGAAGGCCAACATCGAGCTTCCCGGCGAGGCCGAGGCAGCCGTGCGCCACGGCGCGGAAGGTGTCGGGCTCTATCGCACCGAGTTCCTGTTCCTCGACCGCAGCGAACCGCCCTCGGAAGAGGACCAATATCGAGTCTACCGAAAGGTGCTCGAGACGGTCGCGCCGCGACCGGTCACGCTCCGGACCTTCGACATCGGCGGGGACAAGTTCGGCTCCGCTTTCCAGGTCCCCGCCGACATGAACCCAGCTCTGGGTCTGCGCGCCGTGCGCCTCGGTCTCGCGCGCCCGGAGCTCTTCGGGGCGCAGCTCAGAGCGATGGTGCGCGCGTCGGCCCACGGAAAGATGTCCATCATGGTGCCGATGGTGGCGAGCTTGAGCGAGCTCCGGGCCGTCCGCGGCCTCCTGGCGCGGGCCATCGAAGAAGTGGACCAGCGAGGCGCACCGCGCGCGCGCGCCCTGCCGCTCGGTGTGATGGTCGAGGTGCCGAGTGCGGCCATCATGGCGCGTGAGCTGGCGCGTGAGGCCGAGTTCTTGAGTATCGGCACCAACGACCTCGTGCAGTACGCGCTGGCCGTCGACCGGGGCAGCCCGGGCCTCGCGTATCTCGCGAGCCCCTTCGACCCCGCCATTCTCCGCCTGATCCAGCGCGTGGTCGAGGCCGGTGAAGAGTACCGGCGCGAGGTGAGCGTGTGCGGTGCCATGGCCAGCGATCCGAGCGCCGCCGTGCTCCTGGTCGGGCTCGGCGTGCGCGCGCTCAGTCTCGAGGGAGCGGCCATCCCCACGGTCAAGGCCGCCATCGGTCGCTTCGGCGTGATCGAGGCGCGTGAGCTCGCCCTGCGCGCGCTCTCGCTGTCGACTGCGAGCGAGATCGAAGAAGTGGTCGAGGCCGCCCTCGGGCACCGCCTCGCCGACTTGGTGAATCAGCCGTGATCCGCCGCTGACGTTCGACGGCGGGATTTGGATTCGCCGGCCGAATTTCCGTTCGGGGCTTCCCACCCCCGCCTGGCCTTGGTAAGTGCCGTCGGTCGATGAGCTGGCGAGCGTTTTTCCTGTGCGTGCTCGCCCTCGTGTGCGCGATGTCGCTCTCGGGGTGCCCCGAGAATCCGCCCACGGTGAAGCTGAGCGGGCAGACCAAATTGACGCTGCTGCACACGGCGGACATCCACTCGCGGCTCTTCCCCTACGCCATCCAGATCGCCCAGAGCGACGCCTCCCTGGGCCTCGGCGCCGCGGACTCCATCGCCACCGTGGGCGGAGTCGCGCGCATGGCGTCGGTGGTGGCCCGTGAGCGCGGCAAGAGCGACCGCGTCCTCCACATCGACGGCGGCGACTGCTTCCAGGGCGCGCCGGTCTTCAACTTCTACGACGGCGAGGCCGAGGTTCGGGCGCTGAGCGCCATGGGGATCGACGCGCAGGTCATCGCCAACCACGAGTTCGACAAGGGCGCGCTAAACGCCCGCACGCAGCTCTACAAGTGGGCCAACTATCCGGTCCTCGCCGCCAACTACCTGCTCGACGATCCGGACAACCCCGCGAGCCCTGGTCTCGAGAACGTGCTCCAGCCGTTCACGACGTTCAACGTGCGCGGCCTCCGTGTGGGCGTCATCGGCATGGGCAACCTCTCGAGCTTGTCCTCGCTCTACGAGCGCCCGAGCCGGCTCGGGTTGACGCCGCTCGACACCATCGACGTGGCACAGGCCTACATCGATCTCTTGCGCCCCCTGGTCGACGTCATCGTGTTCGTGACCCACCTCGGCCTCTCGTCGGATCAGGAGATGATCCGCGGAACGACCGGCATCGACGTGGTGCTGGGTGGCCACAACCACATCGTCCTGCAGCCTCCCCAAACCGTGGAGGACTGCGGGCGCGTCGACGAAAAGGGACAGCACTTCGTGTTCCTCCGGGATCCGGACGGGCACCCGGTTCGTCGCTACTGCAATCCCCGTCGCGTGCTGCTCACGCACTCGGGTGCCTTCAGCAAGTACGTCGGTCGTCTGGATCTCGTGCTGAGCAACCGCCCGGAGGATCTCGATCCGGACTACCCATACGACCCCCTGAACGGCTTCGAGGTCGCGAGCCACGCCTACACGATCACGCCCATCACCAACGACTTGCCCATGGACCGGGCCGTGGCCGAGGTCCTCGAACCCTATCGCGAGGGCCTCGACGCTTTGGTCGATCTCGATCTCTTGGTCGGCTACGCGCCCGACGGCGCGCGCCGCTTCGGGACGGGGGGCGGCGACTCGGCCCTCGGCAACTTGATCTCGGCAGCCATGTGGCGCCGCCTGGGCATCGAGACGGATTTCTCGCTGACGAACACCACTGGCATCCGCGCGGATCTCGTGCCCGGCCCAATCACCGTCGAACAGATGTTCAACATCTTCCCGTTCGACAACAGCATCAGCAAGATGCAGCTCTCGGGCTCGGAGGTGCAGGAGCTCTTCGATTTCGTGGCGCGCCGCTCCGCGAGCCGGGGCTGCGCCACCCAAGTCCAAATCGCGGGTGCACGCATCGTCGTCAACTGCAAGGGCTGCACGACGCAGAAGGCTCAGCCCTGCCAGAACGACGACCAGTGTGCGTCCAACGAGTGCGTCGCGGGCGCCTGCGTCATCAAGGCCTGCGCCGATCACATCTACATCGGCTCCAGCGACAAGGCGTGCGCGACGGACGCCGACTGCGGCAATCAACCCAACGCCTGCGACCTCGGGCGCCTCGAGCAC
>Ga0268298_10002232_pt1 | contig 21414 bp, 22 predicted proteins | sample WWTPWeurt_MetaG_FD_194462 | JGI IMG/M metagenome (GOLD analysis project Ga0268298, IMG submission 194462) | Activated sludge microbial communities from WWTP in Nijmegen, Gelderland, Netherland - WWTP Weurt | ecosystem: Engineered > WWTP > Aerobic digester > Activated sludge | place... | reverse complement strand
GCTAGTAGTCAGTCAGATAGGTTTGCGTCGATGCCGAGGCGCGTCTCCGCGCCCCGATCGCGCGAAGCGAACCGCAGCCATAGCCGATGCTATGGCGAGGATGAGCGACAACGCGAGCGGGGATGCGGGGCGTGCCGAACATAGCTGAACCTATCTGACTGACTACTAGGGCCTACCAGAGCTTGTACCAGGGCGTCTTGCGCTCCAGGCCTTCCTTGTAATAGCGGCTGTTGGGGAAGTTCTTGCGCATGACCCGGTCGGCATCGTCGCGCAGTTCGGTCATGCCCAGCTTGTCGTAGGAAATGACCATGATGAAGAGGGCTTCTTCGAGTGCCGGCGCGCCGGAATAGGATTTCAGGGCGACCTGGGAACGATTGGCGGCGGCGATGTAGGCACCGCGCTTGAAGTAGTAGCGGGCCACGTGGACTTCCTGGGAGGCCAGGGCATTGACCAGGTAGTTCATGCGCTGGATGGCATCCGGCGTGTATTTGCTGTCGGGGAAACGCGCCACCAGTTCCTTCAGGGCCTCGAAGGACTCCTTGGCCGACTTGGGATCCCGTTCGCTGGGATCCTGATCGCTCAGATAGCCCAGGAGGCCCTGATCCTCGTTGAATCCGACCAGACCCTTGAGGTAATACACATAATCCACCGCCGGGTGATTGGGGTGCAGCTTGATGAAGCGGTCGCAGGCGGCGATGGCCGCCAGGGGTTCGGCACCCTTCCAGTAGACGTACCCCAGTTCGAGCTGGGCCTGCTGCGCATAGCGGCCATAGGGGAAGCGGGCCTCCAGTTTTTCCAGGAGCTTGGCGGCTTTTTCCCAGGCCCCATCGGCCTGAGCGTCCCGCGCCTCGTTGTAGAGCTTGGAGGCGGACCAGCCGGCGGTTTCGTCCTTGACCTCGGGCAGAAGGCTGCAGCCGGCGATGAAACAGGCCAGGAATACGACCGACAGGCGGCGCAGGAGGGGGGCGAAGGTGGAGGCGAGCAGGGGGGCGATCGGGGGGGTGAATGCGGCTACACTGCGCATCATGAATATTTCCGTGGAAAACGGCGGCGATTATAGCCCAATCGCCGTTCACCGCCTGATCGCCCCGGATTCCGCCGCAGGCCGCCGCCTCGACCAGGTTCTGGCCGAACTCCTGCCCGAACACTCCCGGGCCCGTCTGCAGGCCTGGATCAGGGAGGGACGGGTGACGCTGGATGGCGCTATCGAGGCGGAAGGCAAACGCCGTCTGAAAGGCGGCGAGGCTCTGGTCCTCCTGCCCGGGGTGGATGCCCAGGCGGCGGCCGGCATGCCCGAGGACATCCCCCTCGCCGTGGTGTTCGAGGACGAGGCCTTGCTGGTGATCGACAAGCCCGCGGGCCTGGTGGTCCATCCCGGCAGCGGCAACTGGAGCGGCACCCTGATGAATGCCCTGCTGCACCGCTGTCCCGAACTGGCCGAAGTTCCCCGGGCGGGCATCGTGCACCGGCTGGACAAGGAGACCAGCGGCCTGCTGGTGGTGGCCCGCAGCCTCACCGCCCAGACCGATCTGGTGCGGCAACTTCAGGCCCGCAGCGTCAAGCGTCAGTATCTGGCGGTGGCGGCGGGACGCCTGGAGCGGGACGGTCAGGTCGAGGTCCCCATCGGCCGCCATCCCGTACAGCGGACCCGCATGGCGGTGGTGAGCGAGGGGCGGGGCGGAAAGCCGGCCCTGACGCGCTACCGGGTTGTGGAACGCTTTGCCCGCTGCACCCTGGTCGAGTGTTCCCTGGAAACCGGGCGCACGCATCAGATCCGCGTCCATATGGCGTCCATCGGCCATCCCCTGGTGGGGGATCCGGTCTATGGCCGGGGGGAGCAGAAACTGCCGGCCTTCCAGCGCCAGGCCCTGCACGCGGCTCGCCTGGGACTGGTCCATCCGGTCAGTGGGGCGCGCCTGGAATGGCAGAGTCCCCTGCCCGGGGATTTCAACGCGCTTCTGGAGACGCTGCGTGGCGCCTGACTGGATCGTTCCGGACTGGCCGGCGCCCCCCGCGGTGCGAGCCTTGCAGACCACCCGGGACGGCGGAGTGAGCGTCGGACCTTACGCCAGCCTCAACCTGGGGGACCACGTCGGGGATGATGCCGCGGCGGTGCGCCGCAATCGGGAGCGCGTCCAGGCCCGCTTGCCGGGGCCCGCCCTGTGGCTCAAGCAGGTGCACGGGACCGGGGTGGTGGACGCGGCGAGCGCCCGGCCCGGCGTGGTGGCTGACGGTGCGGTGGCCTTCCGCCCCGGCCTGGTGTGCGCCGTGATGACGGCCGATTGCCTGCCGATTCTGCTCTGTGAGCGCGGCGGAAGCGCGGTGGCCGCCGTCCACGCCGGCTGGCGGGGTCTCGCCGCCGGAGTGATCGAGGCTGGTGTCGCGGCGCTGGCCCGCCCCGGCGAGGAGTGCCTGGCCTGGATCGGCCCCGCCATCGGCGCCGCGCATTTTGAAGTGGGGGATGAGGTGCGGCAGGCGTTTGCGGCCCTCGATGCGGGAGCGCAGGAGGCCTTTGCCCCGGCTCCGGGCGGCAAGTGGCTCGCCGATCTGGAGCGCCTGGCGAGGCGGCGTCTCGCCGCGGCGGGAGTCGAGGCGATCTACGGCGGCGGACAGTGCACGGCGGCCCAGCCGGAGCGTTTTTTCTCCCACCGCCGTGATGGCGTTTCCGGGCGCCAGGGAAGCTTCATCTGGCTCGCCGCGCCGGGCGTATAATCCGCGCCTTTCGTCCCGGACCGCCTGCCTTGAGCACCCTCGCCTGGATCATCCTCGCCACCTTTGCCGGCGGCGCCCTGAGCGTCTGCGCAGCCGCGGCCATGACCCTGGCGGCTGGTGGAGCCAGTGTCGGCGTCCTCATCTCCTACGCCATCGGGGCGCTCCTGGGGGCTGTGTTCCTGGAAATCCTGCCCCACGCCATTGAGCACGGCGGCGACGTCCATGCCCTGGCGAAGACCATCCTGCTGGGCATTCTGGCTTTCTTCATCCTGGAAAAACTGGTGCTCTGGCGCCACTGTCACCACGACCACTGCGAGGCCCACGACGCCCGGCCGCCCAACCACGACCACGGACGTTCAGGCCTGCTCATCCTGGTGGGGGACACCTTCCACAACTTCGTGGACGGCATCCTCATCGCGGCGGCCTTCCTGGAAAGCACCCAACTCGGCATCGTCACCGCCCTGGCCATCATCGCCCACGAAATTCCCCAGGAAGTCGGCGACTACCTGATTCTTCTCCACTCGGGTTACAGCCGGCTGCGGGCCTTGCTCTTCAACCTGCTGTCCAGTCTGGCCACCCTGGTGGGGGCGCTGCTGGCCTATTTCGCCCTGTCCTCCGTGCGGGAGTGGATTCCGCAATTGCTGGGGCTCGCCGCCGCCAGCATGCTCTACGTCGCGGTGGCCGACCTCATTCCCGGCCTGCACCGGCGCCCGGAGTTGAAGGCCACCCTGCAGCAGGTTTCACTGATCGCCCTTGGTGTTCTCAGCATCGCGGGGGTGCGGGCCCTGGTTGGCGAGTAGGCGGCGACGGCGGCGGCTGGAAAAACCGCCCAGCCAGAGCAGCAGGGCGACGGGCAGCAGGCCGTAGAAGCAGAAACCCATCACCCCCGCCAGCAGGGTGTGTTCCATGGCGGCGACCAGGAGGGTGACGTAGAGCCAGGCGATGGCGACGATGTACATGGGCCGATTATAGGGCGCCTCATATCGGGACCCACGCATTGACAGGGGTCCGGCGGGAATGGAGAATCCAGGGGCTCAACTCCCCCAAAATGTCTTCAGCTTCAGACGCGAGAGCCCCCATGTCGCAGGGATCGAATAAAAACGACGCTTTCCTCGGTGCGGCCATGCAGTTCATGCAGGCGAGCCAGAACGCAGCGCAGCAGTTCATGAATTTCGTTGCCCAGGCGGGCGACGCTCCCACAGCGGCGAAGCTTCCCGCCGACCCCAAGGCCATGTCTGATCTCCAGAAGGCCTACCTGGATCAGCACGCTCGCCTGTGGCAGGCCATCCTGGCCCGGGGTGCGGCGCCGGCGGCTGATGAAGGCTTCAAGGTGGCACCCGAGCCCGGCGACCGTCGCTTTGCGGCGCCCGAATGGCGGGAGAGCCCGGTCTTCGATTACCTGCACCAGGCTTATCTCCTCAATACCAAGTATCTGCGCGACCTGATCGACGTGCTGCCGGCCGAGAGTGACCGCTCCCGCGACAAGATGCGTTTCCTCGCTCGCCAGATTACCGATGCCCTGGCGCCGTCCAATTTCGCCGCCACCAATCCGGAATTCATCAAGCACGCCCTGGAGACCAAGGGCCAGAGCATCACCAACGGCATCAACAACCTCATCGCCGACCTGGAGAAGGGGCGCATTTCGATGACCGATGAATCGGTCTTCGAGGTGGGCCGCAACATCGCGTCCAGTGCCGGTGCGGTGGTCTTCGAGAACGAGGTGATGCAGCTCATCCAGTACGCGCCGCTCAGTCCCAAGGTGGGCAGCCGCCCCCTGGTGGTGGTGCCGCCCTGCATCAACAAGTTTTACGTCATGGATCTCCAGCCGGAGAATTCCCTGGTGCGCTTCATGGTCGAGCAGGGCAACACGGTTTTCCTCGTTTCCTGGCGCAATCCCAAGGAAGAGCAGGCCCATCTGACCTGGGACGACTACATCGAGAACGGTCCCATCACGGCGCTGCACCTGGCCAAGGACATCTGCCGTACCGCCCAGGTCAACGCCCTGGGCTTCTGCGTCGGCGGTACCCTCCTGACCACGGCCCTGGCCGTCCTGCGCTCCCGCGATGAGGACATCGTCGCCTCGCTTACCCTGCTGACCACGCTGCTCGATTTTTCCGATACCGGAGAAATCGGCCTGTTCATCGACGAGCAGGGCCTCGCCGCCCGGGAAGCCAGCATCGGCAAGGGGGGGCTCCTGCCCGCCCGGGATTTGCAGAATACCTTTTCCTTCCTGCGCGCCAACGACCTGGTGTGGAATTACGTTACCCAGAACTACCTCAAGGGCCAGAAGCCGCAGGCCTTCGATCTCCTGTACTGGAACGGCGATTCCACCAACCTGCCAGGGCCTTTTGCCTGCTGGTACATGCGCAACCTGTACCACGACAATTCCCTGCGCGTGCCCGGCAAGCTCAGCGTGTGCGGCGCCCGGGTCGATCTGGGGCGGGTGGATATGCCGGTCTATCTGCTGGCCACCCGCGAGGACCATATCGTGCCCTGGCATTCGGCCTACCAGAGCACGCGCCTCCTGGGCGGGCCGGTGCGCTTCGTCCTGGGGGCCTCGGGCCATATCGCCGGGGTCATCAACCCGGCCAGCAAGAACAAGCGCAGCTATTGGGTCAATGAGGACGTGAAGGGCGACGCCGAAGCCTGGCTCGCCGTCGCCGAGGAGAAAAGGGGCAGTTGGTGGAATGACTGGACAGCCTGGTTGCAAGCCCATGCCGGGGAGCCCCGGGCGGCCCGCGCCAAATTGGGTAACGCCAGCTACAAGGCCCTGGAGCCGGCCCCGGGGCGCTACGTGCGCGAACGGGCGGTCTGAGCCATGCCAAGGGTTGCGCTGGTTACGGGTGGAACGGGGGGGCTGGGTGAGGCGATTTGCCTCAAGCTCGCCGCCCTGGGCTACAAGGTGGTCGCCACCTACACCCAGGGCAACACCCGGGTCGGCGAGTGGCTCCAGGCCATGAACAATCTGGGCCACGGTTTCAAGGCCTATTCCTGCGACGTGACCGATTTCGATTCCTGTCAGGCCTGCGTCGAGCTGGTCTCCCGGGAGGTCGGCCCCATCGACGTGCTGGTCAACAACGCCGGCATCACCCGGGACATGACCTTCAAGAGAATGAGCAAGGCCGACTGGGACGCCGTCATCCACACCAATCTGGATTCGGTTTTCAACATGACCAAGCAGGTCATGGACGGCATGGTCGAGCGCAAGTGGGGGCGGGTGGTCAATGTGTCTTCGGTCAATGCCCAGAAAGGCGCTTTCGGCCAGACCAACTACTCCGCGGCCAAGGCCGGCATGCACGGCTTCACCAAGGCGCTGGCCCTGGAGGTTGCCAAGTCCGGGGTGACGGTCAACACCATCTCGCCGGGCTATATCGGCACCAATATGGTGACGGCCATCGCCCAGGACATTCTGGATTCCAAGATACTGCCGCAGATTCCGGTGGCACGACTGGGCAAGCCGGAAGAAATCGCCGGGCTGGTGGCCTACCTGGCCTCCGACGAGGCGGCCTTCGTCACGGGCGCCAACATTTCCATCAACGGTGGCCAGCACATGGTCTGACCGCCGTATTTTTCACTCGCAACAAACTCAAACAGGAAGGAATCAAAATGACGCAACGTGTTGCTCTCGTCACCGGTGCCATGGGGGGTATCGGAACTGCCATTTGTCAGGAACTCGCCAAGGCGGGTCACAAGATCGTCGCCGCTTACCATCCCCAGTTCGATAACAAGGATGAGTGGCTGAAGGAACAGGAAGCCGCCGGCTTCTCCGGCTTTGTCTGCGTCGCCGGCGACGTCTCCTCCCTGGAAGACTGCCAGCGCATGGTTGCCGAAGGCGAAGCCGCCGCCGGCCCCATCGACATCCTCATCAACAACGCCGGCATCACCCGCGACCGCATGTTCGCCAAGATGGAACGGGACCAGTGGGATGCCGTCATCTCCACCAACCTGACCAGCCTGTTCAACATGACCAAGCAGGTTTCCGCCAAGATGGCCGAGCGCGGCTGGGGTCGCATCGTCAACATCTCGTCGGTGAATGGTGTCAAGGGCCAGGCCGGCCAGACCAACTACTCCGCCGCCAAGGCCGGCGTCATCGGCTTCACCAAGGCCCTGGCCGCCGAGCTGGCTGCCAAGGGCGTGACCGTGAATGCCATCACTCCGGGCTACATCGCCACCAAGATGGTCATGGCCATCAAGCCTGAAATCCTGCAGACCATCATCGACGGCGTTCCCATGAAGCGTCTGGGCAAGCCTGAGGAAATGGGCGCTGCCTGCGTGTACCTGGCCTCCGATCTGGCCGGATTCATGACCGGTGCCACCCTGAACATCAACGGTGGCTTGTACTACCAGTAAGCAGCGGTTTTTCTTGCGCTGCATCAATAACGGGCGCCTCCGGGCGCCTGTTTTTTGGGCTACAATGCTGCACCGCACTAGCCTGGTGCGTCTACCGCTTTGGCATTACCCTCGCAGCAGCGAATTTCCTAGACCAGATTCCCGAGGATGCACGGCATGTCCGAACCCGTCCGGCTCATCAAGAAGTACCCCAATCGTCGCCTTTACGACACCAAGGCCAGCGCCTACATCACCCTGGGCGACGTGAAGGAACTGGTCCTCAAGTTCGAAGTCTTCAAGGTCGTCGATGCCAAGAGCAATGAAGACCTCACCCGCAGCATCCTGCTGCAGATCATCCTGGAAGAGGAAACCGGCGGGGTGCCGCTGTTTTCCTGCGAATTGCTCTCGGGCTTCATCCGCTTCTACGGCAACGCCATGCAGGGCATGCTGGGCAAGTACCTGGAAAACAACATGAAGACCTTCGTCGAGTTCCAGACCAAGATGCAGGAGCAGACACGGCCCATGTACGGTGACAACACCCAGGTGCAAGCCGACATCTGGAACCAGTTCCTCAATTTCCAGCAGCCGGCCATGCAGACCATGATGTCGGCCTACATGGATCAGTCGAACAAGATGTTCCAGCAGATGCAGGATCAGCTCCAGAGCCAGACCCGCAACATGTTCCCCGGCTTCCCCTTCAAGAAGCCGGAGGACGGCGCCAAGTAGGCCGTGGCCGCGAACCCGCCGAAAGTCGGCTTCGTCTCCCTCGGCTGTCCCAAAGCCACCGTCGATTCCGAACACATCCTCACCCGGCTGCGGGCCGAGGGCTATCTGATTTCGCCCTCCTATGAGGATTCCGACCTGGTGGTGGTCAACACCTGCGGCTTCATCGATGCCGCGGTCGAGGAATCCCTGGACGCCATCGGCGAAGCCCTGGCCGAGAACGGTCGCGTCATCGTCACCGGCTGCCTGGGGGCCAAGGGCGACATCGTGCGCCAGACCCACCCTGCGGTCTTGGCGGTGACCGGTCCCCATGCGGCCGACGAAGTGATGGGCGTCGTCCATGCTCATCTGCCCAAGCCCCACGACCCCTTCACCGATCTGGTACCGGAACAGGGCGTGCGGCTCACGCCGGACCACTTCGCCTACCTCAAGATTTCCGAAGGCTGCAATCACAGTTGCACCTTCTGCATCATCCCCTCCCTGCGCGGACCGCTGGTCTCGCGCCCGGTGGGCGACGTGCTGGCCGAGGCCGAGAGCCTGGCCCGGGCCGGGGTCAAGGAAATCCTGGTCATCTCCCAGGACACCAGCGCCTACGGCGTAGATCTCAAGTACCGTACCGGCTTTTGGGGCGGCCGTCCGGTCAGGACGCGGCTCAAGGAGCTGTGCGAGGCCCTGGCCCAGTTCGGCATCTGGGTGCGGCTGCACTACGTCTACCCCTATCCCTCGGTGGACGAGGTCATTCCTCTCATGGCCGAGGGCAAGCTCCTGCCCTACCTCGACGTGCCCTTCCAGCACGCCAGCCCGAAGATCCTCAAAGCCATGAAGCGGCCGGCCAGCGCCGAGAACACCCTGGAGCGCATCCGCCGCTGGCGGGAAATCTGTCCCGAGATCGTCATCCGTTCCACCTTCATCACCGGCTTCCCCGGCGAGACCGACGCCGATTTCGACCAGTTGATCCAGTTCATCGAGGATGCGCAGCTCGACCGCGTCGGCGCCTTTTCCTACTCGCCGGTGGAAGGCGCCCGGGCCAATGCCCTGCCGGACCTGCCGCCGGAAGACGTGCGCGAGGATCGCCGCCGCTGGCTCCTGCAGGTGCAGGAGGACATCAGCGCCGACAAGCTTGCCGCCCGCATCGACAGCGAAATCGAGGTGCTGGTCGATGCGGTGGACGAGGAAGGCGTCATCGCCCGTTCCCGCGCCGACGCTCCGGAAATCGACGGCCTCGTTTACCTGGACGGTTTCTTCGACGCCGAACCGGGGGACTTCCTCAAGGTGCGGGTGGTGGACGCCGATACCCACGATCTCTACGCCGAGCCGCTGGATGCGGGGCGGCCCCGATGAGCGCCACCCCGCCCCCGTTTTCCCTGGTTCCCTCCCCCGGCCCCGCTCCCGCACGGCGGGCGAAGGGTGCGAGCGGGGCTGCAGCTTCGCCGCGTTAGGTCGCCATGTCCCGGCCGCGCATCGGCATCGCGCTGGGATCGGGTTCCGCCCGGGGCTGGGCCCACATCGGTGTCCTGCGGGCCTTGCAGGAAGCGGGTATCGAGCCCGACGTGGTGTGCGGCACCTCCATCGGCGCTTTCGTTGGCGCTGCCTACGCCTCGGGCGACCTGGACAAGCTGGAAGCCTGGGCCCGGGGCCTCGGCCGGCGGGATGTGCTGGGCTATTTCGATGTCACCCTGGCGGGGGGGCTCATCAAGGGCGAAAAACTGCTGGCCTTTGCCGCCCAGACCTTCCTCAACAACGCCTTCGATGACCTGGAACGCCCCTTCGCCTGCGTCGCCACCGACCTGGCGAGCGGCCGGGAAGTCTGGCTGCGGGAGGGCGCCGTGGCCGACGCCGTGCGCGCATCCATCGCCCTGCCCGGGCTCTTCGCCCCTCAGCTCATCAGTGACCGGCACCTGGTCGATGGCGGCCTGGTCAATCCCGTTCCGGTCTCGCTGTGCCGGGCTCTCGACGCCGACATCGTCATTGCCGTCGACCTGGGAACCGACGTCGTCCATCAGCGCTACCGCCAGGCCGAAGCAGGGGCTGGCCGCCCGCCGGGCTGGCGGCAGCGGGTCGGGCGCTGGCTGGGCCGGGGCGCTGGCGAGGCGAGCGGAGCCTTTCGCCCCTCCCTGGCCGACGTGCTGGCCAACAGCATCGCCATCATGCAGGGGCGCATCGCCCGCTCGCGCCTGGCGGGCGAACCGGCCGATGTGCTGATTGCCCCACGCCTGGGTCAGATGGGCCTCCTGGACTACCACCGGGCGGCGGAAGCCATCGCCGTGGGGCGCAAGGCCACCGAGCACATGCTGCCCTTGCTGGAAAGCTACCTGGAATGAGTGCCGATCTGGTCGCCTCCCTGGCGTGTCTGGTGGGCCCGGCCCAAGTACTCACCGGGCCCGAAGAACTCGCCCCCTACCTCACCGACTGGCGGGGACGCTACCGCGGCGCGGCGCGCTGCGTCGTGCGCCCGGGCACCACGGACGAAGTGGCGGCCGTGGTAGGCGCCTGCGCCGCGGCCGGCGTCCCCATGGTGCCCCAGGGGGGCAACACCGGTCTGTGTGGCGGGGCCACGCCGGCCCCCGACGGCAACGCGGTGCTCATCACCCTGGGACGCCTCAACCGGCTGCGCACGGTCGATGCCGCCAATCGCGCCCTGACGGCGGAAGCCGGCTGCACCCTGACGGCGATCCAGGATGCGGCGGCGGCGGTGGGTTGTTTGTTCCCGCTTTCCCTCGCCTCGCAGGGCAGTTGCCAGATCGGCGGCAACCTGTCCACCAACGCCGGGGGGGTACAGGTGCTGCGCTACGGCACCGCCCGGGACCTGGTCCTCGGCATCGAGGCCGTGCTGCCCGACGGCCGCCTGTGGAATGGCCTGCGGGCGCTGAGAAAGGACAACACGGGCTACGACCTGAAGCAACTCTTCATCGGCGCCGAGGGAACCCTGGGCATCATCACCGCCGCCTCGCTCAAGCTTTTCCCCCGTCCGGCGGTTCAGGCCACCGCCTGGATCAAGCTGCCTCATCCCGAGGCGGCGGTGGCGCTGCTGGCCGGGGCTCAGCAGGCCTTCGACGCCCGACTGACGGCCTTCGAACTGGTGTCGGAAGCCGCCCTGGCTCTGGTGATGCGCCATATCCCGGGCGCTCGCCGCCCCACGGCTGTCGCGCCCTGGTACGTTCTGGCCGAGGTGTCCGCCGTCGACGGGGCGGCCCCCTTGGTGGCCGATCTGGAGGCCTGGCTGGCCGGGGCCCTCGCAAAGGGGCTGGTCGGCGACGCCGCCATCGCCCAGTCGGCAGCCCAGGCCCAGGCGCTGTGGCATCTGCGCGAAAGCATTTCCGAAGCCCAGAAGATCGAGGGCGTCAGCATCAAGCACGACATCGCCGTGCCGGTCAGCCGAATTCCCGAGTTCCTCGCCCGGGCGGGCGCCCTCGTCGAATCCACCTTTCCCGGGCTACGGGTGGTCGCCTTTGGCCATGTCGGAGACGGCAACCTGCACTACAACCTCTCCCGCGCCGAGGCGGAGGGAAACGCCGCCTTCGTCGCGCGCCAGGAGGAGGTCCACCGGTGCGTGCATGATCTCGTCCATGACCTGGGGGGCTCCATTTCCGCCGAGCACGGGCTGGGACAATTGAAGCGCGATGAAATCCGCCGCTACAAGAGCGAGGTCGAACTCGCCCTGATGGCCAGCGTCAAGGCCGCGCTGGACCCGCGGGGCCTGATGAATCCGGGCAAGGTGTTGTAGGCGGGGATTGCGTCCCTCTCCCTTGCCCCCCGCGGGCGCGGAGGGAAGCGCTTAGGTTTGTCGGCCCCTTTCCGGGGCCAGCTTGCCCCCCCGCGGGCGCGGAGGGAAGGGCGCACGACGTGTTCTTCGCACTACTGGGGCAGACCCAGGGGAAGTTCCAGGCGCACGGTGGTACCCGTGCCGACTTCGCTTGCAAGCTTCATGCTGCCGCCCATCGCTTCGCTGAGCCGGTGGGCGATGGGAAGACCGACGCCGACGCCCCGGCTGGGATGGCCGGCGGATTCGTGACCATGGGTGAAGACTTCGAACAGATGGGGGATTTCCGCGGCCGGGATGCCGGGTCCGCTGTCCTGGACCACGAAGCTCAGGCGCAGGCTATGCTCGTCGAAGCTGCCGCGGCTCACGGTGACCCGGACCGTGCCTATTTCGGTGAATTTCACCGCGTTGTGCACCAGATGGCGCAGCACCTTGCGCAGTTTGTCCAGGTCGCCCACCACCACCTCGGGCAGGTCCTCGTCCTGCACCATGGCGAAGTCGAGCCCCTTGGTCTGGGCGGCGCGGCCCAGGTCACCGAGGATGGCCGGGAGCAGTTCCGCCAGACTGAAGGGCGTCGGATGCAGGGTGATCTGCCCCACTTCGAGGTCCGACAGTTCGATCATGTTCTCGATCTTGCCCAGCAGCTCCTGGGCCGATTCCCGCAGGGGCGTGAGGAGTTCGCGCTGACCCGGGGTCAGGCCCTCGCCGGCCAGCAGGTCTGCCATGCCCATGATGCCGTTCATGGGCGTGCGCAGTTCGTGGCTGATGCTGGCGAGGAAGCGGGCCTTGGCCTGGGCCGAAGCCTCGGCGCGAATCCTGGCGGCGGTGAGATCGGCCAGGAGACGGTCCTTTTCTTGCTCCAGGCGCAGGGTTTCGCGCAAGGTGTCGTGAAAGCGGTCGGCGCTGCGGGTAACGCCGAAGAGGAAGGCCGCGCTCATCAAGGTAAAGGCGGCGTGGAGCAAATCGGTCCCGGCGCCGGCGCACAGGGTGGCGACGACGACGGGCCAGGCATAGACCCGGAAGGCCGTGCGGTGCGCCCCCAGGAAGGGTACCGCTCCGGCGGTCATCCCCGCCATGACGAAAGCGGTAAAGAACAATCGGCCATGGTCGCCCCCCAGCATGAAGAGCAGAGCGCCCGCCCCCCACAGGAGGCCGGCGGTTCCCGCCCCGATCACCGCGAGTCGCAGCCAGGGCTCTGGATTCAGGGCGGCGGCATCGGCGTGCTCCAGGTAGCGTCGTGCCAGGACGATGCGGCCCCCGGCCACCAGCAGCGCCAGTCCCCACCAGACGAATGCCGGACCCGCGCCCACCGCGTCCTTCCACAGCATGGTGAGGAGCGTGGCATTGAACAGCGTGAGAAGCTGCCCCAGGGCCGTATTGCGGTAGAGCAGGTCGGTCTGGCGGGCGAGGATGGCGGTGTCGTTCATCGTGGGCCAGAACCAGGGAAGTCAGGGCGCACGACGCACGGGGCCTTCGTCGGCTCCCCCGCGAGCAGCGTGGCGGAGGCCGAGGGGGGGAGGCCAGCGTGGGGGGCTTGGTCGCGCATCATTGCGGGGAGCGATCGGTGGCGGTCAATGCAGGGTCGGGGGATCGGCCGCGGTGAAGAGGGCGGCGATGTCCTCGGGCGCGAAGCGGTACTCGCGGTGGCACATGTCGTCCCGCAGCACGATGGCGCCCCGCTCCCGTACCAGGGCTTCGGCTTCCGCGCGGCCCAGGCTGAGGATCACGTTGCGCACCTTGTCCCAGTCCTCGGGGCAGTGGTAGCTCACCGCCACCGGGTCGAAAAGCCGGACGCCCCGGGTGGCGATGTCCTCGTGGAACAGGCGCTGCAACAGCGCGGCGGCGTCGAGACCCAGCAGTTCCTCGGGTTTGACCGTCTCGGCAAGAGCGGTGACGCGCCGCCAGCCGTCCGGGTCGGAACGGTCCGCCTCGGGCATCTTTTGCAGGAAGAGGCAGCTGACCGCCTGGGGCGAGACGGCAAGGAAGAGGCGCGACGGCTGTTGCTCGGACTGCTCCAGGTAGTGCTCGAAGATGGCGCCTATGCCCTCGCCGACCAGGGGGACAAAGCTCTGGTAAGGCTGGCGGGCCGTGGGCAGGTCGAGACTGAGCAGCAGGCGCCCGCCGCAGTCGGCGCCGAGAAGCTGTGGTGCCGGGGCAGGAGCCACCCGCGGGTCGCTGCGGGCCATGCCCCGCAGGCGTAGGCTCTCGTCGCAATCGACCACCAGCAGGCGGATGGGGCCTTCGCCCTGCAATTGCAGGGTGAGGCGGCCCGGCTGTTTCAGTTGGCCTGCCACCAGGACGGTGACCGCGGCCAGTTCCCCCAGCAGGGCCGCCACGGGCCACGCGTAGCCCCGGTCTTGCTGCAGCTTCTGCCAGGAATCCTCCAGGCGTACCCAGGCGCCGCGGACGTCGAGTCCTTCGAAGAGGAAACGTTGGAAGCGATCGTTCATGGTCTTGGAAGAGGGAGGGGTGTCGGGGTCATGGGAACAAGGTTCTGGCGTAGATTTCCGCATCGAAGCCCACCAGGAGCGTCCCGCCCGTATCCAGGAGCGGGCGCTTGATGAGCGCCGGCGAGCGGGCCATGAGGCGCAGGGCCTTGGCTTCGTCCACGTCCGCCCGCTCGGCGTCGTCGAGTTTCTTCCACATCAGGCCGCGGGTATTGAGGAGGACTTTCCAGCCGGCCCGGCGGTTCCAGTCTGCCAGATGGGTTTCGGCCACCCCGGCCTTCTTGTAATCGACGAAATCGTAGGCCACGCCATGGGCCTCCAGCCAGGCGAAGGCCTTCTTCATGGTGTCGCAGTTCTTGATGCCGTAGAGGCGGACCATTTCATTTCCTCAACTTGGCGAAGGCCGCTGCCATGGTGCCGCCGCCGGGGGGCGGGGTGCTGGGGCGCGACGGGCTGCGCTGAAGGGTAGGGGAGTGGTGGGGGCCGGAAGTCGGCTCGCCCCGACGGGCGGCTGCCGGATCGTCTGACAGGCGCATCGTCAGCGAAATCCGCTGGCGCGGCAAGTCCACTTCCAGCACCTTGACCCGGACCACCTGGCCGGCCTTGACCACCGCGTGGGGATCCTTGACGAAGGTGCTCGAAAGGGCCGAAACGTGGACCAGGCCATCCTGATGCACGCCGATATCGACGAAGGCGCCGAAGGCGGCCACGTTGGTGACCACGCCTTCCAGGATCATGCCGGGCTTGAGATCCTTCAGGGTCTCGATCCCTTCGGCGAAGGTGGCGGTCTTGAATTCGGGGCGCGGGTCGCGGCCAGGTTTCTCCAGTTCCCGCAGGATGTCCTGCACGGTGATGGGGCCGAAGCGCTCGTCCGCGTAGCGCTGGGCGTCGACACGCTTGGCAAGGCCGCTGCCGAGGACTTCCCGCAGGGGCTTCTTCAGATCGACCAGGATTTTTTCCACCACCGGATAGGCTTCCGGATGGACGGCCGAGGCGTCCAGGGGGTTGTCGCCGTCGGGGATGCGCAGGAAGCCCGCCGCCTGTTCGAAGGTCTTGTCGCCCAGGCGGGGGACGGCCTTCAGGGCGTCGCGGGTCTTGAAGGCGCCGTGGGTGTCGCGATGGGTGACGATGTTGGCGGCCAGGCCGGCGTTCAGCCCGGAAATGCGGGAAAGCAGGGGAACCGAAGCCGTATTGACGTCGACCCCGACGGCATTGACGCAATCCTCGACCACGGCGTCCAGGCTGCGGGCCAGTTTGGTCTGGGAGACGTCGTGCTGGTACTGGCCGACGCCGATGGACTTGGGGTCGATCTTGACCAGTTCGGCCAGGGGATCCTGCAGGCGCCGGGCGATCGAGACGGCGCCGCGTAGGGAAACGTCCAGTTGGGGAAATTCCCGGGCGGCGAACTCCGAGGCCGAATAGACGGAGGCGCCGGCTTCGGAGACGACGATGCGGGTCAGGCGGGCCTCCGGGTGGCGTTGCATCAGCTCGGCCACCAGGCGGTCGGTCTCCCGGCTGGCGGTGCCGTTGCCGATGGCCACCAGGCTTACCCCGTGGCGGGAAGCCAGGCGGGCCAGGGTGGCCAGGGCACCCTCCCAGTCGTTGCGCGGTTCGTGGGGGTAGATGGTGGCGGTTTCCAGGAGCTTGCCGGTGGCGTCCACCACGGCGATCTTGCAGCCGGTGCGGATGCCGGGATCGATGCCCAGGGTCGCGTGGTGACCTGCCGGGGCGGCCAGCAGCAGGTCCTTGAGATTCCTGGCGAAGATGCGGATGGCTTCTTCCTCGGCCCGCTCCCGCAGGGCATTCATCAGTTCCCCTTCCAGGTGGGGGTGAAGCTTGATTTTCCAGGTCCAGCGTACCGTGTCGGCGAGCCATTTGTCGGCCGGGCGGCCCTGGTCCCGGATGCCGAAGCGGGCAGCGATGCGTTGCTCGCAGGGATTGCGGGCCGTGCGCGGGGTTTCCTCCAGCAATTCGCAGTCGAGCACCAGGCCGACGGCCAGAATGCCCTCGTTCCTTCCTCGCAGCAGGGCCAGCGCCCGGTGCGAGGGCATGGTGGTGATGGCTTCGGCGAAATCGAACCAGTCGCGGAACTTGGCGCCCTCGGCCTCCTTGCCTTCGACCACGGCGGATTTCACCTGGCCCTGGGCCTGCAGGGTATCGCGCAGTTCCCCCAGAAGCTGGGCATCTTCGGCGAATCTCTCCATGAGGATCTGGCGGGCGCCGTCCAGGACCGCCCGCCCGTCGGCAAAGCCGGCCTCGGGGTTGAGGTAGCCCGCGGCCGCGCTCTCCGGGCTGAGGGTCGGGTCCTGCAGCAGGGCCAGGGCCAGGGGCTCGAGGCCCGCTTCCCGGGCGATCTGGGCCTTGGTCCGGCGCTTCTGCTTGTAGGGGAGGTACAGGTCTTCCAGGCTCTGCTTGGTTTCAGCCCCGTGGAGGGCCGCTTTCAGTTCCGGCGTGAGCTTGCCCTGCTCTTCGATGGTGGCCAGGATGGCGGTGCGGCGCGCTTCCAGATCGCGCAGGTAGTTGAGGCGTTCTTCCAGATTGCGCAGTTGGGTATCGTCCAGTTCGCCGGTGATTTCCTTGCGGTAGCGGGCGATGAAGGGCACCGTGGCCCCGTCGTCCAGCAGGGTGATGGCGGCGATGACCTGGGCAGGGCGCACGCCGAGTTCGACGGCGATACGGTGTTCTATGGGAGGCAGCATGGACTTCCGGGAAGCGAAAAAAAGGGCGAACTATGCGTAATCCGCCGGCAAATGACAAGGCTGGAAGCGGGCCGGAACGGCCGCTCGGCCAGTGCCGTCAGAGCGTCTTCAGACCAGCCCTGTAACGGGCGGCGTTGCCCACGTAGTGCTCCGCCGAGGTCTTGAGGCGTAGCACTTCCTCGTCGTTCAGCTCGCGGATGACCTTGCCGGGGGAGCCGACGATGAGCACCCGGTCCGGGAAGACCTTGCCCTCGGGGATGAGGGTGTTGGCGCCGACGATGCAACTGCGGCCGATGACCGCCCGGTTGAGGACGATGGAGCCGATGCCGATCAGGCTGCCATCGCCCACCGTGCAGCCGTGCAGCATGACCATGTGACCCACGGTGACGTCGCACCCCAGGGTGAGGGGGACGCCCTCGTCGGTGTGCAGGACGGAGCCGTCCTGGATGTTGCTGCGGGCGCCGATGGTGATGGGATCGTTGTCGCCACGCAGGACCGCGTTCCACCAGACCGAGGCACCGGCCCCCAGGCGCACGTCGCCGATGACCGTGGCGTTGGCGGCGACCCAGGCCGAGGGGTCGATGGCGGGCGACTTTGCGTCGATGCGGAAAATGGGCATGATGCGGGCTCCTCAAAGTTGAGCGGGAGATTGTAATTGAGCGAGCTCGATGCGCTGCGGCGCGCCCTCCTGAGCTTTCGGGACGAGCGGGACTGGCGCCAGTTCCACACCCTGCGCAGTCTCATCGTCTCCCTCAATCTGGAGGCGGCGGAACTGCTCGAACTCACCCAGTGGAAACTCGATGCGGAAATCGACGCCCTGCCCGGCGACCCGACCGCCGCCGAGGCCCTTGGGGACGAGTGCGCCGACGTGCTGCTCTACCTGCTGCTCATTGCCGATGTGGCCGGCATCGACCTCGTCGAAGCGGCGCGCAGGAAACTGGTCAAGAACGCCGAGAAGTACCCGGTGGCCAAGAGCCGCGGCAGCCGGGCCAAGTACACCGATCTGTAGCGGGGTTTATGGTGCGCTGCGGGCCACTGCGCCCTCGGCAGGGCCTTCCAGCGGGGGGCAGGGCGAGGCGTCGGGCAGTTCGCAGCTTCCCGCACCGGCGCTGACCAGGCGATCGAGCAGGGTGGCGACGCGAATCGGGCTGGTCCAGCCGGCCAGGGCCAGGGGCGAGAAGGGACCGATGCCGGCCACCGCATTGTGGACCGCCGTGGCGCAGAAGAGGGGCGCCGCCCGGTCGGCCTCCGGCAGGCGGGCGGTGACCGCGGCGAAATCCTCCGTCTCCAGGCGAAAACGATAGACCCGGATGTGGGTGCCGTCGCTGCTCTGGAAACGCACGTAATCGGCAAGGCTCGCCTGCCAGTCCGGCTGGCGCCGGCGCAGGGCGACGTAACTGCCGGCCGGGTCGCTCAGGCGGGCGCCGGCGAACAGGCCGGCGTGGTTGCCGAAGGCCGCGTTGGCGTTGATGACCAGGGCGACCTCGTCGGGGGCCGGTTCGGCGAGACGCATGGCCTCCCGCGGCATCTCTTCCCGCGCCGTGACTTGGCCGTCGAACTGGGCCCTGGCCGGGCCGGGAACGATCAGACTCCCCACCAGCAGCAGGAATCCGGCGGCTTGCAGGCCGAGGCGCGTGGGGGACGGCCGCCCGCCCGGCACCGGGGCGGCTGCCCCCTTCACTCGCCTTTTTCCTCGCGGCTGTCCAGGCTGAAGCGGCCGGCGCCCTCCTGACCCAGGGTGGCGGCCAGGAAGGGGAGGCACTGGCGCAATTCCGCTTCCAGGGTCCAGGGAGGATTGACGATGAACATGCCGCTGCCCTGCATGCCCAGGCCGTCGCCGCGGGGGGGCGCCACGCTCAGGCTGACGTCGAGCCAGCGGCGCGCCGGCAGGTGCCTCAGCCGGCCCGGCAGATCCCGCGCCTCGGTGCGCGCCAGGAGCGGATACCAGACGGCGAAGATACCGGTGGCGAAGCGGGCGAGGCCGTCCTTCAGGGCCTGGAGGACGGCACCATAGTCGGCGCGGGTTTCGTAGGAGGGGTCGATGAGCACCAGGCCGCGGCGGGACGGCGGCGGCAGGAGGGCCTTGAGGCCGGTAAAGCCATCGCCGGCGGTGACCTTCACCTGGCGGCCGGCGCCGCGGAAGCAGGCTTGCAGGGCGGGGACTTCGCTGCTGTGCAATTCGAACAGCCGCAGCCGGTCCTGGGCGCGCAGGGCCCGGGCGGCGAGCCAGGGCGACCCCGGATAGCGGGCCAGGCGTCCGTCCGGGTTCGCCGCCAACACCTGGGCCAGGTAGTCGGCGAGGGGGGCGGGAAGATCGTCGCGGCCCCACAGGCGGCCGATGCCGTCGCGAAATTCCCCCAGTTTTTCCGCCTGGGGGCCGCGCAGGTCATACTGGCCTGCGCCGGCGTGGGTATCGACCACCCAGTAGGCGCCCTCCTTGCGATTGAGGTGGGCGAGGGTGCTGACGAGGACGAGGTGCTTGAGGACGTCGGCGTGGTTGCCGGCGTGGAAGCCGTGGCGGTAACTGAGCATGGGCCGGGATTTTACCCGGCCAGGGGTTCCAGGGCGAAGAGCTCGACCCGCGGGTGGCGCTCCAGGGCGGCGCCCACGCTGTAGGAGACGCCGCGCTCACCCTCCTGCAGGACAAGCTTCTGTCCGCTGCTGACGCTGCCCGGACGGGCGAGGAGGCCGGCGCCGTTGCCATGGCCAGGAAGTCGGGGAATGACGACCGCCTGCTCGACGACGGAGACCGCGGGTTGCGGCAGGTCGATGACGAAACCGTGGCCCGAAAGCTCCTGGAGCCCCAGTTCGAGACGGTGCTGCTCGGTCGTGGCGATGCGACGAACCATGCAGATGTGCAGCTTGCTGTTCTCGCGGGGTTGCAGGGCCACCACCTCGCCCGCTTCGAGGCGGGACTTCTCGCCCTTGAGATAGCGCACGCCGAAGCCCTCGGGGCTTTCATCCATGAGGGACCATTCGCTCAGGGCCACGGGCCAGTGACGTTCACGACGGGCGGGGTCGGTGCTGCGGCGGGAGAGGGCGCGGCCATTGAGGAAATCGATCACCGCGTCGAGTCCTGCCGCCAGGTCGGCGCGGGGCTTGAAGCGAGTGCGGGAATAGCGTCGCGCCGCGTGGCTGCCCAGGGCGGTGCGCATGCTCTGTACGAAAACCTCGGGCAGGGTCAGGGCGATGCTGGGCGCGTCGTCCGGGAGCTTGCGCAGCTGGCGGTCGAGCATGGCCAGCACGGGCCGGAAATCGACGATCAGGCAGCCCGCCAGGGCAGCGGTGCCCTGGGCGCGCAGGAGGGGGCGTCCCGGAGTGCCATCGTCGCCCCGCACGACGAACTGGCCCGCGGGGGACTTGGGGATGTGGAAATCGGCGTTCGCCTCGAAAATCAGCCCCAGGGGGGCGAGGCTCTCCACCGCCTTGCGCAGGGCGTCCAGGGCGCCGCGGGGATATTTGGTGGGGTCGATGGCGGCCAGGAGCAGGGTGGTGCAGTAGAGCGGCTCGACGGGATTGCCCTTGCCATTGGTCTTGCCGCTGCGGAGGGAGAGGCGGTACAGCTTGTGCAGCATCTGCCAGGAGGTCGCCGAGGGCATGGCGTAGGCCCGATAGGCCAGTTGCTGCCGGCGGAAAACGACTTCACAGGCGTGCTGCAGGGCGGCGGTGTGCAGGCGGGCCAGGCCGGAATCGACGCGCAATTTCTCGCTGCTCGCGGCAAGACCCGTGTAGGCCGCGGCCAGGGCCTTGAGGAGATTGTCGGCGGCGAGGGCGAGGGTGGTGGCGGAAGTCGACAGGGGCAGGGGGGCCCGTTCGACCTGGGTTTCGATCTCGGCCAGGGGCCGCTCTCCCGCGGCCCGGGCTTCTTCCAGCAGCCTGGCGCGCATGTGGAGATTGCCATGGCGAGCGATTCCCGGGATGATCTCGCCGGCCAGCGCCGCCGCGGCCTTCTGCGCCGGCAGGGTCGCCAGACCCTCCAGGGCCTCGCGGATTTCCGCCACGGCCTTGTCCCGCGGATTTGCGCGGCCAAAGGGCAGGATGTCGCGCAGGAATTGCAGGGCGGTTTCCATGGGGACTTCGGGGGGTGGGCGGGAGCTCATTATCGGCGAGGGCCACGGGAACAGGCTGTGGAGAATTTATCATCCCCGAAGGCTTGGTAAATCATGGATTTGTACGAATTGATCGCCCTGATCGCTGCGGCTGCTGGGGTGGCATTCTGGCTGGATAGTCTCAAGTCCCGGGAAGCTGCGGTGACCGCCGCCCGCACAGCATGTCATGCCGAAAACATGCTGTTCCTGGATGATACCGTAGTCATCCGCAGTGTGCGATGGGGGCGTGACGATGGCGGGCGCCTGCGGCTGCGCCGTTGCTACGCTTTCGAGTACAGCGATACCGGCGACAACCGGCGCGCCGGGGCCGTGACCCTCCTGGGACACGAAGTCGAGATGCTGCATCTGCGGCCGCGACTGGTGCTGTGCGAAAGGGAGGAAGCTCATGGCGACGAAGGTTGAGGCGGTGGATTTCCGCGGTTGCGAGGCCTTCCGCCTGGAGGGCCCCCGCGGCGCGGGGGCCGTCGTGGCCAGGCGCGGCGGGCAGGTGCTGTCCTGGACGACGGGGGACGGCCGGGAACGGCTTTTCCTTTCCCCCAGGGCGCGCTTCGACGGCAGCCTGCCCATCCGGGGCGGCATTCCGGTCTGTTTTCCGCAGTTTGCCGGCCGCGGCCCCCTGCCCAAGCACGGCCTGG
>Ga0268298_10002231_pt1 | contig 21433 bp, 23 predicted proteins | sample WWTPWeurt_MetaG_FD_194462 | JGI IMG/M metagenome (GOLD analysis project Ga0268298, IMG submission 194462) | Activated sludge microbial communities from WWTP in Nijmegen, Gelderland, Netherland - WWTP Weurt | ecosystem: Engineered > WWTP > Aerobic digester > Activated sludge | place... | reverse complement strand
AGCGAGAAAGGCAGTACTCGCCCAAACGCGCCAGGACCAGGCCGCCGGGTCGACGTCTCCTTCCGCCAGGGCAGCCAGCCCAAGGAGCAGGGCACCGGCCAGACAGGCATGGAGCGTCGTCGCCACAGGCGACAGCGTGTCTGTCGCCCGGCGGCTGATGAAGGTATAGGCGGTCCAGGTGAGCACACAGCCCACGATCAAGGCTTCACCCAGTCCGACCGTACCGCGCACCAGTGCAAGCAAGTCGCCGTTGCCAATGACCAAAAGGCAGCCGGCCAAGGCCACCAGGCAGCCTGCGGCCCGGCGCGGAGTCATCCGTTCCTGGCCGCAGGCCCAGGCGACGAGGACGACGGTGACCGGGTTAAGGGCAACGACCAGGGCACCCCGACCGGCGGGGATGCGCTGCAGCCCGTAAAAGAAGCAAAGGCCGTAAAGGAAGATGCCGAAGAACCCCAGACCCCACACGATGCCCCAGCTCTGGCGGTCCGCCGGCAGGGGAATGCGACCTTCCCGGACCAGGGCGACCGCCGCCAGGACCAGTCCAGCCAGGAAAAAGCGCAGCGAGGCCACCGCCAGGGGGGCGGCCAGTTCCTTGGCGACGATGCGCCCGGCAATCCAGGTGCCGCCCCATATCGCCATGACTGCGACGAGTCTCGCGTAGTCGAGGGAGCGGCTTGCCGCGACCGGCACTCAGCAGACCTCCACGGCCAGGGCGACCGCTTCGCCGCCGCCGATGCACAGGGCGGCAACGCCTCGCTTGCCGCCGGTGCGGCGCAGGGCGCCGAGCAGGGTGACGACGATGCGCGCGCCGGTGGCCCCGATCGGGTGGCCCAGGGCACAGGCGCCGCCGTGGATATTGACCTTTTCCAGCGGCAGGTCGAGTTGGCCCAGGGCGGCCAGGGTGACGACGGCGAAGGCCTCGTTGATCTCGAACAGGTCGACATCCCCCGCCTTCCAGCCGCAACGGGCGAGGAGCTTCTCCACGGCCCGGCCCGGGGCCGTGGGGTAATCGGCGGGAGCCTGGGCGTGGCTCGCGTGGGCGACGATGCGGGCCAGGGGCGCGATGCCCAGAGCCTCCGCCCGGGAGGCGCGCAGGAGCACCACGGCAGCGGCGCCGTCGGCAAGCGACGAGGCATTGCCGGCGGTAATGGTTCCCCCTGCGCTGAACGCCGGTTTCAGGCCAGTGATCCTTGCCGGGTCGAAGCGTTGCGGACCCTCGTCCGTCGCGACGAGGCCCCCCCCTCCCGGGCCGGGAACGCCCACCGGCTCGATCTCCCAGGCGAAGGCCCCAGCCGCCGAGGCCTGCCGGGCGCGCTCCCCCGAAAGGCGGGCATAGGCATCCTGTTCGGCGCGGCCGATGCCCAGGCGGGCCGCGCAATCTTCGGCCAGGGCCCCCATCAGGCGGCCCCGGTCGGTGGCACCGCAGGCTTCTTCCAGACCGTCGAGGAAGAGGTGATCCACCAGTTGCCCGTGCCCCAGGCGATAGCCGCTCCGCGCCCGGGCCAGGAGATAGGGCGCTTGGCTCATGGATTCCATGCCGCCGGCGGCGACGACAGCGGCGGAGCCGGCCAGAAGGGCATCGTGGCCGAGCATGATGGCCTTGAGGCCCGATCCGCAGACCTTATTGACCGTAGTGCAGCCCGTGGCTTCGGGCAGACCGGCCATCAGGGCCGACTGACGGGCCGGCGCCTGGCCGAGGCCTGCGGTGAGCACGCAGCCCAGGAGCGCCTCGTCCACGCACGCGGGCTCGATCCTGCTGCGGGCAATGGCCCCCCGTAGCGCCGCCGCGCCGAGGGCCGTCGCCGTCAGGCCGGAGAGGCTGCCCTGGAAGGCCCCCAGAGGGGTACGGGCGGCGGCGGCGATGACGACGGGGTCGGCCATGGCGGTGTCAGGTCGGTGGGGGAACGCTCAGGGCGCCCAGGGCTTCGACGTAGCGCCGTTCCAGTTCGTCGGCGCTCTGCACCGTAAGCCCCAGGTTCTTGATGCGGCCGTCCTTGATACCGTAGATCCAGCCGTGCACGGTGAGCTTCTGATTGCGGTACCAGGCGTCCTGGACGACGTTGGTGCGGCACAGGTTGACCACCTGTTCGATGACGTTCAGCTCGCACAGGCGATCATGGCGGTGCTCGGGCGGAAGGGCTTCGAAGGCGCGGCGGTGCTTGTTGCGCACGTCTTCCACATGGCGCAGCCACAGGTTCACCAGACCCATCCATTGATTGTCCACCACGGCCTTCACGCCACCGCAGCCATAGTGGCCCACGACCATGATGTGCTTGACCCGCAGCGAATCCACGGCGAACTGGATGACCGACTGGCAATTGAGGTCGGTATGCACCACCACATTGGCGATATTGCGATGGACGAAAACCTCGCCGGGCAGGAGTCCCACGATCTGGTTGGCCGGCACGCGGGAATCGGAACAACCGATCCACAGGTAGTCCGGCGCCTGGAGCTTGGAGAGGCGATCGAAGTATTCCGGGTCGCGTTCCTGCATCTGGCGCGCCCAGGTGCGGTTGAAGTCGAAAAGATGATCCAGATTGGCGTTGTGGCGCTCGTCCTCGGACCAGTTCTCCAGGTCCAGGGCCAGGAACATCACGCCTTCCGCCGGGGTCTGGTAATAGCAGGGGGTTTCGGTGAAGCCGAGTTCGCGGTAGAGGCGCACGGCCATGCGCATATTGGGCAGGGTATCGACCAAGAGACGGCGATAACCCATGGTCTTGGCGGCCTTGATCGCCGCTTCGGCAAGGAGTTTGCCGACGCCCTGATTGCGGAATTCAGGGGTGACGTAGAGGCGCTTCATTTCACAACTGCCGCCTTCCCCGTAGGGACGTACGCCGACGCAGCCCGCGGGCTTGCCATCGACCTCGGCGTAGAAAAGACGGCCCGAGGGTTCCGCGTAAGTGCCCGGCAGGGCGGCCATTTCGCGGTCGAAGTTTTCGTAACTGAGGTCTACGCCCAGCCAGGCCGCGTAGCTGCGGAAGAATTGGCGGACGTGGTCGAGGGCGGCGGTATCGGCGGCGGAGAGGGTGCGCAGGCTGAGCATGGTGGGAGGGAAAGGGTGGATGGGCGGATTCTACCGTCGTCCCGGGAGCTTACCGGAGAGGCAGCGAGCAAGTCAGGAGTCTGGCCGCATCGGGCCGAGATCGCCTTGACTGCGGCTAAGTGTTGGCGCCTTCAACGGCTGATCTCGAACAATTCCCGTCCGATCAGCATGCGCCGAATCTCGGAAGTCCCCGCCCCGATCTCGTAAAGCTTGGCGTCGCGCCACAGGCGGGCGGCGGGGTAATCGTTGGTGTAGCCGTTTCCGCCCAGGGCCTGGATGGCCTCGCCCGCCATCCAGGTTGCCTTCTCGGCGGCGTAGAGGATGGCCCCGGCGGCGTCGCGGCGGGTGATCGATCCGCGGTCGCAGGCCTGGCCCACGGCGTAGACGTAGGCCCGGGCCGCGTTGAAGCCCACGTAGAGGTCGGCGAGCTTGCCCTGCATGAGCTGGAATTCGCCGATGGCCTGGCCGAACTGCCGCCGCTCATGGATGTAGGGCAATACCACATCGAGGCAGGCGGCCATGATGCCCAGGGGGCCGCCGGCCAGGACGGCGCGTTCGTAGTCCAGGCCGCTCATGAGCACCCGCACGCCTTCGCCCGCAACGCCCAGGACGTTTTCCTGGGGCACCGCGACATCGTCGAAAAAGAGGGGGCAGGTGTTGGAGCCCCGCATGCCCAGCTTGTCCAGGTGACTGCCGTGGCTGAAGCCGGCCATGCCCTTTTCCACCACAAAGGCTGTGATGCCGTCCTTGCCCGCCGGGCCGGTGCGGGCATAGACAACGAGGACATCCGCCTCGCCGCCGTTGGTGATCCACATCTTGGAACCGTTGAGGCGGTAGTGGTCGCCCCTCTTCCCGGCCCGCAGCTGCATGGCCAGCACGTCGGACCCGGCGGCGGGTTCCGACATGGCCAGAGCGCCCACGTGCTCTCCACTGAGCAGGCGGGGCAGAAATCTCGCCCGCTGCTCCGCGTTGCCGTTGCGCAAGATCTGATTGACGCAGAGATTCGAGTGGGCACCGTAGGAAAGGGCGACGCTGGCCGAGGCCCGGGAAAGCTCCTCCAGGGCGACGATATGGGCCAGATAGCCGAGGCCGGCGCCGCCGTGGGATTCGGGCACGGTGATGCCGAGGAGTCCCATGGTGCCCAGCTTGGGCCACAGGTCGGCGGGAAAGAGGTTGTCCCGGTCGATGGCCGCGGCCCGGGGAGCGATCTCCCGTGCCGCAAAGTCCTGCACGGCAGCGCGCAGGGCAACAAGGGTTTCGTCATGGTCGAAGGAGAGGCCCGGGATATCCACGCAATGCCCTTTCAGGGGGTCGTTTGGCCCCAGTACAGCAGAGCTGCGGGCTTTTTTCAATCGAAAGCCCTGTGGTAAGGTGGCCTCCCCTGCTCCCGATGCCCATGGCCCTTCTGACGCCCTTTCCCCAAGCCCCGGCCGCCGGCGAGACCCTGGAGGTCGCCCCCGGCGTGTTCTGGCTGCGCATGCCGCTGCCCTTCCAGCTCGACCACATCAACCTGTGGCTCCTGAAGGACGGGGAGGGGTGGACCGTCGTCGACACCGGCTTTGCCGGCGACGAAACCCGTGGGGCCTGGGAGAACATCCTTGGCCGCCTGGCAGGGCCTGTCCTCCGACTGGTGGTCACTCACTTCCACCCGGACCACCTGGGCCTCGCCACCTGGCTGCTGGAAAAGACCGGCGCCCAGCTCTGGATGACCGCCGCCGAATTCCTGACTGCCCACGCCGTGTGGAACGAGATCGGCGGCCATGGTGCCCGCTTCATGACCGAGCAGTTTCGCCAGCACGGCCTGAGTGGCGAACTGCTGCAGCGCTTTGCCCAGCGGGGATCGGGCTATACCCGGGCGGTCCCCGCGCTGCCCCAGCACTATCGGCGGCTTCTCGCCGGGGATCGCCTCGTTGTCGGCGGCTGCGACTGGAAAGTCGTCGTTGGCCACGGCCATTCGCCTGAGCATGCTGCGCTTTACTGCCGGGAACTCGGCGTGTTAATTTCGGGCGACATGCTTTTGCCGCGGATTTCCACCAACATCAGTGTGATGGCGGTCACCCCGGCGGCCGATGCCCTGGGCAGCTATCTGGCTTCCCTGGACACCATGGCCCGGGAAATCCCGGATTCGACCCTGGTGTTACCGTCCCACGGCCTGCCCTTCCAGGGCATCCGGGAGCGGGTCGCGGCTTTGCATGCGCATCATGGAGAACGCCTGCAGGCGGTGGAAGACGAATGTGAAGCGCCGAAGAGCGCTGCCGAGTTGCTCGCGACGCTGTTTCCGCGGCCGCTCGATACGCATCAGACGATGTTTGCGCTGGGCGAGGCGATCGCCCATCTCAATCATCTGGAAATCGCCGGACGGCTGTCGCGCACCCTAGGGGGCGACGGCGTCATCCGTTTCGCCAGGGCCGATAAGGTCCGTTTGGAAAACTGACAGAGGGAGTTTCACATGTCGCAGCACACCGAGGATAAGGCCGCCAGCCTGCCCAATCCGGCCGAAATGGCCCAGACCTATGCCGAAGTCGCCCAGCGCGCTTCCCGGCTTCTCACCCAGTTCATGGAAAAGAAGGCCAAGGATGGCGTCGATGCGCCTTCCGACGAACTCGGGGTCGCCAAGGCCTTCATGGATCTGTCTGCCCACCTGCTGGCCAATCCCTACAAGCTGGCCCAGACCCAGATGAACATGATGTGGGACTACTTCTCCCTCTGGCAGGGCAGCATGATGAAGATGATGGGCATGCCGGTCACCGGCCCCGTCGCCTCGCCCAAGAAGGGGGACAATCGCTTCCGGGACGAGGACTGGGAACAGCATTTCCTCTTCGATTTCATCAAGCAGTCCTACCTCATCACCGCGCGCCACCTGCACGACACCGTGAGCGGCGCCGAGGGCCTCGACGAGCACACCCAGCAGAAGGTCAATTTCTTCACCCGCCAGTACATCGACGCCCTGTCGCCGTCCAACTTCGCCCTGACCAACCCGGAAGTGTTCCGCGAAACGGTCAAGAGCCACGGCCAGAACCTCATCAAGGGGCTCAACAACCTGCTGCACGACGTCGAGCAGGGCGATGGTCAGTTGCGCATCCGCATGACCGATACGGCGGCCTTCGAGATGGGCAAGAACGTGGCCACCACTCCGGGCAAGGTCATTTTCCAGAACGAGCTGTTCCAGCTCATCCAGTACGACCCCACCACCAAGGACCAGTACAAGAAGCCCTTCCTCATCGTCCCGCCCTGGATCAACAAGTACTACATCCTCGATCTGCGCGAAAAGAATTCCCTGGTCAAGTGGGCGACCGACCAGGGCCACACCACCTTCATCATGTCCTGGATCAATCCGGACGAGAAGCTGGCCCAGAAGAGCTTCGAGAACTACCTGCTGCAAGGTTCCGTGGAAGCTCTCAATCAGGTCTGCGCCCACACCGGCGAGGACAGCGTCAACATGGCCGGCTACTGCCTGGGCGGTACCCTGCTCATGACCACCCTGGCCTACCTGACCGGCAAGAAGGACAAGCGGGTCAATTCCGCCACCTTCTTCACCACCATGCTCAATTTCTCCGAGCCGGGCGAACTGGGCGTCTTCCTGGACGAGAACGCGGTCGCCGGTCTGGAAAAGAAGATGGCCGAGCGCGGCTACCTGGAAGGCACCGAGATGGCCGGCACCTTCAACATGCTGCGGGCCAACGACCTCATCTGGTCCTTCGTGGTCAACAACTACCTGATGGGCAAGGATCCCTTCCCCTTCGACCTGCTCTACTGGAACTCCGATTCCACGCGCATGCCGGCGGCCATGCACAGTTTCTACCTGCGCAATATGTACCTGGGCAACAAGCTCAAGGATCCGGGCGGCATCACCCTGGACGGCGTCAAGATCGACATCGGCAAGGTCAAGACCCCCTGCTACTTCATCTCGACCATCGAGGATCACATCGCTCCGTGGAAGAGCACCTACATGGGCGCCTGCCTGCCTTCGGGCAAGACCAAGTTCGTGCTGGGCGGTTCCGGTCACATCGCCGGCATCGTCAATCCCCCGGTGGCCAACAAGTACGGCTACTGGGTCAATGACGCCACCGACGGCAACCTGCCCGAGAGTCCCGAGGACTTCCTGGCCGGCGCCACCCAGAACGCCGGTTCCTGGTGGACCCACTGGCACGCCTGGGTCACCGGCCTGCCCGGTGGCAGCGCCCAGGTTTCCGCCCGTGCTCCGGGCAAGGGCAAGCTCAAGGTGCTGGAAGATGCTCCAGGTAGCTACGTCAAGTTCCGCCTCGACGCCCAGAAGAAGGTGAAGTAAGCGGCGCAGGCTGCAAAACGGAAAGGCCCGCGTCCACGACGCGGGCCTTCTTCTTTGCAGCGCCCGGTACGAGCGCCGGTGGGCGGCAGGAGGGCGCTACTGCACCCGAATTTCCACCCGTCGACCTTCTTCGGGGCTGCCGCTGCCCACCGTGGTTTCCGGTTTGCGCAGCTTGATGCGATCCGCGGCGACGCCGCCGGCGACCAGGGCATCCTTGACCGACTCGGCGCGTTTGCGGGCCAGTTCGGCGTTCTGGGCCGCATCCCCCGAGGGATCATGAAAGCCGGAAAGGAGCACGATGGACCCCGTCTTGGCCGCCAGTGCTTCTAGGGTACGCCCCACGACCGCCTGGTCGGCGGCGTCGAGTTGGGCCTTGCCCACGGCGAAATACACCTTGGCCAGGGCCTCGCCCACGGGGGCGACTTCGCCTTCCACCACCGGCGTCTGGGGCACGACTGCGCCCTTGCCGGCACTCGCCCCGTAGATGGCCGCGGTGGCCGCCACCATGATGCCGGCCAGTGCGCCCACAAAAACTGCTGTGTTCTCGTCGTCGTCGTTTGCTGCCATGGCAGACTACCCTTCGCAAAAAATTGGAACGGCGATTGTAGCCCGACTACGGTAAGACCAGCCCGTGCAATGCGTTTGTCGAAGGACTCCAGAACTCCCGTGCGAGGCGCTTCGCCTCCCCCGCCCGAGTGCGAAGGGGGGCGATGCAACCGCCTGCAATTTGGGGAGTCGAACGAGCGTCGGCCACGCATCGCGGACCGTCCCCCCGCCCATTCTCAAGGAGGCCCACCATGTTTGAATCCCCGGTCGTCAGCGTCCACATCCCCCTGGCTCTGCGTTGCCATACCGGAGGCGCCGAGGAAGTGACCGTCAGCGGAGATACCGTGGGTGACGCCTTCTCTGCCCTCGACCATGAACACCCCGGTGTGCTGGGCCGGGTCCTGGAGCCTGGTTCAGCGGCGCCGCGCGCGGGTTATCGCATCTTTCTCGGCAGCCAGAACATCATGGTCCTGCAGGGGCTGGATACCCCCATCGGGACCGAGGAAGTCGTCAGCATCGTCGCCCCGGCCGGCCTCTCCAATTGAGGGTTGGTCGACCATTCCCGGGCTCCCTGGCCTGACCGGTCTTCTGAACCCATGAGTTCAGAAGACCCACCTGCTTGAAGAAGCCCGAATCCATGCCCTACCAGACCCTCGAACTAGAATCCACCGGCCCCATCGCCACCCTGTGGATGAACCGCCCCACGGTTCACAACGCCTTCGACGCCACCCTCGTCGCCGAGCTCGCTGCCGCCTGCCTCGGCCTGGACGCGGACCCGGCCATCCGCGTGGTGATCCTCGCCGGCCGCGGCAGGAGCTTCTCCGCCGGCGCCGACCTGCAGTGGATGCAACGCGCCGCCGCTCGGGACACCGACGCCAACCTCGCCGAGGCCCGCGCTCTTGCCCGCATGCTGCGCTCCCTGGCCGAGATGAAGAAGCCCACCGTCGCCCGCATCCAGGGTGCCGCCCTGGGTGGGGGCACGGGCCTGGCGGCGGCCTGTGACATCGCCGTGGCTTCAGCCGACGCCGTCTTCGCCACCTCCGAAGTGCGTCTGGGCATCATCCCGGCCACCATTTCTCCCTACGTCTTGCGCGCCATAGGCGCCCGCCAGGCCCTGCGCTACTTTCAGACCGGCGAGCGCATCGACGCCGCCCGGGCCAGGGAGATCGGCCTGGTGCACGAGGTCGTCGCCCCGGAGCAGCTCGACGCCAAGGTGGCGGAGATTGCCGCAACCCTCTTGCTTGGCGGGCCCCAGGCCCAGGCCGCCGCCAAGGAGCTGATCCGGGCGGTCGATCACCAGCCGGTCAATGACAATCTGCTCGAAGACACCGCCCACCGCATTGCCCACCTGCGGGCCGCGCCGGAGGGCCGGGAGGGCGTGGCCGCCTTTCTGGAAAAACGCTTACCAGCCTGGGCGGAAAAGGACTGAGGATGTTCGACAAAATCCTCATCGCCAACCGAGGTGACCAGCCCCGCAGGGGTGCAGCGACGCAGGCACATCGCCGGAGAGCGCGCAGCGCTCTGGCGATCTCGCCCCGGAGAGCCGCCTGTGTTTGAAAAAATCCTCATCGCCAACCGGGGCGAGATCGCCTGCCGGGTCATCCGCACCGCCCACCGCCTGGGCATCTGCACGGTGGCGGTCCATTCCGCGGCCGATGCCGAGGCCCGCCACGTGCGCCTGGCCGACGAGGCGGTGCTCATCGGGCCCGCCGCGGCGCGGGATTCCTACCTGGCCGGGGAAAAGATCATCGCCGCCGCCCAGCGTACCGGCGCCCAGGCCATCCACCCGGGCTACGGCTTTCTCTCGGAAAACGCCGACTTTGCCGAAGCCTGTGCCGCCGCGGGTCTGACATTCATCGGCCCGCCACCGGCGGCCACTCGCGCCATGGGGTCGAAGGCGGCGGCCAAGGCCCTGATGGCGGCGGCCGGGGTGCCCGTCACCCCCGGCTACCACGGCGACGACCAGGACGCCGCCCGCTTGCAGCAGGAGGCAGACACCCTCGGCTACCCGCTGCTGATCAAGGCGGTGGCCGGTGGGGGCGGCAAGGGCATGCGCCTGGTCGAATGCAGTGCGGACTTCCCCTCCGCCCTGGCCGCCTGCCAGCGGGAGGCCGCTGCCGGCTTCGGTGACGCCCGGGTGCTGCTGGAGAAATACATCGTCCGGCCCCGCCACATCGAAATCCAGGTCTTCGCCGACGGCCACGGCAACTGTATCCATCTCTTCGAGCGGGATTGTTCCGTACAGCGCCGCCACCAGAAGTTGCTGGAGGAGGCGCCGGCTCCGGGCATGACGCCGGAACGCCGGCGGTGCATGGGCGAGGCCGCTGTGGCCGCCGCCAAGGCCGTGGGCTACGTCGGCGCAGGCACGGTGGAATTCATCGCCCGCCAGGACGGCAGCTTTTACTTCATGGAAATGAACACCCGTCTGCAGGTGGAGCACCCGGTCACCGAGATGATCACTGGCCAGGATCTGGTGGAATGGCAGCTGCGCGTCGCCGGCGGGGAACCCCTGCCGCTTGCCCAGGAGCAGTTGGAGATGCGCGGCCACGCCATCGAGGCCCGGCTCTACGCCGAGGACGCCGACCGGGGCTTTCTCCCCGCTACCGGGCGCCTCGTCCGCCTGAGAACACCGCGGGAAACCCTCCACGTGCGCGTCGATGCCGGGGTCGACGAGGGCGACGAGATCACGCCCCACTACGACCCCCTGCTCGCCAAGCTCATCGTCTGGGACGAAGACCGGGAGCGCGCCCTCACCCGCCTGCGCCGGGCCCTGGCGGACACCCAGGTGGCCGGGGTCGCCACCAACGTCGGCTTCCTCTCCCGGGTCGCGGCCTGCCCGGCTTTCGCCAGTGCCGACCTGGACACCGGGCTCATCGAGCGCCAGCGGGATTTCCTCTTCCCCGCCCCCCAGACCCTGCCGCGGGACGTGCTGCTGGTGGCCGCCGTCGGCGAGCTGCTGTGGGAGCGCCACAGCGCCCGGGAGGCGGCGCGGGGCGGCAGCGACCCCGGCTCCCCCTGGCACGCCCGGGATGGCTGGCGCCTCAACCTCTCCTCCACCCGCATCCTGGGATTTCGCAGCGGCGACACGCTGATCGAGGCCCAGGTGCGCTACGACCGGGAGCACTGGCACATCACCCTCGACGGGGTGAGCACCGTCGCCCGCGGCTGCAAGCTGGGAGGCGACCGCCTGGCCGTGGAGACGGACGACCGGCGCCTGCTGGCCAGCGTCGTCGCCGCGGACGACAAGCGCTACATCTTTCTCGCCGGCATGACCTACGTGCTGCGCCGGGACGACCCCCTGCACCTGGTGGAAGCCGGCGGCCATGCCGGCGGCGGCCTCACCGCCCCCATGCCGGGCAAGGTGGTGGCCCTGGTGGCGCCCCTCGGCGAGCCGGTGGAAAAGGGCGCGCCGCTGCTCATCCTGGAAGCGATGAAGATGGAACACACCCTCACCGCGCCGGAGGCGGGTTGCGTCGAGGCGTACCGCTACGGCGTCGGCGAGCGGGTCGAGGAAGGCGCCGCACTGCTTGAATTCACGCCGCACCGGGCTTAGTATTACGGATGTAATAACACCCCGGGAGATCGCCATGCATGCCCTCAAACTGACCCAGATCGGCAATTCCGTCGGCCTCGTGTTGCCGAAGGAACTGCTTTCCTTGCTGCAAGTCGAGAAGGGAGACACGCTTTACGCCACGCGGACGCCGGACGGCGTGCGCCTGACCCCCTTCGATCCTGCTTTCGAGGAGCAAATGAAGGCGGCCCGGGGAATCATGAAGGCCCGGCGCAACGTCCTGCATGAACTGGCCAAATGAATCCGGCCTGGGTCTGGATCGAGGACGCCGTGGTGCTGGCAGTCCACGACGAGCAGTTGGCGGAACACGGGGGTGCCGCCGGCACCCGCGATGCCGGTCTCCTCGCGTCCGCCCTTGCCAGACCCCAGCAACTCGCAGCCTATGGCGAACCGCCGCCCGGCGTGCACGCCCTGGCTGCCGCCTACGCCTACGGAATCGCCCGCAACCACCCCTTCATTGATGGCAACAAACGCACCGCCTTTGTCTGCGCCGAGCTTTTTCTCGTCCTCAACGGCTGGCGGCTGACGGCAAGCGACGCCGACTGCGTAACCCGCATGCTTGCCCTCGCCGCCGGCGACCTCGACGAAGCTGCCTTCGCCGCCTGGCTGCGGGCCGGCAGCCTCGAGTGCCGCCCATGACCCTGCCCGAACGCGTGCGCATCGTCGAAGTCGGCCCCCGGGACGGCCTGCAGAACGAGAAGCAACTCGTCCCCACCGCCACCAAGGTCGAGCTGATCGAACGCCTGGCCGCCGCCGGCCTGTCGGCGGTGGAAGCCACCGCCTTCGTCTCGCCCAGATGGGTGCCGCAGATGGGCGACGCCGCCGCGGTCATGCACAGCCTCACCCGCCGCGCCGGGGTGGATTACCCCGTGCTGGTGCCCAACCTGAAGGGTTTCGACGCAGCGGTGGAGGCCGGCGCCACCGAGGTGGCGGTGTTCGCGGCGGCCTCCGAAACCTTTTCGCACAAGAACATCAACTGCTCCGTGGCCGAAAGCCTGAAGCGCTTCGAACCGGTCATCTGCGCCGCCACGGCGCTGGACCTCAAGGTGCGGGGCTACGTCTCCTGCGTCGTCGGCTGTCCCTACGAGGGGGCGGTGGCGCCGGAGAAGGTCGCCGCCGTCGCCCGTACCCTGGCCACCATGGGCTGCTACGAGGTCTCCCTGGGCGACACCATCGGCGTCGGCAACCCGGCCTGCGTCAGCCGACTGATCGAGGCCTGCGCCCGGGAAGTCCCCATAAAACGTCTGGCCGGCCACTACCACGACACCTACGGCATGGCCGTCGCCAACATCCATGCTTCCCTGCAACTGGGCATGGCCACCTTCGACAGCTCCGTCGCCGGCCTCGGCGGCTGCCCCTATGCCCCCGGCGCCAGTGGCAATGTGGCCACCGAGGACGTGGCCTGGCTGCTGGCGGGGCTAGGCATCCCCACGGGTATCGATCTGGACGCCCTGGTGGCCGTCGGTACCTGGATTGCGGAAGTCCTCGGCCGTCCCAGCGGCTCCCGCGCCGGCCGCGCCCTGGCGGCAAGGGGCGTCTGATGGGCCTGCTCGCCGCCATCACCGGCCTGCTGCACCGGGCGCCGCCGCCGGATTCCGCTACTCGCGAGGGGCTCGCCCGCATCGCCGAACTGGTCGATCCCCTCCTCAAGGCGGCTCCGGACTTCGACCGCCGGCTGGAGGCCCCCGTGCACCACGCCCTGGCCTACTGCCAAAGCCTGGTCGGCAGCCTGCCCGGGCCCTGCACCATCGATGCCCGCGCCTTTGCCGCCGATCCTCTGGTCCATGCCCTCTTCGCCACCGCCGACGACATCCGGGGCATGCTGGGGCGCAGCCAGGCGGTGCGGGATTTCCTGGCCGATCCCGCCAGCCGCGGGAGCGACAGTTTCTACGCCCTGCTGGCTGCCCGCCGCCAGCAGAAAAAACAGCTGGGCATGGGGCTCCTGGGCGATACGGCGCACAACGGCGTCCCCCAGACCGTCCTTTACTTCGCCGACCATACCCTGGTGGAACCGCGTTGTGAGCTGGTCGAAGCCCGCAGCGCCCTGCGGGCCAGCGCCTTCGACAGCCTGCTGAAAAATTTCCACGCCCACCTGGAGGGTCTGCGCCTGGAAAGGGACGAGACCCGCGGCGACCGCTCCCGGGAGGAGGCCCACCTCGCCCTGCTGCGGGGCAACACGCCGGGTCCTGAATACGCGGTCCACACCCGGCGCCTGGCCGAACTCGATGCCCATTTGCGTTCCGTCGCCACCTCCCTGGAACCGGACCCCCTGGTGCGGGCCCTGGCCGAGTTTCTCCTGGCGCCGGAATTGTCCCTCGCCCTGCGTCCCTGCTCCCTGGCGGTGGATCGCCTGGGCGTCGTGGCCGACACCGAGAAGGCGGGCAGCGCCGAGGTCCTCGATTTTCCTGAACTGTGCGGCCGCGACAAGCGCCACTATCTCGTCATGCTGGTCCGCGTGAGTCGCGCCGAGGCCGAGGCCGCGGTGGCCTCGATCCTCGATCTCAAGCACCGTTTCGTCATCCTGTGAGCCCCGTCGCCTCCCCCTGCATCGACGTGTGCTGCATGGACGCCACCTGCGGCTTCTGCCGCGGCTGCCTGCGCACCCTGGACGAAATCGCCGCCTGGGGCGATGCCGACGAGGCGGAGCGCATCGCCATCCTGGCCGCGGTCGCCCGGCGGCGCCAGGACTTTGATCCCTGGGACGGCCCCATGCGCCGCAATTGCGAACCATGAGCGACGAAGAACTCTACCCCTGCGTCGGGATTTGCATGCCCGACCCCGATTCCGGCCGCTGCATGGGTTGCGGCCGGCCCCCACTGGAATCGCCGGAGGCCGTCGTCGTGCGCGAAGCGCGGCGCAGTGCCCCCACCGAGCCCCGCCCGGCGGGCGACCCGGATACCCCCGCATGAGCCTCCCCCCCACCCTGCGCGTCCTCGAACGCGGCTGGCTGTCGGCCAACAATATCGTCTTCCTCGATGGGGACGAAGCCACCGTGGTCGATACCGGCTATGTCACCCACGCCGCCCAGACGGTGGCACTCGTGCGCCACGCCCTCGACGGCCGGCGCCTGGCCCGCGTCGTCAATACCCATTCCCACTCCGACCACATCGGCGGCAACGCCGCCTTGCAGGCCGCCTTCGGCTGCCGCATCGTCGTTCCCGGCGGCCTGGCCGCCAGCGTGGCGGAATGGGACGAAAACGCCCTGCTCCTTTCGCCCCTGGGGCAGCAGGCCGCACGCTTCAGCCACGACGCCACCCTTCAGGCCGGAGACCACCTGGAGATGGGGGGCCTGGAGTGGGAAGCCCTGGCCGTCCCCGGCCACGACATGGAAGCCCTGGCCTATTACAACGCGGAGAAACGCATCCTCATTTCCGGTGATGCCTTCTGGCAGAACGGCTTCGGCGTCGCCTTCCCGGAACTGCTCGCCCAGGCCGACGGTCTCGCCGCCACCCGCGCCACCCTGGAGCGCCTCGCCGCGCTGCCCCTGGATTGGGTGATCCCCGGCCACGGCAGCCCCTTCTGCACGGTGCAGGAAGCCTTCGCCAAGGCCTTCGGCAAACTGGCCCATTTCGAATCCAATCTGGACCACCTGGCCTGGCACGGCATCAAGGTCATCGTCTCCTTCGCCATCATGGAGCGGCGTTCCCTGGCCCGGGACGAGGTGGCGCCTTTCCTGGCCGGGCTTACCTTTGCCCATGCAGTGAATGAGCGCTACCTGCGCCTCACCCCCGATGAACTCGCCGCCCGCGTGGTGCGCGACCTCCTGGCCGTCGGCGCCCTGCGCCGCGAAGCGGGGGGAATCCTGGTGCCGGCCTGAGGCAGGCCGGGCGCCGCCGTCGCTAACTCCGGCCTGACTTGGGCGCCACGATCTGATTGCGCCCGGCGTTCTTGGCCCGCTTGAGGGCCTTGGTCGCCGCCTCGCACAAATCCTCGAAGCTTTGCCCCGCCGACCATTCGGCGATGCCGCCCGATACGGTGAGGGAAACGTCCAGCCCCATGGGCAGGCGGATGGGGGTCGCTGCGATGGCCCCGCGCAGGCGTTCGGCGGTCAGGCGCGCGTGCACCGATTCGGTGGCCGGCATGAGCACGGCAATCTCGTCGCCCCCGAAGCGGGCGCAGAGATCGTTGAGGCGCAGGCTGTGGCCGACGATGCGCCCGGCGTGGCGCAGGGCCTGGTCGCCCGCTTCGGTACCGTAGAGTTCGTTGAGCTTGGCGAAGTAATCGACGTCGAGCAGCAGCAGGGAAACCCGCTGCCCGATGCGTTCGCAGAGATCGATCTGGCGCGGGAAGACATCATCGGCCCAGGCGCGGGTGCGCAGACCGGTGACGTCGTCGGTTTCCACCTCTCGGCTGTGTTCCCGACGCAGTTCCAGGCTGGAGAGGAGCACCGCGTTGTTCTCCCGGATGCGCCCGGCCAGAATACGCAGGAGATTGAAGGCCGTGGCCTGGTGGCGGGCCAGCAGGTTCCACAGCACCGCCTGGGGAATGGCCAGCAGGCGGCAGGTGCCGTGGGCCATGACGTAGGCCGATGGCGGCCTGGAATCGACGATGGACAGCTCCCCCACGCATTCGCCGGTGCCCAGGCGAACGATGGGCTTGGAAGCGTCGGGCTCCAGACAGACCAGCAGTTCGCCGTCGAGGATGACGTAGATTTCGCTATTGTTCTGGGCCGGATCGAGCAGGGTTTCCCCGCCTGCCAGCATGACCTCCCGGCTGCCGTCCAGGGTGCCCCGCAGGGCATCGGGGTCCACACCGCGGAACAGCGGCGCAGCGGCCAGAATGAGATCGATGGTTTCCATGGTCTTCCCTTTCTCCCGTTCAGGAACGCGGCAGTGCCCGTTGCACCAGGCGGACCCAGTAGGCGACGCCCAGAGCCAGGGCGTCGTCGTTGAAATCGTAATGGGGATTGTGCAGGGTACAGCCGCCGGTGCCCGGGCCATTGCCCAGCCAGACGTAACAGCCCGGCTTTTCCCGCAGCATGTAGGCGAAATCCTCGGCCCCCATGGAGGGCAGCTCGTCGTCGCGCACCCGATCGGCCCCCAGCACCTCGGCAGCCACCGCATGGCAGAAGGCGCTCGCGGCGGCACTGTTGACGGTGGGGGGGTAGCGGTGATCGAAGTGCACCGTGATCTGGCCGCCGAAGGCGCTGGCGATTCCGCCGCAGAGGCGTTCGATGGCCCGCTCGACGGTCTCCTGCACTTCGGCCTTGAAGCTGCGGATGGTGCCGCGCAGGACGACTTCCTCGGGAATCACGTTCCAGGCCTCGCCGCCGTGAAACTGGGTCACGCTCACCACTGCCGCCTCGCAGGGATGCAGGTTGCGGCTGACCACGGTCTGCAGGGCCTGCACCAGTTGGCTGCCGGCGACGATGGCATCCACCCCCTGGTGGGGCATGGCGGCATGGCAGCCGTGCCCGCGCACCACGATCTCGAAGCCGCAGGTACCCGCCATCACCGGCCCCGACATGACCGCCATTTCCCCCACCGGGATGCCGGGCCAGTTGTGCAGGCCATAGACCGCCTCGACCGGGAAACGGCTGAATAGCCCCTCGGCGATCATCACCGCCGCGCCGCCTTCGGCTTCCTCTGCGGGTTGGAAGATGAACACCGCGGTGCCGTCGAAATCGGGCTCCGCCGCCAGCCGACGCGCGGCGCCCAGGAGCATGGCGGTATGGCCATCATGGCCACAGGCGTGCATGCGGCCCGGATGGCGCGAGCGGTGAGGAAACGCGTTCAGCTCGGCCAGGGGCAGCGCATCCATGTCGGCCCGCAGGCCCACCATGCGCGGCGAACTGCCCGCCCGCAGCACGCCCACCACGCCGGTGCGGGCCAGTCCGCGGTGGACTTCGAGGCCGGCCCGGGCCAGTTCCGCCGCCACCCGCTCGGCGGTGCGGTGCTCGTCGAAGGCCAGTTCCGGGTGGGCATGCAGATCCCGGCGCAGGGCCACCAGTTCGGCAAGATCGGGGATTTCGAGGGACGGCATGGGGAAAACTCCAGGGGAAGACTATTAGACCGGCAAATGGTCGGTGCGACAACCGTCCCTGGCGCCGTGACCCGAGTCCGGCGGGCCGGATTGCACGAAGCCACGGGGAACCCGGGCCAAGGTCTATGCCGGCTTTTTATTTGCTGCCTTGCCGCGATCGGGCGGCTTCATTATCCTGCGGACCATGGACCTCATCCTCATCAGCGGCCTCTCCGGTTCCGGCAAGTCCGTCGCCCTTCACCTCCTGGAGGATTCGGGCTACTACTGCGTGGACAATCTGCCCGTGGTCATGCTGACCATTCTGGTGCGCATGTTGAAGGAAGAGGGCATCCGCAAAGTGGCCGTCGGGGTCGACGCCCGCTCCGGAGACGGCATCACGCTCCTGGAAGACAAGTTGAAGACCCTGAACGAGGAATGCGAGCGCTTCGCCTTCCTCTTTCTGTACTGCAAGGAAGACACCCTCCTGAAGCGCTATTCGGAATCGCGGCGGCGCCACCCGCTGGCATCCGAGGGCCGCACCCTGGAAGAAGCGATCCGACTGGAGCAGGAACTGCTCGACCCGGTCGGCGCCCTGGGGCACCGCATCGACACCAGCGACCTCAAGGCCAATGCCCTGCGCGAGTGGGTACGGCAGTTCATCGACGCCGAACCGGGGCGGGGCCTCATCCTGCTCTTCGAGTCCTTCGGCTTCAAGCATGGCGTCCCCCTCGACGCCGACCTGGTCTTCGACGTGCGCTGCCTGCCCAATCCCTACTACGACGTGCTTCTGCGGCCCCTCACCGGCATCGACGCTCCGGTGATCGAGTTTCTGGACAGCCAGTATGAAGTCCGCGCCATGCGGGAGGATATCCGCCGTTTCGTCGCCACCTGGCTGCCCGCCTACATCCGCGACAACCGCAACTACCTCACCGTGGCCATCGGCTGCACCGGTGGCCAGCACCGCTCGGTGCACATCGCCGACTGGCTGGCCCGGGAATTCCGCGACCGTGCCCGGGTGCTCATCCGCCACCGGGCGCTGTCCGGCGCCAGCTGACGGGCCCGTGCCTGAGCGAAGAACGGCGCCGACCCCATCCGTGGCCCCGCTGCCCGCGCCGCTGCGAGAGCGTCTTTCCCCCTGGCTGGCCCTGCTGCGGCCGGGGGACTGGGGCGTCTTCCTGGCCGCCGCCCTGGCCGCGGGGGGATCGTTTCCCCTCTTCTGGCAGGGCGGTCTGGCCGAGCGGGCGGTGATCCGCCAGGAGGGGGCCATCTTCGCCCAGGTCGATCTGCACGCCCGGCGCCGCATCGAAGTGGCGGGCCCCCTGGGTACCACGGTCATCGCCATCGAGCCGGGCCGGGCCCGCGTCGTCTCCGACCCCGGCCCGCGCCAGTACTGCGTACGTCAGGGTTGGCTCAGCCGCCCCGGCGAAATCGCCATTTGCGCCCCCAACCGGGTGAGCCTGGCCATCGCCGGTCGCACCAAGGCCTATGACAGCCTCAGTTATTGAACTGCCGGTCACCGCCGCCGACCGGCGCATCGCCCGTCTGGCCGCGGCCGCCGTGGGCCTGTCCCTGGTGGACGCCGCCATCCCCACCCCCCTGCCGGGCGTCAAGCCGGGGCTGGCCAATATCGTCACGCTGCTGGTCCTGCACCGCTACGGCTGGGGCACCGCCGCCTGGGTCACCGGCCTGCGCGTGGTCGCAGGCAGCATCCTCCTCGGGCAGTTCCTGGCGCCGGGGTTTTTCCTTTCCCTCACCGGCGCCGTGGCGAGCCTCCTGGTCCTGGCCGGGGCCCGTCATCTGCCGGCCCGCCACTTCGGGCCCGTGAGCTGGAGCCTCCTCGCCGCCCTGGCCCACATCGGCGGCCAACTGCTCCTTGCCCGGGCCTGGCTCATCCCCCATGATGGCGTCTTCCTGCTGGCGCCGCTCTTCGCCGCCGCTGCCGTCGTCTTCGGCACCGCCAACGGCCTGATCGTGGCGCGCCTGCTGGCCGAAGCCCCGCTTGCGGAGAAAACCCATGCCTGAAACCATCTGCCTCGCCTGGACCGGCGCCTCGGGCATGCCCTACGGCCTGCGCCTGCTCGAATGCCTCCTGACGGCCGGGGTGCGCGTCCAGTTGCTCTACTCCCAGGCCGCCCAGATCGTCGCCCGCCAGGAACTCGGCCTCGACCTGCCCTCGCGGCCGGCCGAAGCCCGCGACCTCCTGCTCGCCCACCTGGCGGCCGACCCGGATCGCCTGGCCGTCTACGGCCGCGAGGAATGGTTCGCCCCCATGGCCTCCGGCTCCAACCCCCCCGACGCCATGGTGATCTGCCCCTGCACCATGGGCACTCTGGGGGCCGTCGCCCAGGGCCTGGCCGACAAGCTCATCGAACGGGCCGCCGACGTCATGCTGAAGGAGGGCCGCCCCCTCATCCTGGTGCCGCGGGAAACGCCGCTTTCCGCCATCCATCTGGAGAACATGCTGCGTCTCGCTCGGGCGGGGGCCATCCTCCTGCCCCCCAACCCGGGTTTCTACCACCATCCGCAGAGCGTGGGCGACCTGGTCGATTTCGTCGTCGCCCGCATCCTGGATCGCCTGGGCGTTCCCCATACGCTCGTGCGCCCCTGGGGTGCCGACGCCTGATGGGGCTCTTCCGCTTCGGGCGCGCCACCCCGGCGCCGCAGACCCGCGACATCGCCCTGTTTCCGCTCAACACGGTGCTTTTTCCCGGCGGCATCCTGAAGCTCAAGCTCTTCGAACAGCGCTATCTCGACATGGCCAGCGCCTGCCTGCGCCAGGACGAGGCCTTCGGGGTCTGCCTCATCCTCAGGGGCCAGGAAGTGGGGACACCCGCCGAGGTCCATCCGACAGGCACCCTCGCCCGCATCATGGCCTGCGACGTGCCCCAGCTGGGCCTCATGCAACTCCGCGTGCAGGGCGAGAGGCGCTTCCGTCTCCTGGACAGCAGCGCCACCCCGGACCATCTGCTGCGCGGGCGGATCGAACTCCTGCCCCCGCCAGCCAGGATGCCCTTGCCCGACTGGGCCGAGCGCCTCCTGCCGCTGCTGGAGCGCATCGTCGGCGACCAGGGCGACGATGCCGTGGCCCGGCCGCACCGCTATGACGACGCCGACTGGGTCGGCTGCCGCCTCACCGAGGTGCTGCCGGTGCAGAACCTGGCCAAGCAGAAGCTGCTGGAACTGGACGACCCCGTGGTACGGCTGGAAATCCTGGAGAAATTCCTCAGCCAGCGGGGGCTGCTGGGCGCTTGAGCGCACCGCTTTCCCCCTGCCGGCGAGCCGGGGTTGTGGACTCGCAGGCAGGCAGCACGGCTCGCGGCCGCCCCCGCGGAGCCGTCCCACCAGGGCGCCTCCCCCGATCGGCCCCGCTCGCCTCGGGCTTCGGCCCAAAGAACTAGTCCTTCGCCGGGGGCCGCGGGCGCTATGCCATCCGGTACCATCGGCGTCTCCCCTTCGGCCCCGGGACCATGGCCTTCGATTTCAAGCGTTTCGCGCTGCACTACCTGATCGCCGACACGCCGCCCCTGGCCGCGGCGGAGCGGCGCAAGGCGGCCCTCGGAGCCCTGCTCGGCATGGCCGTGGCGGCGGGTCTCATCGCTGCGGCGCCGGCGGGCAGCCTGTGGCTGGTGGCCGCCGTGGGGGCCACATCGATCATCCTCTTCGCCCTGCCCCACAGCCCCCTGGCGCAACCCTGGTCCATCTTCGGCGGCTATCTGGGGGCGACGGTGTGCGCCCTGGGCGCAGCCGCCCTGCTTCCCTGGCCCCCCGCGGCGGCGGCCCTCGCCCTGGGCGCCACGGTCCTCTTCATGACCCGTTACAAGTGCCTGCACCCCCCGGGGGGCGCTCTGGTGCTGCTCATCGTCGCCGAGGGGGCTCCCACGCTGCTGCGGGCCGGGCAGATCATGGCCGTCGTGCTGGGCAACGCCGTGGCCACCCTGGTGGCGGCCCTGCTCATCAACAATCTTCTCCTCGGCCGCCGCTACCCCAAGTGCCGCACCGACCCCCCCCCCACCCCCCCCCCCAC
>Ga0268298_10002230_pt1 | contig 21434 bp, 14 predicted proteins | sample WWTPWeurt_MetaG_FD_194462 | JGI IMG/M metagenome (GOLD analysis project Ga0268298, IMG submission 194462) | Activated sludge microbial communities from WWTP in Nijmegen, Gelderland, Netherland - WWTP Weurt | ecosystem: Engineered > WWTP > Aerobic digester > Activated sludge | place... | reverse complement strand
GTACTTTTACGCAAATGGCCGAACTGCTTAAAATTGCTACTGTTATGCTCTTCTGCTCCCTTTTCTTCAGTAAATTGGGTATGCCGGCTGCCGTGATCCTATTTAAATTCAACTTTCTAAAGGTCTTTCTTGTGAGCTGTGCCGGTGGTATTGGCGGAACGGTATTTTACACCTACTTAAGTGCTTTCCTGATCAATTGGTGGGAAAAGTTCAAACACAGCAGAAATCTTTTTCAAAACAAGAAAGTATTCACAAAATCCAATCGTAGACTTATTCGTATCAAGAATCGTTTCGGACTTACCGGCATTGCCATTCTCACCCCTGTTATTCTTTCTATTCCACTTGGTGCTTTTCTCGGTGAACGATTCTTTAAGAAGAAATCAAAAGTGATCCTCGCCATCAGTTTCTGGGTTGTGATCTGGAGTGTGGTGTTCTATTTCATCTATTACTTCTTTTACGACTTTTTTAAAGGCTGGCTATTTTAAGAACTGATAGCAAATGAAAGACGGAATTAATCATGTTTTTTTTGATCTCGATGACACCTTGTGGGATTTCGAAACCAATTCTGATCGCGTATTGATCCAACTTTTCAGGGAATTCGATCTGGAAAAAAAACTTAATTCATCTTTCACAGATTTCATTGCGGTCTATAAAGAAATAAATTCTCAATTATGGAGAAAATACAGTCTCAAGGAGATCACCAAAGAAGAACTAAGGAACAATCGTTTTGAGTTTACTTTTCAAAAGTTTGAATACAGTAATTACAACGAGAACTTAGCATTAACCCATCAATACCTGAGCCGAGCGCCCCATGGAAAAGTGCTGAAGGACGGTTGTTTAGCTATACTCGAATTTTTAAGTAAAAAATACCAGCTCCACATCATCACCAATGGCTTTAAAGAGATACAGGATATTAAACTAAACGGAAGTGGACTAAAACCCTATTTCAAAAACATCATCATTAGCGAAGAACATAACTTGAGTAAACCGGATCCTGAAATTTTCAAACTGGCGGAAAAACTGGCTGTAGCCAATGCAGATGAGTGTATCATGATAGGCGACAACAAGGAAAATGATGTCCATGGCGCCTTGTTATCTGGCTGGAAAGCGATCCATTATCATCCTGTTAAACACCCGGATGTGCCTCACCAAATAGCTCATCTATTGGAATTAAAAGAACTGCTGTAAATTCATCAGCAAACAAAGTAGTCAACAGCTTATTCTCTTTTATTAACGGCACTTTGCACAGTGAATATTTTAATCTAAATTCACCATCAACAAATTTTTATGAAGAAGGTATTTTTATTTATCGTACTAGGTTTGGCGCTCACAATCTCTGCGCAAAAGAAGATCACTTTAGAAGATGTATGGCACAAAGGAACATTCAGACCTTCCTATATTGGGGGATTCAATGTGATGAACGATGGCTTGCATTACAGTGATGTGGAAGAAAAAGACGGAAAAAGATCCATTTGCAAATACGAAATGAAAAGCGGCAACAAAATTGCAGAACTCATCAGTGCGTCAGACCTTAAATACAAAGATCGTGAACTGGACATCTACAGTTATTCTTTCAGTCCGGATGAAACAATGTTGTTATTGGTTGAAGATGCAGAAGGGATCTACAGAAGATCGGCTAAAGCAAATTATTTCCTGTACGATATCGCTTCTAAAAAAGTGACCTTACTATCTGAACAAGGAAAACAAATGTTCCCTCTCTTTTCACCCGATGGCACCAAGATCGCTTATGTAAGGGACAATAACATTTACATCAAATACCTGACAAAGAATGCGGAAGTTCCTGTTACCTACGATGGCGAATTCAACAAAATAAAGAACGGTTGGGCCGATTGGGTATACGAAGAAGAATTCAGCAAAGCCGATTACATGGACTGGAGCAGCAACAGTCAGTATTTAGCCTATGTAAAGTTTGATGAGCGTAAAGTGAAAGATTTTACCATGGAAGAATACAACGGAGCTCTTTATCCCGGCAAATACACATTCAAGTATCCAAAAGCGGGTGAAGATAATTCCATTGTGAGCGTTCATATTTACGATGATGTTTCTAAAAGATCGATTACAGCAGATATAGGAGTGAACAAGAACATTTACATTCCTCGCATTCAATTCACCAATAATCCTCTTGTATTGAGCATACAACGATTGAATCGTTTACAAAACAAACTCGAAATACTTTTCACAGACGCTGTTGCAGGAAAAGGATTGGTGGCCTACACTGATGAAAGTAAAACCTATGTTGATATTACAGACGATCTCACTTTTGTTGGCAATAAAGGATTTATCATTTCAAGTGAACGCGACAATTACAATCACCTTTATTTTTATGACCTGCAAGGTAAATTAGTGAATCAGATCACCAAAGGAAACTGGGACATCACTGAATTCAAAGGATACAACGAAGAGAAGAACACGCTCTATTATGTAAGTACGGAAAATGGCCCCATGAACCGTGATGTATACAGTATTAAACTGGACGGAAGCGGGAAAAAGCGTTTATCAACAAGTGAAGGCTTCAATAATTTTGAATTCACACCCGGATACAAATATTACATTTCCGATTACAGCAATGCCAACACACCGAACACTTACGAACTTCGCAGCATTGATGGAAAACTTATCAAAGTACTGGAAGATAACAAGGACCTGAAGGAAAGAATGAAAGAATACACGCTTTCTCCTCGAAAATTCTTCAAATTCAAAACCAGTGAAATTATTGAATTGAATGGATGGATGATGAAGCCGCACAATTTTGATTCCACAAAAAAATATCCGGTGTACATGTATGCTTACAACGGTCCGGGTTCCAATGAAGTGAACAATGCCTGGGATCCTTCGGAATATTTCTGGCATAATTTCTTAAATCAGGAAGGATACATTGTGGTGTGTGTGGATGGAAGAGGAACATTGGGAAGAGGAAGGGAATTCAAACATTGTACCTATCTGCAACTCGGAAAATACGAGACCATCGATCAACTGGAAGTGGCAAAATACATGGGAGCATTACCTTATGTTGATAAAGAACGTATCGGTTTTCAAGGATGGAGTTACGGAGGTTATATGGCCGGATTAATGATCACAAAAGGAGCTGATCTAATCAAAGCCGCCATTTCAGTGGCACCCGTTACCAATTGGAAATACTACGACAATATTTATACCGAAAGATTTATGCGTACGCCGGAAGAGAACAAAGCCGGATATGAAGATAATTCTCCTGTTAATTTCGTCAACCAGATAAAAGGAAAATATTTATTGATACACGGAAGTTCTGACGACAATGTGCACGTACAAAACAGCATGGAAATGGCAGCTGCCTTAGTTAAAAACAATATTCCATTCGATTTCATGATCTATCCAAATAAAAATCATGGCATCTCCGGAGGTTATACTCGTTTACACATCTATTCAAAAATATTTAAATTCGTAAAAGAGAACCTTTAATGTCTAAGAAAAAACTGGTCATATTTACCGGTGCTGGAATCAGTGCAGAAAGCGGATTGAAAACATTCCGTGATGCAGGAGGCTTGTGGGAAGAATTCCGCATTGAAGATGTGGCTACGTTTGAGGCTTGGACAAGAAATCAAAAATTGGTCCTCGATTTTTACAATCAAAGAAGGAAGCAGGTAATGGAGGCGCAGCCAAATGCAGCGCATCATTTTATTGCCGAATTGCAGAAGGATTATGATGTGCATGTGGTGACTCAAAATATTGATGACCTGCACGAAAGAGCCGGAAGTAAAAAGGTGCTGCACTTGCATGGTGAGATCATGAAAGCCAGAAGTACCGTAGATCATAACTTAATTTATCCCCTTCATCATTTTGAAATAAAAAAAGGGCAGCTTTGCGAAAAAGGTTCTCAGTTAAGACCTCACATTGTATGGTTTGGAGAATTGGTGCCGGAAATGGACAATGCTTATTTGGTGACAGAGAAAGCAGAAATGTTTGTAGTGATCGGAACATCACTGAATGTGTATCCTGCAGCAGGATTATTGAATCATGTAGCACATGAAACTCCAAAACTATTGGTGGATCCCGGAGAATTCAATCTCGATTACATCAAAAATATAACGCAGATCAAGAAAACAGCGGTGCAAGGTGTAGAAGAATTAAGGAAGATGGTAAAGGGAAAACTACAAATTTCCTGAACCAATCAACTTCTAATTGTTTTTAAAAACATTAAGGCATAAAAAAAGCGAATTGAATGATAGTTCGCTTTTTTTAATGTCTTTGAAATTCTAATTCTGCTTCACCATCTTTTTTGTATCAAATTCCTTACCGTCTACGATCAAAGTATACATATAAAGACCATTAGAAAGATCAGATGCAAAAACATTCAATTGACCTTTTCCTTTTTCAAGATCTGTGGTTTTAATGATTCGACCATCGATTGTTTTAAAGATCATTTGAGCGTATTTAAATTGAACCGGAACATTATAAGTGATAGTTGTATGCTCCGCATAAGGGTTTGGTATGTTTTGATTTAAAACAATTACATCTTTATCGCTAAGATCTATGTTCATTTGATTCAACACTTGCTGTTGCGCATTTTTACCGTTACCGTTAATACCTGTTTGTTTAGCTTGTTGATTTTCACAACACGCATTGATATTTTGAGTGAGCACTTGAATTAGGGAATCTTGCGATTGATTTTGTGCACTTAATTCTTGAACAGCTTTGATTAAGATAGGAATTAGCTGAGTGTATTCAACTGTCAATAAATTTTGTGCCGAATAGCTTTGACCATTGAGAGTTTTTTCAGGATAAATAGCGCTATTTACTATTGCGGGAATAACTGTTTGAACATCTTGTGCAATCAATCCATATTGCAATCCTTGTGCCAAATTCATCTGGGGGTAGGAACCGCTATTATAATTAAATGTTTTTGGCTGTAACTGATTGATAAGAGATAATGAATTTGGAAGTGGATTAATGTTTTGCTTAATTATCTGATCACTTGCAAAATTATCTGCACCAGTTATAAAAGCATCACCACTAACAAATAAAGCATAGTTATTTGGAGGATTAACTGGTGCTTCAGTGAATACCCCATAGTTTCCGGTACCATTTGTTGCTCTTGCATAAACACCGTAGTTTCTAAATGGAATTCCATATGGATTAGTGACGCTCGTATCAGATAAGAATGCACCACCTATTGCATATCCACCAATTGCAAAAGCATTTGGCTTTGAAGCTTTAGCAATTCTCCCTAGAACTCCAATATTGAATAATGAATTGTAACCTTCAAAAACCCCACCAACATTAACAGCTTCAAAAGGAGATGGTGGTGAAGATGGGATTGTTTTAGCCTCACCGTAAACTCCCCCTGTTACAGGACCCCATGTTGCTGTTAAGGCACTTGCGTTAGAGTTAATATTATAAGAAGCATAGCTATCGTAAGGTGTAGGACCAACCTGTTGTTCTAACACATTAAATTTAGCAACTGGATAAGGAACGCCACAATTATAACCTACAGAAACCACATCAGATTGGATACCAGGAAATGGAGAAATCACTGATTGCCCTGTAAAACGATAATTAAATCCTCCGGTTGGAATTTCATAATCTGATCCTACTAATGGATTTTGTGGACCAGGAACACAATAGTTTCCAATTCCCGTTGCTGTACCAGCTGGTACTGTTGTTAGTATCACATCCCCATTTGCAGGATCAACACTTAATACTTGGTTGTTTGTTGGCAAAGGAGCAGCACCAGCGAGATCTGTTAATCTCAATCCGCTTATAGGATTAGAACCAGTATTTCTATTCACTTCTAATCTATTTCCGGGTGTACACGTTGTTCCTATTCCAACACGATTACCAGGAGCGCCAAAAGGTGTATTTGGAGGAACAGGATTCGTAAAAACAAAATTAAAATTGTTCATTGGAATCTGCCTATCGTTGATTAATTGAAAAGCCGTAGTAATACTCGGCGATGGAGATGGACAATCAATTCCTAACTGAACTACACCCAATGAAGTAGTAGAAATACCATTGTTTGTTTGAACACTGGCAGTTGGTACAATTTTCACTACATCACCATTACCGTCAACCGTTAGTACATGAGTTGGATTTATTGTTGCGGTTGCATATACTGAAGTTGGAACGACAGCACTTAGGCTTGTAAGATCTCTAAAACGTAAACCACTGGCTCCGGTTGAACCAAGCCATGAGCCTGGAATGAAAGGTGCATTTACTCCCGCACCTAAGCTAAGTGGCGGTGCCCCCAGTGGAGTATTGATCTCAATTGTGTTATTTGGATCAAGATTACCCATTGATTGAAAATCGCCGAAACCAACGCGTGGATCGGCAACAGTATTATTATTTAAAAGATTTGGAGTAAAACGAGCGAATTCCAATCCATTCTGACTCGTCATAACAGCAGGTGCAGCAGCAGTTGTAAATGTTGTGAAAATTATTCTGAAACGATCAGGTCCTACGTTACCGGGAACGTTGGCTAAATCATCCCCCCAGGAAAGTACAGCATCTTGTCTGTTTTGTCCAAAGATCCCTCCCGGTTCAGGCTTCAATCCTAAATAAACATTGTCCGTTTCACGGGTTATCAACATCCCTACATCCATCCAAGATCTCCATCCATCTGTTGTTGTAGGACCCAGAATGCTTCCTGTATTGTAACCCATGTGTAATAAACTCAAAGGTCTGGTAAGTGGTGTTGCAGGATTGTGAGATATAGAAACGCGAGTAGCATCACCTGCAAGTCCGCCAGGATTTAGAGGACCCACAGGAACAGTTAGATTTGTGAGATTCATTACACGCATTCTTTCGGCGCTATTTGTTCCGAAAATAATTGGTCTGTTCTCTTCATTAATTAAATACCCATTGTTTGGAGCGTCAATTCCCAACCGAAGGCCATCTATTGCTGAAATTGGAGTTGGTCCTAATGCAACTGTAGGAGGATTTCCAAAAACCGGACTTGCCTGATTTGAGATTTGTAAGAAATTATTTGCTGAATTCTCTCTATGCATATGCAAAGAATTTTGCGGCGCATTGGCATTGTTGAAGCGAGGACCCATTCCAACATTTCCTCCAGAGGTATAACGTACAATCTCTCGACCGTTAGGACCGGAACCAGTGAGATCACCAGGTCCTGGACCACCTTCGGTTAAAAAAGTAAATACCATATTATCTTGAACGCTATTATCTGCCCATGCAAAAACAGCATCTGTAACATCCAAAGCGTTGTTTGATCTTTGACCCATGAACATGAAATCTCTATTGTGTGTACTAACAATACCGTAATGCATCCAATTTCTATATCCAAATTGCTGAGGGCCTGTGCCAGGGTTTAAACCGTTTAAGTGTAGTACACTAAATGGTCCTGTGGCAGCAAAAGATGGAGGCATGAAAAAAATCGGCTGTCCCAGGCCAACAAATCCATCGCGAGCAATTGCTGGTTGGCCGTTGATAATGTTGGTGATTGTTTGATTCATGTGCATGCGCGGAATACCAGCCGTTTGAAAACGAATAGGAAAATTAGCCAATGTTCCAAAAATATTATTACCAGCATTAACTCCGCTAGGTCCTGCCCCAAGATTTCCACCTGTAACCCAAAATGGTTGAGGACCTTGAGGTTTTGCAATATTAAAAATGCAAATTGCGCAAAAAAATAAAAAATGTTTTCTCATTGTATTTGTGATTTAATTAATAATAAATTTTATTCGAAAATTGTTAATCCATACTATGTAAATCCCCTTTTTCAAATTCATAATTTGTACTCTTTCATTTCTATCTGAAACACTTGAGTGAATCAAATACCCTAAAACATCAAAAATTTTTAACGTAAATGGCGCTTTACAATTCACAATTATTGAATTGTTTGATTCATCATAGCCAATGTTATATCCATTAGTAAAATTATATTCGTTCAATCCTTCAGGAATCACACCGAAAAGAGAATCAGTGGATACACAAACACCATCAATATAATAATATACGGAATTAAAATCCTGGTTAACTGAATAGGGTAGCAACCTTACTGTATCTGTGTTAATATCGGCTTTAAAATTGCCTATTGTAATATATTCTTCGCTACCGTTCGCAATATAAGTACCTGAAATTCTTTTCCAACTTAATTTATTATTAATTATTTGGTTTTGAGGATTTGATATTTGCGGAGTATAATTTAAAGGCCCTACATTTCCAGAACTGACAGGACTAGAAGATAAATATGCCCCAATTTCGTCTGAGGCTAGACAAGAATTATCTGCTAATGAAACATAAAAGCTTACAAAGTATTTTACTGAATTGACTAAAGGCGACGTTAATTTGGCTTGAATATACTCTCTATAGATTCCAGTCTGATAGAAAGCGAATAAACCACTATACCCGCCACTGTTAGAAAGAGCATTTTGGTTCCCCATAAAGTTTTGTGGTACATCCATTATACTTGTCCAAGGCTGAGAAAAAGTAAAACAAGTGTCAAAGTAATCCGGTGTACCTATTGTAGGAGCATACCAATTGGAAGTATAAATTATTGCACCGGCATCTTGTGGGCAGGAAATGTAACTTTCAAAGCCCGGATTAGGCACTAAATTTTGTTGCGCGCTTATTTGATATGTAATTGCCAAAATGAATATTATTATTTTTTTTACCATGATATTTACACTACGTAGCTAATGTGTAGTAGTGCTAATATAATCAATTAGCTTCAATTTTTCAATACGTAATTAAGTGCAGGGCCAAGAGTACAGAGAGGCGATGTTTAAGGACGGAGGTACCAAATACAAAAAAGTACGAGGTAAACATAAGCCGGTTTTTAGAAAAAAAAGTTGGGCTTATGAACAAATGATCAACAAAAGATTAGGATTATAAATCCTTTCGCAAATCCTTAAGGCGCTAACAAAATAAAAAATGCCTGGTGATTTCTCCAGACATTTCTTAAACATAAACCTTAAATCATTATTTATAAGCCGGACATTTCTTACAACGATCACCTTTTTTAAAGCGCTTGCAGCAATCTTTTTTCTTTTTATTGCAATCAGCAGTCACCATTAAAGGTGAGTTAAGGGTAAAGAATTGTATTTTTTTAGGAGTATCGTTAAACACAATGTAAAACTAGCTTTGTAATTTTGGATCCCATATACCTTAAAAGTGGTAATTTAAAGGCCTAAATGTCCATTGCCCCTCTTCATACCTGGCTAAAAAGCGAATCGGAACCTCTGATCATTTCTGGTCCTTGTGGGGCTGAAAGCCTTGAACAACTACGACTTACCGCCCAAAGCTTAAAGCAATTGGCTCGCATTTCTTTATTCCGCGCAGGTATCTGGAAACCTCGTACTCGTCCTGATAGTTTTGAAGGCAGAGGTGAAATGGCTTTGGAATGGTTAAGCGAGATCAAAAGGGAATTCCAATTTAGAACAACAGTTGAAGTGGCCAACGCACAGCATGTTGAGACAGCATTAAAGCACGGAGTTGACGTTTTATGGATTGGAGCACGCACAACTGTAAACCCTTTTACCGTGCAAGAAATTGCAGATGCCTTAAAAGGAACAGATACTCCGGTGCTCATTAAAAATCCCATCCATGCTGATCTTAATTTATGGATAGGAGCCATTGAACGATTTTTAAAGAACGATCTAAATAAAATTGCAGCCATTCACCGTGGATTTCATTTATACGGAAAAACAAAATACCGGAACGAACCCTTGTGGCAAATTCCACTCGAATTAAAAACACATTTTCCGGAGGTCTCAATTTTCTGCGATCCAAGTCATATCGGAGGCAGCCGGGAATTCATTCAGGAGATCTCCCAAAAGGCATTGGATCTGGGTATGTGCGGATTGATGATAGAAACACATTACGATCCATCCATCGCATTAAGCGATGCCAGCCAACAACTCACACCGGCTGAATTGGGAAAAATGCTCAGCGAGCTCAAGCTAAGAAAACAAAGCACGCCCAATATTGCCACAGCAGATGAATTGTCCAGACTCAGAGACCTGATCGATGAGATCGATGAAGAATTGATCGATGTGATCCGCAAAAGAACGAATATAATAGAACAAATAGGTCATTTTAAAAAAGACCATCAGGTCACGATCTTCCAGCTGGAAAGATGGCAGGAAATACTGAGAACAAGAGCAGGACAAGCCCGTAAATTAGGACTTTCCTCCAGTCATATTGAGAAGATCTGTCAGTTATTGCATGAAGAAAGTATAAGAATACAGAATGAGATCATGAATAAATAACAGCAATTTTGACTCCTTGCATTATTTCCTTATTTTTACTGTTAATTGAACAAATGAATTTGTTTTATGGCATTGCTGGTTATTGAAGAAACACCTAAAACTCCCGGAATCATTTTGGATCCTGCGAACGGAACGATATTGATCAAAGGGAGATCTATTCCTGAAAACTCTCTTGCCTTTTACCAACCGGTGTTGGAGGCAATGGATGAGTATGCCAATGCGCCGAAAGATTACACAAAAATGACCATACAGCTGGATTATTTCAGCACTTCTTCATCGAAGTGTATTCTTGATCTTTTCAAAAAACTGGAGAACATCATGAAGAAAGGAAAGACGGCAGAGATCTATTGGTTATACGAGGACAAAGATGATAACATCAGAGATGCAGGTGCCGATTATGAAACAATGATCGATGTCCCTTTCAAGATCGTTGCGATCGAATAAATTCTTTCCTTTTAAAAAACGTGTTTTTCTGCATGGTAAGAGGATCTTACCAATGGACCACTTTCCACAAAACGGAAACCTTTTTGCAAAGCATACTCTTTGTATTTCTTGAAATCATCAGGATGAACAAATTTGGCAACGGGTAAGTGTTTTGTGGTAGGTTGCAAATATTGTCCGAGTGTAAGCACATCACATTTTACAGCAGCCAAATCATCAATTGTTTCGTAGATCTCTTCTTCTGTTTCTCCCAATCCCAACATCACACCGCATTTCGTTTTCACTCCTGCCTCATCCAAACGTTTTAAAACCTCCATACTTCTGTCGTACTTGGCCTGTATGCGCACTTGTGCAGTAAGGCGACGAACAGTTTCAATATTATGTGAAACGATGTCCGGCTTCACATCAATGATCCTTTGCAGATTTTCCCATTTGCCCATGAAATCAGGAATGAGGCATTCGAATTTTGTTTCTGGACTAACTTCTCGTATTGCTTTGATCGTTTCAGCCCAAATGATAGAACCTCCGTCTTTGAGATCATCACGATCAACAGAAGTGATCACGCAATGTTTTACGCCCATTAGCTTCACCGATTCGGCCACTCTTTTTGGTTCATCCCAATCCACAGCCTTTGGCATTCCGGTTGCAACGGCACAAAAACCACAACTTCTCGTACAAATATTTCCGAGGATCATGAAAGTAGCAGTACCTGCGCCCCAGCATTCTCCCATATTGGGACAATTGCCGCTTTCACAGATCGTATGTAGTTTATGCTTACCTACAATTCCTCTAACTTTGGCATATTCTTCCCCAGTTGGAAGTTTTACGCGAAGCCAATCAGGCTTGCTGATTCTTGGTTTATCATTTGCGATCTCCATCAGTACCATTTTTTTCCGAATACAAATCCTACATGTAGAGTAATGATCAGATTCTCGGTTGAGTTACGCGCCATAATAGGCAGTGCTTTTGGAAAATAATCGACTGATATTCCGGTTTCAATGGCTCTTATCAAATTGGTGTACGTAGCATATTCAAAACTCAAATTGAATTTTCCATTGACACCGGGATAGAATCCGGTTTCTGCCAGTCCACTTGAAAATCTTCCTTTACCAACCACACTATCCTGCGTAAAACTTTCGCTATTGAATCTCACTTCTTCCGGTTGCTGGTCCGGATCATAGTTAGGCAATTGATAATAATAAGGCTTAGCGAGTGCAACGACCGGACCTAATGCATAGGAACAACGTACTTCTATCGCTTTGTAATCTGCCTTTGAAAAGATCACATTCTGCATCCCAAAATCTCCTCTCAAGAGATAAACTGAATTTAATTTTCCGTAAACATATCGCTTTCTGTTCTCTGCTGTTCCAACAACTTTTACTTCCTTTGGATGTTTCAGGCCTTGCAGATCTATTTCATAAAAAGATCTTGTTTTTCCAGTGATGTGTTTTCCTCTCCTGTACAAAAAACCAAATCCACGGGTGCTTGCGTAGATCCTTCCTACCACATCATTTCTGTAAAGAACATTCAAGGTACTTCCCTCTTGTTTTCCAACCACGGTCATACCACTCTCCTCTTGTGCACTGAATTCAACTGTACTCAATAAGAAGCAAAAAATAAGGATGAAAAACTTATTAAACATTCTAACAAATTTAAGTATTTCCACGCTATTATGTCCTACATTTGTGTTAAAGTATACCAATGGAAACCAGCGTAGTAAAGTACATCGGCCAGCTCAGAACTGAATCTGTACATCAAGCCAGTAAGAACCTGATATACACTGATGCTCCGGTGGATAATCATGGAAAAGGAGAAGCATTTTCTCCAACCGACCTGATGGCAACCTCGCTGGCGAATTGCATGTTAACTGTGATGGGTATAAAAGCCGGGACAGAAAATATGACCAATATTGACGGAACGATAGCACATGTGACCAAAATAATGGTAGCTGATCCAAGAAGAGTTGGGGAGATCAAAGTACACCTTGTTTTCCCAAAAAATAATTACAGTGAAAAGGAAAAGAAGATCTACGAGAACACTGCTCACACTTGTCCTGTCGCGAAAAGTTTACATCCTGATCTGAAGCAAACCATTACATTTGAATGGTAATAAATTTTCCTGTATTTCGTTAGGATAACAAGATGTTCAGGAATATCATACAAAGTGTTTTTACAAAAGGTTTTGTTGCCGTCATCAATTTTCTTGTCTTCATTATTTCCGCGAAATACCTTGGCACTTCTTCAAGGGGTGAGATCAATATTCTTGTCCTGAACATCGCCATCATACAGATCCTGAATGAGATCTATACAGGTTACAGTCTGATCTATTTCATTCCAAAATATGATCTCAAAAAGATCTTTCTAACGGGAATCATCTATACTTTTTTGGCTTGCTCGCTTGGAAACAGTCTTTTTTACTTAATCGGAAAACAATTGCCCGGCTATGAATGGCTGAGTTTTATAATCTCCATGCTTGTTATTTTAAATACCTTCAATTGTGTACTGATCTTAGGTAAGGAAAAGATCGGGCTGTATAATTTTCTTTGTTTCTTTCAGCCTTTGGTATTATTGATAGGACTTTGTTTCAGCATCATCTATCTAAAGATCTTCACGCTTGAGTCCTATCTTTTTCCAATGCTGATCTCTTTTGCAATTTCCTTTCCCATTTCATTGATCGCAGTAATTCGCATCAAGGCACCGACTGATGAAAAAAAGTCCTTTGAAGCCAAACCCATTTTCATTTACGGATTCATTTGTCAAATGGGAGTCTTGCTTTTTTTATTAAGCAACAAATACAGTTATTATTTGCTAGGTTCAAATGACCAGGTTGGATTGTATGGAACTGCTTGCTCATTGATCGAATCCGTTTTGATCATCGCCAACGGGATCTCACCTGTCTTCTTAGCAAGAGTTGCCAATTCGGGTAAAACGGAAAATAATATCAAAATGACGCTCAGTTTGAGTAAGGTAAGCTGTCTGCTTAGTATTCTAACTGTAGTGATCATCTTAATCATTCCTAATTCCATTTATGTTGCGCTATTAGGAAAGGGATATACCATGGTCAAATACTACATGCTGCTTTATGCGCCGGGAATCATTATCATGAGTTTCATCAGCATCATCAACAACTATTTCTCAGCTATTGGGAAACTGAAACAAGTATTGGTTTGTAATTTCTTTGGTTTTGTTGCATCTCTCATCACGGCTCATCTCTTGATTCCGGTTCATGGGATCACAGGGGCTGCTATTGCTGCCAACCTCGCTTATCTGATCACTGCAGTCTGCATCACTTTTGTTTTTCTTCGCTCAAATCATTTGCCTTTCGTTCAGTTGTTCAGATTCAAGGAAGATTATTCGAACATTCGTGCGCTTGTTTTTCAGAAAAAATGATCAACGGCTGTACACCATTTCCATCATTTTTCTGTCCTTACGATAAATATCTAAAAACAACTGTAACTGCTGTACACTGTCAACACCTGCAGTGAAATAGCGAACATAAATTGGAAGGGGTTTTCGAAGATTGATCTTCTCCTGCTTTTCCCTTATAAAATAGGCATTCAAAGTATCATAAGGGATCTTTAATGTATCATCTCTTATAAGGAATCTTGCCATCTCCATGTACTTCTCCAGTCGAATGCAACCGTGACTTTGATAACGGTAGAATGTTTTGAAATATCTTTTACTGTTTGTATCGTGCATGTACACATCGTACTTGCTGTTGAAATTGAATTTGCAGATTCCCAGACTATTCTCATCCCCTATCCTTTGCCGGAAACGAACGGGAAGATTCTCCTTATTGTATTTTTTCCAGTTCAGTTTCCCAAGATTGGTCACAACCTCACCTCTGCCATTGATGACCTCAAAATTGTGTTTGTGCAGGTAATTCGTATCCATTTTCACCATTGGCAGGATCTCTTTCCATGCAATACTGAAAGGAACATTCCAATAAGGATAGATCAAGATATAATTGATCTTACTTTTTAAGATGGGTGTTTGATTTTCCGGTTTACCAACTACCACTCTGCTCTTGAAAACAAGTGTGTCTTCCTTTTTCTTTTTGTACCATTCCCATACATGAATATCCGCTGATGGAATATTCACCACTGCATATTTATCCGGATACTTGGCCGGCTCCCAACGCCAACGTTCCAATGCCATTTCCATTTGACGAATGGTCAATTCTTTGTTCAATCCCAATGCTTGTTTCGTGTACTTTCCAAGTTTTCCGTCAGGCTCCAGATTGAATCGTTTTTGAAATGATTTGATCCCTTTGGCAAGCTTAATACTGTCATTTGCTTTTAAGGAATCATTGTAATCACCTGTTTGTATCAATCGCTGTTTGATCTCTTCTTTTAAGGCTATCGTATCCGTTATATTAAAAAAAGAAATACTGTCCCACTGGAGTTTTTCATTCTCTGCAAGATAATTATTGAATGCTTTCTTCAGGAATTGATAGCCCTTATGCTTCGGCTCGAGTGAATCAAATGCTTTTCTGAAATTTCCTGATTGAAGTCCATAACGCAGAATGCTGGTCCAGTTCGTATCCAGTTTCTTTGGGTTCCACTCCAGCAACATGGTATCCGGATTAAAACGCCCTTTGTTCAAATGAGCTCCCATTTTTAAATACGCATCGATGAGCAATGCTTCAAATGCTGCAAGACAAGATACGTTATATGTTTTTTCGCTTTTGTTGTAAAAATTAGTGACTAGAGAATCGAGCGTGTAATAATGATAATCGCCTGCAAAAAGTCCGTACCTACGGCATTTGGCTACCAATTGAAAAAGGGAATCTCCAGCAGCAGTCAGTTTTCCTTTATCTGTAAAGAGAAGGTCTTTGCCAGCGTATACTTTTTTAAAGTAGGAATAAGTGATGAGGCTGTCGTTGTTTATGACCAGAAGCGAATCTCCAATTGAATTCTCGTAATAGCCTGCAAGTATCTGCTCAGCTTCCTTATTTACATCCTGTGTTTTTTTGACAGTAATAAGTTTTATCTCATTCTTCTTCTCCTCTTTGCATGAGAAAAGAACAAGCAGGAAAGCCGTGAATATTAAACAGGAATACCTCAAGAAGAATTTACATCTAAATTAATGTAAATTATTTAACTGCCTTCTCTTTTCTGACAGTTTTAAGATTAAGGAGGTTCATTGGATTGCTGCCTAGGCTCTTGATGTGATGATGCACCAGACGAACCACTTGATCATAATAAAGCGTTACAACCGGAGCATCATCCACTACCATCTGATCCATCTGCTGATAGAGTTTTATTTTTTCGGCATCGTTGGTAACCGTTTGTGCTTTTTCATAGGCTTTATCAAACTCAGGATTACTGTAGTGGAAATAGTTTACTCCCTGTGGACTAAAATTCTTACTATAGAACAGACTCATGAAATTCTCTTCATCGGCATAATCACCAACCCATGATTTTTTGAACATGAGGTACTCGCATGAATTCACAGCCTGCTTCAATACAGAAGGTTTTTCGATGCTCACCTGAATAGGAATGCCATTCTCTGCCAATTGGGATTGGATGAATTCAACTTGTTCCTTGTAGTTATCAGTCGCATGCATTGTGATCTCAGGCAATCCTTTTCCATTGGGAAAACCAGCTTCTGCAAGCAGTTTCTTTACTTTATCCGGATTGTAGGTATAACCATGTACTTTGCTGGTATCATAAGAAAGCATTCCCATTGGAATGAAGCCTGCATGCGCCGGCTCACCTATATTACTGCGCAGGTATTTGATCAATTTATCCCTGTCGAATCCGTAATTGATGGCCTGACGAATTGCTTTTAATTTAAGTGGAGAATTTTTCACGATTGGAATTTTCTCATCGATGAGAATTCCAATGTAATCAGTCTTTAAAAATGTTTGTTTCTGCAAATAGAATTTCTGTGCGTAACTATCTCTCAGTTCTCCGTTCTTATCTAAAACTTCATTCGTATTGAACGCATCTGCCCCACTGAGCATATCAAATTTTCCATTGAGTAATTCCATGAAGGCTGTTTCTCTGTCCTTCACAAAAGAAACGGACACAGCATCCAGATAAGGAAGTTGATGTCCTTCTGCATCGGTTTCAAAATAATTCGGGTTACGAAGCATGACAAGTTTTGCACCCTCTTCCCAGAATTTGAAAACGAAGGGACCAGTTCCAACCGGATTCCTTCTGAATTCCTGCTTATAATGATCCACAGCCTCGTAAGGGATGACGCTGAAGAATTTCATGGTTAAAATACTGAGAAATGCGCCAAAGGGTGTTTTTAAGGTGATCCTTAGTGTACTATCATTGATAGATTCAAATCCCTTGTAATTGGTTTTCTCGCTTCTGTCTATATTCCCCAGTAAAGTAGTTGCACTGCTTACTTTGCTGTCAAATAACCGGTCGAAGCTGTAAACAAAATCTTTAGCGATCACTTTTCTTCCTTTCCCACCTTCAAAACAAGGATTGTCGTGAAAAAAAACATCGTTCCTTAAATTGAAGGTATAGACCAGCCCATCCTCACTGATGCTGAATTTATAGGCAATGCTCGGGATCACATTCATTTTATCGTCCATCTGAACCAAGCCATTAAAGAGCTGATTGATCGGCCAGATGCTCTCAAAACTGATGGCATTTGCAGGGTCCAGAGAAGAAACGCCTGCCATTTCGTTGTAGCTGAAAATAGATCTATTGTCTTCCTCCTTCTTATTTTCACATGAGAAGAAGAAGGATGCACATAAGATTGCGAGCAGATAGAAATGTTTGGGCATACTGCAAATATCCCATTTGAAGCTATATCAATTGATGCGCCTTTATGCAATTATGCACAATGCGATGTGAAAAGTGGTTTAGGGAGCGACGGCAGCAGGATCTTCTTTCTTTTTTGCTGCATCGAAATCGAAACTGATGGATATTCTCCAGGTTCTTTGAAGGGGATTATTGATGGCTGTTGGAACCAGATAAGAACCATCGATATTGATGATGCTGTATCTAACCCCTGCACCAAATGTGAAATACTGACGTGAACCTTTAGTTTTGGGCTCATAGAAATAACCGGCGCGAAAAGCAAAAACATTGTTGTACCAGTATTCCATTCCATTACTGATATTGATCTCTTGCATTTCTTCTTTTGCTCCACCCGGAGCATCTCCAAAGGATTGAAGAATTCCCTGAGCAACCGGAACATTTGGGTTCTTTCCTGACTGAATCACCTTTTCATTTGTTGCAGGATCGGTCACATATAAAAGTTGCCCATTTGCATCTGTTGTGTACTGATAGATAGGAGGAGTTGGAACAAGCAGTTTATTCAGGTCAAGATAGTAACCTATGGTATTGTAATCGTCAAGATGAACTTTCAATCCTCCACCTAAACGCATGTTCATTGGAATGAAGTTTTGATCGTTTGAGTATTTTATTTTAGCTCCAATGTTCGTGAAGGCGAGACCACCAGTTGCAACTGCTTTCTTTGGTCCAAGATCGAATTTTTTACTCTTGTAAAACATGGTCAGATCGACGGCCACAGTATTTGCGGCATTACCTTGACTTCCGTTAAAAAACACTCTGCTGATACTTGAATTGATATAACGAGTAGCAACCCCAAGTGAAAAATTATCGGATAATTTCTGAGCAAAGGCCAGATCCATAGCCCACTCATTTGGAGTGTAGTCGCCGGTTTTTACGCCTGTTGCATTTGTCAACTCAATATTGCCTAAGCTAAAGTACCTCAGCGATCCGCCTATTGTGGTTCTACCTTTCTTATCAATTTTACCATAACCCGCAAGGTAATAAAGGTTGATATCAGGAACCAATAAACGTAACCAAGGTGTTACTGTAAAACCAAGTCCAAATCTTTTCTCAGCGAAGGCAAGCTTGCTTGTATTCCAGTGAATTGAATTGATATCTGCTTCCGTTGCAGCTCCGGCATCACCCATTGCCCCTTGTTTACTATCCGGACTGATCAGCAAGAATGGAACAGCAGTTGTGATCGGGTTGATGGTTTGCCCCGATAATGCCTGTGTAGAGATCTGTGCAAAAGACTTTCCTGCTAAAGCAGCTAAAACAATTATTGAAATTCTTACTTTCACTTCTGTATTTACCTTGTTTTTGGGAGTGCTAATTTACTAATTTAATATCACTAATTTCTCTGTTTTTTCTGCCTTTTTGTTGTCAGTATTCAGAATGGCCAGCTTGTACACATATACACCTCTTGCTAGCTTATCACCATAATCATCTTTACCATCCCATTCAATCCCTTCAGGCCTGAATCCTTCGCATGTAACGTCCCTTTGCAACGTCTTAACCAATTTACCACTTATTGTAAACACCTGAATTGTAACTTTCAATGGGTTACAGGCCTGATTGTGCTCGAGGAAGAATTTAGTGGAAGTTGTAAAAGGATTAGGATAATTGAGAATATGTTCTAAGGCCAGTTCCGCACTTGGAGCCACTACGAAATCCAAACTCACTTTATTCGAATTATTCTGAATATCCCATGCTTTAAAAACCATTGTGTGATTTCCTTCTTTCAACTCTTCGAAAGGATATCTGATTCTTCCAGCCTGATACGTGTTCAGATTTGCCTCGTAAAAATCATTGAGTATTATTGGTTTACTTGCCTCTCCGTCAATCACAGCAGTAATATCATGTCCGATACTTGTACCGATGGTGTTGATTCCGCTGGAGTCTGTCAGACTTGCGTAAAGCACCGGCTTCTCATTGGTAGTTCCACCGTTCACAAAACCTTTGTCATTTAAAAAGATCTCGATCTGTGGTCCAGCATCGTCTACCACCGGATTATTCGAACCTCCTCCAACGATCACATTAGTATGACTTCCTCCTGCATCTATTATTCCGTTCGTCGCATAATAACTTATTTTACCTGGACCAAAAGCAAAACTAATATCCTTCGGTACCATAAAAGTAAAGCTGAAATCGCCGTTCTTTACTTCCGTTTTTCCTCTGAAAAGTATATTCTTCTGCAAATTGAATTGAAAAGGAGAGCCAGGAGTAATGTTATAAGAACTTGCGTCGTTCAACAAACAACTCACAGTAGCTTCTTTGTCAAATACTGTTGGATAAACCAGACCGTTGAAATTGCTTAGTTTATTTCCAAGTGTATCGGCTACAAAACCTTTGATCGTCACCTTTTCAAGGGCACTGAGGGTGTCAGAACCATTTGGCAGTACCGGCTTTGTTTTGATCATGGAGGTGATTACTTTCTGCTCCGGCACAGCCAATGTAACTGCAGGATCACCGATCAAATGAAAATTTGAAAAATTAAAACTTTGATTCAAAGTATCCTTTGTGCGACGTATAATATCCCCAAGGCAAGGTCTTCTTCCATTGGGAAGTTTCTTGAACATGAAATCATAAAGTGCACCATTCAACATTAGGTTGGAATGAGAAAAGGCTAATCGGCAAGTTGTAAATAAACTCACTGCGCCACCCTTAGGATTAAGCAGGCAATACTCGCCCGCTGATGTCCTTCCCGGGTCATCGTACCGCGTAAATTCGCAAGTAGCCGTAACAAATAAACTCAACCTATTGATATTATCCCATGCATTTATTGTTTCAAGATCCACTAAACGCTCTCCTGTTAAACCAACCTCTCCACCATGACCGGTGTAATTAAAGATCAATGCTCCCTTCTTCAGTCTTCTTTCAAGATCGATCAATGCATCCGGATAGCGCTGGCCGCCGGGAGTAGAAAATTGCTGATAAGCGTCTAGATAGATCTTGTCTAAATTGTAATTAGGATAATTCTGCTTGACCTTCTTTGCTAGTTTATCGGCATCTCCCATGTGGGTTGAGTAATCCTCATCGTCTCCTAAAAATATGATCCAGTTCTTCCAGTCACCAAACACGGATGTTTCGCCGGAAGTGCAATTTCCCGGTAAAGGATCGGCAATTTTAAAATCAGTTTCCTTCTTGTAATAGTTCTCGATCTTTGCTGTCACTGCATCGGCTTCTGCAACCGTTCTCGAAATAATCCTGCCTACGCCAATATCCAATGAGCCAACCGACTCAGCGAAGGTTCCTTCGTTGGCATCCATCAAAGCAAAAAAATCATCGGTGGCGAGACTTTGTAAGGGTGAAAGGGAGAATGGACTTTGATACGTTGGAATAAGTGCGCTATTCTGCTCCAGATTCCTGTTCTTATTATCGTAGGATCCGTCACCAAATAATAGAACATATTTCGGTTGTTTTCCGGCAGAAATATTTCTGCTATAGAGCATTCGGATAAAATCTCTTATGGCTGAAATATCAGGCATTCCACTTCCAAATTCATTATAGATCTGATCGGTAGTTGCGATGACGTAACTCAATCCTTCATGCTGACTGTGAAGTGCAGCCAAACGTTGAGAATGAGAAATGAACAAAGGATGCGTGACAATAACATAATCAGCCTGAAGAAATGAGTGCAGGTTTTGATTACTTACCAATCCTTCGAATACAGGCTTATAATAAGTAAAAGGAGATGCTACAGCGTATTCCATCAAAGAATCTGAAAAAGCAGTGAATTCCATGGTGCCATTTCCAATCATATAATCTTGTTGATACGGATGGATAGGATCTGTCACATTCCAAATATTGCAAGAAGCTCCAGTCGGATTTGTAATGACGTATTTTGCAGTCTTTCCTGCTCCTGTTGCCACTCTGCTATCGCGAAAATTGAACTGCTGATCTGCTACCAATGCTCTCCTTGCATTAACAATGATTCGATCCAGCCAGCCGATATTTGACGCAGTAAGTTTAGAAACAGTGATCCCGATCGAGCTTCCGTTATTGTTCTG
>Ga0268298_10002229_pt1 | contig 21434 bp, 20 predicted proteins | sample WWTPWeurt_MetaG_FD_194462 | JGI IMG/M metagenome (GOLD analysis project Ga0268298, IMG submission 194462) | Activated sludge microbial communities from WWTP in Nijmegen, Gelderland, Netherland - WWTP Weurt | ecosystem: Engineered > WWTP > Aerobic digester > Activated sludge | place... | reverse complement strand
GTGTGCCGCGGCCATGACAGTCGCACCGACCACCGATGAGAGCGCCACTACTGTCCCGACGGACAGGTCGAGGCCGCCGCCGATGAGCACGACCAGCTGTGCCAGCGCGACGATCATGAGGTAGACCGATTGCCGCGACACGTTGACGAGGTTGTCGGTGCTAAGGAAGCCTGGTGCGCCGATCGCGAACACGGTGACGGCGAGCACGAAGAGCGCCGGGAGCACCACGGCTTCGCGATGTCGGAGCAGCCGACTCCAAGCCGCGGCGGGCGCGGGGGCAGAGGGTCGGGCGGGGGCGAGCGGAGGCATTGCGGACATGGCGGCACTCAATCGAAGAACTGTTCGAGGATGCGTTGTTCGTCGTAGTCGTCGCGTTGGAACTCGGCGGCGAGCTGTCCGCCCCTCATCACGAGCAGGCGGTGCGACAGGCCGAGCAGTTCGGGCAGGTCCGACGACACCAGCAGGATCGCCGCGCCGCTGGCGCTGAGCCCGACCAGATACTCGTAGATCGAATGCCGCGCACCCATGTCGACGCCGACCGTCGGCTCGTCGAACAGGTAGACGCCGACCGACTGGCCGAGTCCCCGGGCGAGCAGGGCTTTCTGCTGGTTCCCGCCCGAGAAGTTGCTCACGGTCTCGCCGGTGCGGCTGACCGGAAAGTCCACCTTGCGCGAGACCTGGCCGACGAGCTTGGACTCGCGGCCCCGGCGCAGCAGGCGCCCCGACAGCTCCCCGAACGACAGCGACGAGAGCGACATGTTCTCGCGCGCCGGGCGCATCATCACCAGGCCGTCGCGCTTGCGGTCCGCCGGCGAGTACCACACCCCCGCGGCGATGGCCTCGGCCGGGTGGCGGAATCTCCTGCGCTGCCCGTCGATGAGCAGATCGCCCGCGGCAATCCGCCGCAGGCCGAAACACGCCTGTGCGAGTTCGCTCTTGCCGCAGCCGACCAAGCCGGCGACGCCGACGATCTCGCCCGCGCGCACCTCCAGCCTGGCATCTGTCACCGACTCGTCGGACGTGGACAGGCCGTGCAAGGCGAGCCGCACCGGCGCGCCGGCCGCCACCGGCACGCAGGCCGGATAGATGTCCGACAACGCCCGACCGGTCATCAGTTCGACCAGTCTGGTTTCCGGCGTGTCGGCCGGCACCGTCGCCACCAGGCAGCCGTCGCGCAGGACCGCGACCTCGTCGCCGATGAGCGGGATCTCGTGCATGCGATGCGTGATGTAGATGATCGCCGTGCCTTGGTCCCGCAGCCGACCGATGAGCGCGAACAGCGCCTTCGTGTCGTGCTCTGAAAGCGACGCGGTCGGTTCGTCGAGGATCAGCACGCGCGGGTCATGTCGGACCGCCTTGCAGATCTCCACCATCTGCTGCTTGCCGCGGGCGAGGTGGTCGACGGGCGTATCCGGATGCAGGTCGAATCCGAGCTCGTCGATCACGCGTCGAGCCTGTGCTCGCGCGGCGGATCGGGACAGCAAACCGATCGGCCCGATCGGCTCCTCCCCGAGCGCGATGTTCTCGGCCACCGTCAGGTGAGGGATCAGCGAGAACTCCTGGAACACCGCCCGGACGCCGTGCGCCCGCGCCTCGCTGACCGAACGGAACGAGCCGCAGTGAGTGCCGATCTCGATCGTGCCGGAGGTCGGCTCGTTGGCGCCGGCGATCATGGAGATGAGCGTCGACTTGCCCGCGCCGTTCTCGCCGAACAGCACGTGGACCCGTCCCGGCATGAAGTCCAGATTCACCGGGGAGAGGGCTAGGTTCGTCCCGTAGCGCTTGCTCAGCTCGCGCACACGCAACGCGGGCGTGCACGCATCGACGCATCGAGGATGCTCGATCACCTGGGAGGACCGTACTGCTGCGATTTCCATCACGCCGGCTCCCGGACGAGCTCGCAACTGCGAAGATTCAAGCATAAACCATCTACCATGCTCCCGCAAGGGTGCTGCGGCCGCAGCACCCTTGCGCGCAACCGAACTCACTTGCCGACCTTGAAGACCGGCTTGAAGGTGGACGGGGCGAGCACGGTGTCCGTCTTCAGTGTCCCGATATCGTCCTTGGTGTACATGCGCCCGATCGGTCCGACATCGCGCAGCACGTCCTTGCCCTCGATCAGCCGGACTGCCTGATCGACGGCGATGCGACCGACCAGGACGACCGGCGCCATGTTGGAGGCCTCGATCGACTTGCTCTTCAGGCCCTGGTAGACGCCCGGCGTCAGGTACACCGAAACCACCTTCACTTTCGAAGTCAGGCCGCGGGCGCGCAGCACCGGCACCGCGGCCTCGGCAGTGACCGCCGTGCCCGCCACGTAGTCGATGTCCTTGTGCGTCTGCAGGATGTCCTCGATCAGACGGGTCTGGACCTCTTTGCCGGTGTCGCCGTACTTCGTCTCGGCGATCTGGACCGCGCTGTCCTTGATCGCGTCGCGAAAGCCGCTGTTGAACAACTCGACCCAGCCGGCGCCGGCGGGGCCCGGCAACCAGGCGACGCGGACCGGGCTGCTGCCCTTGGGGTGCTTCTCGGCCAGATAGCGGCCGGCGCGCCAGCCCTCTTCGCGCGGCAGCGTCAGCGACCTCGCGCCGACGTCCTTGGACGCGATGCCGTTGTAGGCGTCGACCACCGGGATGTTCTTCTTCTTGAGTTCGGCGAGCAGGTTACCGAGGCCATCCTGCGAGATAGCACCGATGATGGCGGCCTTCGCGCCACCGGCCACGCAGTTCTCGATCTGCGAGATCTGGTTGTTCAACTGCGTGAAGCCGCCGGCGTCGAGCACCACGGCTCGCACGCCCAGGCGCTTGGCCTCTTCGACGATCCCGTAGTTGGCGGCGAGCCAGAACGAGTCCTTCAGATGCGGGAAGGACACGCAGATGTCCCAGGGTTGCGTCGCCTTCGGCAACGCGACGTAGTCGACCTGCGTGACCTTTCCGTCGGTCGTGGTCGAGTTCACCGGAAGCGGGAACCAGTCGGCGGCGCTTGCCACGGCCGGCGCGATCAGGAGCGTCGCAACAGCGAGGCAAGCAAGAGGTCTGCGGATTGTCATGGGGGTCCTCCTCGAGCGGGTGCCAGTGAAGGAACCTTCCGTTCCCGAACCCAGGCGCGGGCCTGGGCGTGGTGTTCATCCGGCTTACCCGCAACTCTGTGCCGAGGTGGGCTTCCCGGCTATCCAGAAACTCCGTCGCCGATCCGGGGACGGCTGGGAATTCGCAGGGCCGAGGGTGCTGCGCCGCAGCAACCCGGTCGCCTCGGGGAAGGTCTGCATGACGCAGGCCCTTCCCCGTCCGGCGTGGTCAAGCGACGCGAGAGACGATCTTGATCGCGAAGCCAACCGGACCGGTATGGACCTGCCGGCAAGGCGAGGACCGACCACGGATAGGAGCGCAAGGATGGATCCCTCGGTGACCTCGGGTGGACGCGCGATGCGAAACGACTTCGGTGGGCTGCGACATCGCGCCCGCTCCCTCATCCCGCGTTGGGCGCGCTGCGTTGAGGCGGATCAAGTGCGGGCAGAGCGCGTCCGGTTGCGATGACCGCCGAAATCGGTCACAGTTAGTTCAGACCTAAACTATAGGCCCTGATGCATTCCTGAGCATCGAACGGACGCTGGGTTCACGAGGAGACAACAGTGACCAGTCAATCGGCGAGTTGGGTGGCGAGCGGCAACCCGCTCCACGCGTACGCGGTCTTGTGCACGGATGACCTTGACGAAGCTCGCGATGGCGTCTCGCGCGTCTTCTCGCCTCACGAACTGAGCATTCCCGTCGCTGGCCAGCGACTCGGCACGTACTTGAGCCATGCCCCGGTCGGGTCGGTTTCGATCAACCGGCTGCGCTACGGCGCCACGGTGGACATCGACGTCGGCTGCATCAACGACTTCCTCCTGGTGATGATGCCGCTTGCAGGGGTGTCGGAAGTCCGCTGCGGAAGCGAGTCGATCCTTTCCACGCCCCAAGTGGCTTCGGTGATCTCGCCCAACTTGCCGCTGCGCATGCGCAGCAGCGACGAGTGCGACCAGATCATGGTTCGCATCGACCGGGGGCTCGTCGAGCGCCACTGCAGGCAATACCTCGGCCACGACCTGCGCCGGCCGATCGAGTTTCAGCTTTCGATGGATCTCACCGAGAGTGGCGGTGAGAGTTGGTGCGGCCTGATCCGCTGCATCGTTGCCGAACTCGACCGCCCGACCAACGTTTTCACGTCGCCGCTGACGCGCGCCCATGTCGAGCAGCTGATCGTCTCGACGCTTCTGCTAGCGCATCCGAACGTCTATCGTGAGGATCTGCTGCGGCCGGCCCAGACGATCGCGCCGGCGTACATCAGGCGGGTCGAGGAGTACATCAACGCCAATGCCGACCAGGCGCTCACGGTCGCGGATCTCGCCGCATTCGCCGGCGTGAGCGCGAGTACTCTGTTCGCGGGCTTTCGCGAGTATCGCGACACCACGCCGATCGCTTACCTGAAGGGCGTGCGTATGAAGCACGCACGCGAAGAGTTGCGCATGGCTTCGGGCGGCAAAGCCAAGGTGACCGATGTGGCGGTCCGCTGGGGATTCACGCACCTGGGTCGGTTCGCTGCCGACTACAAGCGATGGTTCGGCGAGTTGCCCTCGGACACCCTTGGGCATTGAGGCAGAGCGATGCAAGTCGGATTAGGAAGCGCGTCGTCCGTGCGCTTTCTGGAGATCGCCTGAAGCGAAGCGCCGATGCACTCGGGCCGTGCCGAATGCGATGGCCGGACTGGTTCAGCCGGGTCGACCGTCGATGCGGGGACGCAGGAACCAGTCGCCGCAGCGCACCGCCCACAGCAGGCACGCGAGCGCCCAGGTGGCCGCTGCCGCGAGCATCGGCGCGGGCGTCGCTGACGGCCACAGCGCGGCGCTGACGCGCGCGAACGCAGCCGCCTGCACCAGCCAGTACATCGCCCAGGCCACGTTGTCTGCCGCAACGTGGCGGCCGCTGTGCGCTGCGGCAACGCGTGTGGTCATCGCGAACAGTGTGGCGCCCAGGTGGCCGATCGCGAGCGCGTGGATCGCCGCCAGTTCGAGCATGCGCGGCGCGAGACCGAGCGGCGCCGCGCCCAGGGCGCCCGCAAGGCGCGCCGCGCCGCTGAACGCGAACGCGATTCCCAGCCATGTGAAGCCGCCGAAGAGCATCGTCACCATGCGGGTCTTCAAGCCGTGCGCGAACGGCCAGCGCAGCGCCAGCGCGAGCAGCACCGCACCCGCGGCCGCCTGCAACGCGCCCTGTGCAAGGGTCAAGGCGACGAACGCCGCCGGCGGCGCGCGCAGCCCGTCCAGCGCGAGCGTGGCGATGCCGCCGAGCCCCTCGCTCCACGCCGCGGCGAGCAGCTTCCACAAGAGCCACAGCGCGTGCGGGGCCGACTTCGTGGGGGCGTCGATGAACGGGAGCATGCGGTGCGAGGCGACGATGAACACGGTGGCGGAGAAGCACCACAGCGCCGCCTGCGCGATCGCGCGCAGCAGCGCTTCGCCGTGCACGAGCAGCGCTGCCGCGGCCGCCCACATCGCGACCGCGCCGGCCGCGCCCGCGACGAGCACGAGCCGCGCGTGGAGCCTGTCGTCGGCGCGGCTCGCGCGCACGAGCGCCGCGAAGCGCAGGCACGCGAGGCTCCAGCCTAGCGCGACCAGTCCCACGCCGCTGCAGGCGAGCAGCGCATGACTGGCCAGCCCTGGCAATGCGACGCACCAGCCCAATAGGGTGAGCACCACCGGGACGAGTAGAGGCCGCGCGGGCACGGGCGGCAGGCCGAGCCAGCGCGGTCCGGCGGTGAACAGGAAGCCGGCGAAGAACAGGGGCGTGAACGCCAGGCTCAGCACGAGCGCATGTGCCGCCGGTAACGCGGGCAGCGACGCGGCGCCACGCCAGGCAAGGACTGCGACGTGCCCAGCCCACAGCAGCCAGCCCAGCCACCACAGGGCGCTCGCGGCGAGCATCACGCCGGCGGCGAAGAAGCCGATGCGAAACGGTGCATCCAGCAGCCGGGCGAGCCGGCGCGTCGGTCGGGAGGTATGAACCACGCGGCAAGCCTATCCGCACCCGATGCTTCGCGGGCCGTGCCTTGCGCGACGGACGTCGTCGTGTCCGGGCGATCAGGCCTTGCCGGGACCGGCGTCCTCGATGCTCGACGGTGACGGTTCTGGTGTCAGGTCGGGGATCGTCTTGGTTGACGCAGGCCCATCGGCAAGGCGCTGAGCGACGCGCTTCCTAGACAGCGCGTCGCCGGTCGCGGCATGTTCCCTTCGCGTTCGCTGGAGCATTGCCACGCCGCCGCCAACGGGTGAGGGTGCACCGGCGGGCGTCTGAAATCTTTGACAAATATCTATTACATGTCATACGTTTAGCGGTAAATAGAATACCGATAAAGCAGATGGGACCTGGGGCACGCGTGCCTCCGGCGCAACCGACGCGGGCGAGAAGCGAAGCCCTGGTTCGATGCCGAAATCACGCGTGTTCTCGGTCGCTTTCTGCTGGCATGCGCTCACCCGTCACCGGATCATGGTGCGGTCTCCACGGCGGATGCAGGGAGGTTGGCGTGCAAGATCCGAAGTCGAACTCGTCCGATCCCGAAGCGGAGGGTTCGGACTGGATGGTCTCCGTCTGCATGCTGCGAGCCGTGTTGGAAGGGGAAACCTACGATGCGGTGGCCCAACGATTCAACCTGACGCGTACGGCCGTCGAGCGCCGCATCAAGAAGGTCTCGTTGCGCGCCGCGATGGTGAGCGGGATCGAGGGACTGAACGCGGAGGGCGCCACCTTCGTCCGCCGCCTGCGCATGCATCGCGAGGCGGTGCTTCAGGCCATCGCGACGGTCGAGCCGCCGAGTCCTGCGGACCGGCGCGACTACCGCATCCTCTCGGAAGAGGAGGTGATCAAGGGGAGTCAGCGCGTTCGAGCGCAGAGCCCGAACCCGCTGGAGGACGTGGCGCTCTATCTGATGCTGTTCGCTACCGGTGCACGTCCACTGGAGATCGCCCGCCTCGAGGTGCGCGACTGGCTGCAGGCCGACGGGAGCGTGCGCCGTGCCTCGTCGATGCGCGCGGAGACGGCGATCACCGGCAAGGCCCGCCCGCTGTTGTTCCGCAGCGCACGTCTCGACGAGGCCATGGACGCCTACCTCGCGGAACGCCTCGCGAAGGGGCAAGGCCGGCGTGACGATGCGCAGTTCCGCGGCCTGGATCCCCATTCCCGGCTGTTCGTCTCGTCGACGGGGCGCGGCTTCGAGATCACGCCGTACGGCGAACCGGGGCAGAGGCGCTTCCGCTGCCGCGGCATGCAGGAGACCTATCGCAAGCTGTTCCGGTACGCCGGCTTCAAGCGCATGTCGACACTGTCGGTGCGGCATACCGTGGCGGATCGGCTCTATGCGCGGGGTGCCGACGAGATGCAGATCGGTCTGCTCTTCGGCATCTCGGATCGCAGCGCGGTGCGACTGCTGTTTCCGCGGCGCTGCACCCCGCTGGAGACGTTGACGCAGGAACTGGTGTGACCACGCGATGCGCTGCAACGGCATCTGCGTTGAAGGGCCGGGAGGCCGCGCCGTGCCTGGCGGCTCCGATGCCTCGCGCTACGCGATCCGCGGCGGCGTCGTGAGCGCCGGCGACGAGGCGTGGCAGGACCTGCTGGCGCAGCTGCACGATGCCGGCGAACGGCCGCGCTGTCTGTGCGTGACCGACGGCGTGGAGATGTACGTCGCGCGCCACCGGCAGTACGTCGTTAAGCGCATGCCCGGAACCGGAGGACGCCACCATCCCGAGTGCCCCTCGTACGAGCCGGAGGCGCAGTGGTCCGGGCTGGGCGAACTGATCGGCGAGGCGATCGTTGAAAACCCGTCGGGCAGCGTCGACCTTCGGGTCGACTTTCCGTGGGTGCGCATGGCGGGGCGGGGCGTCGTGTCCGGCGAGCTGCGCGACCACGGCGAGGTCGTGGCGCCGCGCCGGCGCATGAGCCTGCGTGCGCTGACGCACTTCCTGTTCGAGCGCGCGGCTTTCAACCGCTGGCTGCCTGCGATGGCCGGCAAACGCAACCAGGGTGTTCTCTGCAAGCACCTGCTGGACGCGGCCTCGGAGGTGGTCGTAAAGGGGCAGCCGCTCGCGCAACGTCTCTACGTGCCGGAGCCGTTCAGCGAAGCCTCCAAGGCCGCGGCGGCGCGACGCCGGCGCGACAAGCTCGGCATCCTTCAACCGCGCGACGGCCAGCTGCCGTTGGCCGTGGTGGTGGGGGAGTTCAAGACCTGCGAGGCCACCGCGTTCGGCCGACGCATCTGGATCAAGCACATGCCCGATGCGCCGCTGCTGATCGCCGAGAAGACCTGGGAGCGTGCGCGTCGGGCCTACGCGGCCTACTTCGAATCGCAGGACGGCGACGCAGGCTACCGGCCGAGGCTCTTGGTGACGGCGCTGATCCGCGCCAAGCGCGAGAACGTCTACGAGGTGGACGCGCTGAGCATCATGATGGCCAGTGAGCACTGGATACCGGTGGAGGGTGCGCACGAGATCGAGCTGGTCCACGCTCTGGTGGAGCAGCAGCGGCGCTTCATCAAGCCGCTGCGCTACGACGCCCGCAGCGCGGCGGCCTTCCCGAACGCGCTGCTGATCGACGTCGGCGCCGATCCCGTGCCGCTGCATGTCGTCAGTGCGTTCGCCGACGAGCGGGAGCGGGCGGCGAAGGCCGAGGCCATCGCGCGCACGACGCCGCCGGCCTGGGCGTGGTGGACGGACCAGCCGATGCCGCCGCTCCCCGCGAGCGCCTTCGTACGCTCGGGCGCGCGCTGAGCCGGCTCGGTTGCCGCAGGGGTTGAAGGCGCTCCCCCGGGTGGGAGCATGAAGCGTCGAATCACCGACGATTCTTGAAGGAGCGCCAGATGGCAGACGTCGTCGTCAAGGAACAGGGGGGCCCGCCGGCCCCGCGCACCCTCCTCGGCCGGGCGCCGGCGCGCATCCCCACCGGCGGCAAGATCCGTCCCGGCATCATGGTCCTGACCCGCAAGGCGGCCGAACAAGCCGAGGCCAAGACCATCTACTCGCAGGGCGTCGCCGAAGGCCGCTCGTTCGAGGAGATCGAGCGGGCGCTGAGTGAGGCGCTGCCGCACCTGAAATCACCGCTCGTGCCGCGCAACGTCCAGTGGTTCACGGTGCGCGCTTCGGACTTCTCGAACCGGGAGATCCCGCAGCAGATCCTGGACACCTACGGTGAGGACCGCGGCCAGGGTCGCCGCCTGTACCGCTTCCCCGTCGTCTTTCCGTCGGACCATTGGCAGACCGTGATGCCGCACGAGCTGGCGGCGTGGAGCACCCACGAGAAGCGGTTCTGGTCGCAGTACTCGCCCGACGGGCACGTGCGCCACTGCATGCGCCATGCGCCGGTGCCGGTCGACGACACGGGCCGGCGCGCCATCCGCATCTTCGACGGCCGCAAGGTCGTGCCGCGCGAGGAGAACGGCGGCATCTGCGAGCCCGAGTCCTGTCCCGAATACCAGGCCCGCCAGTGCAACCTCACGGGACGCTTCCTGTTCTTCATCCCCGGCATCCGCTCGATCAGCGCGCTGGAACTGCCGACGAACAGCTTCTACGCGATGAGCAACGCCATCCAGCGCTTCCAGGCGATCGCGCAGATGCGGGGCGGGCGCATCTCCGGATTCCTGGGCCGCGACCGAACGACCTTCTTCCTGACCAAGGTGCACCGCGAAGTGCCCCACATCGACGAGCAGGGCCGGGCGGTGCGCGTGGCGCAATGGCTCATCGAGCTCGAAGCGCCGGTGGACGTCACCGCGCTGCTGCGCGACCACGAGGATCAGGAGACGGTGATCGCGCAAGCGCAACTGGCCAGTCGGGTGCTCGAGGGGGAGGCACCACGGCAGGACACCGAGGCCGCCGCAGTGCCGATGCGTCCCGGCCAGCCGACGCTGGATCAGGTGCGGACCAAGGCTCGGACCTACGGCATCGACCCGGAGCGATACACGGTCTACGCCGACAGGCGATGGGGGGCTGGTTGGAAGCTCAGCCCGCATGGCCGCAGCCGTGCTTGGGACGAATTGGAACGCTACCGAAACGATCCCCAGGGCTACCTCGACAAGATCGAGAGTGAGCTGCGTTCGGCGCCGGCCGCGAAGGGATAGCACCGTGATCCGGATCGCACATTTCTCGGACCTGCACTACGGCACGAAGACGCTGGCAGAAGCCGATCGTTGCTTCGGCGCGGCCATCGATCGGGCGATCCAGCTCGGTGCAGAGGTGGGCGTCGTCTCCGGAGACTCGACCGATCACGCGCTTGACTTGCACGCCCCAGCGGTGTTGCGTCTGGCCGCACAGCTGCGCCGGCTCGCCGACCATTGCCCGGTCTTGATGCTGCAAGGCACCCACAGCCACGAGCCGCCGGGCACGCTCGGCGTTTTCGGGCTACTGGGAGGGCGGCACCCTGTGCACGTGGCTGACCGCATCGAACAGGTGGCGCTCACCGATGATGGCCGCTGGGCCGCGTCTTCGACCTGGCGCCTCGAGAGGGTGCCGGCACGAAGCCGGGCCGTGTTCTCGTGTTTGCCGACGGTGAACAAGGCCGTCGTGGCAGCGGCCGTCGGCGCCGCCGAGGCCGCCCAGGCCGTCGGCGAGAACCTGGCGGCTTTGCTCAGGGGCTTTTCCCCGACTCATCGCTCGGCGCATCGGCTTGGCGTGCCGACCATCGTTGTGTCGCACGGCACGGTGTTCGGCTGCCTCAGTGAGCACGGCGTGCCGATGGCCGGGTTCGACCATGAGTTCACCACGGGTGGGCTGTTCGCGGCCGAGGCGCGTGCCGTCATGCTCGGCCACATCCACAGGCATCAGCAGTGGTTCAACGAAAACAGTGATGGGCCGCAGCACATCGCCTATCCCGGCTCGATCGGGCGGTTCCATCATGGAGAGGAGGGTGAGAAGGGGTTCTTGATGTGGGAGGTCAGCGCACACGAGGTCCGTTGTTCGTTCGAACCCACGCCGGCGCGGCGAACGATCGATATCGTCTTCGACGGCAGGCCGGACATGTCGGTCCTGCGAACCGCTGCGTCGCAGCCTGAGGTGGCTGGGGCGAGCGTGCGGGTGCGCTGGACCGTGGCGGACGAGGACCGTCATGAGGTGGACCACGCAGCGATCAGGGGCCTGCTAGGCATGGCCGCAGACGTCAAGCTCGAAGGTCGGATCGTTCCCGTCGTTCGAACACGAGCGGCGGGCATCGCGCAGCTCGCGAGCCTGCCCGACAGGGTTCGCCTTTGGGCGCAAACCACCGAATGCAGGCTCGAACCTCTGCTGCATTGCCTGAACCGCGCAACGTCGGAGTCACCCGACTCGATCGCCGCGGGCATCTTGGGCATCGAGTCGGGCAAGGCGCCTCAGCCGAAGGCGACGTTCGATGAAGACCTGGCGAGTCCCACCGTTTCTGTGCCGGGTTGATCGTTGCACTGGCGCACGATGTTCGGTGCATGCCGCAGCGCCCGTGCGTCCGGCTTCCGGCAGGACTTGATGCTCGGCCCAAGCCTGCGATTCTGGTTTTCTACCCGGTAACCGAAGCACTCCATGCAGCCTCTTTCGCTCACCCTCAAGGGTTTCCGCGGCATCCGTGACGGCCTTGGTCTGGAAGTCCTTGCGCTCGACCTGGAGCAACTGGCCGATGGTGCGCAACTGGTGGCGATCGCCGGTGCCAACGGTCGCGGGAAGAGCACGGTCATGGATTCGGCACACCCTTACTTGACCATGCCTTCCCGCGCCGCGGCGGCCGGGCCGGGCGGCTTCTCCTACTACGACCACGTCTTTCTGCCCGAGAACGAAAAGGATCTGACCTGGGCGCATGAAGGCCGCAGCTACCGTTCCCAGGTAGTGATCCGTCTCAGCGGCCGGCGCCGCACCGAAGCCTATCTGCATCGGCTTGGTGACAGTGGCCAGTGGGTGCCGGTTCGTCTGGCCGACGGCACCGTCTCCGATGGCAAGGTCGACACCTACACCCGCTGCGTCGAGGCCATCTGCGGCAGCGCCGACACGTTTTTCACATCGGTGTTCTCCGCGCAGGGGCGACGCCCCTTGAGCAGCTATCGCAACGCGGAGATCAAGGCGCTGCTGGCCGACATGCTTGGGCAGGAGGAGATCCGTGTGCTGGGCCAGAAGGCGGCCGACACCGCACGCCTGCTCAAGACGGGACTCGCCACACTGCGCCAGGAGGTTGCAGGTCTTGACGAGGAAGCGGCCCGTATCGGCGGCGAGCGGAACCGCCTGGCCCGCGAGGCGGGACAGGTCGAGCAGCGGGCGGGTGCGCTGCGGGCAGCGCGAGTCGCGCTGGAAACGGCCCGCAACGTGCAGTCGACGCTGGCCGCGCAGCAGGCGCAGGCTCGCGCCACGGATCTGCGACGCGCCCAGTGGCAAACCGAGCGGCGCGCACTCGCTGAGGCCGGGGAGCAGGCTGGCGCCGCGTTGACGGCGCAAGAAGTGGCGGAGCGGCAGCGCCTGGAGCGACTGCAGCTTCGCATCGGGCAAAGGGTCGCCGCAGCGAATCAACGGCGGCAGGCACTGCAGGCCCAGCGCCAGCAATGCCTGAAGGTCTTGCAGACCGCCGGCGGCGTGCGGCGTGCCAAGCGCCGGCACGCCCTGGCCGAGCGGGTGGCCACTCTGCGCCAGGCTCGTGTCGGCGTCTGCCGGCAGCAAGTGCAGGAGTTCAGCCGATGCGAAGCTGGCGTCCGCCTCGCGTCACAACGGCTGGACGGCATCGAGCAGGAGGCCGGCAGGGCGGCGCTGAGGGCGGAGGAACTTGCCCGTCGCTTCGGGCTGACGGGTGAGGTGCCCTGTGCAGGCCTGCCGCTGCAGGGCCGGTGCAAGCTGCTGGTCGACGCTCACGCGGCGCAGGCGCTGATCCCCAGCGCAAAGGCCCAGATCAGCCTCCTGGCGAGCCAGAGAGCGCAAGCGCAGGAAGGCCTGGCCGCCCTGAGCGAACAGGGTTCTGCGTTGAGCGGCGCGCCGCAGGCCTTGGCCCTCGCCGAACGCCGAGCCGACGTCGCGCGCCAGCGGGCGGCGCGCTACGCCGTGCTGTCCGCTCGGGCTGGAGAAATCGAGCAGGCTCAGGCTGCGCTGCTCGCCGCAGACGCGGAAATGGCGACGCTCGGCGCCGGGGGCCGCCGTGGCGACGCCGAAGAGACCTCTGACGAACAAGTCGAGCGCCAACAGATCGCGCAGGCCCGGAGCGCCATCGCTGCCCAACGCCGGCGTCAGGCCGAGCAACTCGATGCCGCGTTGAAACGTCTCGACGTCGCGCTGGCCGCTCTACCCGAACCGTTCGACACCACGCGGCTCGCGGCGGCCGCGGCGCGCGTTTCCCAGGCCAGCACTGCGGTGGCCATGGCCGAGTCGGCGCACCTGCTGGCGGTTCGTGAGGCGCAGTCACTGGATGTCCTGACCTCACAGTCCCGGGTACTGGCGGAACGACGAGCGCGGGCCTGCGAACGCGTGACCGCGATCGAGAACGAGCTGAGCAACTGGAACCTCTTCACCCGCTGCATGAGCCATGACGGCTTGATTGCTTTGGCCATCGACGATGCAGGTCCGACCTTGTCGGCAATGACCAACGACCTGCTGCTGGCGTGCTACGGCCCCCGCTTCACGGTGTCGATCCACACCTTGGTCGAAACAGGGAAGGGTGAGCAGAGAGAGGGTTTCGACATCGTGGTGCATGACAGCGAGTCGGGCGACCGCAAGAGCGTGAGCCAGATGAGTGGAGGGGAGCGCGTGTGGGTGAACGAGGCATTGACCCGTGCGGTCGCGCTGTACTTGGCGCAGCATTCGGGGCGCCGCTACACGACGCTGTTTTGCGACGAGGCCGACGGTGCACTGGATCCCGATCGCAAGCGCATGTTTATGGCGATGAAGCGCGAGGTGCTGCGGTTGGGCGGCTACAAGCGCGAGTTCTTCGTCTCGCAAACGCCGGAACTGACGGCGATGACCGATGCCGTGATCGACCTGGACGCGATGGCAACGGCCCGGTGCGAGGCGGTGGAGTGATGTAGACGGATCCCGCTGTGCCGGCACTGGCGCCGCTGGCCCGACTCGAGCCACCTCGATCAGCCCGTTCGAAGTGCTGATACGCTGGCTGCCCATGACCATTGAGCGATTCCACACCAATTCGGCAGGGCCTGACGAAGCCGCGCTGCGCGCGGCATTCATTCAGTGCGGCGCACTGCTGCAGCGTCGCGGCTGCACAGCGATGGCGCTGGCCGTTCCCGGCAAGAGCAACCTCGGCGGCGTGGTGCGAAACGTGTTTGGGGACGACGTGATTCGCGTGCTGGATCGGGACAACCGGCTCGACCTCAAGGGCATCACCATCCAGTTGCTCACCGAGCGGATCCAGGTGCGCAAACTCGAAGGCCCGGTCGTGGCGGCCTACATCAGTCCCGCGAAGTTGGACAAGGTGGTCTCATGCAGCGGGGTGACCGACATCGTATTCGTCCCGTGGACAGAAGACGAGTTGCAGGCCTACGTGGCCATGCACCCGACGTCGCAAGAGGTGCCGGCCAAGGACGAGCAGGCGTCGACCACGACCGGGGATCCGTTGCCGGCGTCTGATTGAGCGCCAAGGCACCTGGACCCGGAGAACGATCTTCGGGTCCAGGCGCTTCGTTGCTCGGCGGCGGCTCTCAGTACTTACGCGAACACACGTGGCTCCACCGTCTCGCCGCGCATGAACGCGACATAGGCGCCGGCCTTGCCGAGATCGCGAAAGCGAGCGATCTCCGCTGCCGAACGCCACACAGCCCAGGGTCGCGCGGCGTCACCGGTAGGCATCAGGCTCAACTCTGGGGCCTGGTAGGCCGCATGGCGGTACAGCCACCGTCCATTGCTCCACTGGACCAACGCCAGCAGGTGCGCGGTCAGGATGGCGGAGCCGCCGCACTCGCCATCGACGATCAGCAGCGGCACCTTGAGCGCGCCGACCGAGCGTCCGATGGTGCCGACGACATCATGCTCGTCGAACCAGGACTCACCAGTGGCCGTGTCGCCCAGGATCAGGCGAACTCTGTCGCCGGACTTGCGGCAGGCCTCGAGCACGCGAGCGGCTTCGGTCGGGGTGCCGGGGTCGAAGTAGGTCTGCCGGGACAGTGACGATGTGGCCCTGGCCTGCACGGCGCGCTGATACCTGGCATAGCCGTCCAGGGTGCCGTACTCGCCGTCGGCGAAAGCCAGTTCACCCCGCCGCAGGCGATCGGCGATCTGGCGAGCATGGTCACGGGCGTTGTCGAAGCCGAGGCAGCTGAAGCCGTGGTCGCAGGGAATGACATAGAGCTTCTGGTCGTGATTGAGGGGGGTTGCGTTTGCCGCTCGGGCCTCGTTTGAGGTCGTTATGAGGATTCTCCAAAGCAAACAGGGCGCCGCGGTGCGGCGCCCTGTGCAGGGACTTGATGCCACCGCGAGGTGGCGTGAAGATAGGTATGGGTAGCTTCGGTCAGGCGTCCAAGTCACCGTCGCCGTGGACCTGCAGTCCGTCGACGATGGCGGCGTCGCTGTCGAACTTCAACCACACGATGCCGGCTAGTTCGGCGGCTTCGAAGATGGCGGCCAGGTCGGGCTCGGCCGGTATCCGGTAGCGCGGGGCGCCGACGTAGACGAAGCCACCGAACTCGCTCGGGTAGGCGTTGACCGACAAATGGTCTTCCGCCAGCTTGAGCCGGGTGTCCGAACTCAGGTGCGAGATCGACAGTGCGGCCAGGGGTTCGGCCAGTTCGCGCAGACTTGCCACGATGGATTCATCCATGGCGGACTCCTTCCTTGTGGGATGAGTGATTCTGTGCAGGCCGGCGCCGGCGTGAATTGGTGAAATCCATTCCGCAGTCGCGGCAGCGATACCAGCGCAAAGCACCCAGCGTGCCCAGCGGTACGCCCCGTCCTGCGCAAAGCGGGCACCGAGGAAAAGTGGTCGAAGCCATGGCTGCTCAAAGAAGTCCACGTTCGGCGAAGGAGACCAGACGGTCGCCGGCGACGATGAAGTGGTCCAGCACGCGCACGTCGATCAGCGCCAGTGCGCTGCGCAGCGACTGGGTGAGGAACTCGTCGGCACGCGACGGCTCGGGTGACCCCGAGGGGTGGTTGTGGGCGAAGGCCACTGCCGCCGCGTTGTGCGACAGTGCGAGTTTCACCACCTCGCGCGGATAGACCGACGTCTGGGTCAGGCTGCCACGGAAGATCGGAACCGCTTCGATGAGCGCATGCTGCGCCGTGAGGTACAGGGCAATGAAGACCTCGTGCTCGAGGCCGGCGCAGTACAGGCGCAACCAGTCGCGCAGCACCTGAGGCGAGTCCATCACCGGGCCGTGCTGCATCTGCGCACGCAAGTCGCGCAGCAGCAGTTCGCGGGCGACACCGAGCTGGTGCGCGACGAGATCGGGCCCGCCGGCCGGATAGGCCGAGAGCCTCTCGGCCAATGGTGGCTCCGAGCGCTCCTCGGCAACGAGTCGTGGACGGAGCAATTGGTCGACCAGCTCCGCGCGCGACAAGGAAGACAAATCCATGGCGTTCTCCTCTTCAAAGGAATGAGCAGGAACGCCGAGCCCTGGCGGGAACGAGGTTCCCGCTGTGGGTGGATGGGCAGGTATCGACTGCGACGCCGGCGGTCAACCGGAGTGCACTCGGCGATCGAGTGCGCGAAGACACTCGCAGTCTGGGTGACGCGCTACGCCGCGAGCAACAGGGCCTCGGTCGGCGCCACATTGAAAGAATGCCGTTCGCAATGGCTTGTGCGTGGCTGTGTGCTTGTCGATGACCGGCCGCGCCTTGAATGGCACAGGGCGTTGTCGATTCGAGACACGCCGCCACGTCCCGGGACCGGGTCGCGGCACAGTCGGATTGTGCTGAGAGTGCAGTTGCACTGGAGATATTTCTTCCGTCGCGGGCGAAGTCATGGAGACACGCCGCTTGAATCTCGCCAAGATGGCGGCATCAGTCTTGACCACGAGTTCCGTCATGATCCGCCTGGGCCAGCAGATCCGGCTCACCCGCCGCGAAGTCGACCGCTTCACCAAAGTCACCGGCATCGAGCCGGTGGGCGTACGAACGCTCGTCGATCTGCAAGCCTACGTCGCCCGGTGCAAGGCGCACTACTGGGGTCGTTCGCGCGAGACGCAGTTCCTGCATTGGCTGATCGACGAGGAACATCGGCGCTGCTGCGAAGCGGCCTGATGGGCATTCACCCGTGAGCCGACCCGGCCCCATCGAGATGGGGCCGGTGGCTGGCGTCAGGCAGCTTGCAGCAACTTGCCGAACAGGTGTCCGACCGCCGATGCGTCGCCGCCGCGCAGCGCGAGGCACGCCGCATGCACGTCGGATTGGGCCACTGGCGCATGCGTCCAGTCGGCTTCGACTCGGGCCAGGACCGTGCCGTTCGGCGTGCGCACCCACAGTTCGCCCTGTTGTCGTGTCCAGTTGGCCTCGACAACCGGATCCGAGGTCTCGGGCAGCCGATCGCGAACGAGTTGGACGGCGGACTCGAAGGTGGGAACCGTGATCACGTCGTTGAGGTCACCGTACTGACGGTCGTAGAAGCACACGCGATACGCGGACGGCGCCGGCGTCTCGTAGACGGTGATGCTCAGCATCGGCGCCAAGAAGTCCGCCGCGGCGTCATTGGCCGGTGCGGCGGTCTGATCACGCTCCAGGCGGTCCAACTTCATGAGCAGCGCGTCTGCATGCGCGCGGTCGTGCAGCACCAGTTGCGTGCGAAGCCCGAGGATCTCTTGCATCATCAGGCGCAGTTCTTGAACGATAGCGCGTTCCGCGCGCGCCTCGATGGCACGCAGGAACTCGGCAGCAGAGGCCATGGAAGGTCCTTTCAGGATGGGTGGCGTCCCGCCGTGGCGGGGCGGTAGGGAAGGGCGGACAGGCGAGCCACAGGGGCGGCCTCGGAGGCGGCGGAGTGCCTCGCAGCGATGGGATGGAATGCGTTGAGGTCGAAGGCCCCACGCGCCACCGCGAGGGTGGGCGTGGGGATCGACGCTCGGTGATGGGCAGCAGGCGCTGCGCATCACGGCTCTTGGAACGACAACCTGGCGCTTTGCGTCAGGCCGTTCGCGCGGCTTCGGCGCGCGCGGGAGGCACGGCCTGGCCTTCGACGGGCAACGTCGGCGGCGCTTCATCATGGGCCGCTGGAGCGCGGCCGAAGGCGGCCGCGGAGGGCGCGAACGCCGGATCCTTGGCCAGCCGGCGCACCTGCGCAACGGCGGGCTCGCGGGTGGTCTCAGGCAAGCACTCGACGACGAGTTCGCTGCCTCGGCTCAGCAGGCGCCGCAGGGCTTGCATCGGCGCGATGACGAGCCGGTGGCTGAGCATGCGAACGAACTGGCCGAAGCGCTTGTTGCGCGCCTGGCGAGCCTTGTGCACGCGCAGCGATTCCTTGCAGCACAGGTACAGCGCCAGATGGGCGCGGCGGCTCTCCGGGTCGGCCTCCAACTGCGCCAGCACCTCGGTGGCGATGGCCACGTCGGTGCGGACCCGGCGGTAGAAGCTGACCCAGGCACGCTCTTCCTCGGACTCGACGCTGCTGCGCTTCGAACGAGGACGTTGGTTCTCGAAGGACATGGTGTTGACTCCATTGAAAGAGGGAACACGCGGCCCCGGTCGGGGAGATGGTGGACTCCCCGTGGCTCGAGTTGATGAAATGGCGGGCGGCGCTGGTAAGCTGACCCACCCACTCCGACAAGTCCCACACACAATGCTTCGCGCAGGCACGGCACTACGGTTCACGCCCGCCGAGATCAAGGAGTTCCGATCGCTCGGACTCGACTTCGACGGGGCGCGAACGCAGGACGATGTCGAACGTGCGCTGACCGCATGGGCACAGCGACTGTCCGACGAGCGGCCTGATCTGCTGGAACGGATCGTCGTGGAGATGGCCGCGGCCAAGGGTGTCGTGACACCCCCGAAGTTGGCGCTGGTGCTCAGCGCCGATGCGGCCTGCGGTTCTCCTCGGCAATCCTGATCCAGCGGTCGGCGATCTGATCCAGGTAGACCAGGTCGTCCGGCTCGATCTCGCCCGACTTGCGCAATCGGATGATCACTTCCTTGACCAGTTGAGGGTCATCCTTGGCGAGTTGAATCGCCAGGGCAGCAATGCGCTTTCGGTACGGTCCGCTCAGCATGACGCGGCGACCTCGGCGCGGTTCTCGGAAGCCACACACGACGGCGTGATTGCCGACGGCGTGGGCCTCAACAGCACGGCGACTCGCGGTGAGCGCTGGGCGGGCAACCGGGCACGCCCGGTACCTCCCAGCAACACACCGACGGGACGCGGACTCCTTGTCAATGCGACAGTGAACACGGTGCTCTCCTTCATCGAATGAAAGGGAACACCCGTCCCTGGCGGGGAACTTGGGGTTCCCCGTTCGGGATGCCTCGGCCTGACGGCTGAGGCGGCTTCGTGGCGACACCTCGCGGCGCGCCATGGACCAGGGCTTCGGCGATGGCTCGCACGAAGCAGAACTCGTGATCGCACGGTGCGAGACCGTGCGGAACGAAAAAGAGGCCAGCCCAAGGGGCAGACCGTGATCACCGGACCTTCAAAGGTCCCCACCGGATCGAGACCCGGTGTCTGCAAGGCAGGTAACGACTGCGACGCCAGCGACGCTGGACTTCAGGAGGACGATGTCCTCGATGAAGGCTGTGAAGGCGCGATGCCCACGAAAGCCACTTCAGTCTGGCACCGGCCCCCGTGGGCCTCAAGGCGAATGCCGAGGTGAGATCTCGATGCCATGCGCAATCGGCGTTCTCGCTGACCGTCTGCCGGTGGCGGCGCTTCATCCCGGCATACTCACGGGCCCCGGAGATCGGCGTGCAGGTTTCGTGCGCACGCAAGAACTGCCACAGCGCTCACACAATCGTCTGCGTTGGCGTCGCTTGGAGGTGGCGTTGCCGAAGGGCGCGGCAGCGACATCGATGATTCTGTAAGGGCCCTCTCCCATTGCGGGGACAATCGTGCGTCCGCAAGTGCGGTCGCAATCCACTTCCTCTCGAACATGAACAAGTCCGAACTGATCGAACACCTGGCCGCCCAGCACTCCCTGTCCAAAGCCGAATCCGGCCGCATCGTCGAAACCCTGCTCGACGCGATCGTGACCACGGTCAAGAAGGGCGGCTCGGTGGTGATTCCTGGTTTCGGATCGTTCAAGCAGCATGCGCGTGCTGCCCGCAACGGCGTGAATCCGGCCACCGGCGCCAAGATCAAGATCGCCGCCGCGAAGCTGCCGAAGTTCACGCCTGGTGCAGGATTCAAAGCAGCCGTGGACCCGAAGGGCGCGGCGCGCAAGACGGCCAAGGCCGGTGCGGCCGCTCCGGCGAAGAAGGCTGCGAAGGTCAAGAAGGCCAGATAGGCTTCGAGGCGGACTGGGCCGGTGCCAGGGCCTCACTCAAGCTGTGAGGTTCAATGTCCGAGCCCTTTCCTCTTCCGACGAATCCCGTCACTGCAGAAAGAGGACATGGCCAAGACCAAGAGTTCGAATACCACCTCCACCGAGTTGCTGCAGCAGAGCGAGGCGCTGCGGCGCCAAGCCGAGGATCTCAAGCGCAAGGAGATTCCCGGCGTTGTCGCCCGCATGAAGGAGGCCATCGCGTACTACGGCCTCACCGCGGGCGACCTGGGCTTTGGCGAGGCCGGCTCCCCGAAGCCCGGGCCGGCGAAGTCACCCAAGAAGAAGGCTGCGAAGAAGACCCTCCAGGCCAAGCAGCCGGGCACCATCAAGTACCGCGATGCTGCCGGCAACGCCTGGACCGGCGTCGGGCGCAAGCCGAATTGGTTCGTCGATGCCCTGGGGGCGGGCGCGACGCCGGAGTCACTCAGGGTCGACGGCGTCGCGGCGAGCTGAATCGCGCCGATAAAGAAGTCCCCCCTCGTCCTTTCGGGCGTGGGGGCGAAACGGGACACACTACGCGGCCAACGGGGCCGCCTCCGCGTCCATGCGCGCGCTGCCGGCTTCGTTCTTGTCGAGGTCCAGGCGTTTCGCCAATTCGCGCTGACGCGCCAGCAGGTCCACCATGCGAGCCTCGTGCTCGAAGGGCCGTGCCAGTTCGAGTGTCAAATCCTCCAGCCGCTTGCGGCGTACCTCGAGTTGCGCGACAGCGGCGCCGTGTTGCGTCGAGATCGCCGCCAGCGCATCGAGCAGCGCTGCCACCAGCCCGGGGCCCGTCTGATAGGGCTGCGCTTGGTACTGGCAAACACCTGCCAGGGTCAGGTTCGGCACCTCTTCACCGCGCGCGGCCAGCACACCCAGCTCGAAAGCGCCCAGGCGTCCGACGACCCGCTCGATCGTCCGCACGCCGCCCTTGGCTTCTTCCCTGGCGGCCTTCACGACCGCGCGCAGCGCCTCCCCGACCGCGTCCGGCCCGGCGTACTTGCGTCCGAGCACCTCCAGCGCGATGCCTTCTT
>Ga0268298_10002228_pt1 | contig 21439 bp, 17 predicted proteins | sample WWTPWeurt_MetaG_FD_194462 | JGI IMG/M metagenome (GOLD analysis project Ga0268298, IMG submission 194462) | Activated sludge microbial communities from WWTP in Nijmegen, Gelderland, Netherland - WWTP Weurt | ecosystem: Engineered > WWTP > Aerobic digester > Activated sludge | place... | reverse complement strand
ACCGCCTGGAGAAGGCCCTGGGCACCCCGGCCCACATTTACTATAAATACGAAGGCGCCTCGCCCGCCGGCAGCCACAAACCCAACACCGCCATCCCCCAGGCCTTTTACAACAAAGCCGCCGGCACCAAGGCCCTGACCACCGAAACCGGCGCCGGGCAGTGGGGTTCCTCGCTGGCGATGGCCGGCAAGTTCTTCGATATTGATATCGAAGTCTACATGGTCAAGGTTTCCTACAACCACAAGCCCTACCGCCGCCTGTTGATGGAGACCTTTGGGGCTCAGGTCTTTGCCAGCCCCACCAATCTGACCCACTACGGCCGCTCGGTGCTGGCTGAGGATCCCGACAGCCCCGGGTCGCTGGGTATCGCCATCTCTGAAGCGGTGGAAGTGGCGGCCCTCTCCGGCGGCGCCAAAAAATACAGCCTGGGCTCGGTCTTGAACCATGTGCTGACCCACCAGAGCGTGATCGGTGAAGAATGCCTCAAGCAGATGGACATGGCTGGCGAGTACCCGGATGTCGTCCTGGGCTGCGTGGGCGGCGGATCCAACTTCGGCGGGATTGCCTTCCCCTTCTTGCGCGAAAACCTGCGCAACGGCAAGCGCACCCGCCTGGTGGCGGTCGAGCCCAAGGCGACCCCCTCCCTGACCAAGGGTATCTACACCTTCGATTACGGCGATACCGCCAAGATGGCCCCGGTGGTCAAGATGCACACCCTCGGTCACAACTTCGTCCCGCCGCCCATCCACGCCGGCGGTCTGCGCTACCACGGCATGGCCCCCAGTGTTTCGGCTCTGGTCGATTCCGGGCATGTCGAGGCTGTTTCTGTGCCGCAGCTCGCCACTTTTGAAGCCGCCATCGCCTTTGCCCAGGCGGAAGGCATTGTGCCCGCCCCCGAATCGGCGCATGCCGTGCGCGGCGCCATTGACGAAGCCCTGGATGCCAAGGCCAAGGGCGAGAAGCGCGTGATCCTCTTCAACCTCTCGGGTCATGGCAACTTTGACATGGCTTCGTACCAGGCCTATTTCAACGGCCAGTTGGAAGATTACGAATATCCCAAGCAAGCCGTTGAAGACGCCCTCTCGCACCTGCCGCAGGTAGATTTTTAACCCATAAAATCTTGGGATACATCGACCACCACGAGTGGTGGTCGATGTATCCCAAATCCCTTTTTTTGACACCAAACTGCCACAATCTTTTGATATACTGAATCTATGGGCAGCAAAATTCCCCGGATTCTGGTTGTAGATGATGAGCAGGCCGTTCTGGACCTGCTGGTTTACAATTTGCGCAAGGCCCAGTACGAAGTCCAGACGGCTGCCAATGGGCGCACCGCCCTGGAAATGGCTCGCCGGGACCCGCCCGACCTGATTGTTTTGGACCTGATGCTGCCCGAGGTGGATGGCCTGGATGTCTGCCGCGAGCTGCGGCGTGAGTCGCAGGTGCCGATCATCATGCTCACGGCGCGCGGCGAGGAGATTGACCGGGTGATTGGCCTGGAGCTGGGAGCCGATGATTATGTCAGCAAGCCTTTCAGCCTGCGTGAGCTGCTGGCGCGCATCAAGGCCCTGCTGCGCCGCTCGCAGTACACTCAGCCGGCTGGCCCGGCCGTGCTGCACGGGCCGGGCGGGCTGAGGCTGGATACCGAACGGCATGAAGTCCAGGCGGGCGGCGGGCTGCTTGACCTGACCCGCCTGGAGTTTGACTTGCTCTACACCCTGCTGCTCAACGCCGGACGGGTGCTGAGCCGGGAAAAGCTGCTGGAAGAGGTCTGGGGGTATGATTTTGCCGGCGACACCCGCGCCGTAGACAGCGCCATCAAACGCCTGCGGGCCCGCCTTCGCTCTGCCAGCCCCGAGGCAGATGCCCTTGAGGCGGTGCGCGGGCTGGGTTACAAGTTTAAGGACAGCCGCCTGTGAAGGGTATCCTTTCAATAAATGGGGGAAGTTGGTTGTTTTTTGTGGGCAAAGCCCACAAAAAACAACCAACACTCCACCTTATTGAGAATTTACCATGAAGGCGTTTTTTCGCTCGCTCTTTGGCCGGCTGGCGCTCAGTTATCTGGCGCTGATCATCCTGGGGATGGGGATCGCTGCCCCGCTGGCCTGGCTCTCGCTGGAACGGCTGTACCTGGAGAACCAGACAGCCAGCCTGCTGGCCCAGGCCCAACTGGTGGCGTCCGCCTTGAGCGCCCAGCCGCCTCAGGCCGTGTCAGCCGGGGAACAGGGCGCCCTGCCCTATTCCCAACTATCCAACGCCCTGCCCGGCATCCACAGCCGGGTGATCGACCCGCAGGGCGGCGCCGTGATTGATCTGGCAGGCGGTGCTCCCTCACTGGAAGCCGGCCTGGACCTGCCGGCCCTGGCCCAGAACGCAGCCGGCCTGGTCACGCCTGAGGAACTGCTCAGCCGCCCGGAGATTGTGCAGGCCCAGCAGGGCGAAGCCGCCACAGCGGTTCGCAGCGTCCCGGCGGCCGGCGGGCGCCGGGTGTTGTATGCCGCCGTCCCGGTGCTGGCTGGGGACGGACAGGTCACCCAGATTGTTTACCTGGCGACGCCCCTGCCGGACCCCGGCGCCCTGCAAAATGCCCTGCGCTGGCAGGTGCTGGGGGCTGTTCTGGCCGCTGCCGGTCTGGCAGGGGCCGCCGGGCTCTTCCTGGCTCGCCAGATTTCACGCCCCCTGACGCACCTGGCTCAGGCAGCCCATGCGGTGGCAGGCGGCGACCTGCAGCAGGCCGTGCCGGTAGATGGTGCGGTCCAGGAATTGGAAACCCTGGGCCAGGCCTTTAACGACATGACCGCCAGTTTGCGCCAGGCCGACCAGGCCAAAACCGCCTTTATCTCGGATGTCAGCCACGAGCTTCGCACCCCCCTGACGGTGATCAAAGGCACGATCGAGACCCTGCAGGACGGCGCCCTGGATGACCTGGAGGCCCGCGGCCCCTTCCTTGAGGCCATGAGCCGCGAGACCGAGCGCCTGATCCGTCTGGTGAATGACCTGCTGGTGCTGACCCGGGCCGACGCCGGCGCCCTCAACCTGCAGCCGGAACTCTTCAACCTGGTGGAACTGGCCGAAGCTCGGACGGCCTATTTCGAGCGGCTGGCCGCTCAAAACCAGGTCCGCCTGCGGGTGGACGCCGCAGCGCCCTGCCCGGTGCTGGCCGACCCCGACCGGATTGCCCAGGTACTGGACAATTTGCTGGCCAACGCCATTCGCTACTCGCCCGCCGGGGCGGAGGTGACGGTTAGCCTGACCCGCGAACCTGGATCCTGCCTCTGCCGGGTGGCGGATCATGGCCCCGGGATTGCCCCCAAAGACCTGCCCCACATCTTTGACCGCTTTTACCGGGCCGATGCCGCCCGCGCCCGCTCTCGCAGGGATGTACTTACCCCCGGGAGCGGCCTGGGCCTGGCAATTGCCCGCAGCCTGCTGCGCGCCCACGGAGGTGAGATCGCCGCCGCCAACCGGGCAGGCTCTGGGGCCGTATTGACTTTCTGGCTGCCGCTCGCCGCCGAAACTGATCCGCACCTGCCGCCTGCCTGACACAAACCTGCCACACTTATTGGTTATCCTGTAAGCAGTCAACCCTCTGTGGAGATATGGGCATCACCCACCCCACTTGTGGGGTGGGTGATGCCCATATATTAAAAATTACAGGAGAAAACCAAATGCAAACCAATTCAAAAATCGTCAACCTGGCTTTACTGCTCGTGCTGGCCATCATCGCCTGGAACATCAGCCGCCCACAGACGCCGGTCGGCGCCCAGCCGCAGCCGGCGGCATTGCCGGCCGCTCAACCCGCCTCAGCTGCCGCCGCCCTGACCGCCTCAACCGACGCAGCCTGCGACAGCAGCCGCTCGGTGCAGGTCTCCGGGGCGGCAGTCGTGACCGTGGTCCCCGACCGGGCGTTGCTCCAGCTGGGGGTGCGCACCACCGGCAGCACCCCCGATGGCACCCATAACCTGAACGTCCAGGCCATCCAGCAGGTCATCCGGGCGGTGCGCGCCCTGGGCGTGGCTGAGCAGGATATCGCCACCGATTATTTCATCGTTTACCCGGTTTACGAAGACTACAACTCCTTGTTTATCAAGGGCTACCAGATCGACAACACCATTTCGATCACCCTGCGGGAGGTGGAACTGGCCGACGACGTGATCCTGGCAGCCATCAAGGCCGGGGCCAACGAAGTCCAGGATATCCAGTTCTACACCAGCGAACTGCGCAAATATCGTGACCAGGCGCGGGAAATGGCCGTCAAAGCCGCCGGCGAAAAGGCCCAGGCCCTGGCGGGCGCAGCCGGGGCGCAGGCCGGCTGTGTCCTCTCGATCAACGAAAACACCTGGTCGCAGTACTACGGTTCATGGCGCGGCGGCCGGGATACCATGCTCTGGGCGCAAAACACCATCCAGAACGTCAGCCCATCGGCCGGCAGCGCCGACCCGGCCGCCGATTCGCCCATCAGTCTGGGCAAAATCAGCGTGCGGGCCGAGGTCAATCTCAGCTACAGCCTCAAGTAAGAAATTTTTTGTATATGTTGGGTGGCAGCGCCACCCAACATATACCTGAAATAATCCCTTTTCGAACAAACCCGAACTGGGTCAAGTTATGCTTGGGTTGACCAATCTTCGAGGTTCAATCCACGAACGCGCTGGAACTCACGGATGTTGTTGGTAACCAAAATTGTGCCAAGGCTAACAGCATGTGCGGCAATCAACATGTCCATTGATCCAATGATCTGGCCGGATCGCTCCAGGTCGGCTCGGATTTTTCCATACATCAGGGCAGCCTGTGGGTCGAATTCTGCTAGAAGCAGCGGCAGCAAAAATTGTTGCAGCGCCTGCTCGTTTTGGCCTGCCTGCGCACTTTTCTCCACGCCGTGGGCGAGTTCCGCCAGGGTAAGTGTAGAGATTCCGACCTCGCCGGGCTGACAAGTCACCAGGCGTTTCAATATTGGGCCCGACTTTTGGCGGATCAGGGCGATACAAATGTTGGTATCCAGCATGTATTTCATGAAAAAGCCGCTTCTCGTTCCTGATCTGGCGGCTGGCTGCGCTCTTGCATAAAATCCGCCGAGAACAACGAAAGGCTGTCAACCATGGCCTGCCATGGCGTATCATATGGCAGCAGGATCACGGCATCCCCCACCTGTTTCAGATAAACCTGATCACCGTTGAAACGAAATTCTTTGGGCAGGCGTACAGCCTGGCTTTTGCCGTTGCGGAATAATTTTGCAGTTTGCATAAATCACCTCTGTTTTGCATTGTCGCAAAAGCCGGGAGGAATGTCTACCTCCGCTTTTTGAGACGATGTCATAGTATATATTAATAGTATATACTAAAGGGGGCGCTGATGAAAGGGTGATTTTTTTTAGCATTTTGGCCTTCGATTTGCATGATGTATCGTGTACGATGGCGCAGTTGACGAGTCAAGGACTGTCCAGACCTCAACCCACGCTGCGATTAATCTCTGACAGATTTACTCCAATTTGTTTCCGCTCGAGTCGTTTCGAGTCGTTTTAGTCGTTCTTTTTTTAGCCACTTGATGATCAATCCCCAGCCCTCCTGCGACTTTGTGTGAAATCCGCATAAAAATTTCGGCAAGATGTTTTTTTATCATTAAAATCGATCTTGATATTCATCCCGCCTTACCCCAGAGGAGAAATAAATCATGCGAAAAAATATCCGAGCAAACCGCATATTGATTTGGGGCGTCCTGGCCCTGATCATGTCTGTCGCCGCTCCCGCCCAGCCGGCCTACACCGCCGGCCCGCCCAACGTGATTTCCAATCCGGGTTTTGTGGGCGGTCTTAGCTACTGGACAAACGATGGGTTGCCTGCTTGGGTCTGGCAGTCTGATGGGAATGTGACAGTTTCCGGTCTGGAATTTGGTATGGCGTATTTGAACCAGTGCATTGAGGTAAAAACACCGCCGACTGGAAATTTATGGACGCTTGCGGTGCTCGGCAGCGCGACCAATGCCACAGGCAATGCGACTTTCTATTTTTATAATGGGGCTGGATGCACGGGAACTACCGTCAGTGTTGATCCTTTTATCGTAAATTTTGGAAGCGGCCCGATGAACCAGGAAGCCGTTGGGGTGGTTTCCATCTTTGTCCAGATCGAGTGTTATCCCGGTATTGACCAGCCCGGGGAATGTACGCTCAACTATGTCAGCGCAGGCGGAGATGGTGCCACCGAGCTCGCGTTCCTGGATCTGAAAGCTCATCAGGCGTCTCCCTGGGAGCGGATCTACGCCTGGCTCAGGGGCCTGATCTGGCGCTAAAAAATTTGGGTTTGAACCAGTCAGAAAATGGTGTCCAAAAAGCGGCCGCTTTTTGGACACCATTTTTTTAACACCGTCAGTTCGGGATAAGAGATTTTTGGGTGTTTTTTGGGTGGCTACGCCACCCAAAAAACACCCAAAATAACCTCTTCTCGAACTAACCCGAACTGGCGTTTAACATTAAAGTTTCCATATTTTTAAGACTCGCACAAGCGTTCGATAAATCTTTGGTGCTATAATCTGAGCGAGGGCCAAAACCGTGGAAGAATTTGTCCATTTGCACGTCCATTCAGAATATTCGCTGCTTGATGGTTTTTCGAACATCAAGAAGCTGGTCAATCGCACCAAAGAGATGGGGATGGGTGCGGTTGCCCTGACGGATCACGGCACCATGTTTGGGGTCATCGATTTCTACAATGCCGCCACCAGTGTCGGGGTCAAGCCGATCATCGGGGTGGAGTCGTACCTGGCGCCGCGCGGCATGAAAGAGCGCGACCCGCAGCTGGACAAGAAATCGACCCACCTGCTGCTGCTGGCAGAAAACGACGTTGGCTACAAAAACCTGCTCAAACTGGCTTCCAAGGCCCAGCTCAACGGCTTTTATTACTACCCGCGTGTCGACCACGACCTGCTGGCGGCCCATTCCGAGGGTCTGATCGTGACCTCAGGCTGTATGTCGGCCGAAGTGCCGCGCCTGATCCAGCAGGGCAACTTTGAGGCCGCCAAGAAAAGCCTGGACTGGTATTACGAAACCTTTGGCAAGGACAACTTCTTCCTTGAACTGCAGGCCCACAATATCCCCGAGCTGGAAAACATCAACAAGATGTTGATCGATATGGGCCGGCGCTATGACGCCCGTTTTGTGGCTACCAACGATGTCCATTACATCAATAAGGAAGACGCCCGCCTGCAGGATATCATGCTCGCCATCCAGACCGGCTGCTTGCTGAGCGACCCGAACCGGATGCGCATGACCGACAATTCGTATTATCTGCGCAGCCCGCAGGAGATGTCCGATCTGTTCCTGGGCGTGCCGGATGCCCTCAGCAACACCCTGCTGATCGCCGAGCGCTGCAACGTGGACCTGGGCTTCAAGGGCTACCATCTGCCCGAGTTCCCCGTCCCGGAGGGCTACACCGCCGAGTCTTACCTGCGCAGCCTGTGTGATGAGGGTCTGCGCCGGCGCTATGGGCCGCGCCAGAACGACGCCGTGGTCCAGGAACGCCTGGACTACGAGCTTTCGGTTATTCATAAGATGGGTTTCGACACCTACTTCCTGATCGTCTGGGACCTTTGCCGCTTTGCCCGCCAGCAGGGTATCTGGTACAACGCCCGCGGCTCGGCGGCTGGTTCGATGGTGGCCTACACCCTGGATATTACGATTGTCGAGCCGATTGAACACGGCCTGATCTTTGAGCGCTTCTTGAACCCCGGGCGTATCTCCATGCCCGATATCGACCTGGACTTCCGGGACGACCGGCGGGCCGAGATGCTCTCGTACACCGCCAACAAGTACGGCGATGACAAAGTCGCCCAGATTATCACCTTTGGCACCCTGGGCGCCCGGGCTGCCATCCGGGATGTGGGCCGAGTGATGGATATCCCCCTCTCTGAGGTGGATAAGGTCGCCAAGCTGATCCCGAATATCCCCGGCAAGGCCATGACCATCGAGCAGGTCAAAGAGGAAAACGCCGAGTTTAAAGAACTGTACAACTCGTCTGAATACCTGCGCGAGCTGATTGATACCGCCGCCAAAATGGAAGGCGTGGTGCGCAACGCCGGCACGCATGCCGCCGGCGTGATTATTGCCGATAAGCCGGTTGTGGAATACATCCCGCTCCACCGGCCCACCGGCAACGCCAACGAAGATTCGCCGGTCAAGACCGTCACCCAGTTTGAAATGTCGATCCTGGAGTCGCTCGGCCTCTTGAAGGTCGACTTCCTCGGGCTGGCGACTTTGACGATCATGGCCCGGGCCTGCGATTTTATCAAGGAACGCCACGGGGTTGAACTGAACCTGACCAACATCCCGGTGGACGATGCCGCCACCTTTGAACTGATGGGCCGCGGCGAAACCGCCGGCGTCTTCCAGGTGGAAGGCTCGGGCATGACCCGCTGGCTGGTGCAGATGAAGCCCAAGGAACTGGCGAATGTGATCGCCATGGTGGCCCTCTTCCGCCCGGGCCCAATGGACTTTATCCCCGGTTACATTAAACGCATGCACGGCGAAGAGCCGGTCGAATACCGCCACCCCTCGCTGGAGCCGATCTTCAAGGAGACCTACGGCTACCCGGTCTACCAGGAACAGCTCATGTCGGCGGCGGTTAAGTTGGCGGGCTACACGCCCTCCGAGTCGGACGAACTGCGCAAGGCGATTTCCAAAAAGCAGAAAGACAAGCTGGAAAAGCACCGCGAAAAGTTCGTCAAAGGCGCGGTCAAGAACAACATTGAAGAGCCCACCGCCCAGGCCATCTTTGCCGACTGGGAAGAGTTTGCGCGTTATGGTTTCAACAAAAGCCACGCCGCCGATTACGGCGTGATCTCGGTCCAGACCGGCTACCTGAAGACCCACTACCCGGTGGAGTACATGACCGCCCTGCTGGCGGTTTCGCAGAGCGACACAGCCAAGGTGGCCCTGTATGTGGCCGATTCGAGACGCATGGGCATCCAGGTGGAGCGCCCGGATGTCAACTTCAGCATGTGGGACTTCAGCATCGAAGACCGCCCGGGCCAGAAATCGGCCATCCGCTTTGGGATGGGGGCCGTCAAGAATGTCGGCCAGAACCCGGTTGAGATTATTATTGCCGCCCGCCAGAAGGAAGGCCCGTTCAAGGATATTAACGAGTTTGCCCAGCGGGTGGATTTGCGCGCCGTGGGCAAACGCGCCCTGGAATGTCTGGTGAAGGTCGGCGCGCTGGATCAGTTTGGCTCGCGTCCGGCGATTTTGGCCAGTTTGGACCGGATCATCAGCGTCAGCACCTCCCATTTTCGGGCTGCCGCCGCCGGGCAAATGAGCCTGTTTGGGTCCTTTGCCGCCGCAATGGAACTGATCATTCTGCCGCAGGTGGAGGAAGAATTCACCCGGCGTGAGATTTTGAACTGGGAAAAAGAATTGATCGGGCTGTATATTTCCGATCATCCGCTCAGCCCGGTGATGGATTTGCTCAGCCGCACCACCACCCACTTTTCCGCTCAGCTTGCCGAAGGCGGCCCCGGCGAAAAGGTGCGGGTGGCCGGGCTGGTCAGCCGGGTGCGCAAGCACCAGACCAAGAACGGCAAGGATATGGGCTTTGTTTCCCTGGAAGATTTGCAGGGCAATATTGAGCTGGTGGTTTTCCCGCGCACCTGGGACCAGTTCCATGAGCTGTTCGACCTCGACAAGATCGTGGTAGTGGATGGGCGCCTGGATATGGAAGGCGCCGAACCCAAAGTGATTGTAGAGTCGGCCACGACCGAGTTGAAGACCTACGTTTCCATCGACACGCCGCGCCCCGATCGTCCGGAGCGCATTTCCGAACCGCTGCCGCCGATCCAGCCCTTCCGGCCGAACCAACCGGCCGGACAGGAGACCCGGAGCAGCACAGCAGTTGAAACGCCTGCCGCTGCGGTCCTGGGGCAAGCTGCGAGCCAGCAGCCTGCTCCTGCCAATGCTCAAGCCGAAGCAGCCCGCAAACCGGTTGTCAGGCCGGCTCTCAGTGGGTCAACCCAGCCCCAGACTGCCCCCCAGACGACTGCAGTCAGGCCGCCGCCGCCAAAGCCAGCCGCCAACCCGGCCCAGGCCCAGCCGGGAGGCAAACCAGGCCGGCAGGTCTCCGAGCCGCCGCCGTTCTATGCACCAGCCGACCTGGACAGCGCTTCAGACGACGCACCACCGCCCCCGGATGATTTCCCGCCCGGCTGGAGCTTTGAAGAGATGGTGCCCAACGGCTTTGTGCTCGAAAACAAGCTGCCTGTGCCGCCGCCCCAGGCCCAGCCTGCGCTCCCCAGCGAGGATGATCTGGCGCTTGAGCCGTTGGGGGCCGCGGTCAACGCTGCCGAAATGGCCGCCGCGGACCAAGATGATGACCCATTGCCAGCCGCCCAGGCGCCTGCCGATCTGCCGGCTGGGCCGCTGCGCGGTCTGGTGGCTTCGAGCCTGCTTTCACCGGATGAGCCCGGCCCGCTGCCCCCGCCCGGTCTGGATCCGCCTGTCGAGAATATGCGCCCTGCGCCTTACACCCTCTCGCCCAACCTGCCGCCCGATACCGACGAGGTCCGGATGGTCAGTGTCATTTTCCGCCAGACCGGCGATAAGGTCCGCGATACCTTCCGGATGCACCGCGCCCACGGGATCCTGATCTCCTACCCCGGATTGGACCGCTTCGCTTTCCTGCTCTACGAGCGCGGCCATGGCTATCAAATTGAATTTCCAAACCTGACCACCGGGATCAACCCCGAGATGGTCGCCCGTTTACAAAAATTGGTAGGCGCCGAAAATGTCCAGGTCGAAACCCTCAAACTCCATTAAGTCGGGCAGACCCGTCCTGAAATTCTTTGCTTATTTTGGCATCTTCCTGCTGCTGGTTTTGCTGGTGGGCCCGTTCCTGGTGCCTGTGCCGCCGCTCGAAAACACCCGCCCGGCCAAAGAGCTGGCGGATGCCGACAGTCAGTTTTTGCGCCTGAACGGGCTGGATGTGCATTACAAGCTGGCTGGCAAAGGCGAGCCGGCCCTGGTTTTGCTGCACGGCTTTGCCTCTTCCACCGTCTCCTGGCAGGATGTGCTGGTCCCGCTGTCGGAGCCAGGGCGCACGGTGTTGGCCTTCGACCGGCCCGCCTCCGGGCTGACCGCCCGCCCGCTGTCCTGGGAAGGACCCAACCCTTATTCTCCCGACTTTCAGGCCGGCCTGGTGGTCGGTTTCCTGGATTACCTGGGGGTCGATCAGGCCGTGCTGGTGGGCAATTCGGCCGGCGGTTCGATTGCCGTCCACACCTACTTGCTTTACCCGGAGCGGGTAAAAGCCTTGATCCTGGTGGATCCCGCCATTCTTTCCGGCGGCGGAGCGCCAGCCTGGGTTCAGCCGCTGCTCTATACGCCTCAGTTCAGCCATCTTGGGCCCCTGGTTTCGCGCAGCCTGCTCGGCCAGATGGACAGCCTGATTGACCTGGCCTACCACGACCCGGCGAAGATGACCCCTGAGCGGATGGCGGGTTACTTGCGTTCGGCCCAGGTGGATGATTGGGATAAAGCCCTCTGGCAGTTTACCCTGGCCAGCCGCGACCTGAAACTGGGCGAACGGCTGGGTGAGATCAAAGTCCCCACCCTGGTGATCACCGGCGACGACGACCGGATCGTGCCCACCGAGCAGTCGCTGCAGGTCGCCAGCCAGATCGCCGGTGCAAAGCTGGTGGTCATCCCCAACTGTGGGCATGTGCCCCAGGAAGAATGCCAGCCCGAGTTTCTACAAGCGGTCAACGATTTTCTTAAATAAAAAGATCTTCAGGTGGCTTCGCCACCTGAAGATCTTTTTATTTAAACCACAAAATGCCAGACCAGCCAGAGGATGACCATGATCACGCTCAGGCCGAAGCGGATGAAGAAGGCCACGCCCCAGCCAGTGGCCAGGCCGCGCACGGCCTTCCAGGCTTTTTGCCAGTCGCGCTGTTTGTAGTATTCATACAGCAGCACCGCCGCGGGCATGGCGATCAGCCCGCCGAAGGGCGGCAGAAGCAGCGTACCCAGGGTGCCCGCCGCCAGCATGATGACCAGCGAGGCCCAGGATGCCCCGCCCTGTTTGGCGCCGGCGCCCATCAGGATATTGTCAATCGTGGTGCCGATCAGCATCAGCACGGTGATGACGCCGAAGATGACCCAGCCCAGGGTGCTGCCGGTGGAGAAGGTGACCACGCCGTAAGCCAGCGCGGTCACCCAAATCACCACAATCCCCGGGAAAATCGGGATAAGCTGCCCAAACAGCCCAATCAGCATCAACAGCGCCGTCAGGCCAAAGGTCAGAGAATTGAGCCAGTCGAACATTCGGACTACTTGCCCGGTCCGATCACTTCGATGCCGCCCATCCAGGGGCGCAGCACCGGCGGGACCACAATCGAGCCATCGGCCTGCTGGTAGTTTTCCATCACCGCGATCAGGGTGCGCGGCATGCCCAGCCCCGAACCGTTCAGGGTGTGCAGCAGGCGGGGTTTGCCGCCGCCGGTCGGGCGGTATTTGATATTGGCCCGGCGGGCCTGGAAATCGCCCACGTTCGAAACCGAGGAAACTTCCAGCCACTCGTTGCAGCCCGGCGCCCAGACTTCGATATCGTAAGTCATGCGCGAGCCAAAGCCAATGTCGCCGGTGCAGAGCTGCTTGACCCGGTAGGTCAGGCCCAGCTCGGCGGCGGTTTGCTCGGCGTCTTTGCGCATCTTCTCCAGCAGCGCATCCGATTCCTCGGGCTTGCTGTACATGTACATTTCCACCTTGTCGAACTGGTGGCCGCGCTTGATGCCGCGCACGTCCCGTCCGGCGCTCATCTTTTCGCGCCGGAAGCAGGGGGTGTAAGCCGCATACAGGAAGGGCAGGTCGGCCTCGTCCAGGATCTCATCCATGTGCAGACCGGTCAGCGGGACTTCGGCGGTCGGGACCATCCACAGGTCTTCTTCGTGGTCGCGGTACAGGTTGTCGTTGAACTTGGGCAGCTGGCCGGCCCCAAAGAGGGTGGCGCCCTTGACCATGAAGGGGGTGTACTTCTCGGTGTAGCCCTGGCGGCCATGCAGGTCGAGCATGAAGGCGATCAGGGCGCGCTGCAGGCGGGCGCCCGCCCCGCTGAGGACATAGAAGCGCGAACCGGTGATCTTGACCCCGCGCTCAAAGTCGATGATGCCCAGGGCTGGCCCCAGGTCCCAGTGGGCTTTGGGTTCGAAGTCAAACTTTGGCAGTTCGCCGATCGTTTCCAGGACCACATTCTCGTCCTCGTTTTTGCCAATCGGCGTGCGCGGGTCGGGGATGTTGGGGATGGTTGCCAGAACGCCGTTCAGGCTTTCTTCGATTTTGGTCAGTTCGGCGTCGATCTGGGTGATCTGGTCGCCAAGCTGGCGCATGGCTTCGATCTTGGCCTGGCGTTCGGCCTGATCTTTGAGCTTGCTGACTTCTTTGGAACCCGTGTTGCGTTCGGCTTTCAGGTTCTCTACCTTGAGAATCAGCTGGCGGCGCTGCTCATCCCAGGTCAAAATTTGTTCCACAGGCTCGGCGCTCATCTGGCGGTTGACCATTGATGTGCGCACCAATTCTGGGTTTTCACGGATAATGTTGATATCGATCATGCTGCACCTCCATCGGACGGATGAAAATAAAAACGCCCCCACCGTCGCAGGACGAGGGGGCGCTCGTGGTGCCACCTGCATTTGTCTGTTTCAACTGCCGCCAGCAATCTAGCCAGACCTTGGGTTACGCGTTAACGGGCGTTTGCGGCTTCCTTACGCAGTGCGGGGGCACTGCCCTGCAGAAGCAACCTGTGCGGGTTTCCCGGCACAAACGGAGTGGATTTCGGGGTCTATACCTGCCGTCTCGCACCTGCCGGCGGCTCTCTGGGGTGGCTGACCTGTTACTTGACTCCGTGTTGGTTTTGGTATGGGAATTATATCAATATTTTGGCGTTTGTGCAGACTGGTTTTAGCGGACGATCATCGGGATGAAGGTGTACTTCATGAAGTTAAACAAATTTGCACTGTAGGCCGTGCCGCCAGGCGTGGTGACGCTGACCTGCCCGGATGCGCCAGCGGCGACCACTGCAGTGATTTGGGTATCGCTGTCAACTGTGAAAGATTTGGCCTGGGCGCCGCCGAAACTGACGGCGCTGGCTGAGGTCAGGTGCTGCCCGCTGATGATCACGGCTTTGCCGGTTCCAGCCGCTCCCGGGGTGAAACTGCTGATTGAAGGCGGCAAATAGTTCACCACCAGGCAAGCGGGTGTCAGGGCGCTGAGGTTGAACTGGCCCGCCGCCAGGTTTGAGGCGAAGTTGGTGAACTCCTGCGGAAAGCCAGCGCAGGTGAGGTTGGTTTTGCTGGGCCGGCTGGTGACATCCACCAGTATGGTGCAGGTCGGCCCGACGGCATTGTTATATGCCAGGCTGAAATTGCTCAGTCTGATGCTGGCAGATCCGGGCGCTGCCGTTACCACAGACCCATTGCCGCAGTTGTTGACCAGGTTGGGGCTGGCAGCTACCTGCAGACCGCCGGGCAGGGTGTCTGTAAAACTGGCGTTCGCCAGCGGGTTGCCATTGATCTGGCTGAGTGTGAAGGTCAGCGTGGTTACGCTGTCTTGCAGGATGGCGGCGGGGTTGAAGGCCTGGGCCAGGGAGGGACGGCTGCAGGAAAAATAGGCTTCAACGGTCTGGTTGCTGGTGCCGCCGGTACCCGTCAGGACAATCTTTTTGATTGGATTGCCGGCTGTACCGGGTAAGATTTCGCCATATGGCTCGTTTTGGGCTGCGCCGGCTGACGGGGGTTTGAAGGTCATGTCGGTTGGGGTACTTGTGATCAACGGCGCGCCAGCCAGGCTGATTGGGTTGGCTGTGAAAGAACTGGGGTCGATCAGGACCCCGGCGGTGTCATAAAACTCCAGTTTGACCTGTTCGTAGTAATCCAGATCTTCCAGGAAGATGTGGTAAGACGGATCCAATGGGGTGTTAAAGGTGATTGTAACAATCCCAGATTGGTTTGCAGAACCCCATTCCAGCATGTGCAGGGATCCAGGCATTCCCGAATTTGCCGGGGCATACCCGGGGCTGTATGTACTGACCTTTGGCGAGGTCAGGAAGGCCCCGCTCTGGCTGACGGTGAAGGCATTGCCGCATACTTCGCCCGTTGAAGGGCTGGCAAAGGTTGAAAATGTCTGTGGGTAGAAATATCCAGCAGGCAGCGCTGTTGGGGAGGCGGCTGCAGGTTGGGCAAACCAGCCGGCAAACAAAAGGGCTGCTGCGAGCAGGATTGTCAGGATCCGGGTCTGATGTGCGAAGGTTAATTTAGCCAATCGGTTGTGTGTCAACATGTTCATTCTCCAGGGTGTAAGTTGGCTGAATTATCGCCATGGAGTGTAACAAAATCGTAACACCAGCCGGTATTGAGGTGTGAAATAGTTCCCAGGCAGGATGAGAGGGCTGTTTAAAAACAAAACCCAGGCGGTTGGCCTGGGTTTTGTTTTTTTGGTTTTAATCCACTGACTTGATGGTTTCCACTTCGGGGAAGAACTGGCGGATGGTGCCTTCGACCCAGCCGTGCAGGGTGTTGGGCGACAGTGGGCAGCCCAGGCAGGCGCCTCCCAGCTGCACAACCACATTCTTGCCGTCGAAAGAAATCAGATCAACCTTGCCGCCGTGAAACTGTTCGATATAGGCGCTTAACTGGTCAATCAACGCTTGCATTCGTTCGGCAGGCGTTGCATTGACATTGGTGGGGAAATTATTCATACCGGTTTTGCCTCCTGTTTCTCTTCTTGTAGGCTGAACCCAACATCCAATAAATTCATCACCTTGGCGTGCGTACTGCGCGCCCGCTCGGCGATTACATTGGCCAGCCTTTCCTTCATTATAGTACCAATATCGGGATGCTGGCGAAACAGCATGCGCAGTTCGTTGCCGCTCGCCCGCAGCAGGCAGGTTTTTTGGGTGGTGATGGCTGCCGAAGTGTAGCGCCGGCTGCCCACAGCCGCCGACCAGCCGACAACTCCGCCCGGTCGAACACGGGTTACAGGCAGGTGCGGCCCGTCATCGGGCTTAAACATCACCAGCACTTCACCTTCGACCACGATGTGTAAGTGTTCTGCCAGGGCTCCCTGTTCAAAAATAACAACACTTTCTTCAAATTCAACCTGCTCAAACGCAGGCCGCAGAACCTTGCGCTGTGCATCGGTCAGCCCGGCAAAAAAATCTAACGTTAAAAATGGATCGGCGTTCATACTATATAATTTATTCCTTGAACGCCAATTCTTCCAGTGGCAAATGTCACATAACCTTCGACAAATATCACCTTTAAATCAAGTTATTCTCGATCTTTGTCATGCATAAAAATGAAGCACCCCGAATTTAATCTTTCGGGGTGCTTCATGGCAGCCCATGGGTGAGATTTTCAAAGAGAGGGACTTTGAACGTGCAAAGCACGTTCAAAGTCCCTCTCTTTGATTTTTTGGTGGGATGGGCGAGAAAAGCTGTTATAACATAAAGCCTCCCGAATATTACATTCGGGAGGCTTTATGTTTATGCTGCTTCTTGTTCGGTAAAGGTCAGCGTATTGGTCTCCGGGTCAACCCCCACCAGGATGCGCTTGTCCTTGTTGAAATTGCCGCCCAGGATGCGCACCGAGAGCGGGCTTTCGACAAACTTTTGCAGGGCCCGGCGCAGCGGGCGGGCGCCAAAGGCCGAGTCGTAGCCTTCTTTGGCCAGCCATTCACGCGCCTCTGGGCTCAGGTCGACATTCAGGTTGTACTCGTTCAGGCGGTCCTGGACTTCTTTCATCTGCAGGTCCACGATCTTGACCATCTCTTCGATCGAAAGCGGTGAGAAGGTGATGATCTCGTCGATGCGGTTGAGGAATTCGGGCCGGAAGGCGCCTTTGAGCGCTTTCTGGATCTTTTCGTGGGCTTCGCGTTCTTTGCTGCTGGCGTTGCTGGGCACAAACCCCAGGCTGCCAGAGCGCTGGACATACTCGGTGCCCAGGTTGCTGGTCATGATCAGAACAGTATTGCGGAAATCCACCGTGCGGCCCTGGCCGTCTGTCAGGCGGCCATCGTCCAAAATTTGGAGCAGGGCGTTCCAGACTTCGGGATGGGCTTTTTCAATTTCATCGAACAGGATCACCCGGTATGGGCGGCGGCGGACTGCTTCGGTCAGCTGACCGCCGTCCTCAAAGCCCACATAGCCGGGAGGGGCGCCAAACAGGCGCGAGACGGTGTGCTGCTCGCGGTATTCAGACATATCGATCCGCACCAGGGCATCGGCGTCTTCAAACAGGAACTCGGCCAGGGCCTTGGCGACCTCGGTCTTGCCAACGCCCGACGGGCCAATGAAGATGAACGATCCGATCGGCCGGCTGGGGTCCTTCAGACCAGAGCGCGCCCGGCGGATGGCATCTGAAATGGCGTGGATGGCTTCTTCCTGTCCGATGATGTGTTCGTGCAGGCGGTCTTCCATCTGGAGCAGCTTTTCGGATTCGGTTTCCATCATCTGGGTCACTGGAATGCCGGTCCATTGGGCCACCACATCGGCGATGTCGTTGACATCCACCACTTCATCCAGTTTGTGCTCGGCTTCCCAGGCATCCCGGCGTTCGATGAAATTCTCTTCCAGGCGCAGGCGCTCGGATTTCTTTTGGGCGGCGCGCTCGTAATCGCGTCCCAGGCTGGCCTGCTCTTCTTCGGCCGAGAGGCGGTCCACTTCGGCCTTCAATTCTTTCAGCTCAGGCGGCAGCGAATAGAGGGCCACCCGCAGCTTGGCGGCGGCTTCGTCCATCAGGTCGATCGCCTTGTCGGGCAGGTGACGGTCGGTGACATAGCGCACCGAGAGCTTGGCGGCGGCCACCAGGGCGTCGTCTGAGAAGCGCACCTTGTGGTGGGCTTCGTAGCGGTCGCGCAGACCCTTCAGCATCTTGATCGTATCTTCCACGCTGGGCTCTTCCACATACACCGGGGCAAAGCGGCGCTCAAGAGCGGAGTCTTTTTCGATGTGCTTGTGGAATTCATCCAGGGTGGTGGCGCCCACGCACTGCAGCTCACCGCGCGCCAGGGCCGGCTTGAGCATATTCGAGGCGTCCATGGCGCCCTGGGCGGCGCCTGCACCCACTACGGTGTGCAGTTCATCGATGAAGAGGATGATCTCGCCTTCGGCGCGCTGGATTTCTTCGATGGCGGCCTTCAGGCGTTCTTCAAACTCGCCCCGGAAGCGCGACCCGGCGATCATGGCGCCCAGGTCCAGCGAGACAACCCGCTTATCTTCCAGTATTTCGGGCACGTCTTTCGAGGCGATTTTTTGGGCCAGGCCTTCCACGATGGCGGTCTTGCCCACGCCGGCCTCGCCGATCAGCACCGGGTTGTTCTTGGTGCGCCGGCAGAGGATCTGGATCACCCGCATAATCTCGGTATCGCGGCCGATCACCGGGTCCAGCTTGCCTTCCCGGGCGGCGGTGGTCAGGTCGCGCGAGTATTTCTCGAGGGTGCGGTAGCGGGTTTCGGCCTGCGGATCGGTGACCCGCTGCCCACCGCGCAGCTGCTGGATGGCTTCGTAGACCCGCTCACGGGTCACGCCGGCGCCTTCCAACAGGCGGGCAGCGGGGGTGCTGCGTTCGTTCAGGATCGCCAGGAAAATATGTTCCGTGGAGATGTATTCATCTTTCAGTTTGTTGGCTTCTTCGTTGGCCAGGTCAATGATCCGTTTCACCCGCGGGGTGATAAAGATCTGGCCGGCGCCGCCGCCGTAAATACCTGCCCGGGGGCTGGTTTTTAAAATATAGTCAAGCCGCTCATTGAGAGCAGCGCCATCTACCTTTAAGACATCCAGAATTTGGGAGATCACACCCTGTGGCTGCTCAATCAGCGCCATCAGGATATGTTCTGTATCAATCTGGTTGTGCCCATAGCGTTGAATAATCTCGGCTGCCCGCTGGGCTGCCTCCTGGGCACGTTCCGTAAAACGATCAAATCGCATCATAATCAATAACCTCTTATTACACCGAACGTATTAACTGAATTGAACGGTATTTTCTGCCATTTTTGCCGCCAGAAAACAAAGGTTGAGCAATTCAGGAGAACCTTTGTGCGCCTAGCGCCTTTGCGGTTAAATTTGTTATCTTAGACTGGGTGTTTTGTCCGGGTCTCATTTTGCCAGAATGCGAGCAGCTTTATTCAAGATGCAATTCTTATGCCTGAAAATTTTTAATAAAACTGCACGCCCGTTCCAAAAAACCGTGTATCTTCTAAAAAAAGTGGTGTGTTGGGTGTTTATTGCCGGCCTTGTCAAGAGCAAGCACCTCACCCCCCACTTTATTAAGACATACAGAAATTATATCATTGAGTATTAACAAGAATGTTTGCAGGGTATAAGAGTTGTATATGAAATTCAATCTGAGTTGGAGTACAATTTAGACGAATGAGCGCTGTTTCTACCCTGATCCCCATTGTTGAGCGTGATGTGCACCTCCGGATGATGGAGCCGCAGCGTGATTTGTTGCAGGTTGCCGATCTGATTGAATTGTGTTTCACCGAAACCCTGGACAGCGATGGTTTCCAGTACCTGCGCCAGGTGCGGGCCATGGCGCGCAGCAGCAAGTGGATGACCTGGATGTATAACCTGGCTGAGCAGGCTGGCAATATGCCCGTTTTGGGGTATGTCTGGGAGGACCGGGGCCAGATCGTGGGGAATGTCAGCCTGATCCCGATGGATCTGCCGGCAGAGCAGCGCGGTTTTCTGATCGCCAATGTGGCTGTCCATCCGGAGCACCGCGGCCGGGGGATTGCCCAGGCCCTGACAGCCAAAGCCGTGGAGTATGCCCGGCGCCGCAAGGCAGCCAGCACCTGGCTGCAGGTGCGGGCTGAAAACACGCCAGCCGTCCACCTTTACCAGAAATTGGGGTTTCGTGAACGAGCCCGGCGCACCACCTGGAGCGCCAAACCCGATCTGCCTTCCCGCTATGGGCTGGCGGGGGTGCGCCTGCTGGACCGGAGCGGCAGACACTGGCGCCAGCAGCAAGATTGGCTGGACGTCTGGTTCCCGCCCGAGCTGCGCTGGCAGCTCACGTATAACGCCAGCCTGCTGGCTCCCGGGTTGGGGGGCATGCTTTACCGGATGGCTTCATTTCAGTTTGTGCGCCATTGGGCTGTGGAGCGCAGCGGGCGTTTGCAAGGGGTTCTGTCGTGGCTGGAAGATGAAGCCCGCCCCGAGAATATGATTTTGGCGGCCCCCCTGAACGGGACTGCCGATGAGGACGCTCTGCGTGAACTGCTCCAGCACGCCCGCCACGCCATTGGGCGCTCGCCGCAGCTCAGCCTGAACTGCCCGGCCGATTTTCTGCCTTCCATTTTCCCGGCTGCCGGCTTTTTTGCCCGCCAGACCCTGATCTGGATGGACCTGCCGGTCGGCTCGCAACCTTCCAGCGTTATTTCCGTATAAGAATATATAGAACTTGATTCCTGAAATTACTGATTTCATTGTTTATGCGGCGCAGCCGTATAAACAATGAATATCTTCTGGAGGTATGGCATGATGCGCTTCTTTTTACGCTGGGCGATCAATATGATCGCTTTGTACGCGGCAATTGAAATTGTACCCGGGATCACCCGCTCCACCGGCCCAGGGGCAACCTGGGTCAGTTTGCTCTGGCTGGCCCTGATCTTTGGGCTGATCAACGCCCTGGTGCGCCCGCTGATCAATCTGCTGACCTGCCCGCTGATTATGCTGACCCTCGGCCTGTTTGTGCTGGTGGTCAATACGATCATGTTTGCCCTGACTGGCTGGATCGGGCTGCAGTTTGGGGTGGGCTTCACCCTGGCCGAGCCCTGGTGGTGGACGGCTTTCCTCGGTTCGCTGGTCACCTCGCTGATCAGCGTGGTGCTGACCCTGCTCTTGAAAGATGAGCTGGAAGGCAAGCGCCCGCGGCGAAAACCTAATCGATAGGAATATTCTTTGAAACGGGGGCTGTCCAAAGTGCTTTTTGGACAGCCCCTGGTTTTAAAATGCGACCTCAGGCGTGGATATAGATCATATCGAGGGGGGATGGGTGAAGCCGCAATTTTCCATGCCCAACCCGCCGGGGTGGGGTTCGCCTTATTTTTGCCATCTCCCGGCACGCACCACAGACAACCCTAAACTTAACCCGAAAAAGACGCTCACCACAAACAATCCTCTGGAGAGCAAAATTTCTCCATTGCGATAGGCGAAATAGCCAAAACCGCAAAAAAACATGACGAATAAACCATAAAGCAGTTGGTGTCCCAAAGCGTAAACCAGGTTGGCGCTTTCCGACAGCCCCTTTACTTCCAACCCACCGTGGTTCGCTTTGATCAGAAAAGTCTGAAGTTCCGTCGGGATGGCGATTGCCGTGAGAAGGATATCTTTCAGAGCCGTTTCGATTAATTTGAGCCAATTTTTATCCTGCCCTAAAACAAACGTTTCCAGGTAGGGGCGGATTGTCTTCATCG
>Ga0268298_10002227_pt1 | contig 21449 bp, 17 predicted proteins | sample WWTPWeurt_MetaG_FD_194462 | JGI IMG/M metagenome (GOLD analysis project Ga0268298, IMG submission 194462) | Activated sludge microbial communities from WWTP in Nijmegen, Gelderland, Netherland - WWTP Weurt | ecosystem: Engineered > WWTP > Aerobic digester > Activated sludge | place... | reverse complement strand
CGGCTCCATCACTCTCGCCACAGACCCCTACTCTCAAGCCTCCCAGGCTCTTCTTAAGCCCGCCTCCTCCGGAGGTTGCGGCGGCGGCAGCGGTTGCGGCGGTGGTGGCTGTGGCGGCGGCGGTTGTGGTGGCGGTTGCGGCGGCTGCGGTGGCTGATATGAGCGAGCCTGGCAAAACTCTCCTGGGGCTTGGCTTTCGTGCCGAGCTTGCCTGGTTTATAGAGCGCCATCAGGATATTTCTTTCGTGGAGATTCTGGCGGAAGATTTTCCCTCACCCGGTCAAATTCCTGATGCCCTCAAGCGCTTGCACAGGCGTGGTATCGAGATCATCCCCCACTCCACGTCCTTATCTCTTGGTTCCACTACTTTGCCTTCTCGGCAACTGCTCAAGCATCTCGATGAACTGGCCCGCTACTTCGATGCTCCCTTTGTCAGCGATCACATCGCCCTGGTGCGGGCCGGTGGTCTGGAAAGTGGTCATCTTCTGCCCGTACAGCGCAGTCAAGCCATGGTTGAACTGCTCAAGCATAATCTGGCCGAGGCGCGCGCCGGGCTGAGTGTGCCGCTGGTTTTGGAAAACATTGCCACCACATTTGATTGGCCGGTCGAGCACAACGAAATGGGGGAGGCGCAGTTTCTGCGGCGCATTCTTGAAGAGACTGATAGCAAGCTGCTTCTGGATGTTTCCAATCTCTTCGCCAATTCTTTCAATCACCATTTTGACGCCGGTAGCTTTCTCAGTCAGTTGCCTCTGGAGCGCCTGGAGTATGTCCACTTAGCCGGCGGGGCCTTCAAGCAGGGGCTCTATCACGACACTCACTGTCATCCACTGCGGGAAGAGTCGCTCAAGCTGCTTTCCCTTCTGGCTGGGCTTTGTCGTGGCGCCAATCTGCCTCTCAAGCGCGTTATGCTTGAGCGAGACGATAATTTTGCCGAAGATGATGAACTGGCCGCCGAGCTGGCCGCCATCGAAGCGGCTTGCGGCGGGCCGTCTGAGGTGATGCCGCCACCCATAGTCAGACCGCCGAACCGCGCCCTTCCTGAGCGAGCGCCCGAGCTTCTTGCCGATACGCCGGAGGTAAATGCGGGCCACTGCCGCTCTGCCCAGACCATCGAAAAAATTGAAGCCGGTCACAGGGCTCTTCTCGCTCTCTTACTGCGGGAGCCGCAAGGGGCTGGGGAAGGTGCCGTGCCCGGCCTGCCTCCTGAGCTGTCCGGCTTCGATGGCAAGCTATTGGGCCAGGCCAGGCAGTCGCTCATTGCCAAGCGGCTGCGCACCATGAAGCGTGCCTGCCCCTACCTGATGGAGATTTTTCCCCAGGAAGAAATGCTGGATCAGGCTTTGAGGCGCTTTTACAGAGATTCGCCCTCGCCTTCTGCCGCCGGACCATACACCGATGCCATGCACTTTCTCGTCTTTCTGCAAGGTAAAAGTGAGGAATTCGCCGGTCTGGACGGCTATAAGCTGACGCCCCAAGCAGTCAAGCAAGCCCGGCGGCATTTGTCTGGGGGTTCCGTCTGGCAGAGTCTTATTCAGGGCTTGTTCCCTGCAAAATAGGGCGGGAATTGATGGGGACTTGGCAAGAGCGGCAGTCTTCTTACTTTTCTGCAAACACTTTGATCACAAATAGCCGTTAAAATTTGACAGTCCGTGTCGCAGTCTTCTTAAGGGATCGTTTGTCTATCCAATCCGCATGCACAAATAGGCCTCGCTCCGGTGCCGCAAGATTTTGTCTGAAGCAGGTCGGCTTGCCGGTCTCGACCCTGGTCATATTGCTTTGCACCGCTACCGATGCTTACGGGCAGGTTGATATATATGCCCCTTCTACATCCGAATGTCCGCCCAGTGTACTGTCGCCGGGTGTATCCGATCAGCCCAACCGGCCTGTCAATCGCTTCTCCCTGACGCTTTCCCGGGCTTTCATGGAGGCTAATGCCACCAACCCTGATGTGGTTACTGCCGCCAAGCAACTTGAGATCGCCCAGGCGGAGCTGAAAACCGCCGCTGCAATTCCCAACCCTCAGCTCGCCGTGCAATATGGCTTTGGTACGCCTTACACCCATGTAGTGGCAGGCAACACCCAGCAAGTGGGTATCAACCAGTTGATTGAAATGGGCGGCAAGCGCGGTGCTCGCATCAAATTGGCGCAAGCTAATTTGCAACTGGCGCAGTTTCGCTTGAATGATTTGCGTTTTGATGTGAGGGCGAAAGTACGCCGCGGCTATGCCGAGCTGGCTGCCGCCGAAGCTAATATCGAATTACTAGATAAGCAAGAAGAACTGGTCAAGCATCTCTACGAGATTGCCAAAAAGCGTTTCAAGGAAAACAATAAACTCAATGCCGAGTTGGCTCAGGCTAAGTTTTTCATAGAGCAGTTCGAGACCCAGAGGGTGCTGGCCAATGCCCGTCTGCGGAAAGCTTCCGTCAACCTGGATTATCTACTGGGTTTTGAGCCGACGCGAGATATCGACGTGGAAAACAACCGGCTCTTTCAGTTGGTCAATGAACACAACGAGATTACCGCCCATCCCGGCGATCCGCTGCCCAACCTGGATGAGCTGGTGCGTAAGGCCTTTCGCCAGAGAGCCGATTTACATGTGGCCACCCAGCAGACTAAGGTGAACGAGCGCGCCCACATCCTGGAAAAGAAGCAGCGCATCCCTGATGTTTTGTTGGGTTCGGGTTTCGTTTTTACCACCTATAACCGCGACCAGGGCTTCCATCAGCAACACGGTGCTTATGTAAACGTCAACATGGACCTGCCTGTTTTCTATCAACGGCAGGGTGAAATTGCCCAGGCTAAAGCCAGTCTCGATCAGTCGGCCCTGCGTCTCAAGGCCACCAGTGCTCAGGTGGAGACCGAGGTTCATACGGCCTATGCCGATCTGGTGGCGGCGAGAGCCAATATCTTCAAGTATCAAGACGAGCTAATTCCAAAGGCCAACTCAGTGCTGGAGCTGGCCCATCAGGGCTATGAGAAAGGGGCTTCCGATCTCTCTAACGCTATTCTGGCCCAGCAGAGTTTTCAAACTACGCTGGTGCGATATTTCGACACCGTCACCACTTATCAAAATGCCTGGGCCGACCTGGAAACGGCAGTGGGAGACATCTTTGAGTTCGGCAAAGGCAATTCTGATAAACCGCCGTCCTCCTGAGCCTATGCCGCCGGTTCTCAGTGACCGCCCTGTGGGCGTCCCATCTGCACTTCCAGAATGTAAATAGCATTGGCCATGCTGCCGGTGTAGCGGCCGCTGTAGACGAAATGTTCGAAGGCTGCCGGAAAATCCGTTTGTGAAAGTGCTACTTCCTCCGGGCTGTACCAGCCGACGAAGCCTTCACAGGTAGTGGCAGGTTGGTAACCTTCGCCGGGGGGCGGACCATAGTCTACTCCGCCTGGTCCACCGGTGCCGCCGCCGGTGATGGGCGTGCCGTCGCTGAAGCCGTCGCTGCTTTCATGACCGCGGGCGCCGCTTCTACCCCATTCCGCGCCCAGGTATTCGTCTTTGCCCCAGGCATCGGGCATGAGGCTGCCGTGGCCGGTGGTGAGGCCGGCGTCGCGCACGTCCATGATGCCGGCATTGATGCGATGTGCTTTGCTGAAGCCCATATAGGGCGGCAAGCCGTTCGCTCCTTCATCGCCGTAGATATGCTCGGCGTGGGCGCCGGCTTCATAGACAAAGCTGTCCAATTTGCAGGGCGGAAGCTGCCTGCCCGAGCGCGTTGCTATCTGCTGCGCCATGGCCGGGCTTGTGCCGGAAGCGAGGGTCTGGGCCAGGAAGAGCAATAGAAGAGATTTAACTACCATTCGGCTTTTCATAGAATTAGTCTCGCTCTCGGGTAATTCCGACCAGGGCTTTGTGCTTGTGAACCGGAGGCACTCTGGCGGTTACCTCGTTCCGGTTTGAAGACAATATAGGAGCCGGTGCTGGCTTCCAGCGGGCAAACTTTTGGCAAAATTTTGGCAAGCCGGAACTGCCTGGTGGCGACCCAGCTGAGCGTCGGCAGTGCGATAATACTCCCCTATGGCTGGCATTTCTCGCAAAATTACCCTCTTAGTTGCTCTGCCCCTGGTCTTTGAGCTGGTTTTCGTGGGCACCCTGGCCGTTATGTTGCACCAGGTCAGTGAAGAAAGAGAGAAGGAAAACTATGCCAGAGATCTCACTTCTCATGTCAACTCGGCCCTGACTTCTCTACTGGACAGGTTTTCATCATGCATTCTCTATCACGTTTCCGACAGCCAACTTTTTCGCAAGCGCTTTGAACATTCCAGGACCCGCATCAATGCTGAGATTAGCTATTTGCGGCGGGCCGTAGCCAACCCCGAGCATGTGGCCGAGCGGGCCATGGTTTCACGGGTGGAAACCCTTCTTACCCAGTGCATTGAGCACTTGCAGACGGCTCAGGGGCAACTGGAAACAGGCAACAAGATGCTGGCGGCCAGGCAGTGGATACTGGCTGATCGCACAATAAGCGAGCTTTTTGTAGCCATCGACGACATAGTTGTTTCTCAGCAGGGGCAGCTCGAAAAGCGGCGAGCGGCGCAGAAAGCCTATATGGACGGTCTGGAAGCCTTGCTGGTGGCCGGTGTGATTTTCAACATCGCCCTGGCCTTTGGTCTGGCATACTATTTCAATCGAGGTACAACGGCAAGACTAAAAACAGTCTCGGAAAACAGTTTGCGCCTGGCTCTCGATCAGCCGCTGGCACCGCCGGTCACCGGTGACGATGAAATTGCCGTTCTCGATAAATCCTTTCGCCAGATGGCTTTTGCTCTTGCCGAATCAAGGCGCAAAGAAAGAGCGGTGGTGGATAACGCCAAAGATGTGATTTGCTGCATCGACAGAGAGGCAGTCTTTACGGAAGTCAATCCGGCCGCTGAAAAGCTCTGGGGTTTCAAGGGCGGTAATCTTGTGGGCACCAGTCTCTTCCAGCTTCTGCCGGAAGCCGATGCTAAAGCAGTGCAAAAGCTTCTGGAAAGCATCGTCATGGATCCATCTCGCGGCGGTGATTTCGAAACCGGCATATTGACTGCTTCCGGAGCGAAAGTGGACTTCGCCTGGTCGGTATCCTGGTCGCCGGCCGATCGCACTTTCTTCTGTGTTGCCCGCGACATCACAGAGCGCAAGCAGATTGAAGATATGAAGCGCGACTTTGTGGCCATGGTCAGCCATGATTTGCGAACACCTCTTACTTCCATTCAGATGGTGCTTTCACTCTTTGCCGCCGGTGCCTATGGTCAGGTGAATGAGAACGGCCAGGAAAATCTGGCTGCCGCTGAAGGGAATGTAGCCAGGCTTATCAGTCTGGTGAACGGCTTATTGGATCTGGAAAAGATGGAAGGGGGCAAGCTGGAACTGCTGCGTGAGTCCACGCCGGTGACCGAGCTTATTTCCGCTTCAGTGGCGGCGCTGAGAGGTTTTGCCGAACAACAGGGCGTGAAAATCGAAAGCGGTGCCGTGCCCGACCGAGATGTCTTTGCCGATAGAGACCGCATTGTGCAGGTGCTGGTCAATTTACTGGCCAATGCCGTCAAGTTTTCTCCCAAACCAGGTCTGGTGCGCCTTCTGGTTCTGCCGGAAGAGACCAGTATGCGCTTTCTGGTGGTGGATCAGGGGCGGGGCATTCCTGCTTCCATGAGGGAAGCAATTTTCGAGCGCTTCCGGCAGGTGGATGCCGCCGATCAAAAGGTCAATTCCGTGCCCGGCAGCGGCCTGGGGTTGACCATTTGCAAAGCCATAGTGGAGCGCCACGGCGGTAAAATCGGGGTGGAAAGCCTGGAGGGCAAGGGTAGCACTTTCTGGTTTACCCTGCCTTTTCTTCCCGGCAGTGTTGTTTCCCAAGAATAAGGGATAATGGTGCCGGTGGCAGGAGACCTCTTGCGGTAGACCTGATGAGGAGTGCGGACCGTGGCGAAAGTGCTGGTAGTGGAAGACGATGTCATGCTCGGCAAGATGGTTCGCGACTGGCTCTCCCTCGAGCATCACCAGACCGAAATTTGTACCGACGGTAGCGAGGCTCTCAATCGGGTCAAAGTCTATGACTACGATTTGCTCATTCTCGACTGGGAATTGCCCGGTGTGGCCGGCATCGACATACTCAGGGCTTACCGCAGCCGGGGCGGGCTTTCGCCGGTGCTCATGCTTACCGGTCGTACTGCCGTAGATGACAAAGCGACAGGGCTTGATGCAGGCGCCGACGACTATTTGACCAAGCCCTTCCATGCCAAAGAACTGACCGCTCGCTTGCGGGCGCTTTTGCGCCGCCCCGAGGGTTATCTGGGCGAAAATCTCAAGGCCGGTGAAATTACCCTTGATCGCGCCAATTACCGGGTCTGCCGGGGACAGGAAGAGATCAAGCTTTTGCCCAAGGAATTTGCCCTGCTCGAGTTTCTCATGCGCAATCCCAACCGGGTCTTTGCCCCGGAAGCACTTTTGAACCGGGTCTGGTCCACCGAGTCGGAAGCCACGGTGGAAGCTCTCACCACCTGCATCAAACGCCTGCGCAAGAAGATAGAAACCGAGGGGCAGCCTTCCATCATCAAGACCGTGCACGGCGTGGGCTACAAGCTGGAAGTGTGAACTTCGGTGCTAAGCCCGGTTTTCTCCCTTGACAAGCGAGGCTTCTCGTTGTCTACTCAATCATTCGACCTTCCGAGCTGAGAGCCATGGCAACCCTTTGCGCTAACCTGAAACAATTGGCCCTGCCCCTTGCCCTGAGCATGTTTTTGTGTGCTGCCACTTCTCAGGTTCCGGCCCAGGCTAGTGTTGAGGGTGAGAAACTGGCTGTTTTGCCGGCTGCAGTCGACGCTGCAGTACCCACCGCGCTCACCACGGAAGACCTGGAGCGGCGCTTCTATGCTAAAACCTATGAGGGTGAAAGCGCTCAAAAGCGCCTGGCCAGGCTGGAGATAAGCGTCTTTGGCGAACTTCGGCAGGGGCGCCCGGAGTCGGACCGTCTGCATGACCTGAATAATGCCGTGCTGGAAAAAGAGCGGACGGCCCTCACCGCCGGTGCTGTCGGTGCGGCAAAATTGGCCACCCGCAAGCCCGAAGGCGGCAAGAAGAAAGAAACTTATTTGACCTGGTACCGGAAGGCCGGTGCCGATATTCGCCTCAAGCGCTACCACGCCGCCGCCGATGAATTGTTGGAAGCAATCAAGCTTAACCCGCGCTTCCCGAACGCTTATGCCTATATGGGCGATGTATTGCTCAAATTGAAAGACCGAGAAGGTGCCAAGGAAGCCTACAAAGCTTGTTTTGAAGTTGACCCGGCCGGTCGCTATGGCCGCTACGGTAGAGCTAAACTTTTGGGTCTGGCTCACCAGGAGGCTTATCAACGCACCGCCCCTCAGGATAGTCCTAAAGTAGTGGAGCGCACCATCAATACCATCAACAGGCAATCCAACGACCTGGCTTCACGCTATCAACTTGAATATCACCATTCTTCCCTCTGGAAAAATACACTGGCCAGCATCGCTCAAAGGCGGCTTCTGGAAGCGGCCAACGCCAACCATGCGGCGCGCAGCCGGGGCGGTCAGAGGCAACTTGATTATTACGGCGGCCGCATCGGCCATGGTAATGAAGTCAGCGATATGGCCATGATAAACGGCTACTGGGCCCTTTCCGATTTTGCCGTGCAAAGCTACCGGGCCCGGGCGGAAGCCGCTCGTAAAGCCGCCCTGGTAGCCCAGAGTGCCGCCGATTTGAAAGCGCAGATGCTGCAGCCGGTGAGCCCGGGCGGTCCGAGCCTGAGAGCCCTTGGTACCAACTTATATGTGCGCTACTATGGCAATGAAAATTCCAGCATCGTCGACCCGCCCGCGCCGGACGATCCGGTGGTGGAACTGGCTGCTCAAGCCAAGAAGCTCAAGCCGGCTCCTGGTAAGTAACAGGCAGATAAGGATCAGGCAAAATTGCAAGGAGAGGTAAGTTGACCCCGGTCAAGTCTTGGTTGAGATTCACTTTAGTATTGAGCATCACTGCATTTTCACTGGCTCTGCAGTCCACTTTCACTTCTTTAGCTGCAGCGGCGGAAGACGTGAATGCTGCGGACCTGGAAAAGTGTTGCCCGTCCAAGACCGCCAAGGAAGGCGCCGCAGTCTCTACCTGCTCCCAGCCCGGTCGTATAGAATCTGCCCGAGAGTTACTGGCCGAAGGCAAAGACTTTAAATTGAATGCCAGCCAGACCAGTGTCAGTATGCAGGACGCCATCAAGAAAGCCCGCGGACTGTCGGGGCAGGCCGGCACTCTCAGTACCAATTTGAAGAAAGCGCCGCCTGGTGCGCTCGATCAGTATAAGCGTGATCTGGGAGCTTTCAGTTCCCACGTGGGCGCCTACAAAGCTCACCTGGAGCAGGTGGAGAAGGAACTGGGGCATTGCAAATCAAGTGAAAAAGCCTACGCCGAGCACCTGCGCAAGTATAGTTTGCACACCGATCAGTTTCACATTCCAAATATACCGCCGCCGCACATTTGTGAAGAGCTGCAGATTTCCGAAGCTGAAAACGCCAGGCTGGCCAATCAGCTCAAGATAGACAGAGAAAGGTTGGCCCAGGCGGAGATGAGCCTGGCAGAAAGCGAGGCCCAGTTGAAAGACAGCCTCAGGCAAAACCAGCATGCCGACCAGGCTTTGCTCAAGCGCAGTCGCATGCTTGAAGAAGAACGCAAGCTGGCCGGTGAATTTGAAACTTTGAAAACCGAATTAGACCTTCTGAACAGCCAGCACCGTGCCCTCACCGGTGGCAAAACTACGCCCAGCCTCGGTCTTGGTAAAGTGAGCGGTAAGGTAAAAGGCAAGTAGAAGGGCAAGCAGCATCTGAAAAGATTTGCCAAAATTTTGCCAGGAATTTGACCGCCGGCTGCCGGGGGCTGAGGCTAAATTGGCTTCATCAATAAGATGGAGTTTGAACCAATGAGTACCACCCCTGCCGCCCTTCAGTTTCTTGGCCGCCACTTGTCGGTAGGCTTGCTTTGCAAATCGGGTGCGGCTCTGCGACGCAATTCCGCTATGGCTTTACTACTTGCTGGCGCCCTTTCTCTGCCCCTGGCAGAAAAGGCCTTTGCCCAGTCTTCACCCTATCCTCAAGCGCTGCCTGCGGTTTCCACCGGCTCTGTTGACTTCAACACTGTAGATTGCCCTTTTACGCGCTCGGCCGGCGGCAATGGCGCTTTTGGCGGCTCTTCCAGACCAGGAAGCGGCAATGGCGGTCGCGGCGGTGCCATGCCGGCTCTGCCGCCGGGCTGGATTGGCGTGCAGAATACCCATACCGGTGAATACATGGGGGCGATTCCGCCCGGGGGCAATCTGGTGGATTTCTTCCGCGGCGCATATGGCATTGAACCGGGGCAAGAAGCCGAGGCTGCCTGGATTCTGGAGAATCAGCTACCCCAGGCCTACGAAAGCGGTATGTTTGACGGCATGGGCGTCTGGGGACCGGGCGGACCATAGAGCCTGAGACGAGTGTCAGCCTGCTTCTTGACAAGGGGTGTCGGCTTGTGATTTATTCAATCTTCTACGTATTTTTACCGATGACAGAGGGTATATATAGTGGCATCATGATCGAGCAAGCCCTCGAAAAGTAATCTGTTGGAGTTTCTAAATATGGGACATCAGTACGGCCGCGACCCTGTAGAACGAGAGTCAAACATAGTCGCCAACCAACTCGACAACAACGATGCTTACTCCGCCGCCAATCGTCTGCGGCAAGATATGGTTTCGATGTACCCCCAAGATTTTAATCGCCTGGTCAATCGCACCATGCAGATGGACGAAAAAGGTTACGGTGCCGATCTTGTCATCGTTAACCAATCGGCCGGGCGCGATGAATGCGGTAGGCAGATTACAGATCGAGTGCTGGGCGTGCAGGGTTACGACCGATGGGGGAACGCCGAGTTTCATCGGGTTGGCTCCCTTGGACAGTTAGGCTCTCAGTACAGATGTGACGGTGGCGATTATTACCCGCCGAGGCCGCTGCCGGTGCCTCAGTGGCCCCATCCCAATAATCCAATTTATCGTCCCACATACCCCTACGGCCACGGTGGTAACGGCGGCATCATCATCGGTCCCGGCGGCAACATAATCATCGATATTCCTCTTGGTGGTCGAAACAGACGTTAGGGCAACCAGAGTAAGAAGGGTCTTGAAAGTTTTAGAGAGCAGCACTAGCTGCTCTCTAACTGTTTTCCAGGTGTTTTTTGCGGCGGAAGAATTGCTTCAGTAAGTCCCGGCATTCATCTTCCAAAACGCCGCCGATCACCTTCGGCGGTGAGTAGAGGCGGCCCTGCTCGAAGAGATTGAAGCGAGAACCAAGAGCCCCGGAAACCAGATCGTAAGCACCGAAAACAACTTTATCGATGCGGCACTGCAATATTGCTTCGGCGCACATGGGACAAGGTTCCAGGGTTGTATAAAGGGTTGTGCCGCCCAGGCGCCAACTGCCTGTTACCTGGCAAGCCCGCTTGATGGCTACAATTTCCGCATGGGCTGTGGGATCTTGCTCTTTTTCTTTTTCATTGGCGGCGGCGGCTATTATATCGCCGTCCCTGACGATCAAGGCGCCCACCGGAATATCCTCACCGGCTTGCTCGGCCAGTTTGAGGGCTTCCCGCATGAATTTGCGATCTTCTTCCAGGGCTCTGGTCATCTTCCTTGGCTTTGCTTGTATCCAGCGCCTGCATCAATTGCGGTCGCTTTTGTCATTTAATCTTTTTTCTGTCCACACCCTGTCCAAAATTTCTTTGCTCAGTATATAGGCATATGTGAGCAAGCGAAAGGCAGGTCGAAACGGCTCCAGCAAGTCGGACCAAAAGTAAATGCTCTAGCTGCAAGCAGGGAAGATCTAGTAGGGGTGCTGGATTTTTCTAATTGTTCGATTTAAGAGAAAGCAAGTGATTACTCAAGAACCAGCACAAAGAGGAGGAATTCGTCAGTTACCACATTTTCTTCAAAACAATTTTCTTTAGATCATTCAAGGCAAAGTTAGCAAAAGAAAGGAGAGGCGGCAAGGCTCTCCTTTCTGCATTTCAGTATGATCTCGTGTTCCCGGTCAAGCCCTTTGCCGTCGGACTTGATACCATAGACTGCGGTCACAAAAGCGGCAGGGAAAGGTTGAAGGCTACGTTAAGCGAGCAAGCGCAACATGCCTGCTTGGAATTCGAGGAAGACAGCCTGGGTGGTACCGTCAGTTGCTTTCTGGGCTGAACCATTTTTCAGTGTGACGATTGTAACCGAGTCCCAGACTGTCAAATTCATCAGCCAATCCAATTGCTCTGACACCCAGGTGACGCAAGACTTTGTTAATGGCATCTGCTGAGTGCTCCGGTCCAAAACTCACGCAGTTGTTGGTCCAAGCGATGGAGGACTGTGTGCCCGTGCCTCCGTGATACTCTGCTTCAATGTAGGCTACTGGGGCTGACTTTGACACTTCCTTTGACAGATAAGCGACCGCAGATAGCCGATAGAATCCATCGAAATCCGTGGACTGAAGAACGCCATATTGGTGATGAGACTGTAACTCGTCAAATAATCGGTCGACAACCGGTATTAATCCAAAACCTTGCTTCAGGGTGGAGACTTTAGCGTATTGGCAGGAGCGCGAGAACAGGGAGAGTGTGCTAACTTCTGCAACTATTGCTTGAATTTCGTAGCCCATGGTTCCTCCGCGAAACTTTAGTCAGCCCAGTCGGCTGCTTCCGGGGGTAGCCGCTCCCTGCCAATTGTAGGGCAAGCCAAAAAATCTTTTTGCTTTTTCAAAAACTTTGTCCAGAAATTTTGTGGAACGCATATATCCATTCACAAGCTGAGAGGCGGAGGCTGAAAAGCCGGAGCAAGGAAGCTGAAAACTGGTTCGAGAGCAGGGGTGTTATTGAACCAGTATTACGGAAAGCATTTGCTCGATTCTGGTGCCGGCAGGGGTGTAGGAACCAGAACCAGTGCAAATAAAACCAAGAAGGAGTGCGCACTAAAAAACTGTTTTCTATTCAAAGTCTGAATTCTTCAGAAACATAAGCGGCTAGCAAGCTAGAGGAGAGACCCAGGGGTCTCTCTTTCGCCTTTAACCGCAATCGCTTTTGAAGCGAAATTCTGCATAATTTCATGCACGGTTCCCTTTGAAAATTGATACCGCCATGCTCCTCGCCCTGAACTTCCGGCAGGGGCGACTGAACATCAGGTCAGGTCTTATAATTGAAAGTGTCTTTCCCTGCTTTTGAGTGATTTGTGACCCTGGATTTGCAGGTACAGAGAAAGTTAAGACTGGCCTGGGTCTTGATGCTGCTCTTTTACTTTTGCGGAGCCGCACTGATTGTCTATCTAGCCGGTACTTTTGACTTGCCGTTTTTCTGGGGTATCCTGATCGTTCATCTTTGCACCTCGGCTATTGCTCTGTCTGTGCTTGATCCGGCACTTCTGGCCGAGCGTCTCAAACCGGCCGGCAAAGATGAAGATCCCTTCTGCGCGCCCTTGATCTGTACTTTTTACCCGCTGCAGTACCTGCTTGCCGTGCTCGATCCTTACCGCTTGCACTGGTTGCAGGGCAGTCGTTTGCCTGTCTTTGAAACATTGCCGCTCTGGTTACGAGTCCTGGCCATGGTTGGTGTTGTGCTCGGATGGGCGCTTTTCCTCTGGTCTATGAAAACCAATTTTTTCTTTTCGTCTGCTATTAGATTGCAACCCGATCGTGGGCAAACCGTGATAGACAGCGGCCCTTATGCGCTGGTGCGGCATCCCGGTTACAGCGGCGCCGTCTTGATGTTCCTTGGCGAGGCGCTGGCCATGGGTTCCTGGCTCTCGGTGGGGATGGCGATTCTCAGTATTCTGGTGCTTCTGCGTCGTACCTTACTGGAAGAAAAAATGCTGCGCCAGGGTCTTCCGGGTTATGTTGAGTACGCGGCAAGGGTTCGTTTTCGCTGGTTTCCGTACCTGTTCTGAAGCGCAAGAAAGCTTAAATTGCTTTTCTCTTGCCGCAGCAATCCGTTACTTGCATTGCTATGGCTGTTTGTGGTTTTGCAGACTGAAGGTCACAACATTCTATTTTCAGCAAGGTTACTATTTCTTTCAGCCCATTAGCAGGCTCACGCAGGCGATTTGAAAGCCGACTTCGGTCGGAGCTTTGAGACTTGGTTCTGAAGACCGCTGCGCCTTGCTTCTCACACCTGAGATTGTCTCTCTCCTGTGCGCGGGAAGTGGCTCTTACTTTTGGCTTATGTCTCAAGTCTGAGCGTTTTCTCAGATCTTTCTCGCTTACTTGAGCGAAGTGGTTTCTGCTTGCAGGCCGCTCCCCCTTGCTGAACTGAATTCCTGCCCCGGCTCTGAGCCACTGAAAGGCAGGATGCTTACAACTTTGCTTTCTTGAACCTGGAGGTCAAACAAATGCAGTCGAGACTCTGGAAGTTTCTAATTTTTGCGGGTATCTCAGGTCTTGTCCTGATGCTCGCTTTCAATCAGCCCGGGCGCTTTGCCGACGGGCGAAGTATACGGCAAGCGCCTGGCGAAAGAGCAATTACCATTGCGCTTGTACCTATGGGCACCACCGATGAGTACTGGCGTGCCGTTTATGCCGGTGCTGTGAGTGCCAGCCGAGAACTGGGTGTGGCCCTCGTTTTTCAGGGACCGATGCGCCGTGATGATCGCAGCGCCCAGCTGGATGTGGTCGATGCCATGGTTGTGCGCCAGGTGGACGCCATCGTGCTTGCCCCCATCGACAACATGGCTTTACGGGGACCGGTGGAAGATGCTTACCGCAGCTCCATTCCCGTCATTGTCATCGATTCGGATTTGCAGAGCGATCGCACCGCCAGCTTCATTCGAACCGACAATTACAAGGCTGGTTTTATGGCCGGAGAACACCTGGCAGGTCTGCTTAATCACCATGGTCGTGTGGCTTTGCTTCGCGGTGTGGAAGGCAATGCCAGCACGGATCACCGGGAGCGTGGTTTTCTTGACGCCCTGGCTGCTTACCCGGAGATAACCCTGGTCAGTAGCAGCCAACACGGCGGCGGTACATCCGAAACAGCCTACAAAGCCAGCGAGAATATTCTCGCTCCCTTGAAGGGTAGCGACGGAAAGATTGCCCTGGACGGTGTTTTCTGCCCCAATGAGTCAACGACCTTCGGCATGCTACGCGCTCTTGAAGACAGCGGTTTGGGCGGCAGTGTTCGCTTTGTGGGCTTTGATTTTTCGCCCAAGCTGCTTGACGCCCTGGAAAAAGGCACCATCGACGCTCTGGTGGCGCAGGACCCGGTTCGTATGGGTTACCTGGGCATCAAGGCTGCTGCCCAAAAAGTGCGTCAACCGGAGCTTACGCTGGAGCCTGTGGTGGATGTTCCGGCCACCATCGTCACCAGACAAAACATGACTGAGCCCCAGGTGAAGTCCCTGGTGCGTCCCAATTTGCGCATCCTTGACGGTGTGGGAGACTAGTATGGAAGAGCAAACCGCTAATGAAAATCCCTTTGCATCGACCGTGCTGGATGTGCGGAATGTTTCTCTTCTCTACGGTAATGTGCCGGCTTTAAGCGGTGTCGGTTTCTCTTTATGTGCCGGCGAGTTGCGGGCCGTCATCGGTGAAAACGGTGCCGGCAAAAGCAGTCTGATGAATGTGCTGGCCGGTCTCGTAAAGCCTTCGTCGGGTGAGATGAAGCTTCAGGGGCTGCCGTACAGCCCTGCCGATCCTGGTCAGGCACGCCGTCAGGGCATTTCGATGATCCATCAGGAACTGAGTGTGGCGCCTCATTTGACGGTGTCCGAGAATATCATGCTGGGCATTGAACCTGTAAGCGGTCTCTGGCTCAAGCGTGCTGCCATGCGCGAACGTGCCCGCAACGCTCTTGCCGCCCTCGGCTCCGATATCGATGTGGATGCCCCTTGTTCAACGCTTTCTCTTTCCCAAATGCAAATTCTGGAAATTGCCCGCGCCACTGTCGGTGGTAGCAAGGTGTTGATTCTGGACGAACCCACGAGCAGTCTCACGAAGGAAGATACCGACAGGCTTTTTGCCTTGCTCGGACGTCTTAAGCGGGAGGGCTACGCCATTTTGTACATCTCCCACTTCCTGGAAGAAGTGCAGCAGATAGCCGATAGCTACACAGTGCTCCGGGATGGTAGGGTAGTGGGCAGCGGCTCTATGGCTGAGGTGGCGCTGAAGGATCTTGTATCCATGATGCTGGGCAGAGACCTGGGAGAGCTTTACCCTTCCCACCGGCACCTGATCGGCCCTGCAGTGCTGGAGGTTGCCTCTCTCTCTTGCGGCAAGCGGCTCCGGAGCGCTTCTTTCGCTCTTCACAAAGGCGAAGTGCTGGGCATTTTCGGTCTGGTGGGCAGCGGTCGTACCGAGCTTTTACGCAGTATCTTCGGTCTGGAAGCGGCTTCTGGTCGCATAACCATCAAAGGACGCCACGCCGGTTCCACGGTGCAGGCCCTCTGGCGTGGCGGCACCGGCATGGTCTCTGAAGATCGCAAGGAAGAAGGGCTCTCGATAAACATGTCTATTGCCGACAATCTGGCTCTGGTGGAGACCCCGGCCCTGGTAAACCCGGGCAAACTAGAGGAGCAGGCCCGGGTCTGGATCAAAGCCCTGTCGGTGGCCTGTGGCGGCGCTCAACAGCCGGTCGGGCAACTTTCCGGCGGCAATCAGCAGAAAGTAGCCATCGCCAGGTTGCTTGCACACAAGGTGGATATTTTCCTTTTGGATGAGCCCACCCGTGGCGTGGACATCGGCAGCAAGCGGCAAATCTACGATCTCATCCATGAAGCGGCAGGCGCTGGTGCGGCGGTTCTTATTGTGAGCAGCTATCTGCCGGAACTCCTGGGGCTTTGCGATCGGCTGGCGGTGATGAACCGTGGCGTTCTACTGCCCTTCCGACCGGTGAGCGAAGTGAGCGAGTTTTCCGTGATGTCCGAAGCCACGGCTCCTGTACCTGGCTTGGAAGGTCAGTCTGAAACTACGACGGAGACAAAACTATGAGCGATGTTTCGCCAATGACAAACAAACTTAACTTACCTGTGGTTCTTAGCCGGAGCGAGATACTTGGACCTCTGGCGGCGCTCTTAGTCGTCTACCTTGTCTTTTGCTGGCTCAGTCCGAGCAGTTTTGCCGGAGCCGCCAATCTAGAGCTTATCCTTCGTCAGAGCACCATTGTCGGTCTTGTTTCACTGGGCATGACCATAGTCATCATTGCCGGCGGTATCGACCTTTCTATCGGGTCGGTGGTGGCACTTTCTACGGTGGTCATAGCTTCGCTCTTGAACGCCGGCTTCGGCCCAGTACTCGCTGCTACAGGTGGTATCGCCGTGGGAGCGCTCTCGGGGCTTGCTAACGGTTTCATGATAGCCCGCTTCAAGGTGGTGCCATTTATTGCCACCCTGGTCAGCTTGCTGGTCTTGCGGGGCATCGCCAAAGGCCTGGCCCATGAACAGAAGGTAGACGCCCCTTTGACCTGGCTCAACGAGCTTCTGGCCCGTCTTGATAGTGCCGCCGCCTGGCAGCTTGTGCCCGCCGGTGTCTGGCTCTTTCTCGTCATGGCCGTTGTGGTGACGGTGCTTTTGCGCTACTCCAGATTGGGGCTGCATGTCTTTGCCGTCGGCTCCAATGTGAAAACGGCTTTGCTCTGCGGTGTCAATGTGGAGCGGGTCGAACTCTGGGTTTACAGCCTCTGTGGAGCCTTCGCCGGTCTGGCCGGATTGATGCAATTTTCTCGCCTTACCGTCGGCGATCCTACAGTGGCCTCCGGTCTGGAACTGGATGCCATTGCCGCTGTGGTGATTGGCGGAGCCAGTCTCAAAGGCGGGCGCGGCTCGGTGGCCGGCACTATCATCGGTGCACTCTTGATGGCCGTCTTACGGGCCGGTTGTACCCAGATTGGTCTGGCCAACTGGATTCAGGAGATAGTGACGGGGCTCATAATACTAGCGGCAATGGGTGTCGATCGTCTGCGCTATCGGCAGGCATGAGACTGACAAGTGATTAGCTAAGGATCAAAGCCGGGTTGGAATTAAAGCTCTCACCCGGCTTTGCGTTTTTTTTGCTCTTTTTGCTACTTTTTGACCTTTTTGGCAGCCTTGTCCTTGCCGGTTTGTTGATCTCCCATGCGGTCCTGGGATGGCCATCGGGAATTATGGTAGATTCATGATTAAAGTGATGGCACCAGGAAGAAGGGATAGAAGATTTTGATCGACGAGAGTGTTTTCAGCGAGCAGATGCAGGATCAATCGAGGTCTATCGGTTATCCCCTGGCGGTTCCGGCCTATGTGGCCCTCGAACTCTTTACTCTCGGGATCTACACCCTGTATTGGTCCTATCAACATTTCAGTCGAGCTTTTCATGGTACTAAAGCGAAAGTGCCCAGAGCTCTAATCTGTAGTTTCTTCTTGCCGCTCTCTCTCCATAGCTTGATGAAGTATTACGATCGTTGTGCCAGGAGCGCCGGCGATCGCTTTAGATTACCTATACTGCCCACGGCGCTTTTGTTTTTCTGCAATCACTTGGTTTCTACGTTCGGCAGCAAGTACCTGCCTCACTATGCCCCACTAATCAACTTAGTCGTGGCTGTGACCATTCTTGGTTTTATACAGAATGAGGTCAATAGAATCAATCGAAAAATGCGCCCTGACTTGCTTTCCAGTCAAGTGATGACAGGGAGGCTATGGATTGGCCTCGCTGTCGGATTCGTGGTTTTTTTCATCATTGTCGGTCTGTTTTTTCTGCTCACATTGCTGCGGTAGCGGCTTTGCGGCTGTAGCTTTCTAACCGTCGGCGTTGATCTTCTCGATCAGCTCTTTCATGACGGCATCGGCCCGCTCGTTTTCAATCTGGCAGGTGCCGGCATTGTCGTGGCCGCCGCCGCCGTACTTAAGACAGAGTTCGCCTATTTTGGTTTTAGCGCTACGATCGATGATGGATTTGCCGATGGCAAACACCGTGTTTTGCTGCTTCAGACCCCAGAGTACGTGCATGGAGATATTGCACTGAGGGAAGAGGGCGTAGATCATGAAGCGGTTACCGGCGTAGATTACGTCTTCGCCTTTGAGGTTGAGAATGATCAGGTTTTTGTGCACGCTGGAACAGCGCTTCACCTGTTCTTTAAAGCGTTCGGTTTGATCGTGATAGAGCTCTACTCTTTCCACCACATCGGGCATCTTCATGATGTCGTCGATGTCGTGGTCTTTGCAGTAGTCGATAAGATCCATCATCAAGTTGTAGTTCGAGATGCGGAAATTGCGGAAGCGGCCAAGACCGGTGCGGGGGTCCATTAAGTAGTTGAGCAAGACCCAGCCTTTCGGTTCAAGTATCTCTTCTACCGAGAACTGGGCGGCGTCGGCTTTATCCACTTCTTCCATCATGGTGTTCCAGCGCGCCGGGAAAGTTTTAGCGCCGCCGAAGTGGTCGTAAACCACTCGTGCTGCCGATTTGGCATTGGGGTCGATGATGTGGTTGTTTTTCTTGTTGACGTTTCTGATGGTTTCGCTCAGGTGGTGGTCGAAAGCCAGGTGTACGCCTTCCACATAGGGCAGGTTGGTGGTGATGTCGCGGTCGGTTACTTCCACCTTGCCGTCTTGCATGTCTTTGGGGTGCACAAAGAGAATGTTGTCGATCATATTCAGGTGCTTGAGCAGCACGGCACAGACCAGACCATCGAAGTCACTGCGGGTAACCAGTCTGCACTTGGTGGCGACGGTATCCGGGGCTGGATTCTGATAGCTTGACATGGGTTTCTCCGCGAGACATATGAGACGGTTCTTAATTATACCTTGCCGATATTAGCCTGTGTATCTCCTTGAGATGGCCCGCCTCCGATGCTGCCGGTTATCAGGCGCCGGGAAAAGGCTTAGACAATGGCTTTCCATGCAATTTTGCCGGGGCTTGCTGCTTTCTTCAAATTCTCAACTTTTGCCATTCCAGCCCCTTGCCTGCCGCATGGTTGCCAATTGTCTGGGGGAAGGCTCTCTAGTCACGACCAGTGGGACGGTGATCGAACGAACTTGTGCGGTTCGCGTCTCGCCGGGTGTGCATCTTCAGCAAGTTACGCAGCCGGGGCAATGCTGATATAACTAGCCTGCATCCATAACACGTTTTTTCAGGAATAGTCATGAGTCTCAAAGACAAGGTTTTGTTCGTCACCGGTGCTTCCCGGGGTATCGGTCTGGCTATTGCTCTCAGAGCTGCTGCCGACGGGGCCAAAATTGTCATTGCCGCCAAAACCGTTGAAGCCAACAGCAAGCTTCCCGGTACTATCTACACGGCCGCTGAGGAGATTCGGGCGCGGGGCGGCGAAGCTCTGCCGGTTCCCCTTGATGTGCGGGACGAAGCGCAGGTGAGGGAGGCAATAGATCAGGCCGTGGCCAAGTTTGGCGGCATCGACATCCTGGTCAATAATGCCGGCGCTATTCAATTGACAGGCACCGAAGCCACTGAGATGAAGCGTTATGACCTCATGCAGAGTGTCAATGTGCGAGCCGTCTATATGCTCAGCAAGTACGCCCTGCCCTACCTGCGCCGCAGTGAAAACGGGCACATTCTTAATCTTTCCCCACCCATAAACCTTGATCCGGGCTGGCTTTCACACCATGTGGCCTATACCATTTCCAAATACGGCATGAGTCTGTGCACTCTGGGAATGGCTAAGGAGTTTGAGGCGGAAGGCATTGCCGTCAACTCGCTGTGGCCAGAAACGGCTGTGGATACCAGTGCCGTGCGCAATCTTCTAGGGGGCGACAAGACCGTGGCTCGCTCCCGTAAGCCGGAGATTGTTGCCGATGCCGCTTATTGGATCTTCAACCAGAAGTCCCGGGAAGTGACCGGCAACTTATTCATCGATTCCCAGGTTCTGGCTAAAAGCGGCGTCACCGACCTCTCTTCCTATTCTTGCGTTGCCGGTGCCGCCCTGAGCGATCTGATGCCGGATTTCTTCATTGGCAAAGCACCGGAGCGCTTGCCCGTGCCCCAGATAGTGGGCGGTGCCGCCCAGGGGCAGCCGCGCCCGGCTCTAGCCGCCGCAGGCAAAGAGCGAATCGGCGCCGACCAGGACAAGGCTGCGCTTGAGGGCGCTGACGTTATCGGTGCATACCAGACCTTCGCTTTGAGCTGCCGCAACTCCGTGGGCATGCTCAAGTTGAATCGTCCCGCCCAGGTAAACTGTCTGCCTATGGCATTCTTCGAAGAATTGCCCGGGGCGATTCGGCAACTGGAAGAACTGGATTGCAGGGCTCTTATCATCCACGGCCAGGGCAAACATTTTTGTGCCGGTATCGATCTTTCAGTGCTGGGTGATGAGGGCTTTCTCAAGGCTTCCACCTTGAAAGAGAAAGAGCGCTTGCAGGCTCTGATTTTGCGCTTACAAGCCGCTCTCACCAGTCTGAGCGAGGCTAAGTTTCCGGTTCTGGCTGCCGTAGATGGTTACTGTCTGGGTGCCGGTTTGGACCTTGTCAGTGCCTGTGACTTCCGCTTCGCTACCGAGAAAGCGCAGTTTGCCATCGAGGAGATAAATGTGGGATTGATGGCAGATCTTGGCACTTTGCAGAGATTGCCTCGCCTGATGCCGGAAGGGCTTGTGCGCAAAATGGCTTTCACCGGTGAGCGCCTTTCAGGCAAACGGGCTTTCGACTGTGGTTTTGTCAGTGAGCTTTTCCCTGATGCAGAGTCAATGTTGAAAGCGGCCGAAGAATGTGCGGCCCGCATGGCCGGTAAGGAAAGCTCGGCCATGGCGGCCAGCAAGCAGGCTCTCAATTTCAACGGCGGTCATACCGTCAGTGATAGTTTGCAGGAATGTGCCCGTTTGCAAGCTCTCTATCTTCGACCGGAGGTGGTCATGGAGAATGTCAAACGCATCAAAATGCGCTGAAATTCTGGGGTCTGCCGCATATTTTGCCGCTATCATTTTATCGTCGGCATAGGTCTGGGCGACATGGGCCGGGAGGGATTAGATGAGCTTGTTGTTTGCCAAGTTCGCCGCCACGCTTTTAGAAACCGCACACAGGCCCTTTCCGCTTGCAGCCGGGCCCTGGGTCATGAACCAGACCTGGTCTAATTTGCTCTTTGCGCACTGGTGCGTGCCTTTAGAGAGCATGCGAAAAATTTTGCCGCCCTGCTTTGAAATGGACCTTTTTGAAGGACGGGCTTATATAGGCGTGGTGCCCTTCCTGATGGAGGATGTCAGCCCGCGCTACTGCCCGAATATGCCCTGGCTTTCCACCTTCCCGGAACTCAATGTGCGTACCTATGTGCGCTATAAAGATCAGCCCGGAGTGTACTTCTTCAGCCTGGATGCCGGCAATCCGGTGGCGGTTTGGGTGGCGCGCACTGCTTATCATTTGCCTTATTTCAATGCCGAAATGCGCATCGAGCAAGGCGCGGACGGCTATTTTCATTACCAGTCGCTTCGCAAGGAGGCTTCCGAAAAGATTGCCGCTCCCTGCCTGAGGGCTCGCTACAAAGCTGTGGGACCGGTCTGGAAA
>Ga0268298_10002226_pt1 | contig 21465 bp, 18 predicted proteins | sample WWTPWeurt_MetaG_FD_194462 | JGI IMG/M metagenome (GOLD analysis project Ga0268298, IMG submission 194462) | Activated sludge microbial communities from WWTP in Nijmegen, Gelderland, Netherland - WWTP Weurt | ecosystem: Engineered > WWTP > Aerobic digester > Activated sludge | place... | reverse complement strand
GAGACGGTTCTGGCAAAGATCCCTGACATTGTGGATTTCTGCCGTGTCTATCTCGGCGTTGATCCTGTGACCCAGATGATGCCGATCCAGCCGACGGCCCATTATGCGATGGGCGGCATTCCCACCAATAAATATGGCGAAGTCATCATGGACGATAAAGGCACTGCTTTCCCCGGTCTGTTCGCGGCGGGTGAATGCGCCTGTGTCTCTGTGCATGGAGCGAATCGACTCGGCACGAATTCACTGCTTGACATTGTTGTGTTCGGCAAGCACGCAGGACTCAAGGCTGCAGAATACGCGAGGACTGCTGAGTTTGAGAAATTGCCCGAGAACGCTGGATCAGCCGCAACGTCCGAATTTGAAGCGCTGCGAAAGGGATCGGGTAAAGAAAACGTGTTCGACCTGTCCAACGAGATGAAGAAGGTCATGTTCGCAGACGTCGGCATTTATCGAAATGAAAAAGACATGCAGAATGCTTTGGAGAAGGTGCGTGAGTTGAAGAAACGTTTCAAAGATGTGACCGTAAGCGACACAGGCAAAATCTTCAACACCGAATTGCTGAACGCATGGGAATTTGGCAACCTGCTTGACATCGCTGAAGTAGTGGCATTGAGCGCGTTGAATCGTAAAGAGAGTCGCGGCGGACATTCTCGCGAAGACTTCCCCGACCGCGATGATAAGAACTGGCTCAAGCATACTTTGGTGTGGAACAAGAACGGCAAGTTGGAAATTGATTACAAACCCGTGGTCATTACCAAACATCAACCCAAGGCGCGAGTTTATTAATAGAGGCGAACATGGAAATCACAATCAAAATCTTCCGTTATGATCCCGAGAAAGACACGCGCGGCCGCTACGAAACCTATGTGGTTGAAGGTGACGAGAATGACCGCGTGTTGGATGTGCTTGAGTTGGTGAAAGGCAAAACTGACGGTTCGCTGGCATTCCGCCGTTCGTGCGCACACGGCGTGTGCGGATCGGATGCGATGCGTATCAATGGCCGCAACCATCTGGCCTGCAAAACGCTGGTGCGCGATGTGGGCGCAAACATCACCGTGGAACCTGTGCTTGGCTTGAAGGTCAAAAAGGATTTGATCGTGGATATGGATCCGTTCTTCGATAACTATAAGAAGATGCTTCCCTATTTGATCAATGAAAGCCCGCTGCCCGCTGATGGACGCGAACGCTTGCAAAGCCCCGAAGACCGCGCGCGCTTCGATGAATCAACCAAGTGCATTTTGTGCGCGGCTTGCACCACTTCCTGCCCGTCCTATTGGGCGAACGATGCGTATTACGGCCCGGCTGCCATTGTCGCCGCACATCGCTTTATATTCGACAGCCGCGATGAAGGCGCTTCGGAACGTTTGCATATCCTGAGCGAGACTGATGGATCTGTCCGCTGTCACACGGCGTATAACTGCACTGAAGCCTGTCCGCGTGATATTAAGATCACAAAGGCTATTGGCGAAGTGAAGATGGCAATGGTGACAGGAAGCTTAAAGTAGTTTTTATATTCAAGATGCTGTACTAATAACAACAGGTCGCTCAATGGCGACCTGTTGTTATTATGGTAACTTCCTAACGAGATGATTGTATAATGTGTTTGGGAAAACCAATATATTTCCCAAATTGTTCAGGCGGTGGTAAATGTCCTCCAGCGATAACCCTCTTTTTTTTGACGTCCTGCTCGAAAAACTTACCTATGGCGGCGAAGCCATGGGACGTTTACCTGACGGCCGCGCGGTCTTTGTGCCATTTGGGCTGCCGGGCGAAACTGTCCGCGTGCGCTTGACACAAGACAAACAAAATTTTGCGCGCGGAGAACTGCTTGAGGTGTTAACAGCATCTGCTGAAAGAATTGACCCAAAGTGCAAACACTTCGGCAAATGCGGCGGATGCCATTATCAAAACCTGTCGTATGAAGACCAATTGCAGGCGAAAACTGTGATCCTGCGTGACCAATTCCAAAGGATCGGCAAAATAGAGAACCCGACCATTAAGCCAATCGTTCCTTCACCGCTTGAATGGAATTATCGCAATCACGTTCAATTCCATTTGACCGCGGAAGGCAAACTGGGGTTTGTAAATTCAAAAGGGAATTCAGTTTTCCCGATTGAAGAATGTCACCTGCCCGAAACTGGCATTGACTCATTCTGGCGCGAACTGCAATTCGAATCCAACAAGGATGTCGAACGGGTTTCCCTGCGGGCGGGACAGAACGAAGAATTAATGGTCGTGCTTGAATCTGAAAATTTTGAGACCCCCGAGTTGGAAATCGAAGCGGACGTTTCCGTTGTACATTTGTTCGACGAACATCCAGTTGTGATCGCGGGACGAGATCATTTTGTTGTCAGCGTTCATCAAAAAGACTTCCGCGTTTCTGCCGGATCGTTCTTTCAAGTCAACACAAAAATGGCGGAAAAGATGGTGGAGCATTTACTCGCTTATTCGCTTGCGCGTGTTTCCAAGTCTACGACTCTACTTGACGTCTATTGCGGTGTCGGATTATTCAGCAAGTTCTTCGCGCCAACATGCGGACAGGTGATTGGTATTGAAGCATCAGAATCTGCCTGCGAAGATTTCGTATTTAATCTCGACGAATTCGATAATGTGGAATTATATGAAGGCACTGCTGAAGAAGTTCTACCCGGGCTGGCGGGCCGGCTCGATAGTTCGACCTTCGTAATTGTCGACCCGCCGCGCGCGGGAATCGAACGGCACGCATTGGACGCGATCATCAGCATCAAGCCGCAGATCATCGCTTATGTATCGTGCGATCCATCCACACTTGCGCGTGACGCGGCGCGCTTGATCAATGGCGGCTATCGTTTGGTGGAAGTGACCCCATTCGATCTTTTCCCGCAAACCTATCACATTGAATCGATCTCAATTTTTGAAAGTATGTAAATGTTCAAGCCTCTTGGCGATTCTGCTTTGCTTGTCCAACTCGGCGACAAAATAGACTCTGCCATCAATCAACGCGTCCACGCGCTCAACGCGCTTTTACAAACAAAAAACATCGCGGGCATTATTGAGGCTGTCCCCGCATATTGCACGCTGCTCATTCACTACGATCCATTAATTTTGACATTTAATCAGGTCACATCTTGGGTGCGGGACAATCTGACTCAGGTGGATGATTCTCTTAATAGGAAGCCGCGTCAACTTGAAGTCCCGACAAGATATGGCGGCGCATCCGGTCCTGACCTGGAAACTGTCGCAGTCTCGAAAGGCATTTCCGCCGCTGACGTAGTCCGCATCCATAGCGAGCGTGAATACACCGTCTACATGATGGGATTTACGCCGGGCTTTCCGTATCTGGGCACATTGGATGAACGCCTCATCATGCCGCGCCTGGAAACACCGCGCACATTTATAAAGGCTGGCTCGGTTGCCATCGCCGGTTCGCAAACAGGAATCTATCCGCTTGATTCGCCCGGCGGCTGGCATCTCCTCGGCTGGACTCCACTGACATTGTTTGACCCAACCAGTAATTCACCATTTCTATTCGCCCCCGGCGACATTATAAAATTTATTCCCATTGAGGAAGATCATGCTTGAAGTCCTGGATGTTTCTGGTCTGGTCACATTCCAGGATTCTGGCAGGCGTGGCTTTGCAAGTTATGGCGTGCCAACTTCAGGCTCAATGGATTGGTTTGCATATCAAGCCGCGAATTCATTGGTGGGAAATTCTGCTAACACGCCCGTGATCGAAATAGGTTTGGGAGAAGCGGTATTTCGTGCAAAACGGAATTGCGTTCTGGCAGTGACCGGCGCGGGCTATGAAGTATTAAATTACGTGTGGACATTCCCACTGTGGACTTCGTTCTTCGTTCGCGCGGGCTGGGTTGTACATGTCAAAAAGAAAAGCGGAGGCAATTGGGCATATCTCGCAGCCTCCGGCGGATTTGAGGTTGAGTCAGTTTTAAATTCAAGTTCCACATATTTGCGCGGCGGGCTTGGAGACCCAGTTCATACTGGAGATATATTGCAAACAGGAAAACCTTCCAACGAATTATTGAAACTTGCGGCGCGAAATTTTCCCGTTGAAAAATACATGGCTTACAGCCAGTCGCCTGTGATTGAAGTAATCCCAGGTCCACAAAACGAAAGATTTACTGAAGAAGGATTTCTAACCTTTCTAAATAGCGAATACACCTTGAGCGCCTCGTTTGACCGCATGGGCTATAGACTGGATGGAAGCCCCATACAACACAGCGCCGGCGCGGACTTGATCTCGGAAGGGATGATGATGGGCAGTGTGCAGGTCCCTGCAAGTGGACAGCCCATCATCATGATGGCGGATTCGCCGACAACGGGAGGCTATCCAAAGATCGCAAGTGTTGTGAAAACGAGCCTGCCGCCATTGGCACAATGCGAGTTGGGTGTGAGTAAAATAAGGTTTAAAGAGATCACGGTGGAAGAAGCCCAGAACAAGTATCGGGAATTAAGCACGGGGTGCGGACTTCAGTCCCTTGCTTAGGCGCAAACTGAAGTTCGCGCTCCGCAGGGAAAATATGATGAAAATAGACCTCAATTGCGACCTTGGTGAAGGCATCGGCAATGATGAAGCCATCATGCCGCATATCACATCCGCCAATATCGCCTGTGGATTCCACGCGGGCGATGAAAGCCTAATGCGAGCCACAGTAAAACTGGCAAAGCGGTATGGTGTGAATATCGGCGCACATCCAGGTTGGAACGATAAACAAAACTTTGGCAGGCTTGAAATGAATGTCCCTGCGGAGGGAGTTAAAGCACTTGTTTTCCAGCAGATCAATGCGCTCGCAAGGATAGCGAAAGAAGAAGGCGTAGAGTTGACGCATGTTAAACCGCATGGGGCTTTATATAATCAAGCGGCCACAGACCGTGGATTGGCAGACTCCATTGCGCGGGCGGTAAAAAAATTCAGCGCTGATTTGATCCTGGTCGGGCTGGCAGGCTCGGGGTTGTACGAAGCGGGACTCGAAGCGGGGCTCAAAATCGCAAGCGAGGGATTCCCGGATCGCGCGTACAATCCTGACGGCACATTAATGTCGCGCAGTAAACCAGGTGCGGTAATTGAATCGCCGGAAGAGGTGGCGAAAAATGCCGTGAAGTTGGTCAGGGATGGAATTATGTTCGGAGAACGACAGGTGTTTGTAGATACGTTATGCTTACATGGCGATAACAAACGTGCAGCAGAAAATGCAATTCTGCTGCACGAAGTATTGACGAAAAATGGAATTGAGGTCATGTCATTGCGAGGGCGTTAGCCCGACAATTGCGCCGTATGCTAGTGCGGTGAGCAATCTCCTTACCAATTGGAGATTGCTTTGTCAGAAAGAGCATCCTCCTCGCGACGACATAGATTTAATTTTCTGCAATGACGATCAATTTATCATCCGTGGTAAATGTAATTTTTTCCGCTTTCTTCGGATTGGTGTGAATGCCGTAGGATTTTTCGGAATCATGGCTCTCGTTGATCAGGCGATAGCCAAGAGCGGTCTCACCGCGCCTTCGGGCAGCTTCGACAACTGTATAGAAATTAATGGACTGACCTGTAACCACATAATCTCCAATCGGCTTGAGGTATACCTCCGCACCTTCGGGATCGAAGATGTCGGTGAACACGCCAAGCAATTCCGCGTTCTCTGAAAGCTGCGCCATCATCAAACTGATGAGGTGCTCGCTGACGATAAAGTCATCCACTTTCGCAGCTTCGGCGAGTTCGCGGTTGCGCAGGTCGAGCATCTCGCTGACGATCGAGAATGGGGTCGCGTCACGCTCGGCAATATCGCGCAGGTGCAGCAGCGTGACCAGGGTGATCGCGTCCGCTTCCTGCGGCTCGAGGTGGCTGTACGCCAGCACGATGACATGGTCGTATTCCGCGGCTTCAAGTTTTTCAAGCAATTCACGATTGCGGATGTCGCCTTGCTGTACTGTAACTTTTTGGTTTACAAGTTTCCCGGTTTCCAGCAGGAGTTGATGCTCGAGGTCTTCGATATCAGCGACCACTGTTACCTGCGAACCTTTTGGAACATAATTATCCAGTTCGCGGATGATGATGGCTGCGGAACGATTCCAGCCGAGGATGAGCGCTCTTTCAGCCTTGGAACCAGATGTTTTCTTGTTGATCTGGATTAGCTTTTCGTCGAGCGGGATGCGGGAAAGTCCGGAAAGTAAAATTTTGTCATCATCTTCCGCGAGGGCAAATATCTGGTCGCCGGCCTCAATGCGTGTGTCCACCAATGGACTCATCGCGACCGTTCCATCCGCTTTGCGAATGCCCATCACTGTGGATGCTTCATAGGCGAGCAAGGCCTCGCCATAGGTCTTGCCGGCAAGCGCGGGTTCCTGTTTGAAATAGATCTCATCGCCTCCAAAGTTCATCAACTCGGTGTAGACAAGAGAGAGGCCGCTTTGACGGGATGTCTGCGCAACCACGCGCGCAATCAGTTCGTTGGTAAGGATCGGCTGAACTGTATCCTTCGCACTGATCATCTTGACCACGTCCATATTTTTGGGGTTGCGGATCTGCGTGACAATGTGATACGGCTCCGCGTGGCGGTTGGGATTATTGGTGATCGCCAGCACGGATTTGATGACATGCGTATCAGGGTCCGAGCCTTCTGCGAGAACGATAATGGAGCGCGCGCTATGCGGGCTCGCGATCTCGAGATCGGTCAGGTCGATCGGGCTTCCTGAACGGCAGATGACTTTTGTGTTTTTCGTATCAGGAATGCGCTCGTTGATGGCGTCTTCCATCTCGACCTTGTCTTCATCTGCCAGGACAACGATAACTGCTCCGCTTTTGCGGCTCTCGTTGGCGAGGACGATCTCGGAAATGATGGTGAACACCTGCGGTGTCCAGCCGAGAATGACAGTGTGATCGTTTTCAAGGACCTGCGAACGTCCTTTGCGAAGTTCGTCCATTTTATCTTCGATGCTGTTATTAATAATACCTATCAGTGCGCTGACAACAAAAACGCCCCCGAATGTAACGATCAGCATCATGAAAAGAAAGAACGGGCTGCCTGAATCGCCGCCCATCGTTCCCGAGTCCAATGTGCGCAGCAGACTCATCCAGGCTACCCCAAAAAAGCCAACTCCCTCGGGGGCGCTGTTGGTGATCTTGACCAGCGCCGCCGCGACAAAGATGATCAACGCGGATAAAACGAATAACCCTGTGAGCATCGCGCCAGATCCACGCGCCATATAATTATCGAACCAATATTGAAATCTTTGTTTAAAGCTATATGTCTTCATTTCTTCTCCTCGCACTTTTGATATGGCTCCATTATAAGAGGTTATACTTCGAAAATAATCAAAAACTTGACTTGCAATCTATTTGCATCTTTAAATCAAAAAGCATGGCAAGTTAAGAAGACTATAATCTTTATCAGGTAACATCGATATAACATACCGAGTCTGTTTAATGCTGCAATTGTATATTTTGGAAAGTGAGGTAAACCATGTTCTCATTCGAAGGTTTTGACCGCCGCAAGGAAGAAGATCGCATCCGCGCCGAGAATAGACTGCCCCCCGGACAGTCATTGACATTAAAGTTCCCCGTTCTTCACTATGGACCTGTGCCGTCATTTAACGCCGCCACGTGGGATCTGCGCGTATGGGGCGAGGTGGAAGAGGAAAAACGCTGGTCGTGGGCTGAGTTCAATCAACTGCCGCGCACCGCCATCAAGATGGATATCCATTGCGTGACGCGCTGGAGTAAGGCCGATACAACCTGGGAAGGCGTTTCTGTCAAAACGATGGTGGAGAATGGCCTGATCAAGATCAAGCCGAGCGCGACGCATGTGATGCAGCACGCCGAATACGGATTCACGGTCAACCTGCCGCTGGAAGTTGTTCTGCAGGATAATTTTTTGCTCGCCACCCATTTGGACGGCGAGCCGATCACGCCCGATCACGGCTATCCTTTGCGCGGAATGGTTGGATTCATCCCTGCCAAAAAGGATTTGGAAACCCCATATCTTTGGAAGGGCGCGAAGTGGTTGAGATCCCTGGAATTCATGCCGCGTGACAAGCGTGGATTTTGGGAGCAGGCCGGTTATCATAACCGCGCGGATATCTGGCGCGAAGAGCGGTTCGGATGATTTTATTCGCTCCAGCGTTCAAGGATTTTTTCTAAAAAGCGTAGCGACCAGTTTATAAAGAGGAAGGATGGCGTAAGTTATCTTTCCTCTTTCCCTAATCCTGCTTTTAGTAAAAAACGGTATCATCAATAGATCTCTTTGCTCCAAAGGAAAATTATGATGGAAAATAAAACAAATAGCACGTTGATCATAATAATAGGGATAATCGCTGCGTTATGCTGTATCTGTCTGCTGGTGGCCGGCATAGGCGGGTATGGATACTACATGTACACCCAGACAGCTCAAATAACAGGCAACGACCCCTTTTCACCCATTATTGAAGAAGTACTTACCCCCACGAGTGTGCCGGAGGTCGTGCGTCCGCCCGCAGATACGATCTCAAATGAAACGCTGACCACTATTGAGCAAAGCCTGGTTCCTGAAAATAATCCGTATGAACTCGCCTGTCGTCTGCAGGGATTATGCGATATCCCAACCACCGTTGAGTCCAAAGCTTACAACTTGGGAGACGCGGAAAAATTCTGGGTCATGAACTCGGACACACAGGAGCACCGTCAAATGGATGCCACCCTGCGCTACGTCACCGACCACACCTATTTCTGGGTGGAAAATGGGACAGATGTGAACGAAAACGATATGAAGGCTTTGATGGATACGTTTGAAAAGGAGATCTATCCCAAAGACCGGGAGTTCTTCGGCAGTGAATGGACACCGGGTGTGGATGGAGATCCGCATATCTTTGTGTTATATGCGAATGATATTGGATCGAACATTGCCGGGTATTACAATTCATCTGATCAGTTCAATCCAATCGTTAAGAAATATTCCAACGGACATGAGTCCTTTGTGATCGGCACTACTCAGGATCTCGGCGATGAATATACCTATGCAACCCTTGCGCATGAATTCGTGCACATGATCCAATTCCCATCCGACCGCAACGATGTCAGCTGGTTGTCCGAAGGGTTTGCTGAAGTAGGCGCGTTCATCAATGGCTATGGCGTTGGTTCTGCAGATTATTTATATATTCAAAATCCCGACCTGCAATTGAATACCTGGGAGGATAGTTCTTCGCCTGATTTTTCCGCGCACTATGGCGAGAGCTTCCTTTTCCTGACCTATTTCCTCGACCGCTTTGGAGAAACAGCTTCGAAGGCGCTGACCAGCAACCCTGAGAATGACCTGACCAGCCTAGACGATACCCTCTCCGACCTGAACATCACCGATCCCGCGACGGGCAAGTTGATCACAGCCGATGATTTCTTCATCGATTGGGCAGTGACCAATTTCCTCCTGGATGGATCTGTCGGCGATGGGCGTTATATCTATAACAATTATCCCGAAGCGCCGCGTGCCTCCGCCACTGAAACGATCACAGATTGTCCACAGTCCTCACTCACCCGTGATGTCCACCAATATGGTGTGGATTACATCGCCATCGAATGCGCGGGCGAATACACACTATCTTTCACAGGCTCCACTGTCACAGGCTTGCTGCCCACCGACGCATCTTCCGGAAAGTACGCGTTCTGGTCAAACAAAGGCGATGAGTCGGATATGACCTTGACAAAAGAATTTGACTTCACCAACGTCAGCGCCCCGATCAGCATGTCATTTCAAACCTGGTACGACATTGAAGAGAACTGGGATTACCTGTATCTCGAAGTCTCAGAAGACGGCGAAGCATGGCAGATCATCAAGACCCCCTCAGGCACAGATTACAACCCTTCCGGTAACGCGTATGGCTGGGGGTATACCGGCGCAACCAATGGCTGGATCGAAGAGACTGTGGACCTTTCACAATATGCCGGCATGAAGATCTCTGTCCGCTTTGAATATATTACCGACGCGGCGATCAACGGCGCTGGGCTTTTGGTGGATGACATCTCGCTTGAGGCGGCAGGCTATAATTCCGATTTTGAATCGGATAACGGCGGCTGGGCGGCTGAGGGATTCGCGCGAGTCGAAAACGTTCTTCCTCAAACCTTTAGATTGGCACTGCTCCTGACCGCTGACTCAAGCGTGAAGATGATCCCGCTCACCGAAAACCAGACGGCAGAGATCCAGCTCTCTTTGAAACCCGGTGATACAGCCTACCTGGTGGTGACCGGCACAACCCGTTTCACGCGTGAACACGCCGGGTATCAGATCGAAATTCGATAATTGCGTTTATGAAGTGTAATGTCTCCGGACATTACACTTAAATATTTGTGAGGTACATATGTCAACAGCACCAACATCTCAAATTCTTGCTCTCACCGAATTGGTGAATTACCAGGACGGCGCGGTGGTCAGCCGCCAGATCACCAAAGCGGAAGCCGGTAACGTGACTCTCTTTGCATTTGATAAAGATCAAGGCTTAAGCGAACACACTGCGCCCTTCGATGCGCTCGTCCACATTTTGGAAGGCGCAGCGTTGGTGACGATCTCCGGTAAACCATTCGAGTTGAAAGCCGGTGATGTGATCATCATGCCTGCCAATGAACCCCATGCGTTGAAGGCTGCGCAGAAATTCAAGATGCTTTTGACCATGATCCGCGTGTAAGGCATCATCATGCTTTCTCTGCCGTTGTGCCGCAAAGAGCGCAAAGATAATTGTTAAGATATTAACAATACCAATAAATGGCTCCTGTCTTATAATTTCTGCACACCACTATGTCGCCTACAAAAAGATTGGACGGAAAACGAAAGACGATTGCCGTACTTGGCGCGCAGCTAAGCCGCCTGGCAGACTCAGAATTTATGACCGGCGTCCTGGAATCAGCCAAAACCCACGATACGAATGTGATCTATTTTGTGGGCGGCAAACCGGCCGCCCTGACCGCACACGGTATGGACAGGCAATCTTACGGCTTGTATGACCTGATCAAGCCAGGGCAGTTCGATGGCGTTCTGCTCACAGCGGACATGGGTTACGATACATCAGCAGATGAAATCAGGAATTTTTGCAGCCTTTTTGCGCCCGCGCCTGTTGCTTCCTTTGCGATACAGGCGGAGGGCGTATCTTCTTTTATGGCGGATAATACCGGCGGGATGCGTTCAATCATCCGCCACCTGATCGAAGCGCATGCATATCAACGCATTGCCTTCGTGCGCGGTCCCAGGGGACATTTGGAGTCTGACCTGCGTTATAACGCCTATCTGGATGAACTCAAGACGCACGATATCCCTTTCGAAGAACAATTCGTTATGGAGGGAGATCACACAGTAGAGAGCGGACGCGCGGCTGTGCGTACCTTGCTTGATGAACGCGGTATTCAGGTGCAAGCCATCGCTGCTTCCAATGATCGTATGGCATTTGGCGTTATGGAGGCTTTGCAGCAGCGCGGTATCCACGTCCCTGACAAAATAGCATTAACCGGTTTTGATGATGTAAAAGAATCCCAATTACTGGGTGTGCCGCTGACCACCGTGCATCAATCCTTTATTGAGGCAGGCAGGCAGGCTTTCGGCGCGTTATTGAATCGCATGAACGGTTTGCAGGTGAATGACATTAATATTCTGCCGGTGCAATTGATCGTGCGTTGGTCGTGCGGATGTTTGCCGGAGAATGTGCAAAGAGCGGTCGTCCTCCCGAAAGAGGTCTCGCATACCGGGCGGCTTGAGAACAAAAGGGATACCGCCATCAACGCCCTGTTCGGAGCGGCGGGGATCCTTGAGAATGATCCTCTCAAGGATCAATACCGCGACGTGTTTGGCCGCGCCTGGGATGTGTTCCTCGCGAGTTTGCGCGACACAGACAGGAGCAACGCCTTTATGAAAACCGTGCAATCCATGGTGGAGGTATTGCACGATAACGGGTTTGATTCAGCCACCTGGCATAATGTGATCTCTACGTTCAGGAAATATGCGCTGGGGGGCATCACCAGCACCACCACAATGCTGCGGGCGGAAAATCTATTTCAGCAGGCGCGTTTGTTGGTGGGCGAACTGTCGCAGCGCGCGCAGGCCTATCGCCGCCTGCAGTTCGAACGGCGCGAAGAAGCGCTTAACAACTTCAGTTTCTCAATGGCTCCGGCCATGTCGCTTGAAGAGATCGGGAGTGCCATCTCAAAGAATTTCCCGCTGCTCGGATTCAAACGCTGGTATGTCATGTTTTACAGTGATGTCAGCGCGCCGGGCTCGATCTCTTCGCCGCCGCCTGAAAGTTACAAACTGCTGCTGCAATATGATGAAAACAAATTTGGTATCCCAAAGGAAAAGCGTTCGCTTGCCACTGGTGGTTTGGTGCCACGTGGAAAGACTCCGGAAGACCACCGCTATGACGCGGTCGTCATGCCATTGACCCTGGCGAGCAACCGTTTCGGGTTCATGTGGGCTGAAATGGGTCCGGCCGATTGGGATATTTATGTTCGTTTGAAGAATCTGCTTTCCAGCGCGCTGCTGCGGACGATGCTTGTCCAGCAGCGTGAACAGGCCAAGAAAGAAGTGGAGCGCCTGCTGAACGAAGCGCGTGAACGCGCAGTGGAACTTGCGCGCGCGCGCGATGCGGCGGAAAAAGCCGCGGCGAAAAATGAAAAACTATATGAGTCTGAGCAGGCGCGGCGGCGGGGGGCGGAAGCGCTGGCTCGTTCATCGCGTCAGTTGTCGTCGCTGACCACGATCGAGAAACTGCCGCAGCAGATCCTTGAACAACTGCAGGCAGTCCTGCCTTATGACCGGGGACTCTTGTTCATCGAGGATGTCAACAGCAGACCGCAGATCCGCGCGCATCACGGGTTTGAGGTGGATGCGGATCTTTCAGGCTTTTTCCTGAAGGTCAATCAACTTGATTTTTACAAGGCGGTCGCCCGCAAGGGAGAGACGCTGCTTGTCAAGGATTCAAAAGTGGTGGATAGCTGGGAACAACCCGCATGGCTGCCTAAAGACCGGTCCTGGCTGGGTGTGCCCCTGTATTCGAAGAGCAAGGTGATCGGTTTGCTGCTGCTCAGCCGAGCGCTGAACTCGTTCAATGATGATGACGGATTGATGGCAACCACCTTTGCGATGCAGGCAATCGTTGCGCTTGAGAACGCCCGTTTATATAACGAGGTCACCAGCATCAATCAGATGATGGAACGCATGGTCTCCCAACGGGTGGAAGAGTTGAACGCCGCCTATAAGAATCTGGCAAAGCACGACCAGAATAAATCCGTGTTCATTCAGGTGGCTGCGCATGAATTGCGCACCCCGCTGACCGTGGTGCTGGGTTATCTTGGCATGCTGCAGATCGACCCGCTCGTTCAAAACAACCCCGCGCTGTTACAGGCGGTCGAAGGCGTCTTGCAGGGCAGCAACCGCTTGCAGCAGATCGTCACCAGTATGCTGGATGTGGCGCGTCTTGACAGCCAGTCCATCACCCCGCATACTGAGTCTGTCAATTTGAGCCTGATCCTGCGCCTGATCCATAAGGATTTCATGGAAGATCTCGCGAACCGCGGGCAGACCGTGAGCATCGAGGATGCCATTCGCGACATTCCCCCGCTGATGGCTGATTCTGACCTGCTGAAGAAAGCGCTTGAACATATCATTGTCAATGCGATCAAGTTCACGCCTGACGGAGGCTCGATCCATGTGTCTGCATGTGTAGTGGATGATTCGCACCTCGGCCGCTGCGCGGAGATCCGCGTGAAGGATAGCGGTATCGGCATTGATGCGGAGCATCACAAGATCATCTTTGAGAAGTTATATCAACTGGGCAAGGTGGAGTTGCACTCGTCCAGCCGCACCAGTTACAAGGGCGGCGGCGCCGGGCTTGGCCTTGCGATCGCCTCCGGCATCGTCAAAGCGCTGCACGGCAGCCTTTGGGTGGAGAGTGAAGGACAGGATGAGGAAAGGTTCCCGGGCAGCACGTTCTTTATACGGATCCCTCTGGTGAAGTGAAAGTAAAGATCATTCTTCTGGAACGAGAGCGGGACAACGAATTCGCTGTCCCGTTCTCGTTTTGATCAATCCTTTGTCGAAAATTCGATCTTCAAAAGTTCGCGCGCGCTACTTTTCTGAAATGAACATTCCGTATTCCTTTGGAGTTTTGATCAGGCCATCGGGACCTTTCTCTTTTTCAAATACCTCGACCAGTTTGGCGTGTGATAGATTGCCGGAATTCATCAGGCTTGAAAGAGAGAGTTTATAATCGGCAAGATCAGACGGATCTGAAATCTCGAATCCATCCGGGTAGTCAATCCGTGTTACCCTGGAGAATTCCCTGCCAAGTTTTTGACCACCGTTCTGCTGGGTGAATGAGCTGTCAATGCCCAGGGTGAGTTCAAGTTCTGAAAAGAGATGATTTATGTACTTTGCAATTCCATTTTCACCAAATGTGGCACAATATAAAATGCCGCGCGGCTTTAATACTCGATGGATCTCGGAAATCGCTTTTTCAATCATAGGGACGTGATAGAGCATCCTGTTGGCAATAACAAAATCAAATGACCCGTCAGGGAAGGAAATATCCGATACATCAACGATCTTGTATTCAATATTTTCAGGATCTCCCATGTTTGCCCTGGCTGCATTCAGCATCCCCCAGGAGGAATCGGTGATACCAGTCTCTTTATGTTTTTAATACTGGCGTTGTGACTTTTCCACAGCTCCCCAGTTCCGCAGCCAACTTCAAGTATCGAGGCTTGTTCCCCGAATTGGTAGTTGTTAAAAAGCCAATTCCCGAACCCCAGTTTGTTCGTGCTATATTTTTCATGGAGTGAGATTCGTGTCTTAAGATTGGCAGTCGTTTCATATTGTTTTTTACTGTTGATGAGTCCCTCATTTTGTTTGTGAACGCCTCCTTGAAATTTCATGTGCCAACTTATCAAAGGCCGGCCTGCTGATTTGCTTTATATCCCTGTCAGGCAGGGATGGCGCTGCCGCTCATCGGTGGGCGGCTATGAGATGACTTTTGAAAACCATAGTTTTTCGGAGACACAAACAAATCCCAAGGCAATTGCCAGTCTCTGCATGGCGATGTTTTCACTGCTTGTACCGAGCCTGACTGTGTTCGCGCCCGCATTATTAAGGGCGATTAATCCGGCGGAAGTTATTGCCCTACCCAGTCCGATTCCTTGATATGACGGATGTGTGCCGATGGGATCGGTCGTGCCAATTTTTTTCTCTGGATCATCAAAACCGCAGACACAAAAAGCAGCCAATTCATTATTTGAAGCAACAGCTACCAAATCCATTTCCTGATTATATTGCGGCGTGCTCATCATCGCCAAACGGTATTCTATGGTCATATTATTTGTCCCAAAGGCGGCTCGATGCAAGGCAACGAGTTGCCCTGCTTCGTCCCTGCCTTTTACGCAACGAATTGAAAAGCCTGCTGGAAGTGGATGTTCGGCAATTTGTTTATTGAGAGGGCGTGAATATTGTAGAGAGCGAACTGGTTCGAGGATAAATCCATGATTTTCCAGAGTGCTGATGCGTCGGTTATTATCGGCGTTACAGGTGCAATCCAATGTATGCTCTGCGCTAATTTTAACAATGCGTCTTTTTCTACAAAGAACACCCCACTCGATAATTTCAGTTTCCAACTCATCGAGCAGGGAAAATTCCGTTTCGGTATCAAACCATAAATTGTTGTATTCGTCCATAAATGCGAAACCAACGATTTTATTATCCTGTTTCCAGATTCGAGACGTCTCCCTGGTCGATGACAGCAGTATTTGCTCATCAAAGTCAACGATCGTTGATCTGGATGCGATTCGCTCCATTAGCTCTCTCATCGCCTGAATGTCATTGTCATCGAACAGTATTGAACTTTCCATAAATGAGCTCCGATCTTTAGACGCAACCACCCGCCAGTAAGCATGGATTGCCCTTCTGATCATTGGATTTTATCGGTAATTAACTTCAATAATGGATAACGAATGAATGTCATGCTGAGGGGCGGTTTTCCCTGCGCCGAACGCAGGACGGTGTGCCCCAAAGCATCACTACCAGGCCAAATCTGAGACCCTTCGGTCGCTGAAAAACGCTCCCTCAGGGTGAAATTATGGTGGGTTTGGCTTATCCAATATTCACATTACTTATGATGTGATGATGTAACACGCCGTCCAACTGGAAGAATGGAATTGCTTGAGTCGAAGCGGCAGTCCCCTTCTGGCTCCCCACTTTGCAGTAGGAGGCCTTTTACTTATCAGCTGAAAATCCATGACGAATTAATAAGATTGATTTGAATTATCGAAACAATAATCAAGATACTACATTTGATCTATTGGCTTATCTGTTTCTTTTGTTTTGTTTGCGTAATCCGTGCAAGGATATTCACACCGCCTGCGATCAGGCTGAACATAAAGAACAACCAAAACAGCAGGATCAGAAAGAAAGGCTCGTGCAGCATGCCTTGCGCGTCAACTTCTGCTCCAATCGTGTTGAACGCGAGCATGCAAACCACAGCCCCAACAAATAGAAGAACTCCCAGCCAGGAGGAAACTCGAATTATTTTATTCATTTTTTCTTTGCTCCTTTTCCGTCATGGATTTTTACAAAGATAAAGCCATGGCGCTTTCAAGAGCTTGCAAAGACTATCGGGATCATGACTCTTCAATAGAGATGTGCGCATTTTCGTTGTGCAAGGAACTGTCCAATGGCTTGGGTAGTCCTTCTCTATCCACTTAAATTCCATACAACTTCCGGACTTAACGCACGGCCCCGCCCTGCGACCCGCGTTCACAGCCCGCCCTCGGTTAATGCCGCTTGGGAAGTCTCGGAATGATGAAGGGGACTTCCCGCTTGTATATCAGGTAGGCTTCGCCGAACCTTTCGGCTAATTCCTTCTCCTCAAGCAGTTTGAGATAGAGCACCAGTAACGTGCCAAAACAAAGCACGATGCCGATGCCTGTAATGATGGTTCCAGCATAGACCGCAATACCCAGATAGGCTGTGATGGTCCCGAGGGTCATCGGGTTGCGGCAATAGCGGAATGGACCTCCTACAAGCAGTTTCTGAGTGGGTAACATTGGCAAAGGCGTTCCGCTTGCCCGCGAAAATTGATCATAGATCGACCAAAGGGCGAAGGAGAACCCCAAGACTATCAATATTCCACCGAGGATGTGGTTGATCGTGCCGAAATCAAGGGCAGGCAAGCCAAAATGTCGGTCGATGGATGTACCGCCCTTGGTGATGGCGAGCGGAAGCAGATACAAAAATAGCACGCCCGCGGGGATGAGTGCCAATATTCTTCCTGTCTCAGTTTGTTTCTTTTTTGCCCATTTGGAGTAAAGTGACATGTCTCGCTCCATGGATTTTCTTTCATTAAGATGATATGTCAATTCCCTTGTTGTTTCATGTGTCATTTGTAATGAAAAACTCCCGCCGACCTTTCGAGCCAAGCGGGAGTTTGGAAAATTTAAACATTTGCATTTGAGGCGGGCGTGGACTCTGCTTGGGAGCAGGAAAAACTCGAAGCCAGAAAAATGCTCGAAAAGCCGCACTGTACCCGAGCGTCCAGTGCACCCAACATAGGGTGCACTTTTAGATTATAGTATCTATTCTTTCATGTTTGTATTGCCCCATTTTTCCATTGCGTGAAGAATGGGGGCGAGTGTGCTACCCTTTTCAGTTAGCGAATACTCTACTTGAGGCGGGACGACAGGATAAACTTCACGATGGACAATACCATCACGTTCTAAATCTCTGAGTTGTTGAGTTAGCATTTTTTGAGTAATCGTGGGTATATTTCTTTTTAATTCGCTAAACCTTCGTTTCTCCTGAAACAATATCCACAAGATAATTGGTTTCCATTTGCCACCAATAACAGAGACCGTTGCAGTAACTGGGCAAAAATAAGTTTGACTCATTTCTTGGTATCCTTTTGGGTACTATGGCACAAATAAGTGCGTACTTGCTTATAAGAACTATATGATTATATAATGCACCAAGATAAATAGCAAGTCAATACCCAAATTCTCAAGGAGAAATTATGTCAACACCTGAACAAAACAAAGAGATTGCATTAAGCGTATCTCGTGCCATCATGAATGGTAAGTGGAATGAATTGGATTCGCTTTTGGATGATAAATTTACATACACAGGAGATGGATTTCATTTCAATAAAGATGAATATATTGGATTTATGCAAGACATGAAAGCCGCTTTTTCTGGTTTGCACATGGAATTTCCTAACATTGTTGCCGAAGGGCAATATGTTTCAATTCGATTTATTTCTACGGCAGTGAATACAGGTAGTTTTATGGGTGCTCCAGCGAACAAAAAGAACTTGGAAGTTCACGGTATTTTTATGAGAAAGATAGAAAATGGAAAGATAGTGCAAGAATGGCAAACTACTGATTTGTTGGGCGTGATGCGGCAAATTGGCTTTGGGGCTTTATTTGGTTACGCAGTTTTTGTTGGGCTTTTCAAAGTGAAACAAAAAGCACCAGTCCGTAAAGCATAATTCTTTTGAGACAATTCAATTTACAGAAAATTAATACGGCTTCCGAAATTCACAAGGTTTTGGAAACCGTTTTTCGTTTTGCAGGAAAGCGCCCAACGAGACTGCCGAAAAATCGGAAATTGAGAGTAAATATTGAGGCTGTCATCGGTCAAGCCCTGCAGACAGCGTTGGAGTGGGGTGAACAGGCTCAAACTAGGCTTAGATCAGCGCCCCGAACAGTTGGCTTTTGCCGATATTGTGTACCAGAGCGAATAAGCGCCATTGTACATCCACTTTCCGTTTGGAGCGTAGGGTGAAACGGTCCATGTGTTTATGCACACAGATGTTCGCAAAGACCGGCTCCACAATCGCGAGCCGCCGGGCATAGATCTTCTTGCCCTGCTCGCTGTCGATCTTCGCATTCATCTCATCAATCAGGTTTGGCTGCTGGCTATCCACCTGAATGGAAAGATTGCGGCATACGGTATCTGCCTTCTTCAAACAGCGTAACCTCAAAGGGCAGGCCGCGCAGTCTTCGGTGCGGGCATGGTAGAGATCATAGGTTCGATGGCGGTTGACTTGACCGCGGGCATGACAGGTCAGTTCTTTTCCATGCGGACAGAGATACACCTGTCGGGTCGCATCGAAGGTGAAGTCTGCTGCGGTGAAGAGCTTCGGTTTGGAGGTTGCAATCTCTTTGCAGACCTTCAGACTGTTCAGCGAATGATAATTGCTATCGGCAGTGAGTCCTTTCCCCTCGAAGTAGTCTGGGGTTTTGCCGATGGAGACCAGATTCTTTTTCGCGCCATCCAACATCGGTTTGAGATTTTCGTGATCCTGGCTGGCAAACGCTTCCGCCGCAAGAATGACCTGATGCTTGCTATCGACCAAGGCTTGGGCGTTGTATCCCTGAACCACTCCATGTGAGGAGGGCATCTTGACCGATGCATTATCCACCGCGTTGCTTTGGATCTCTTTGCCTTCGCTGCCAAGTTTCGGTTCACGATCCTTTAGGAATTCATTCAGGCGTTCGACCTGCAACTGAAAACGGCGCTCGCGTTTCTTCTGTCGTTCGATTTCCACTTGCGGATGTTTATCCGCCTGTCCATGTTCGGCGATTACCCGCTTTAGTTTTTCCTCCAACTTATCGCGTTTGTGTTTGAGTTCCTCGATCGTGCCGCTCCATTCTTTCGAGACATTGGCCGAGAGTTTCACCCCATCGAGGCTGAAGTGTATGCCATCAAGCAATCCCAACTCTTCGCAGACCAGCAGGACATCACTGAAGAGGGTCTGAACCTCGCTCTGCATCGAAGAGATGAAGGAAGCGATCGTGCTGTAGTCGGGGGCATACCCATACGACAGCGCGATGAAGATAATGTTTTCCTGACAGGCACGCTCGATCTGGCGTGAACTGATCATGCCTCTAGCGTATGCCAGCAGGATCACTTTGAGCAGGATCTTGGGATGGATGGCGGCTGCGCCTGTTTCATCGTTTTTGTAGCGTTCATCAAAGACCGACAGGTCGATGTTCTCCTCCACCAGTCGGTTGATGGTGCGCTCCAAGGTTCCAGGAACAAGTTGGTCCTGGAGTGATATGGGCAGCATGACCATTTGTTTTTCATTGCTTGGTTTGTATTTCGCCATAGAGTCCTCTGCGTATAAAACCCCCGTCGCATGGAATTGGTTATTAAAATTCCCCACCTTTTTCGACAGTTTCAACGGTTTGCGTTAGTGGCGGTGGCGGGAATTGGCGGAAAAAGCCACCAGACGCCGAATCCGCCGTTTGGGGCTGCTTTCCCGAAAGTGCGGGCAAAGCCCGCACTTGTCCGGTGCACGCAGTGTTGGGCAACTTCTATGAACGCAAGACATACTAACTAAAGAAGAATATTTATCTAAATAGAGATAATGAGACATTACGGTTTTCGAGTCCCTGTTCCAAATTTTCGAAATGCTAGGGGCAAAGGAATCCCTACTGCAAGATAAGCCCCAAAGTATATTAAACCACCAGGGTGTTGGGCAAAATTGAAAAGAGAAAGATAAGCAAAGGCTGCGAGCGTGATAATTACAACCAAACCATACGAGGCGAGAGAGTGATGTAAGAGGGAGTTTAGATTTTTGTCCCAGATGTGAGGGATCATAGCCAGAGTCAAGGATAAGTAAAATACTGCGAAGCTACGTAACGTAAATGAAGACATCACTTCAGGAAAAATACCACCATTGGTGCCAAATGCTCCGGTCTTTGCGATTATGCCGTATATAGATAAGAAACCTACGAAAAGTATAAAAACGACCACGATACTAAATGCCAGCCCATTCATCCCTGGTCCAAATCTTTCGAGTGCTGGACGGATTCTGAGCCAATCAAAGATGCCGAAGATTGCGGTAAGGTCGTTAACCAACAAAGCTGCAAGGTACAACCACGCAATGGGATGCTCGAGGTTGAGTTTTTCTCTAAACGCAATCACGACACAAGTCTCAAGTATGCCAAATAACCACAAATAAATCAGGGTTGAATAAACTAACTTCCATTCCCATCGCCTTGCGGTGATCCATGATAGGAAGGCATTGCCCAAGCACCATGCGCCGATAGTCATTGTCATGAAGCCAGTCACTTTCCAAGCGAATAATGGTGCCAAACGTTCAGGCAAGACGAACATCAAAATTCCTAGGATAAAATACAGGAATGCAGTTAGGTAGGTTAAGGTTTGTGATGTTTTAGTCAACATACTTATTGTCCCTATAAAAATAATTGGTGCAAAATTGAGTTCAAGGAGGTTGCCCAACGGTTTGCGTTACCTGCGTGTGGGCGGGCGTGGATTCTGCTTGGGAGCAGGAAAAACTCGATGCGAGGAAAATGCTTGAAAATGCCGCAGAATCCCACACGTCAGGTGCACGCTTTGTTGGGCGGCGTACGAATTGACGCAACCTACTCTTTAACCATAACATATGTATTCGCAATCCAATCATACAGCGTTTGATGCGTAGGACTTATCCACAGACTAATGAGGTTGACTCCGA
>Ga0268298_10002225_pt1 | contig 21476 bp, 23 predicted proteins | sample WWTPWeurt_MetaG_FD_194462 | JGI IMG/M metagenome (GOLD analysis project Ga0268298, IMG submission 194462) | Activated sludge microbial communities from WWTP in Nijmegen, Gelderland, Netherland - WWTP Weurt | ecosystem: Engineered > WWTP > Aerobic digester > Activated sludge | place... | reverse complement strand
TCCAGAGCCAGTGGTCCAAATACGTGGACCACCTCTCTGCCAGCTTCGGGCACGGTAAGGTATTGGAACGACTTGGTAATCCCAGAAATGGTGAAGAGTCTGCCCATCACCACCAGAAAATTCGAAGGCCGCCGATCCGCAAGGGTCTGCGGCCTTGCATCTTGCGGCGCGAAGATGCACTCCTCCGGCACTGCCCCGGCCTCTGTTAAGCTCGCGCCTTTGGGCTGATCTCACCGCCCCGAGTCTCCCCTTGCGCTCCATCGCACCGTCCAACATTTTTTTCGGAACCAGGCTCCCGATGACCTCTCAAGAACCGTCCCCGAGTTATGAATTCTCCGAAAAATACACGCCGGACCATGCCGTCGAATACCTCGAAAAACATGACAATGGATTCTGGCGACGTTTGTCGACCTGGCGCGAAATCGGAATGGCGCGCAAGGCTCTCCACCTCGCCGGAAATCCCAAGTCCGTCCTGGATCTGCCCTGCGGTACGGGCCGCTTCTGGGAGATGCTGGCCGAGTCGCCCGAAAGGACCATTTTTGCCGCAGACAACAGCCAGGCAATGATCGATACCGGCATGCAGCACCGTCCCGGTCCGATCACGGCACGTATTGCCAAGGCCTTTCAGTGTTCTGCGTTTGGAACCGGCCTGCCTGACGATTTTGTCGAGTGCGTATTCTGTATCAGACTGCTACACCACATTCAGCAGCGGGAAGACCGGGTGCTCATCCTCAAGGAATTCGCCCGCATCAGCTCAGGCACCGTCATTGTGTCCCTTTGGGTCGATGGCAATTACCGGGCTTGGCGCCATAAACGCAAGCAGGTCCGCAAATTGCGCCGCGGAGAGGATGCAGCCGCCCGCGATCGACTCTTGCTTCCACGGTCCGACATTGAGGCCGAATTTGCCGAGGCAGGGCTCGAGGTGGTCGGTAGCGTGGATTTCCTGAAGTACTGGGACAAATGGCGTGCCTACGTCCTGCGAGTCACCCCCTAGCCACAAGGTACCGATGGTCATCGCCCTCCCCCGCTACAGCCCCGGCACTGCAGGAGATAGCGGGGGACACCTGTCGTCACTCGGATTGGTGACATGACTGATTTCATCCACCCGGATTGGCAGCACATCCTTGCCCATAACCACCTGCTGGACTTTGATCACGTGTGGGCGCTGGAAGCGCCGTGGTTCGAAGAGCCCAATCGCCGACGTGGGGGTTGGAGCGGCGTCAGCCGCGTCGAGCTCGCCCTACCGGGGGGCGGGAGCCGTGCCGTGTTCCTGAAACGCCAGGAAAACCATGGCACCTTTGCCCTGAGCCACCCCATCAGAGGGGTCCCCACCTTCCAGCGTGAATTCGACCGCATCGAGCTCTATCGTTCCTTGGGGATTCCTGCCCTCGTCCCCGTCTATTTCGCCGTGCGCCGCAGTTCGGTGGGGCATAGGGCCATCCTCGCCACTGAAGAACTGGTCGGTTATGTTTCCGTGCAGGAGCAGGTCAGCCGCTGGCTGCGGGACGGCGTACCGCCACGGGCCAATCGCCGCCAGGTTCTGCAGGCGGTGGCCGACCTGTTGCGCCGCATGCACGATGCGCGCCTCCAGCATAGTTGCTTCTTCCCCAAGCACATCTATATCCGCACCCTGCCCGACGGCGCGGTGGAGGCGAGGGTCATCGATCTGGAAAAATCCCGCCGCAGGCCTTTCAGAAGCCAGTGCGCCCAGCGCGACCTCTATTCACTGCTCATCCCCTCCCTTCACTGGTCGCTCTCGGACCGCCTATGGTTCTTCAAACGCTACCTTGGGCTGGACAGGCTGGATGCTCCGGCCAAAGCCCTTTGGCGGAGCATCGCACGGCGGGCGACGGGAAAGGGACGCGTCGATCCTCGGAGTGCGCGTTCCTTGCCCAAACTGCTGACACGGACCTGAACCCCCTCAGCGCCTGTGAATTTTTCGGGCGCGCGCGAGCGGCGTGCTGAGGTATGCACGATAAGGCGCAACCATAGCTCGGACTATGGCTGCGCCTTGGCAACGCCGAGCGGGGTGAATGATATTCGCAGGCTCTCAGGCGGCCAGTGCCAGCCTCGGCGGCTCAGGCATGCGGATCAGGTGGTCGAAGGCCCCCAGGGAGGCCTTGGCGCCTTCACCCATGGCGATGATGATCTGCTTGTAAGGCACCGTGGTGCAGTCGCCGGCGGCGAAAACGCCGGGCACGGAGGTCTGGCCCCGGGCGTCCACCTCGATCTCGCCCCGACCGGAGAGCGCGACCGTTCCCTTGAGCCAGTCGGTATTGGGCAAGAGGCCGATCTGGACGAAGATGCCGGCCAGATCCACGGCGTGCTTCTCTCCCGTCGCCCGGTCCTGGTAGATCAAGCCGGTGACCTTTTCGCCGTCGCCCACCACTTCGGTCGTCAGCGCCTGGGTGATGACGGTCACGTTGGGCAGGGTGGCGAGCTTTTGCTGCAGCACAGCGTCGGCCCGCAGTTTGCCGTCGAATTCGAGGAGCGTCACATGGGCGACGAGGCCGGCCAGGTCGATAGCCGCCTCGACGCCGGAATTGCCGCCGCCGATCACCGCCACCCGCTTGCCCTTGAACAAGGGTCCATCGCAGTGGGGGCAGAAGCAGACGCCCTTGGCCTTGTATTCCTTCTCGCCGGGCACGTTCATCTCGCGCCAGCGGGCGCCGGTGGCGAGGATGACGCTGCGGCTCTTCAACTCGGCGCCGCTCGCCAGGCGCACCGTGGCAAGCCCGTCTGCCCCGGCCGGCACGAGCGCTTCCGCCCGTTGCAGGTTCATCACATCGACGTCGTACTGCTTGACGTGCTGCTCCAGGGCGGCGGCCAGCTTGGGGCCGTCGGTTTCCTTTACCGAGATGAAGTTCTCGATGGCCAGGGTGTCCATCACCTGGCCGCCGAAGCGCTCGGCGGCGACGCCGGTACGGATGCCCTTGCGCGCCGCGTAAATGGCGGCGGCCGCACCCGCCGGCCCGCCACCGACGACGAGCACGTCGAAGGCTGCCTTGCCGGCGATCTTCTCCGCCTCCCGGGGGGCGGCACCGCGATCGACCTTGGCGAGGATCTCCTCGATGGTCATGCGACCCTGGCCGAAGGGTTCGCCGTTGAGGAAGACGGTGGGCACCGCCATGATCTTGCGGCGGGCGACTTCGTCCGGAAACAGGGCGCCGTCGATCATGACGCTCTCCACGCCGGGGTGGAGCACGGCCATCAGATTGAGGGCCTGCACCACGTCCGGACAGTTATGGCAGGAGAGGGAAATGAAGGCCTCGAAGCGGAAAGTCCCCGGCAAGGCCTTGATCTGTTCGATCACCGCCGGCTCCACCTTGGGCGGATGGCCGCCGGTTTGCAGCAGCGCCAGCACGAGGGATGTGAATTCGTGCCCCATGGGCAGGCCGGCAAAGTGGATGCGGGTTGCCTCGCCCGGCACGCCGATGGAGAAGGACGGACGCAGGGTGGCAGCACCGTCCTCCCGCAGGATGACCTTCGCCGAAAGACCGGCGATGTCGACGAGCAAGCGCCGCATTTCCTGGGCCTTGGGGCTGTCGTCGAGGGACGCCACCAGTTCGATGGGGCGCTGGAGCTTTTCGAGGTAGGCCGACAGTTGGGCCTTGATGGTGGCGTCGAGCATGGTTTTCTCCCTGAAGGAATTGCACTGGCAAGCGGCCGTTGGCCGCTTGGCGGTGGAATCCCCGCCTTCGGTTACCGAGGTCGGGATTTCGGTGACCGGCTGTTCGTGACGCGAAGACGAGCCGAAGACAGTGCTGTCGCACGGCGAGGCGAAGTCGACAAAGTCACGGACAGCCGGGGAGCGAAATCAGATCTTGCCGACCAGGTCCAGGGACGGAGCCAGGGTGGCGTCGCCCGGCGTCCACTTGGCGGGGCAGACTTCGCCCGGGTGGGAGGCCACGTACTGGGCGGCCTGCACCTTGCGCAGCAATTCCTTGGCGTCACGACCGATGCCCAGGTCGTGGATTTCGGCGACCTTGATTACGCCTTCCGGGTTGATGAGAAAGCTGCCACGCAGGGCCAGGCCCTCTTCCTCGATCATCACGCCGAAGTTGCGGGTGATGGTGCCGGTGGGGTCGCCGACCATGGGGTAGGCGATTTTCTTGATGGTATCGGAGGTGTCGTGCCAGGCCTTGTGGGTGAAATGGGTGTCGGTGGAGACGGCGTAGATTTCGACGCCCAGATCACGGAACTTGGCGTACTCGTCGGCCAGATCGCCCAGTTCGGTGGGGCAGACGAAGGTGAAGTCGGCCGGGTAGAAGAAGACCACGGACCACTTGCCCTTCAGGTCGGCATCGGTGACCGGGACGAATTTGCCGTTGTGGAAGGCAGTGGCCTTGAAGGGTTTGATTGCAGTGTTGATGAGGGACATGGCGATGACTCCTGGGTTGGGTGGAAAAGCAACAACGCCAGTCTAGGAACAGCCGCCCCATCAATCCAATTGAATGATCCGATAAAGATCATAGGCAATGCCTATGCCCCCGATCATGCCCCCCCCAGTTGCCGGATGTCAGCCAGGACTTCCTCCGCATGGCCGTCCGCGTCGACCTTGAGGTAGGTCCGGGCAATACGCCCCTCGGGGTCGATGAGAAAGGTGTAACGCTTGGCAAAGCGAAACACACCGAAATCGGACAGCGCTCCGTAGCGCTTCGCCACCGTGCCCCCGGCGTCGGATAGCAGGGTGAAGGGTAGGCGGTGCTTATCGGCGAAGGCCCGGTGCGAAGCTCCGTCGTCCAGACTGACCCCCACCACCTCCGCCTTCTGGGCCGCAAACCGCTCCAGCCGATCGCGGAAATTGCGCGCCTCGGTGGTGCAGCCCGGCGTATCGTCCTTGGGGTAGAAATACAGCACCAGCCAGCGTCCCCGCCAATCGGCGAGGCGCCTCTCCTTGCCGCTGGCATCGGGGAGGGCAAAATCCGGCGCCACGGACCCCGCCACCGGCGCCGCCGCCCAGGCGGATTGAGCAACGGCGAGAAACATCGCGGCCAGGGGAGAAAAGAGAGATTTCATGATCGCATTCCGGGTACGAATTGAAGCCATAGGCCCCCGGAGTGGGGGGAAGTTCCTCAACTCGGTCGCAAGGTCAGACTCGACCATTCCTCGACGCGGCCCGCTTCGCAACCCAGTTGGTGCGCCATGGCGCGAGCGCCGTCGCGCATGACGCGGAAGTGGCGCTGGGCAAAGACGGGCCAGAGCAACGGGGCGAGGAGACGCATCCAGGGCTTTTCCAGTTGCACGTCCCAACGGTAGGTCAGGCGAGCGCCGTCGCCGGCTTCCTCCAGGAGCCAGAGCCCGCTGCCCCGCAAGTTGCCGCGAGCCTCCCCTTCGAGCTCGATGGGTTCCTGGACGCGCACGGTAGCGACTGCGAATTCGATGCGATAACCCAGGCCGCTGTTCCAGCGGAATTCCGTCACTGCGCCCAGGCCGTCGGCGGCGCCGGGCACGGTTCGGCGGGCACTTTCGAGCCGGGGCCACCAGTGGGGCCAGCGCTCGGGATGGACGAGCAGTTCCCAGACGCGCTCGCGGGGAGCGGGCATCAGCCAGCGGCTGACCAGGACGAAGCGGCTCTTCATGACCCCAGCGCTCCGCCGCGCACGAAGAGCAGAGCTCCGCTTTCGGAGCAGACGTCGCCGTGGCAGGTACCCGCCGGGGCAAGATGGAAATCGCCCGCCTGGACGAGGAGATCGCCGAAGTAGAGTTCGCCTTGCAGCATCATGCATTCCTCGTCGACCGGATGGTCGTGCCCCGGAAGGCTTGCCCCAGGAGAAAGTCGGACAAAACGGGACTCGACGCCACCGCCCGACCACAGGGGGAGAAGCTCCACCCCCGGAGCAACGGACTGCCAGCCGCCATCCCGCAGAAGCACGGTACGCTGGGGGGCGCCCTGCCCGGGCAGGAGCCCGCCAAGGAGTTCGCCGATCTGGTGGCCGGGGTGTCCGAGGGAAGTGCCCCTCAGGTAGGCGAGGGCACCGCGTCGCGGGCAACTGGTGATGGCCGCGTGGCGACTGCCCGGAGGGGAGGCCTGGTAGTCGCCAGGGCCGAGTTCCAGGTCGCCGGCCAGCAAGCCCCCCGAAAGGCAGATCCCCTCCTCCAGCCAGGCGTGGCGATGGCCGGGCAGCTTTACCCCGGGCTGGAATTCGAGCAGGACCGAGGCGCCCTGAGGACCGTCCCAGAGCACTTTCTTGCGCACCCCGGCCATGACCTTGCGCCAGGTATCCTGCCGGGCGCGCACGGTGGTCATGGCTGCACGGGCGGCGGCGCTGGCGCGCACCCGGTCGAGAAGGCCGGCGGGCGACTGAGGCGCACGGGAAGCTGGGGCGAGGTCTTCGCAGAGGAGGCGACTGAGAGCCTCGTCGGAAGGCGTGAGGGGGGGGGCTGGGGGTTTCATGATGTCACCATCGATTGTTCCGCCGGCGCGAGGAAGCGCCGCAGGCGCTCCAGGGCACGGCGGATGTGGGACTTGACCGTCCCAAGGGGTATGCCGGTCTGGTCGGCGATCTCCTCGTGGCTGAGGCCACGGAAGAACGCCAGGGCAACGAGTTGACGCGGCAGGGGGTCGAGTCTGGCCAGGGCGGCGTGCAGGAGCGAGCCTTGCTGCACGGCCTCCAGGAGATCCTGGGGGCCGGCCTGGGCGTCGGAACCGCTTTCCGCCAGACGTTCGATATCGGCTTCACTCTCGGCGGGCTCACGCCGGCGCAGCGCATCGAGGGCCCGACTGCGGGCCATGGTCATGATCCAGGCCATCGCAGTCCCGCGACCGGCATCGTAACGGGGCGCCTGGCGCCAGATTTGCCAGAAAGTGTCTTCGGCCACTTCCTCCGCCAGTTGAACCTGCCGCGTGATGCGCAGGGCCAGGCCGTAGACCCGGCCGACCATGGCCTCGTAGAGCGAGGCCAGCGCCGCTTCGTCACTGTTTACGACGCGCCCGATCCAGGCGCGCAGGGCCGTTTCAGTGGCAGGATCGGCGACGTACGGCGTCGGCGCTGCCTGGGCGCCTTCGTCCTCCGTCTCGTCCTGCTCCTCTTCGGCCTCGAGTGCGTCGACGGAAGGCAGGTCGAGTGAGTCGTCGTCCCAGGATTCCATGAAAACCCCCATCTCCCATGCCTCAGTGCGGGAAGTCAGCACGCAGGGGGGCCGTCGCAAGCCCTTGCTCCGCCGCGTCGGCCCCGCCATATTCCAGATGCGGAACGGCAAAAAGCCCCTCCACTTTGGCCTGCCTCGCCGCGTGGGCGCACGCCCCCTTGACCATTCTTGCACGCCTGACGCCGACGCGACAGTCGCTGCCGCAGAGCCCTCCTGGAAGCGTCGCCTGCCCATGGGATCGCCGCGAGGACCGCGCAAGCCGTAAGCGCTTCCCGGCCTGGGTGGTGAAGATTCGGCAGAGATCCGGGAAGGGAAGGCAACAGGGTGTCAAGGCAAGTCCTTTCGAGGTCGATCAGGGGCATTCCACGGGGAGCGGCGGAGCGTGCAGCACCTCCTGGGCGTCTTGAAAACGAGTACGCAAACGACAACGATCCGGATGCAGGCGCGCAAAATCCCATCTCCGCCCATCCGCTCCCGGACTGCCGGGACGTACTCCAACCGCCGGACACCCCCGCCGAAAGGGCCTTTTTAGTCCGGATTACCACACATTGCCCGAAAAAAGGCGCAACAAAGCTATGCCACTGCCAACAATTCCAAAAAAAATGTGCTAACTTAGTTGCGCTGCCGTGAAAGCGGCCAGTCATTTCAATCACTATGAGGAGGCACGTAGATGAACAAATCCGAATTGGTCGAAGTTGCCGCCAAAGAAGCCGGCATTACCAAGGCCGCCGCCGACAAGGCTCTGTCCGCCATCATCGGCGCTGTAGTGAAGACCGTCTCCAAGGGAGAATCCGTGACGCTGGTCGGATTCGGCACCTTCAAGTCGGCCAAGCGCGCTGCCCGCACCGGCAAGAACCCCAAGACCGGCGCGACGCTGAAGATTCCGGCCACCACCGTGCCGAAGTTCTCCGCCGGCACCGCCTTCAAGGCTGCTGTGGCCGCCAAGAAGAGCGCCAGCAAGAAGAAGTAAGCCGTGTTTTACCCTGCGAGGTCCGCCTCTGCGGACCTCGTTTTAGTTTCTACTCCATGAATTCATCTGCCAATCCTCCCCCCAATGACCTGCGCCGCCGGCTGCGGGAACTGCTCTCGGTACCCGAGCGCGACCGTAGCGACGAGCAATGGGACGAGATCGTCGAACTGGAAATCCAGCTCGCTCCGGGCAACCGCATCGGCCCCGCGCCCGGTGGCGGTGGAGGCGGTGGAGGCGGTGGAGGCGGTGGAGGCGGTGGAGGCGGTGGAGGCGGTGGAAGTGGCGGTCAGGCTGCCGGTCCCGGGGGCAATGCCGGCCAGGGTCAGAACCCGGGTGGCAACCGCAAGCACCGTCCGCGCAGCAACAACCGACGCCCCAAGCCTCCCAAACAACCGGTCTGATCCGGCCCTTGCCGTTTGTCTGGCCCCTCGGCACAATGCGGCCGATGCAGCATTTCGACCTCGCCATCGTCGGAGGAGGACTCGCCGGCACCAGTCTGGCGGTCGCCCTCCGGGATTCCCGCCTCAAAATCGCCCTGATCGAACCGAATCCGCCGGTCCGCCCGGCCGGCTGGGATGCGCGCATTTACGCCATCAGCCCTGCTAACGCGGCGTTTCTTGAGCGTATCGGCGTCTGGCGGCATCTCGACCGGGACCGCCTGGCGCCGGTGACCGCCATGGATGTCCATGGTGACGCCGGCGGCCGGATAGGCTTCAGCGCCTACGACACCGGCGTGACCGAACTGGCCTGGATCGTGGAATCCTCTCTCATGGCCTGCGAGCTCTGGGAAAGCGCCAAGCGCCAGAGCAACCTCACCCTGATCTCACCGGCCCGTCCATGCTCTCTGGAAATCCGCCACGACGCGGCCTGTCTGGGCTTTGGGGATGGCAGTTCGCTGAGCTCCCGCCTGGTGGTCGGCGCCGACGGCCGCGATTCCTGGGTGCGGGGCTGTGCCGGCCTTGAGGCCCACAATACGCCCTATGGCGAAAAAGGCCTGGTAGCCAATTTCGCCACCACCCGCGCTCACCGTGGCATCGCCCGCCAGTGGTTCCGTGACGACGGCGTCCTTGCCTGGCTTCCCCTGCCCGGGAACCGCATTTCCATCGTCTGGTCCACCCCGGATGACCACGCAGACGCGCTGTGCGCCCTCCCTCCCGCAGAACTGTGCAGTCGTGTGGCCGAGGCCGGCGGCCACACCCTGGGTGAGTTGGAACTCCTCACGACTGCCGCGGCCTTCCCGTTGCGGCTCATGCGGGTTCCCCAGACGGTGGCCCCACGCCTCGCCCTGGTCGGGGACGCAGCCCACGGCATCCACCCCCTCTCCGGCCACGGCATCAATCTCGGTTTTCAGGATGCCGCCGAGCTCGCACTTCGTCTCGGATCTGCGCAACCCTGGCACGATATCGGCGACCTGCGTTTCCTGTCGGGCTACCAACGGGCGCGCAAGGAAGAAACCCTGCTCCTGCAAACAGCCACCGACGGCCTGCGCCGCCTCTTCCGTCACCCGGCCCCCGGCCTCAGACCCTTGCGCAACTTCGGCCTGGGCCTCACCGATTCCCTGCCCTTCATCAAGAATGCCCTGGCGCGCTACGCCCTGGGCGCCTACTAGGAGAACCCGATGTTCGCGAAGACGCTGATTCCCGCTGTGGCGGGCCTGATATTGGCCACCGCCGCAGGAGCCGACGAGGGCGAGGTGCGCAAGGCCATTGAAGCGCGACTCAAGTCCAAGGTTGAGAGCGTGACCAAGACCAGTTATCTGGGTTTGTACGAAGTCTATGTGGATGGTCACATCATCTATACGGACGACAAAGTCACCACCCTCATCGACGGCGTCCTGCTGGATGCCAAGACCGGCCAGAACATCACCGAGGAACGCATCCGCAAACTCACGGCAATCAAATTCTCCGATCTGCCCCTGGAACGAGCGATCAAGCAGGTGAAGGGGGACGGCAAGCGGGTTCTGGCGACCTTCGAGGACCCGAACTGCGGTTACTGCAAGCGTTTGGCGAAGGATCTTCAGAAGCTGGACAACGTGACCATCTATACCTTCCTTTACCCCATCCTCTCCGAGGATTCGGTCAAGAAATCCCGCCAGATCTGGTGCTCGCCTGACCGCGCCAAGGCGTGGAACGACTGGATGGTCGAGAGCAAGACCCCTCCCGGCAAGGATGATTGCGATGCCACCGCGATAACCCGCAATCAGGAATTCGGCAAGAAACTCAATATTTCCGGCACCCCGACACTGTTCTTTGGTGACGGCGAACGTGTCCCCGGCGCGGTGCCTCTGGCGCGCATCGAACAGAAGCTTTCGTCGCTGCCGCGCTGAGCGTCCGTGAATATTCCGGGCGCCCCCTTTTCACGCCCATCGGCGCCCGCGCGGGCGCGCCCGAATAATCCATAGGCTCCGCGGGGGCAACTACGGGGCGAACGGAATATTCGGGTGCTCAGCGCCGGGCCAGAAACTCCGCCCCGCTCCGACGCCCTTCGTCCATCAACCGGGCGATGAAGGCCGAGCTGCGGTCGAGTTTGGAAGGGTAGTCGAGCTCCATTGCGAGCGTGATCGGGCGCACGGTGATGGGCTTGAAGCGGTCCGGCGGAAGCCAGCCTGCGTCGATCCAGGCATTGACCTGGGCAACGAAAAACAACTCCTGCGCCAGGGATAGATTTCCGGCCAGTTCGTTGCGCCGGTCCGCGATGTCCGCCACGGTACGCGGCTCTGCCTCGCGCCTCTCGGGATTGATCTGAACGAGCCAGATTTCGTCCGGCTTTTCCTCCACCGAAGCGCATCCGGAAATGAAGCCCCGCACCGGGGGATTCTGGGAAAAGAGACCATCCCAGTAAATGGCCTCCCCCATGCGCGTGGCGCGGAAGAGCTCGGGGATCGCCGCCGAAGCCAGGAGGGCATCCCGCCCCACCCGCAGCGCGGGTTCCGGCGCGCGGGAGCTGAACACCGTGAAGGCCCCGCTCAGAACCTCCACCGCCCCCACCAGGAGCGCTGGACCGGCAAGGCCATCCAGGCTGGCAAAGGGAATGTGCGCGTCGATGAGATCGGCCAGGAAGGCCCTACCGAATTCGGGCAGGCTGTAGGGGCTGACCTCGGGCAGGGCAAGCCAGTCCCGGGAGCGTTGCAGCCAGACCAGTCCCAGGTTGGTCAGGAGATCCACCGGCGCCCGGGCGACCATGTCGTTCCAGAAGGATTCCAGGCGGCGCGCGCCATCGGCCGCATCGCCCCGCACCAGCCCGGCCCAGGCGAGGGCCGCGCAAAGGGCACCCCCGGAAGTTCCTGACAGGCCGGTAATGCGGTGCCGCGCGGGATCCACCCCGGTCAGCAGTGCCTGAAGGACTCCGGCGGTGAAGGCGGTATGACTGCCGCCGCCCTGGCAGGCGATGGCGACGGATAGGGGTTGGGCTTGAGCAGATGGCATGACAATTTCAAATGACGTTGTAAACCCATCAGTCTGCCACAAAGTTTGCGCGACCTCACCCTGGATAGATGACCGTACGGATGCATCCACACCCTGCGCGGCCGCGTAATATCCACAGACGACCGGGGCAGTTCCCGGACGCCCCGAACCCCCTCCATCGCTCCAAGCTTGCGCATTATCGGCATGCATCGGCGAACCCCAGGAGAGCGTGATGTCCGACACCGCCTATCCCTATCCCCTTCTCATCCGTCAGCTCCTGCACACCCCGTTGGCCACCACGCCGCAGCAGGAAATCGTCTACCGGGAGCGGCGCCACAGCTACCGGGAATTCGCGCAGCGTCTGGGCCGTCTGGCCAATGTCCTGGCCGGGTGCGGCGTCGGCGCCGGAACGACGGTTGCCGTCCTGGATTGGGACAGCCACCGCTATCAGGAAGCCTTTTTCGCCGTTCCCATGCTGGGAGCCGTCCTGCAAACGGTGAATGTCCGCCTGCCGGCGGACCAGGTGCTCTACACCCTCGACCACGCGGGCGCCGAGGTCATCCTGGTCCACGCCGATTTCGTCCCCCTCGTGGCGGGGTTGCGGGAGCGCCTCCCCCGGGTGAAGACCTTCATCCTGATCGAAGACGACGCGCCCGCGGACCCGGGTGCCCTACCCTTTGCCGGCGAATACGAGGCACTGCTCTCTGCTGCCCCGACCGACTACCCGTTTCCCGATTTCGACGAAAACACCCGGGCGACGACCTTCTACACCACGGGCACCACCGGGCTCCCCAAGGGCGTGCATTTCAGCCACCGCCAGATCGTGCTCCACACTCTGGCCGCCGCGCTCGCCTACACAGCCGCCCCTGTCGCCGGCCGCCTGCACCGGGGCGACGTATACCTGCCCCTGACGCCGATGTTCCACGTCCACGCCTGGGGGTTGCCATACATCGCCACCCTTCTCGGGCTCAAGCAGATCTATCCCGGGCGCTACCAGCCTGAAAACCTGCTGCGTCTGATCGCCGCCGAGGGGGTGACCTTCTCTCACTGTGTCCCGACGGTGCTGCAGATGCTTCTATCCAGCCCCGAGTCCGAGCACGTCGACCTCTCCCGCTGGAAAGTCGTCATTGGCGGTTCCGCCCTGCCCGGCGGCCTGACTGCCGCAGCTCTGGCCCGCGGCATCGACGTCTTCGCCGGTTACGGCATGTCGGAAACCGGCCCCCTGCTGACCCTGGCACGGGTTCCCGATGGAGACGGCGATACGCTCGCCGCCCGCAGTTGCACGGGCTATCCCGTCCCTCTGGTGGAACTGCGCACCGTAGACGCAGAGTTTGCCGACACCCCCCGGGACGGCAAAACCCCGGGCGAGATCGTCGCCCGTGCCCCCTGGCTCACCGCGAGCTACCGCGACAATGCGCAAGCCTCCCGGGAGCTCTGGGCCGGCGGCTACCTCCACACCGGCGACATCGGCACCCTCGACCCCGACGGCTGCCTGCGCATCACCGACCGGCTGAAAGACGTCATCAAGAGCGGCGGTGAATGGATTTCCTCCCTGGAAGTGGAGAGTCTCCTCTCCGCTCATCCCGCCGTCGCCGAGGCGGCCGTGATCGGCGTCCCCGATCCCCGCTGGGGCGAACGCCCCTACGCGCTCGTGGTCCTGCGGCAGGGCGGCAACGCAGACCCCGAGGATTTACGCCGCCTGGTACGCGAAGCCGCCGCAAACGGCAGCATTTCGCGCTACGCCGTCCCCGAACGCATCGATTTCGTCAGCGAACTGCCCCGCACCAGCGTCGGCAAGCTGGACAAGAAGCGTCTCAGGACGCAGACGGACTGAGCGCGCACGCCGACGAAGGATAGGCGCAGGCAGCAGGCTTCGCTGAAACTCCACGCCGGCCACCCTGGTCGGCGCGGAGCTCGGGTGCTCGCTACCAGTTGGCTTCCCGCTCGGGCGTGGCGGTGATCTTGTGGATCGACAGGTCCGCGCCTTCGAACTCCTCTTCCCTGTCGAGGCGCAGGCCGACGGCCGCCTTGAGACCGCCGTACACCAAACCACCGCCGATGAGGGCGATGGCGATGGCCAGCAGGGTCATCAGCAGTTGGGGCATGAAGGCCACGCCGCCCGTCCCGCCCAGGGCCTGGGCACCGAAGATGCCGGCAGCGATGCCGCCCCAGGCGCCGCAAAGGCCGTGCAGGGGCCATACGCCGAGCACATCGTCGATCTTCCAGCGGTTCTGGGTCAGGGTGAACATGACGACGAACAGGGCGCCGGCAACGCCGCCCACCGCCAGGGCGCCAATGGGATGCATGATGTCGGAACCGGCGCACACGGCGACCAGGCCGGCCAGGGGGCCGTTGTGGACGAAGCCCGGGTCGTTCTTGCCCAACACCAGGGCCGCCAGGGTACCCCCCGCCATGGCCATGAGGGAATTGAGCGCCACCAGGCCGGAAATCTTGTCCAAAGTCTGGGCACTCATGACGTTGAAGCCGAACCAGCCGACGGTGAGAATCCATGCCCCCAGGGCCAGGAAGGGAATGGATGAAGGCGGGTGGGCGGAAATGGCGCCGGTCTTGGAATAGCGCCCGTGGCGGGCCCCCAGGAGCAGCACGGCCGGCAGGGCGATCCAGCCGCCCATGGCATGGACGACCACGGAACCGGCGAAGTCGTGGAATTCGGCCCCGTAGGAAGCCTTCAGCCAGGCCTGGATGCCGTAACCCTGATTCCAGGCGATGCCTTCGAAAAAGGGGTAAACGAAGCCCACCAGCAGGAAGGTGGCCGCCAGTTGGGGATTGAAGCGCGCGCGCTCCGCGATGCCTCCGGAGATGATGGCGGGGATGGCCGCGGCAAAGGTCAGAAGAAAGAAGAACTTGGTCAGTTCGAAGCCGTTCTTGTCCAGCAGGGCTTCGGCGCCGGAGAAGAAATTGACGCCGTAGGCCACGCTATAGCCGATGAAGAAGTAGGCCAGGGTGGAAACCGCAAAATCGCTCAGGATTTTGACCAGGGCATTGACCTGATTCTTTTTGCGCACGGTTCCGACTTCGAGAAAGGCGAAGCCGGCGTGCATGGCGAGCACCATGATGGCGCCCAGCAGGATGAAGAGGACGTTGCCTCCAGACTGAAATGCTTCCATGAAACCTCCCGATCAAAGAACCGGAAAGTGAAAGCAAGCACCATTCCAGTGCATCTATCCACCCAAAATCAAGGGCTTGCTACAGAACGGGGCGCCCGGTGCGCACTCATATAGTGCATGCGGCGCTCGTGCGCCATTTGCTGGTGCAATTTACCGCGGCGCAGCTTCCGGTGGCAGGAGCACCCACAGGCGGCCAGGCTGCCGCATGCGGCCGGCCTGCTCGCCGGCCTGTGCCCCGAATCCCCAGAAAAAATCCGCCCGCACGGCGCCCTTGATGGCACCGCCGGTATCCTGGGCCATCATCAGGCGATTGAGGAGGCGGCTCGAATTGGGCTGCGTGGTGGCCATAAAGACCGGCGCCCCCAGGGGAATCGTCCTGGGATCTACCGCCAGGCTGCGCTCGGCCGTGAGGGGAACCCCCAGGGATCCGGCCGGACCTTCCTGGCCGTTACCGCCCTCGCGGAAAAAGACGTAACTCGGATTGGCGTTGAGCAGTTCAGGCAGTTTGGCCGGGTTGGCCCGCCCCCAGGCCTGGATGCCCTGCATGGAGGCCTCTTCCAGACGCAGTTCGCCCCGCTCGACCAGGAGCCGGCCGATGGACTGGTAGGGATGACCGTTCTGATCGCCGTAGGCCAGGCGCACCAGGCTGCCATCAGGCAATTTGACGCGCCCGGAGCCCTGGACGTGGAGGAAGAAAAGTTCGACGGCATCATCGACCCACAACAGGGTGCGGGCGGGGAAGCGGCCTTCCTGGGCGGCAATTTCGCCGCGACTGTGATAGGGCACCAGCTTGTTGCCCTGGAGCCGGCCCCGCAGGCGCAAATGCTTCAATTCCGGGTAGAGCTCGCCCAGGTCCACGGTCACCAGGTCATCCGGCACCCCGTGCACCGGCTGGACATAACGCCCCCCCGGCGTACGGCTCCCCCGCAGCAGGGGTTCGTAATAGCCGGTAATGAGGCCACTGGCGTTGCCGTCCGCGCCGAAAACGGCATGGGGGCGCAGTTCAGCCTCGAAGAAGCGCCTTACGGCGGCCGCGTCCTTGCCATCCACTTCCCGGGCCAGATCGCAGACGCGCTTCCAGGCACTGCCCTGGGGACGGCTGGCGAGACCACGGCAGGATTGCAGGAAGGGCGGCCAGGCGGCCCGCAGGTCGTCTTCACGCCAGCCGGGAAGCTCGGACCAGGCGACGGGCTGGAGGGGTTTGGCCGGAGCGCTCGGGACGGCCGCCGGGCAGACGGGACAGGCAGGGCAAGGGACCGGAGCCGGGCAGGTCTGGGGGGGGGCTGCAGGAGCAGGCGTTGCGGGCGCGACTTCGGCCGTCGGCGCCCCCCCGGCCTGACTGCTCCAGGGCATCGAGCCCAGGCTGGCGCAACCCGCTAGCCCGAGCAGGGCCAGGACGCCTACATGGAGTTTTGCCGGGGACTTGGTTAGAGTGGCAGGCTTCTTCATCAAGCCGCGCAGTATACCGCCTCAATGATCCCGGAAACCTCCGTTGGACGAGCCCTCCATGATTGAGCCGAGGTCTGTCGAATCCTTGCTGGAGCGCCTCGAGTCCGTCCTGGCCCGCGCGGAAGCCCTGCTGCCCGCACCGCCTCCCCCATTGGACTGGACCGCGGGCCGCGCCTTCCGCTGGCGCCGCAGCGCAGGGCGATTCACCCTGCAGGCCGTGCGCGACCCCCACGCCATCCGCCTCGCCGACCTCACCGGCATAGACGAGCAGAAAGCCCGCGTCGTCGCCAACACCCGCCAGTTTCTGGCGCGCCGGCCGGCCAACAATGTGCTGCTCACCGGCGCCCGGGGTTCGGGCAAGTCGTCCCTGGTCAAGGCCGTGTTCAACGCCTTCGCCGACCGGGGATTGCGCCTCGTCGAGGTGGACAAGGACGATCTGATCGACCTGCCCGACCTGGTGGACCTGCTGGCCGGGCGCAAGGAACGCTTCATCGTCTTCTGCGACGACCTCTCCTTCGAGGCCGGAGAGACGGCCTACAAGGCACTGAAATCGGTCCTCGACGGCTCCGTGGCGGCGGCGCCGGAGAATGTGCTGCTCTACGCTACCTCCAACCGGCGGCACCTGATGCCCGAGTATTTTGCGGAAAACCTGGAAGCCCATCGCGTGGGAGACGAAATCCACCCCGGCGAAAGCACCGAGGAGAAAATTTCCCTTTCCGAGCGCTTCGGTCTCTGGGTTTCCTTCTACCCCTTCGACCAGGACCATTACCTGGCCATCGTCGCCCACTGGCTGCGCACCTACGGGGTGAGCGAAGCCCGTATTGCCGCCGCCGAGCGCGAGGCGCTGAACTGGGCGCTGGCCCGCGGTTCCCGCAGCGGCCGGGTAGCCTGGCAATTCGCCAAGGACTGGGCGGGCAGCCACCGCTCCCGGCGATGAATCCCCCGGTCGAGGTCGCTGCCGCCGTCATCCTGCGCAGCGGCGGTCGGGAATTTCTGCTGGCCCAGCGCCCGCCGGGCAAGGTCTATGCCGGCTACTGGGAATTTCCCGGCGGCAAGGTCGAAGCCGGCGAAAGCGTCCACGCCGCGCTGGTGCGGGAACTGCAGGAAGAACTGGGCATCGCCGTGCAGACCGCCACGCCCTGGCTCACCCGCCGTTTCGTCTATCCCCATGCGACGGTGCGCATCCATTTCTGGCGCGTCACCGCCTGGGAGGGAGAGATCGGCGTCACCGCCCCGGTGGAGCACAGCGCCGTCGCCTGGCTGAAACGCTGCGAGCCGATCCCGGTCGCGCCGGTGCTTCCGGCCAATGGCCCCATCCTCGATGCCCTGGCCCTGCCCACCGTCATGGGCATTACCCACTGCTCCGAAATCGGCGAGGACGGGGAACTGGCGCGCCTGGAGAGCGCCGCCAGCCGGGGCGTCGGCCTCATCCAGGTGCGCGAGAAATCCTTGCCCGAAGGCCCCCGCGCCTGGTTTGCCCAGAGCGTTGTGGAAATGGCCCGCAGCCGCGGCCTGGCCGTGGTCATCAACGACGATCCCACCCTGGCAGCGCGGCTACACGCAGGCTTGCACCTGCCGGCAGACCGCCTGCGCCGCACCTCGCAACGGCCGAATTTTCCCCTGGTCGGGGCTTCCTGCCACAACGGCGAAGAACTGCGGCAGGCAGCCGCGCTCGGCCTGGATTACGCGCTTCTCGGGCCGGTTCTGCCCACGCCCACCCATCCGGATCAGGCGGGCCTGGGCTGGGACGCCTTCACCGTGCTGGTGGCGCAAACCGAGATACCGGTGTTCGCCCTGGGGGGCCTTCGTCTTGAACATCTCGCCACGGCGCAGTCCCGGGGAGCCCACGGCATCGCCCTGATGCGCGGCTGGTAGGGCCCCGCCGCCCAAGGCTGGCAGGACAGAGCCGGTATCAGCCGCCGGCCCGTGCCGGGTTCTCGGGAGTGCCTTCGCCACCGGCATCCTCCTCGGCCACCGCGATGCGATAACTGTCGGAAGCCCAGCAGCCCAGATCGATGGCCTTGCAGCGCTCGCTACAAAAAGGGCGCCAGGGATTCTCCGGCCCCCACAGGGCTTCGTCCCCGCACTGGGGGCAACGGACCTTGCGCGTCATGGCAACCTGCGGCTCAAAGATTGCAGAAGGTCAGCTCGAAGTCCACGTCCCGGTCGCACATCTTGCTGCGCGCATCGCTGTTGGGCGGGTTGGTGAAACGGACGTTGAGGGCGTACTTGTTGGCGCTGACCTCGGGAACCGCGGCATCGACCTGAGCGACGGCGATACGCACCATCTGGGCCGCGCTGCCCCCCAGGTTGAGCTGAAATTGCCCGGCACCGGCGGTATAGGCCTTGGGCCGGCCGCTGGAGCGCAACAGCCGCAGCACGATCGCCAGCGCATCCCGCAGGGGCAACAGCGGGTTGGTCCAGGCGGCCAGGGTGTCCTGCCGCTGGGCGCCCGAGCGATGCAGCCACCAGTGGTAGGAAGGCAGGTCGAATTCGCACACGCCGCCGGGAATCGCCGCCCGGCTCTTGATGCCCATGAGCCACTCGTTCTCGCGCAGGTACTGCCCGATCTTGCCGGTCATGGCGAGCAGGGCAGCGGAGGACTGCTCGATTTCGTAGAGCGCCCCGGATAGGGCTTCTTCAGAGATTTCCGGGTTATTGCGGTAGGCGAGCAGCGTTTGCCGCTGGCGTTCGAGCTCTTGAATGAGATCCATCTTGAGGTCGGCGCGGCCTGCCACTTCCAGGATTTCGAACAGGGTCACCAAGGCGACATGGTGTTCCTGCGCCCCATCCAATTGCGCAAAATAGAGGGTCTTGTCGAACAGGTCTTCCAGGCGCAGGAGGGTGCGAATGCGCTCGTTGAAGGGGTACTCGTAGGTGATCACGGGCTGGCGCCGTCCGACAAATTCGCGAAAATGCCTGAATTCTGAGCCATTTGCAGCAAAATCTCAACAGGCTGCTTGAAGTTTTGCGGCAGCCAATTCGAGGTATTTGCGGTGCAGCGGAGCGACTTTTTGGCCCAAGCGGTCCAGCGCACCGTCGTTGTGCAGCACCTCGGTGGCGACGGCCAGCCGCGCCTCACGGCTGGCCTGGGCCGCCATCACCGCCCGCACCTCGGCCTCCCCCAGGCCACTGCGTGCGCCAACCCGGGCGATACGCAGGGCATCGTCGCAATCGACCACCAGAACCCGGTCACAGGCATCCCGGTAGGCGCCAGTCTCCACCAGGAGCGGTACGGCGAGGATCACGTAGGGCGAAGCTGCCGCCCGGCAGCGGGCGAAGGCTGTCTGGCGGATCAGGGGGTGCAGGATGGATTCCAGACGCGCCCGCGCCGCGGGGTCGGCAAAGACCAGGGCGCGCATGGCGGCGCGATCGAGCCCGCCGTCCGGCCGCCGGATGGCCGACCCGAAGGCCTGCACGAGGGCCGCCATGGCTCCCCCCCCCGGAGCGGTGAGTTCGTGGGCAATGCCGTCCGTATCGACAACCGCCGCTCCCTCAGCCGCGAAACACGCAGCCACCGCCGTCTTGCCGCTGCCGATGCCGCCGGTGAGACCGACGATGAAGGCGCTCACGGACAGGCCTGGGATTTGAGTTCGGGGAGTTCCGCCGCGACCGTCGCCAACAAGGCCTCGCGGCTCTCGGCCGGGCCGATGGCGTCCAGACTGTGCTGGGCTTCCTTGCCGGAACGCGGGCCGTGTCGCGCGCTCTTGACGCCCTGCGCCCGCAGTTCGGCAAGCCGTCCCTGGGCGCCCGCCTCGGCGGAGAACACACCCAAGGAAATGGCCAGATGATTGGGCCCCTGCTCCTGGATGACGAAGTAGTCACTGACCCCCAGGCGCTTCAATTCGGCGGCCTTGCGGTCGGCGTCGGCCTTGCTCGGCTGGGGGGGAATGAAGACCCACCAGGTTCCACCATCGGGGACCAGTTGGCGCCGACTTTGCCGGAAGGCATCGAACTTTCCCGCCAGCAGGGCGGAAAGCCGGTCGGCCTCGACGGCAGCCATGCCGCTCCAGTGCAGACATATGGTGGCTGGTTCGGCCGCCCCGGCAGGCAGGGTCGGGGCTTCCGCGGGGGGGGCGGACGCCGCTTCGGGCACCGATCCGGGTGAAGAGGCCCCGCCTTCGACGGGAGCCACGCCGTGGGAGATCACCTTCACCTGCTCGGGCCGCACCTGCTGCTCGACGCGCAGGGCGTCGGGGTTTTCCGGGCGCCCGAAGTAGCCCTCCGTGTAGGCGAAGAAGAGCAGATTGGCGAGGACGAGGAGGAAAACGAGAATTCGCATCGGGGGAGCGCAGAAGCGGTGGAACGGCCTGGAACGGAGCACTCCGGGCGGCAAGGCGATAAGTTACCCGAAATGACGGCCGCGTCCAAGAAACCGCTTGTCCCGCCCCCGAAGGAGAAAGTCCCTTCTGGCGCTTTCCCTCGCCGCGGTACTGGAGCGCCGGGTCAGTGACCTTGCGTGCCGCATGGGCTCATCGGGCGGTCGAGCCTGCCTCCAGGCGGGGCTCGACCAAGGCGACGCGGTTGCGACCGGCCCGCTTGGCGGCGTAGAGCGCCGCGTCCGCCGCTTGCAGCAGATCGGCGGCACTGCCCCTGGCATCGGGGCGGGCGTTGGCGACCCCGAAGCTGCAGGTCACGAAGCCGGCCACCCCGCCCACATGGGGAATGCGCAGGGATTCCACCGAGTGGCGCATGCGCTCCGCGACCGCAGAGGCTCCCCCGGCGTCGTCCCCCGGCAGGACGGCGGCAAACTCTTCGCCGCCGTAGCGGGCCACCAGGTCCTCGATGCGGAAAAGGGAGTCGTGCAGGGCTCCGGCGACGGCCTCCAGGCAGCTGTCCCCCGCCTGGTGGCCGTAGTGGTCGTTGTACTGCTTGAAGAAATCGACGTCGCAGACGATGACCCCCACCGGCGTGTGCTGCCGCATGGCGCGCCGCCACTCGCTGGCCAGGACTTCGTCGAAGCGACGCCGGTTGGGAATGTGGGTGAGCCCGTCGACATAGCTCATCTCGGTGAGCAGGCGATGGGCATCGCGCAGGGCCTCGCGCATGGTGGCGATGCGCAGCATGGCCCGTACCTTGGCCATCAGGACGATTTCGGAAATGGGCTTGGTCAGGTAGTCGTCACCCCCCGCCATGATGCCCTGCGCCAGGGCCTCGTCGTCGGTCGCCGAAGACAGGAAGACGATGGGCGTCCAGGCCAGCAGATCGGCTTTTTCGCTGGATTTCTCCCGGGCCCGGATGCGCCTCGCCACCTCGAGGCCGTCCAGGTCGGGCAGGGCGGTGTCGAGCAGCACCAGGGCCGGTGCAAGTTCCTGGTAGCGGGCGAGGGCCTCCTGCGCGCTGCCCACGGCCACTGGGCGGGCATCGGGCAACTGGGCCAGACAGTCGCAGATCAGATCCCGGTTGAACGGGGAAGGCTCGACCACCAGGACC